>Ga0068855_100000680_pt1 | contig 41557 bp, 67 predicted proteins | sample KBSCornC52_FD_66592 | JGI IMG/M metagenome (GOLD analysis project Ga0068855, IMG submission 66592) | Corn rhizosphere microbial communities from Kellogg Biological Station, Michigan, USA - KBS Corn C5-2 | ecosystem: Host-associated > Plants > Roots > Rhizosphere > Soil ...
ATCTTTCCGGTACGTGGGTTTCCCTGGACAGCAATATCCAAGTTGCGGCTGGAGACAGGCGTTTAATCAGGAGCTACAACCTAACGTCGATAGGAAAGTTTAACGTCATACAATTCAAGTTCGGAGCTGATAGCGGTAAAGCGACATTATCAGCCATAGCGACCACCGCTTTCCCCGACACCATCAATCCGGAGATATAATTTATGCCCTCATGGCTGACGAATAGCATCAACCCAATCGGAAACCTGTTAAAGGGCAACACCCGGGCGGTCATCGACCCCCTCGAACTCGCCGGCAAGGGTGGCGGCGGATCAGGGACCGATTCCACCGCCCCGAGTATCTATGACTCGTATTTACAGGGGGTGCAAGCCGATCTCAATACCTTGCAGCCTCGCCGTATCGCCGATGCAGCTGCCACGACCGGAGGCGCTATCGTCAACGGCCAGTACATGGCCCCCGATGACTTCAATAAGTATTGGCAGGATCTTCAGGTCCAGATCATGCAGGCCCAGCTTGACGGGGATGTCGGTAAATACAACGAGCTTCAGAAACAGGGCCAGAATATCCAGAACTTCTCCGGGACTGGGGATGCTGATATCGCTACCCAGCAGCTTAACCAGCAGATCGCTGGGGCCGACTCGACGACCCAAGGGTTGCTCGATCTTCAGCGGAAGTATGGTGAGCAGTATGCCACCCAGGCTCGTAATGAGCTACGGGCATCCGATCCTACCGGCTTTGATCTTCGCGAGCAGTATGGCAACCGGCTCAGCGGCGGTCAGGGCACGCTGGAGGAGCTGGCTCGTGGCGGGCCGCAGGCCCCATCCTATGAGCAGTACAGCGGGAGCCAACCATCCTATACGACACTCGATGCCAGCCAGAACCCGCGATTCCAGGGGGTCCGCGATATACGTCTAGCTGACACTGGAGCTACCGCTGCTGGTCGATCCCTGCTCGAGCAACAGACATTCGATGAGCTGGCTAAGGCTGGACAGCCCGACCAAGCCCTCCAGCGTTCGGCGGAGCAGGCTGCACGTGCTCGTGGCGCGTCATCCGGCAACATCCTTGGCGATGCTAGCGCCCTACAGGAATCCTTGGCGGTGCAGAATGCCCAACGCGGACTGGACGCCCAGCGCCGGCAAACGGCCCAGGACTTCCTCGCCAGCGGCCAAAGCACCTCCGATAAGCGGAACAGCCTGGCTCAGGATCAACTGGCTGCAAACCTGAGTTCCAGGGGCTTCAATAACTCTAATCAGCAGCAGGCCTTCGCGAACAGCGCCACCACGGCTGGGTTCAACAACGATGCAGCCACCGCCTCGTTCAATAACGCGATGAACGTTATTAACCAGCGGAACCAGGCTGCGCAGAATACCTTTGCTGGTCAGCAATCTCAGACGCAGCAGCAGATTGGAGCACGCCAGCAGGACCAGAATAATATCCAGTCCTTCCTTGGCCTGCCAACTCAAGCGCAACAGGGCGGGGCGCTCCAAGGCCTCCAGCAGCAGGCAGCACCGTTTACGCAGGGCAATTATACTGGAGCGATGTCAGATCCGCAGTCTGGCGTTAATGGCGGTCAATGGTTCTCGTCTCTATTCGGTAATCAGCAGCAGGTTGATGCCGCCAATAAGCAGGCGTCGGCAGCTAAAAAGGCAGGCCAAATGCAGGCGGGCGGAGCGGTAGCTGGCGCAGCAATTACAGCGGGTTTAGCTATTTTCTAGACTCCTGCATGAAGTATCCGATAGTTACAGGATGCAACAACTAATCACAGAATCTAACAAGGCGATAGACCGAGTTCTGGCTAACTACCAAAACCCGGCCTTCATGTGCTCCTTTGGCAAGGACAGCATGATCCTGTTGCATCTTCTTAAAAGCCGGGGTCTGCGTCTTCCTGTCATCTTTCACCGCGACCCGTGGTGGCCGAAGAAGTATGCTTTTGCGGATCGAATTATCAGTGAATACGGACTGGAGGTTCATGACTGGGCGCCATTGGCTATGACTCTGTGGGAAGGCAAATCGATCATGGCGTTTACTACGCACTACCAGATCGGCCCGTTACCGGGTGGTGTCCTTCAATGCCCAAAGAACATCCTGCCGCCGGAACCTGACAAGCCTTTCCTTTGTGGATTGCGGGACGTACTAAAGAGGCCTACCGGCACGTTTAATTACCCGTGGGACTGTGTTCTTATTGGCCACAAGAACAGCGACGAGGACCAGATTGCCGGCAAGGTCGCCCTTAATTGCGATATAAAGCAGAACGCTGGAGTTGGTCCTGATGCAGCATTTCCCCTCCGGAACTGGACGGACAAGGATATCTGGGATTACACGGCCTGCTATAATGTCCCGCAGCAGGAGGATCGTTACGATGTGGCTAACCGATGCGAATTACCCGATAAGTCAGCCAACAGCGATTATGCTCATGTGTGTATTGCCTGCTGTGATCGTCGCAGTGATGCTAAGGCCGTATACTGCCCAAAGTTTGGTTGCTCAGTTACGACGGTTGCGGATCAGGTTCCTTACGATGCTCCGCGCTTCAACTACTACGGGGAGGGAGCAAAATGATGCAGGTCCCGGTGGCCGTCAGAGCGTCCGGTGTGCACGGCCTTGGGTTGTTCGCGATGCAGCCGATCCGGGCCGGTAGCGTTCTCTGGGCCTACGATAACGGCGATACGCGGATACCCATAGCGGCGGCGACAGACGAGCAAAAGCACTTCGGTTATGTGAACCCCCGCAATCCCGACCGGCTGGTCGTTTGCGGCGACCACGCAAGGTACTGGAATTTCCCGCCCGACGGTGTTGAGCCGAATGCCATCGAGGGATGGCTCACCGAGGACGCTGAAGCCGTCATCACCGCTGCCCGCAATATCGTGACCGGCGAGGAGCTGTTGATTGCCAAGGAAACTGACGCCGACGCAGGCAGGAAACTGACCCCTTAATTTATGCCACAATTCTTTTCAACGAGCCCGCTGGATTACGGGGCAAGCAGCATACAGGCGGGGTATGCTGGCCTTGGTCAGGGTATCGCAAATGGCATCAATGCCGGGGTGTCGCAGATTACTCAGCAGCGGTCTAAGATCGAGCTGCTGAAGCAGCAGCAGGCCATTGAGGAGCAGCAGCGTCAGACGGAGCTACAGCGCCAACTCCAACAGCAGGCTGCACAGTACGGCGTTCAGCCCATTGTTGATCCTGCCACCCAGAAGTTTGACCCCTACGCTACGCAGGCGGCGGTTTCTAAGGCCAAGCTTCTCCAGGACCGAGTGCAGCGGCAGGCCGAGCTGAACGACCAACTTACCGCCCGGAATGACTTCGAAGTCAATAATGACTTGGCCGCCCGAGGACTGAAGCGTCAGCCGGCACCCGGGCCGATTGGCGCCGATACACCAGCGGTATCTGAGCAGGATGCGGCCGGCGCATTGGTTGACCCGCGCCAACAAATCTACGACTACGACCGCAAGGCGGCTGCCGACAAGGTGGCTAATGATGCCCGCCTGCGCGCACAGGAAGCCGAGAAGGCGGCACAGGATAAGGTGAAGGAGACGGAAATCACCCGCTTTCGGCAAGCTATGGGCCGCAACCCTGACGCTGGGGAGATCGGTCCTGATGGCCGTATTGCCCCACAGGCACTAAACGCCGTTAAGCAGAAGGAATCCGAGGCCATCCTCACGCCCACCCAGCGGAACGCCATGAACTCCGTGAAGACGGCGGTGGCGGCCGGTAGCATTGCCCCGGAGGACCAGGATGCAGCGCTGGAGGTGTACGCCCAGAATGGCGGCCGGGCTCCAGCTATGCCGCAAACGCTCAGGGATACGGTTTCCGGTGATGTTCGACGGATGACCGGGCTGAACCCGCTTCTAGAGAAGGTGCAGCAGGCCACAGCTGATGGCAGCAATCCGTTTGGCCAGCTGTCATTCCGGGCAGCGACGACTCTCGGTAGCACCTTTGGCGGCAACGATACCGAGCGGGCCATTGAGCAAGCTTACAAGAAGGTGTCGTCCGGTGAAGCCTTCGCCCAAGGCGGCAAGCAGCTCACGAAGACCGAACTCGACGCGATCATTGCCCAGATCGGCAAGCCAACCCAGTCAGACTTCGCTCCCCGTTTAGCCCAGTACAAGGAATCGGTGATCCGCGACGCTACGGCTCACTTGGACCAGCTGGCACAGTCGCCCTACCGTTACACGGCAGAGGGCCAGGCCGCCATCCGTCAGTTGCAGGGGATTATCGGTTCAGCGACCGAGCCAAAGAAGCAGCCGGGCGAACCTGATGCCACCAAGCCTTCCGATTCCAGGAAACAGCCAGGCACCCCACCCAAGGGCTGGAGTATTTCTCAATGATTATTAAAAGCCCATCAGGAAGGACCTACCAGTGGGATAAACCCGAACTGCCAACGGAGGAGGACTACGCCGCCTTGCAGGCTTTTGATGCTCAGCAAGGTTCTGATGAAGCCCAGCTGAAACGAGACATTATAGCAAAGGGCCCCGGAGAGCGCACATCCTACGCAGCATTACCTGACGCTCGTGTCGATAAACCCACCAACCCCGATGCCTTCGATGGTGCGGGCAAGAAGATTGGCGCTGGCGCCTTCCGCTACGCATTGCCACTGTTCGGCGCGGTGGGTGGCCCGGTGGGGTCGGCTGCAAATGCCGGTGGCGAGACGATGGCGCAGTTAATCGAGTCCGGCAAAGTAACGAATCCCGGAGCCGTGGCCCGTGCCGGTGTCGTTGGCGGCGTCCCGCTGGGTAGTGGCCGTGGAATCATGCAGGTGGTCCGTAACGCTGCCAAGATGGGCGCCGGTAGTGTCGCTGGTGGCGAAGCTGAGTCGCTAATTAATACGGGTAAGTTAGCCGGTGCCGGGCAGGTGGTGCGTGATGCTGCTATGGGTGCCGCCGCGCCGGTTGTCGGGGCTGCTATTGGTGCTGTTGCCGGCAAAGTCATGGGCCGGGTGTCGCCCGAGGATGCGGCACGGATGGCTGCGCAGAAATCGCAGAATGCATTGGAGGACGAATCTATCGCTAACTTCAGGGCCGAAGGCGGTAAAACGTTGCCGTCCCTAACGAACAAATCTAAGATTAACGCCATCCTGGAGTCGGCGGCTGGTCCGACCAACTTGGAGAACGCCGTTTCCAAGGAGAATGCTCCTATCGTTAATAAGATCGCCCGCCAGGAGGCTTCTATCCCGCCGGATACAGCCTTAGGAGAGAAAGCCTTTGATGAATCCCGGAATGCTATCGCCGCTGGCAGCTACAGCAAGGCCCGCCAGTACGGTTTCGGGCAAGAGCTGGATAACTGGCGCAGCGCTAACACCGATCTCAAGAAAGCGGAGTCAGCGCTACAGAGCGGGTTCACTAATGCCCGTGGTCAAGCGGTGGACGATGCCGTCAAGGCCTTGGCCGACGCCGAAGCCGCTGTTACCGCTAAAGCAACCGCTGCCGGCGATCCTGCTGCTCTGAAGGTGCTACAGGAAGCTCGTCAGGCCTTCGGCAAGAATTACGATGTCCAGCAGGCGGTGAACGTTGGCAATGGCGACGTGGATGCTCGGGTTCTTAAACGCATGCTCGATCAGCGGGGAGAAAGCGGCCTTTCCGGTGGGTTAGCCGACATCGCTAAGTTCCAAGCGGCTGCCCCTGATATGGTGAAACCGCGTGCCGGCATGCCGAACAGCCCCAGCGCCGCTACCAGCGCCGCTGGTCTCCTAGCGGCTTCATCGGCATCCAACCCCGCAACGGCGGCCCTTAAAGGCGGTATTCCGCTCCTTCGTGGGCCATTGCGGGACCTGATCCTCTCCGAGCCGTACCAGAAGGTCTTTGCCGGCCCCCGCCAGTACACCCCGCCCACCAGCGGCGACCCCCGTATTATTGAGCTAATAACCCGGATGGCGGCCAATGCTGAGCGGGAGAAGAAGGCCAAGGAGAAGAAGTGAAACGCCGCCTAGCCCTATCCCTGTCGCTGCTGGCCCTAACGGGGTGCGCTACGGGGACCGGCGTTAAGCTGTGGGCACCGGCAACGTGGTTTAGCCACGCCCCGGCCGATAAGGTGGACAAAGCGGCTGCTAGGGTGACCCTCGCCAGTGATGCTGCCATTATAGAGGCACAGAAGGCCGCCCATGAGACCCAGTACGCTCTATTGGTGGCTGGCGACTCTCGCACCGTAAAGGTTGCCTCTGAGTCGAATGATGCAACCGTTACATTGCTAGACCAAGTGGCCGGACCGCTCAAAGTGGACGATCTTGCCAAGATTAAAGCCGCCGTTACAAACCTGATTAGCGAGAACGCCGAGATCAGGGCCAAAGCGGAGAAGGAGCGGGCTGAGTCAATGAAGACCGTTGCAACCGTCAGCGCTCAGCTGGAGGCGGCTGTGCGCGATTCCCAAACAGCGAACGATGCCCTGCGGGCTGCCTACGATCGCGAGAACAAGCTGGCTAACCAGCTCCGGTCGCAGAAGGCCCTGCTGTGGATCGCTGGGGGGTTTGCCGTGCTGCTGAGCGCCGGCTACATCTATCTCCGCTTCTTCCTTGGTGGTATGCCCACAGCCATAGGCAGCCTGCTCAAACGAGCCGAGGACGGCCATTCACTTACTGCTAGCGAAATCCGCGACCATATCGACACCGCGTTTCACGATAAGCCCAGCGTCCTATCGTCCATCGCGTCGGCCTATCGTAAAACACAATGAGTCATCCCCGCATCCACCCTGTGACAGACATTATTGCTGCCATCTCCGTGTCGGCTTCACTGACCTCTTGGCAGACCCAGCTGGACTGGTCGCTTAGGATCATCGGTGCTATTGTAGCTATCGCGGCGGGTGTTATTACGATTTACCAGCGGCTCAAGAAGAAGACGAGAGTGAAGGCGGAGTAGGCTGCTCTCGGCAGGGTATATCAAAAACGAGGTTGCCGCCGTTTTGGTGCCATCTCCACGAGACCTTGGCAAGCTCTCCTAGCGGGAACAAGGCAACGCAGGTTTCGCGGTTTATCACTACCCTGATGTCGTGATCGAACGGGTCGCGCATAGACGAAACGAGCGATACGTGGGCGTTCATTTCCAGAGCTTCTTGGCCTTCAGGAAGGCCTCTGCCTTTTGCGCAGCCGTGGCTGTAATGGCCTTGATGGGGAGATCGCCGTAATCATCCAAGTTACCGCCGCCTACGACCGATAGGAGGTCTTTAACGTAGTGCCAGCGTTCGTCTTTTGTTAATGACTTCTCGGCCTCGTGCATAGCGTTAAGGTCATTGGGGTAATCAGGCAGCTCTAGATTGTCCTCAGGATAGTACATGGCGCCGCCACCATCGCCGTCCTCTTTCCAGTTCCTAAAGGTTGGCTCGTTGAGCCCGCATGCTTCGGCAATCGCAACATTCTGTTGTTCTGGTTTCATTTGAAAAGATTCCCCACCCACCACCACGCCATCAGCACCTTAACCACGATCCCGTGATACCATTTTCCGGGTTCCGGAAAGAGGAAAACATAGGGTCCTGTGTTTGGGACGAACATCGGCTTGTCCGCGATCAGGCAGCGCACCGTTACCGGCGACCCGTCAGGCTTCCAGCATCCCAGGATATTCCCTGTCGTCTTCCGTCGGCTTTGTTCGCTGTTGTTCCCATAATCAATATCCACCTCCGAACCGCCATGATCGATCCGACCCCGTATATCGATGCCGGTGCAGCCCCCTTTGACGGTGGCGACGTACTTGCCGCCGGACACGAATGACTCGGCATGGAGGCGGATATTGGAGCACTCGTTGTTAAAGTCGGCGCAGTCCTCATCCCCGCCGAAAACCCCGCCAGTCTCGATCTGGAGGTCTTGGAGCTTATCCGTGAACTTCAGTGTGTCAGCCCAGTGTTCGCCGGTTTGCCAGTAGTGTACGTCGGCAGTGAATCCGACATGCCGGTCCGACCAGTCAATGGTCTTACCGTTATCCTGCGGCCCGTTGAAGCTGTATAGATTTCGGTCGGGGGTGCTCATTTTAACAGTGCCTTTAGCGCTACCATTCCATCAATGGCCGTCTTGCATTGGTCGTACTTGGCCAGTTTATAGATATACATTTCTTGCAACGAACGCAGCTGGTTAACTTCCTTGGCGTCCGACTCGTACTTCTTCGCTATCGCCAGCGCCGTTCCCAGGCGGTTCTGTAGGTCGCTGTTCTTGGCTACCAGCTCACCGATTTGCTTGTGCATCTCGGCGCGGTCATCGAAGAAGGCTAGGATGCGGTTTAGGATATTCATTTAGTAGCCTTTCCCCGCAGCTGACCATGCTTAACCAACGCAGCATGCCGCATCGTCCACATCGCGTATTCCCGGGGCGTCACGTCATCCCGGCGAACCCGTCCCGTTAGATCGCGGCCGACATCATCGAGGCTGGCGGCCAGGCGGTCGCCGTTATCTCGTTCGCCTTCCAGTGCCCTGGTTATAGCGATGGCGTTTTGTTCGTGGATAGTACCGGTGGGATTCATTTGGCGGCCTTTTGGATGAAGTGAATGCCCTCTTCCCCGCATTGGCTGTGATGGCCAATTACGATCCTGCCCATCCGGTCATCGATGCACTTCCAGTTCGCTATCATTGGCGACCCATCAACCGGGTTGGCGCCCAGCGAACGGTTGCACATATAGGCCTCTGGGTTCTTGGCGGCAGCGGTGTATGCGTTGGCGCAATCCTTGCAGTATTTGGTCATTTAAATAGGCGGTTTAGGCATTCAGTGAATTTGATAGCCGTGTAACATTTATTACCATGTATCAATACGGCTGTGGATCGTTTGATGTCGTAGGCCATTATAAGGCGATTACCTTTGTAAAAGTATTCTCTGTTCATAGTGCTTGCTCTTTCATCTTCGGGTGAATGTTAGTCATAATATAAAGCTTGAATCGCCTCTCGATATGCGGCCGGCGTTCAGCCCATACGCCGCAGTCCTGGAATGCCTCCTGCATGGCGTCCCATACCTGAGAATCCCACCAACCGGCGTCACGGGCGGATTCAATGAGGCCCACCCAGTCAATCTCGATACCGGCCTTGTCGCACTCGATGAAGGCCATGGAGAGAGGGAAGCCGTGCGTGTCCTTTAGGTCGAAGACGTGACGGCCACTGAGGACCGGGCGCTTGTCGGTGGTCGTACCGACGAAGGTCGGGTTTCTCATGGCATCGCCTTCCATTCGTTAAAACGAGTTATGAAAGCCTTCTCCAGGCTGTCCCGAACGTCATCCCAACGGTCACGTGGAATATCTTTGAAGCGACAACGCTCCATATACGTCCTGTCGCCGTGCGTGGCAGTGAATAGGAAGTAGCCGGTCGCGACCTCCCGCGTGGATTCGACGAACATTTCGTTGGTCATAGCGGCATGGGCTCCACGAACGGCACCCGTCCATTCTCTATTACTACGCCAACCGAAACGATGGGCTTGTCCTGGAAGTCCCGGCCATAGTTGAACGCATAAGCCCGACGGTTAATACCGGAGCCGACCTGCATGGCCCAGATCATGTCGTGGTTACTCGCATGGAACATAACCGACGCCTTGCCGTGGAGATGGCCGCTGGCTGTCGATATGCGGGCGCTCATGGCGGTCTTGTAGGCAGCCATCGTCCCTGACGTGTTAGTGCCGTGTACCAGCTGCCAGTTCTTGTACTTGAAATTAAACTCGAAGCGCCAACCGGCGGGGGCACCCAGCACGTCCCGGAAGCTACGAAGGTAGGCAGATGGGAGACCGACCCCGTAAGCCTGCCGGCGGATAAGTTCGTCATGGTTCCCGATAGCACAGTCCACCTTCGGGAAGCACTTGTACCACGCCTTCAGCTCCTTCTTGACGGCCCGTAGCTCGTCCCCGGCGCTCATGCCGTCCGGATCATGAGTGTGAAAACTTATGGCATGGCCATCGACGACATCCCCGACGTGGCAAATGCGCTTACACCGGTGCTTTTTACTCATGTCATTGCAGAAGTCCAAGTAGCCAGCTTTCCCGAAAGGAAAATGCGTATCGGCTATAATCAGCGTGTTCGGGTTAGTCATGATGAAGTATCCAAGTAATATCCCGCCCCTCCTTGATAATCACGCATGGCCTGATCGGGACGTTTACCGGCTCCTGTGGCTTGTTGCGGTTTCCTGTAGGAACCGGCGCGCTTGGCCCCTTGTTGGGCTTTGGGGGTTCGGGTTCCACTGGGTTGCCGAAGAGGTCGAGTAGCTGGGGCATGGGATTTCATGGGGTCGAATTTGCTCCCAATAAACACGCCTCTGTCATTCGTTGATGGCGCAGTATCTCGCCAGCAATCAGCGTCCATCTGGGAGAGTAAAGACAAATGCCCGTGCATACTCCGCTCTCGTTTGGAGTGTCGCCGTGGGCAATCGATAGGTCTGGGTCTAAACCGGACAAACGGCAGTATTCTCTGGCCGCTACCTCTATTTGTTTGCTTGTCATATAATTTTATTTACGTGGCCGAATAGTTCGATGAACATAGCCATTCCCATCAGGAAGAAGCCGAAACAGATTAGGAGGCAGCCGAGGAGGATGGGTTTCATGAGTTGTCTATAAACCTTGTTGTTGGAGCATGGAAAGTAATGTTGTTTATTGATGTCACAACCCCGTCCCTACACTTGGTTTGGAGCAGCGCGTAATCGCGGGTTGTAACGTCCAGTTGATGGCTGTTTCTCCAGTGAAGAAACACGATGCGATGAGCGTCCTGCTCGCAGTGTCCGGAATCCCTGAGCGCCTCGGAGGTCGGCTCGCTGGCCTTGTCCTCTGTTTTGTTACCCTTGGGGTCGCTGCTGTACTTTCGGTTTAGCTGGCTGGCCACGATCAATGGGCACCCAAGCATCTTGCGAATACCGATCATCGCGTTGCTCACCGCAGTCACGCGCTCGTACTGGCTGCCTCCGGAGGACTTGATTAGGCCCATGTAATCGATGAAAACGGCCCCGGGATCAAACGATGCCTTTAGCATCCGACAACGGGCGGTGATGTCTTCTAGAGACATCAGATTATCGAAGATCAATAGACGCTTGGAGTTCTTGATCTCCGCTCTGGCTTTCTCGAATGCGCGGTAATGGTCCGGCATCCACTCATTCATAACCGCAAGGTTTACCCCCGCTCGCTGCGCTGCCATTTGAGAGAAAACAGCCTTGTCGCTTGTTTCCAAACTGAAGTACGCGACCTTTAGTCCCCTCATCAAATTGTGGCTTGCAATGTGGGTCAGCATGGAAGATTTGCCGACGCTAGGCCGCGCACAGATCAGCACGTACTCGTGCGGCTTAATCGGAAGCATATAGCGGTCTGCTCTATTAAGTCCCCACTTCACGAACTTGCTGTCGTCCTGTTTGCCGAGCTTTGATAGGCGAATCTGCTCCTCCAGCTCCGAATCAATATCATCAAGAGTACGATTCTTGACAACCTTCCCACTGCACACTTGGACCACCTGCTCGGCAATTCTAGTAACCGCTGCCAGATCCGCGCTATCCCCCTCAACCATCTCCTTGCCGCGCTGGAGTAGCTTCCAGGCTTCCCGTCGGGCATATCCTGATAGCAGGACGGACAGTAGTGCCGGCCCGTTGAGAACGGTGTTGTAGCCGACTTCTGAGGCTGCGGTAATACCATCGAGTCCGCCAACTTTGTCCAATATTCCGCCTTCAACTGCGGCGCGGTAAAGCTCTGACGGATCGGTTGGCTTACCTTCCATCCGGAGCTTACACATGAGCCCCCATTGAGCCGCACATTTCCAGTCTGTGAAGTGCTCCCGGGTGAGGCCGGCGGCGACGGCCTGGTCGATAAGGGTGGCATCGCTATAGGATGCGGATAAGAACTTGGGTTCATCGGCGGTCATCAGTGGCATCGGCTGAACTGTGACACGGGCGCCGGGGTGCCGCGAACCCACTCGGACGGCGAATCGTCGTAGCTACCCCGGTTGAACCAAGTTGCCGGATGCGGGATGAACTTCTTGTCGGCTTCCGGCCAAGTGGCGGTGGCGGTGGCGTAGGCTTTGGTTGCCTTCAATAGTTCAAACCGCGTTTTAACTTTAGAGGCTTTCTTAATCGCCTGTAGCGCCTGCTGACGGCCGACCTTGCGGGGATAGGCAGCGTAGATGTCCTCAACCGTGTTCACCCCGTACTCATCGATGACATCCAGATCAAAGCTCCCCTGCTTATCCGCCTCCACCTTCGCCGCCCACCCGGCCGCGAACGCCCGTTCCACCGCCACCTTGTAATCCTGCTTATCCCAGTCGGGGGTTTGCTGGTAGAGAGTATAGGCTTCTGGTAGGTTCATTGTTGCCCTTTAATGCCAATCCACAGGAAGTCTTTCCCGTGTATAGCAGACAAACCAGCCCTTGAATCGTGAAGGCAGGCGCTACCATCCGGTAGGCCGTTATTCTTTGCCCAGAACCAACCGTTGGCGGGCGCCGGGGATGGCGACCATGTGCCCACGGTTGGTTTAACCATCATGGTTAATACTTCATCGGTCGTGACGTTCATGTCGTTGAATAAGTGAAAACCCCTGTCGTTCCCCTAACGTGATCCATGTACCCGCAGCAGGCCTCATAGAGGGCTACGGCCTTGGTGTAAGATGTTGTCTCGCCGCTCCAGCCGTTACTCCACTCCCAGCTATAGCCGGTAACAATCGGCTCCAAACGTAACTGGTGGCCGGCGTCGGTGGCTTGCCGCAGCACGCCGTTCATGAACTGGAGGTAGTGGTCGGTAGGCGTTGCGGTGTTCATTAGCGCGTAGCTTAACCGCATGTCTCGTGTTCATCATCGGCGCTCTTAGCCCGGCTATTCGGGGTGTTATAAACCCGATCCCGGCTCAGCTCGATAGGGGTGTGTTCGGTGGTCACCCGCCCGGTCCAGCAGACCTCATAGACGAGATAGCCTCGGTCGATGATGCCTGTAATAATCCCGGGGTCCTCGTCCGTCTTGTGGTAGACAGTATCCCCAAGGCGGTACTTGGCATTGAGGGGTGCGCTCACTTGGCGGCCTCCCGCGAAGCCGAAGGCTGAGCGTTTCTGGCGTACTTGGCGCCGGCAATGAAGCATTCGTCTTCTGATGGATCACACCAAAGGGGTTCGGACCATTTCTTGTATGCCTCAAAATCCTTCTCTTCCTGCGTCTTCTCCGGCTCCACTGCCACCACCACCGGCGGCGCCACCAGCTCGATCAACCGATAATGCGTGGTGTCGCTATCCCGGTAGCCGAAGGCGAAGACCTCCAATAGCTGCCGGTGGCCATCCTTGTCGCTGTACACCTCAATGATATGGGTCTCGTCGCTGACGTGGGGCGGGAGGGTGGTGGATGGGGTGCAGGGGAGCCAGGGGGAGGGGGCGATCTTGCGTCGGTAAACACACGTTTCGCCAAACACCCCGTCATCGCTTGGCTCTTCCCAGCCGCGGCCATAGTCTACTTCGTCGCTAGACAACTTCGGCGCGTACTTCTTCTTGTCCGCTTCCGTCTCAATGTAAATATAACCGGGTTCTTTCGTGTAGCTCATTTTGATTTCCACTTCTTTCTATTTTCTTCCGGCCACAGAGGCTGGATATTCTTGTAATGATTAAGGGCTATCGCTTGTTCCAAAGTCTTGGCTTCAGCCAGCGGAACAATATGATCTATCTGCCAGCCGGTTTTTCCGCCGTGGTTATCCCAGTGCATCCCTGGCTTAAACTTAGATTCCATGTGCGCCCGGAATGTCGGCCAGTAGCACTTGAGGACTTCGCCAATGGTCTATTTTCCGGTGAATCCCATGTTCTTAATTACAAATAGAATCCTGCGTCGAAGACGCATGACTCCTTTGAATAAAGGGTCGGTGTTTAGCTTATGCCGTTGGTAACGGGCCTTGCCTTTGGCTATAGCCTCTGCGTTAGCCATTCTATAAGCTTTCTGCTTGGCGCTAATCACGGCCTTCTTTCCTACGGCCCATCGCCTTAAGCTATGCGAGACCTTAATCCGCTTTGCCGCATAGTGCTCGGGTTTCATCCACCATTCGCCGTCTCGGCACCTAGCGACCCTCATCCAATAGATTTTGCCCGTCACAGGATGCACGTCGCCTCGCTTCCATTTCTTTTCGGCAAGTAGGCTCATCGCACTACCTCCTTGTCTAGAACACCAAGGTCATCTAGCTCCCGTGGAAGGATCCCGGCCCGGATATACTCAATGGTCGTGATCCAGGCGAACGAGTTCCAGGCTACAGCGGCAGCATGATCCTCGGTAAAGTCATAGCCAACCTGCGACGAATGCCGACGCATGCTGCTTAAGATGCGGGATAGCGGAACGCCCTTGAGCCAATTGAAATCCCCGAAGCGTTTAGCTCCTTCCTCGTAGCGTCTGGCCAGCGCCAGCATTGGAGGATGCGGAATAAGGTCGAACCGTCCTCGGCCTTCTGAGGAAGAACGGGCTGCCCCACTCGGATAAAAATCCTTCGCTGGCAACTCCTCAAGGAATGTCTCCACCGTGTCCTGATCTATCACGATTCCAATAGAGGCGTAGGCCGGGACGATAATAACCCCGTCCAGCATATAGTGGCCCTTGCGGACCGTCTCGCCAACGCCCAGGGGGCGGTACTTGTCTGTATCGTAAGGGGTCATGGTGCTCATTCCTTCGTTACCGCCTTCTGGTCCTTATACGCCGTGAACATAGCCACGTCGCCCTTGTTGCCTTCCTTGCAGGTGGTCTTCTTGATCTCCACCCAGGCCAGGCGAAAATCCTTGTCGTACCACCGGTTTATCTCGCAGCCAAGGTACTGATTATATGGCAGCTTGCCCCACTGCGTTAGGATGATGGCGATGGGGTCGTCCCATTCGGTTACTTGCCAGGTTTCTAGGCTCATTGGTTGCCTTTATTAAGAGAATCCATAATTAAGCCTGCTTTAGTTGACGGCCGACCGCCTCGAACTTGGTCCTGTAATGCTTATCGGCAGCCGCTAGACCCGTGGCCCGGTTCACCGCTTGGAAGCCCCATGACTTGCTACGGTTAAAGAACCGGGCGATGTCCTCGGGATACGAGCCGAAGGCTCGACTATAGTGGGCAGCGGTTACCCGGGCTTCAGCCAGCTTTTGCGTGCGCCGGGGGCTCTTAAGGTCCGCATCCGTGACACCGAAGACGGTGCGGATAGCGGTTAGAATGTTGTCGGTTGGGGTCATCTATTACGGGGTAAAGGTGATGGTCATGGGAGTGGTCAACAGCACCCAGTCGGTTCTATCCCAAGGAACACTACATTCCTGGTATTGATACCCAAACGGAAGATCTTCGCCTTCTTTCACGTGTATAACTATACCTCCAGATCGTGAGGTTGCTAATACTGTAATATTGCCATTTCGCGTCTGAAGTATGGCCGGGAATTTAAAAGCTTGAGGCGTCCCAGCGCATTGATTGATAATCTTGGATGTCATATTAAAAGTGCTCGCCTATATTTCGCCTCCGGACGAGCGCAGAGGTTGGCCTTCTGTTAGTGACGGTGGGCTCCGTCGGAGTGTTAATATAGACTAAGTGATACGCCTATGACTGGTCATGCTAGACCAATCGCATCGACGACCTTAACCGCCTTGAGCTTCAGGTCATCGCCGCCAATAAGACGGTATTGGCTTAAATCATTCATTCCACCCCTCACCTTGGACGATATAAAGTCCAGGGCGGAATCAACCGTATCAAACTCCTTCAGGTCCCATGTGGACCAATCAATAGGATAGTGGACGAAAAACTTTCTCATGTTAGTTCCTGTTATGATAATGCCGTGCGATCAGCAGACCGTCGGCGTCCCCATGCTCTTTGATATAATGAGCCAAGGCCGGGTAGAGCTGGATGCCCCGCAGCTTGCTAGCCTTCTTCAATTCGCTGCTGCCCTTGACGCCGGGGAGCTGGGTGGACTGCCATTCCTTGCTGTCGATGGTCTTGTGGCCCAGCTCCAGTAGCTCCAGGGTGATGATAACCGCTTCGTAGCTACGCTGGGAGAGCAGCATCGTATTAACGAAGGCCGGCCCAGCGGTGAACGGTCGTTCAATGAATACCTGGCACTCGTGGCCGATGAAGGGGCTAAGAGCCTTCTGTAATTCCACCCAGTCAACCCGCTTGATGATATTGCCCTTCTTACTGTAGTGCAGCTCCTCCTTGACTGGCATTCCGAAGAAGACGGTATCGCCGTCGCCGATGATCCCCACGGAGCCGCTGCTGCCGTTGTCTACGCCAATGGTGACTTTCATCTGGCGTCCTGTGGAATGTTGTGATTTCCTGTAGGAATAAGAAAACGGGGATCAAAGCTATTCTCAAAGCGCCATACCTTGGTCAGTCCAATGAACGCATCGAAAGCATCGGCTAGCTCGGCGCCGGTAAACTCGTGCGCCGTGACCAAACCCGGGACCGTGGTGCTGATGCCAAGAATGATTCCACGTCCCTTCGTAAAGAAGTCATTTCCGAATAGGGCGTAGCCATAAGATGCCGTTTGGAGACGATCCGTGCTATAGGATGCCACTTTTGGCTGCTTCGCCGGCTTGCTCTTCCGGCTCTTAAGATCCACGATGGTAAACCCCTCAGCATACTCATCGCACTTGCCACCGTAGCCTAACCCCAGGCTGCCACAGCAGGTTTCCACCCCTAGCGACTTGATTCCGAGTTCCGCCCGGGCCTTCATCACCGGCTGGACGTACTGGTCCATGCCAGCTTCGTAGTCCTTGTCGGCGATGGCCAGCTCGATAGCGGCGTGGATCGCGGTGCCAAGGTCGGCGGCGGGGCGGGAGGCGTTGTCGGCGCGGGCGACCATGGCCTGCACGTACTCATCGCGCTCCCACGAGCGGGCCTCTTGGTCATCATAACAGGCGTTCGCGACCTGTTCCATCTTCCAGTCCAGGAGTTGCTGCTTATTGAGGCACTTAAAATAAGTCGTCACTGACGGCACCGCCACGACCCCGGCCGCCTGATCCTTGCGGGCCTCCCGGAGGGTGTAGTTCTTTTCGGGCGTGTAGAGCGGGTACCAGCCGGCTTTCTCATTCCAGCCATAGAAGTGGCTGCTGTCGCTGCGGCCGGCGGGCTTGGCGGCGGGGGCGTCTTGGTTGAGGGTAATCATTAGGCCTTCTTTGAGAATAGCTCAATTCCGCCAATTACCGCAAAAACAACAGCAGCCAGCAGCAATATTGCCGCAGGCCAAAACTGTCTAAAAACTGTAGCAACCAGAGTCGCCGATTGGCTAAGTATAATAGAAATTATCGCGTATTTCATTGTAAAAATTGTTGGGAGTCTTTCCTCCCTGTCACCCGGCTCATCCAGCTAAAAGCCCGGGTTCACCTTATTATTCACACACCATGTCAGACTACACATCATCCCGGATACCAGCCGGGAAAGTAAGGCGGTTATTTTGTGACCCATTCACAAATTGGCAGTGCGATTACTCCAATGAGTATTCCGAAGATAACCGATGCGCACATTCCGCAATTCACAGCCACAAGTCCGAAAGCTACGCCAATGTAAAAAGGCACGAGAGCCTTAAGCGATTTCATATTAGTACGGGTTCTCGTCTTTCTTCTCACCCGCCAGGATCGCATCCAACGCCGGACGGAGGGCCTTGATGTCGGTGCCGGTGGCGGCGAGGATGGAGGGGACCTTGCCAACCGTCTTCACCTTGCTGACCGTGTAAGCCTTGCCCTTCTTGCTTGTCTTGTTCTCGACCGCGATCTCGCAAAGGACAAACTTGCCAAGAGTATCCTTTACGTTGCTGCTCTTGTCTGGGGCTTTGCCGCAAGCGGCGCTGTACTGCTTGTAGTAATTGGCACGGTCGCTGAGGCTGTACTGCTGCGGCCAGGTCTTTGCGAAGTAAGTCTTACCGTCGATCATCGTTCCAAGGAACAGCTCGATGGCGGGGGCTTTCTTGATGTACTTCTCCTTCGTCTTCTCATCCTCGCGTTCAAACTCGTATTCGGGGATGTAGTTGAATGCCGTCACCGTCAGCACGTAGCTATCGGACTTCGGGAATGGGTCGAACTTGATGATGTCCTCGGCTTGGGCCGGGGGCGGCGGGGCGTCTTGATTAAGGCTCATATGTCTTATTGTTTGTTTAACTAACTAGAATGTTTGTGTTTTCCTGTAGGCACCATCAATCAACGACCAGCCGCCGGCTCTTTTTCAGCTTCTCCACGTCGGCTAGCGGGATGCGGATGACCCGTCTGTTCAGCTGGTAGGCATTCGGGAACAGTCCATTATTAAAATAGCGGATAATTGTAAACTTGCTGAGACCCAACAACACACCGGCCGCCTTCGGATCAAGGTCATCGGTTTCACCCAGGAGCTGCATTACCACCTTCGTTGCCTCCCGGTTCATCCATTCCTCGAATGTCATTCCCTCGCGTTTTGCGAGGGCGGCGGCCTTACGTTTCTGGTCAATGGAGAGTTCAATCTCGAAGTCTGGACGGCGTGTTTTCATCAGCGGTATTAACGTTTTGGTTTTTGGTTCCCCGGGATAAGTACCGGCGGTGGCATCGGGGTTTTGCCTGATGGAGTCGTTACCGCTGTTCTCATCGTTGCAAGAAGAATGTGAGATTTCCTGTAGGAAATAACAAGATTTTTCTCTTGATTGCTTACAAGTGCAACAAAGACTTGACCGATTCACCTCTGAAAATATAAATAATTATGAATCCCCACGAGAAACGAGAAAGCGCACTGATAACTACGATTATGGCTAACACCCGCAGAAAGAAACGACCGGGCAAGGGCACCCGAGAATACGCCGACCACTTCCTGTCCCTGTGGCTGGAAGACCCTCAGCTAAAGAGACGACTGCGAGCCGTTGCCGCCGGCGACGACCGCACCATGAACAACTTCATTAACCACAAGTTTGTCCCGCTCCTTGAGGAGGCCATCAACTCCAAATGGAGGGACCTCGAAAAGAAGGGCCGGGAACGCCTCGTCAAAGAGGGCGTACTAGAGCCGACGGAAGGTTGAGGGGGATGGCAGCGGGTAGGTTGATCATCCGGGCATATGAATGCTCGGTGACCTTAACCGTGCTATGACCCAAGAGATTTCTTGCGGCGTAGATTCCCTGGGACTGGGCCACAACACTCCCCGCCCAGCGACGTAATGAGTGGGTCGGGTTTCGCGAGTCGAAGCCTAGCGCTCGTAGCATCGTGGACAGTCGCCGCGTCGCCGTCTTTTTGGGATGTGGCCCGGCGATATAAACCGGGTCTTTCGGCCCGCACTCCTCCAGGAGCTTCAAGATACTGGGGTCAATGGCCACAGCCCGCCACCGACCGCTTTTCGTCTTAAATTCCTCACTCCCGATACGGATAACGCCATCGGCGATCCAATCCCATCTGGCTGCGGCCAACTCTCCTGCCCGCATTCCGAGATAGCCAGCCATAAGAAAGCACCGGTACACGTCAGGGTAAGCGGGGAGTTGTTTGTGGGCTAGCTCGATAGCTTCCGGAGGCGGGAGCTGGATAAGGTTCTCTGGTTCGCGCAGTGATGGCACGCGCTTGAAGTCGTCAACGTACTTGAGCGGTAACTGTGGGTCATAACCCATCAACGCCCGCGCCGAGAACAGGCTCTTAGCTGCCCGCAGACGGCTGTTGAGGGTTGATGGTGGCACGTTGTTCCTGATGCCATCCTGCTGAAACCTGATTACAATGTTTGCTGCCAGGCGATCAACAGAATCTCCTTCGGATAAGCCGGCCGAATCAAGCAGCAGCTTCATCCCGGCGATATTCTTCTTCCTTGTCGCCCGGTTCACTGAAATGGGCAACTCCTCATACTGCTTGAAAAGCTCCTCAAACGTCAGGACCATGCTGCGGCTCTTCATCGAGTCCACCAAATGATACTGCTCCGCGATGATGGCATTCCTGTACTGCTTGGCGCGCTTTCTGGCGTACTCGGCATCGTTGGACTTAGTTGACCACAAATGGACCCTGCCCTTCACCATGAACCGGACGTAGTAAGGTGCGGCGCGGTCCTCAACTCCATTAGCATCAAACTTCCTTTTGAAAAGCTTCATGCTGATAGCAGTGATACCAGATCAACCAATTGCAAGACCTATGATGCCAGTTTTGAGGCGACAACCCAACTCCCAACTGCAACAAGCGACCCCCTTTCCCTAGAGTGACTTTACTCTACGGGCCTATAGCTCAACGGTTAGAGCAGAGGACTCATAAGAGTCTGCTTTTACCTATGAAACCCGGATCGCAGATACCAGTTTAGATGCTACTAGAAAACCTACAGGAAATCACAACTTTTGTCATGATGTGACATCATTCCTGTGGATGTTACCAATCCACCCCATCCGCGCACAAGTGCCGAGGAAACGTAACACGCCTACCCACCGATAAACCGTTACCCAACGTTTTATCCAACGACACGCCCTAAACCCGCCCCACCACTTCCCTCTTCACCCTTTTCTTCCACCGCTCACCTTGCACCTCCGTCACCCCTAGCTGCTCCCGCAAGGCCCGCCTGACCGCCTGGAACCCGCCGGGCGGCACGTCCCTGATAAGGGTGATGGTGGCCACACCATCCTTGACGCGCACATTGCACCCAGCCGCCCATTGTTTCCAAGGCTGCCCGGTTTCCTCATCGATAGGTCCCAAGGGGTCCTCGGGTGTGTCCAGAAACACCCGCACCTCGTAGCTATCCCCATCCTTGGGGATCGGCTTCAGGTGGACGAACGGCACGTCCTAGTATAACAGTTCTAGCGAACCATCAGGTTCCTACCGAATCTTAGAAGCAAGCCACTGGCGAAACAGCCGGCACTGGTAGACCACGTTAACGTAGGCCCAGACGGCGCCGATGAAGGCAAACCCGATGACGTAGAAGACGGCGATGGCGCCCACGATCCAGGCTAGGACGATAAGGGCAGCGTGCATGATTATCGATTATGGACGCGGACGAACCCGGTTTACCTATGAAAAGAATCGTGCGTTTGCTAGCAAGTGCAAATGGACAGGGGTGGCGAGACCGGCTATATTAGCGACGCTCGGTCTTAGCGGGTCGGGCAGCCAAGCCGGCGGTGGGACGGGAATCCGTTTAATAAGTTAACCCACCGTCGGCCACCTTTTCGTTCTTTTCCCCGTTCACGTGCTAGACGAGCCAGCGCCTTCCCGATTATGCCCCGTGCGCTATGAGTTACGGCCGGTCCCCCATTCAGGGGCAAACCGCAGAGTTCATCGGGATAGGTTTAAGCCAGCAAGCGCGATGGAGCACTCGATCTGTCAGTAGACAGGCCATTGCGGCGGGGGAATCCTTTCGTTCTTTCATCCTCTTACTAAGTCAGACTAGAGCGGCAGGCGGGGATGGACCCGCTTTGGAAAACCCTAGCCAGCGCGGGATAGCATCCCAATGACGTTGGCGAACTCATGGCAAAAGAGATAGGTTTTGCCCCAAACTACCCGTGCGCACGGGACCAGTAGCCGGTATCAAGCCCGGCCCGCTCTGGCCTGGTTTAGTGAGGGGATGGCAGTGGCGAGGGGTGGCAGGTATGGCTCGTTATGGACCGTCTTTAGCGGCGGTTCCCAGACGGATGAGGGAGAACCCTCTTCACCCCTCACCACTGCTAGGACATACAGGAAAACACAAACTCTTGACACGTCCTGTATGTTTGAGGTGCGTCTACTAACGCACAGAGCACTTTTAGGACAGATGAGCCCCGGTTTACTGTAGTAGCAGTAGGCCGGGGCGCTTTCTTTATCAGGAGCGATAAAGCGGACCGTTCCGGGGACGTATCAGCAAGAGCACCGGACGCTGAAAAGGCGACATGACTCAACAGAAGCTAGGTAACGGCAACAAATCCTACGGTGAGGCTCAGGGAGACTGCACAACCGTAGGTGAGGTTTTTCTTCGTCAGCTGAATTTAGGGGTAAGGGCCGATACTGAAAAGCACCAAAAGGTGTAGCTGAAGGGTGACAGGGATGACTTTTCCAGAATGCCCATGGAAGTCTCCCTTCTGTAGACTGATTTAGGGGGTAAGTAATGATAGCTATGATTACGGTAGATTCGGAGGCGGCAACGACGCCGTAGAATCCAATGAATAAGCGGGTTTCAATATATGCAGTACAGCGATTATCTTAAGACGGATTACTGGAAGGCAGTATCCACTGCGGTCAAAGACCGAGCCGGATACAAATGCCAGGTGTGCAACAGCCCTCATGATCTTCAGGCCCATCACAGGACCTATGAGCATCGCGGCAATGAAATGAACCACCTCGGCGACTTGACCTGTCTATGCCGCCGCTGCCATGCCATCTTTCACGGAAAGGATGCAGGCCCATCCGAGACCGTCACAAAACAAGAAGATCATCCCTGCCCAAGAACTTTTACATTCACCATCCCCGAGCTTCCTGAGCCAACCCCATACAGGATTCTTCATCCTTTGGTTCCTGTCAAAAACCCCGGGCCCGTCGTTGTACTAAAAAGATCTCACGTTAATCAGCTGAGAACCGATCGAGGCGGTTTTACTCGGGCCTCGGTGGAGGCTCTTGGCATTAAGTGGCCAGCGAAGAAGGGCTGGCGCCGCCGGCTTATTGGCGTTGTTGTAACGCCGGAGCAATGGGAGAAGGCTCTTGCCGGTCGCCATAATAAGGTCGTTGGGCTTCAGTGCACCTAATCGGGTGGCTACATCGCCGGCCCCTACCACCCCCATGCTATACTAACCCTCCCATGCTCACCATGCTCCTCCTCAAATGGCTCCCCTTACTGACTCCCGAGCTGCCGCGTCGGCCGGACTACGACAGGGCCGGGTTTTGAGTAGCTAGTCCGACTGCAACTCATAGCACCGGACCCCTACCGCCAGCTTAACCGCCAGCTGCTCCATATCCGGTCCGCCGTCCTCCTCCATGCCGGATTCCTGGGCAGCTGCCACGAGGGCGCGCAGTAGATTTAGTTCATCGGGGGAGAGGGAAAGAAGAGTGTTATTCATCGGCCGGAATGGGTAGCTTTTCGCATCCGGGTTGCGAGAGAAATAACGGCATTATCCTGCCTCGGACTGCCCGGGACTGCGAAAGAGGCCAATAGTAGCTCTTTCGGCTTTTATTAGCTGATTGTCTCGGCACTGTCTGGCAGCCTATGCCGGGAACCGATGACCAAGGGGCGTTACTACCCCGCAACAAAACCTTGAAGCTAGAGGCTGATCTTGAAGAGCGGGTAAGGAAGGCCATGAGCGTGCGGGGCAATAAGGTCTTCAATGACTTTGGCCGGGCGGCGCTGCTGGCCTACTGCCGGGTGGTGGAACAGGAGCTGAAGCAGCAGCACCCGGAGGAGTACGAGAGGATCTATGGGAGCCACGGGAACCCGGTGGTTAAGCGGGAGTCGGGGGGTTAGCGAACAATCTTACTGCATCCTTTTTCCCAGTAAAAGTCGCCTGGCTTAATCCATGTCAGGCTATCCCCGTCATCCTGCGTGTAGCCGGCTTCCTTGGGTAGATCTTCGGGTTTAAGATCTGTAAGGTAAGGGGAGCCGCAGCATCCACAGCCGCCAATGCCGACTCGGTATTTACGAGATAAGGCGGTTAATTCGATAATGAACAGTCTTTGGTTTTCGTTCATAAATTACCTGAGTGCCCGTTCTCCACCCCGTTAGGCTGCGCGCAACGCTCATCGCCCGTCGCCGCCGAGCGAATGGCGGCTCTGGCTAGTTTTCCCGGTGTGCCTCGTGGTCCATCGCCGTTACCCTCAATAACGAGGTGTTCCCACAACTCCAGCCCCCGCAAACTGCGGTCAAGTTTCTCCAACGCAGCCAGCAACCCCGCCTCGCGTTGTTCGGCGGCGATAATGGAGGCTTTCAACTTATCAATTATCTCTGAGAATCTATCCTCAGCCGCACCCTGACCGAGACTGTGAGCATAAATGGCGTCTTCAATGGCGCTGTCCCTTTCGGTCTTCGCTTGGGCAAGCTCTCGTTCGAGTTGGCGGGACAATTCCGCCGGCACGCATTCAGTGATTACCTCGGCGTGAAGACCGCGATATTCCTTCATGGAGTTGTCGAGGTTCATGTTGTGAGGATGCTCAACGGCTTGGTCAGTCCGTGGCGTTGGAATCATCGCGCTCATTTGGTCAGTTGTCATAGTCCCGGTGGGTTTTTGCTGCCTCACGAATAGCCGCCTCGCGCTCGTCCGACTTAAATTTGGCGCGACGATCCGAAATCATACACGCTGCGACCATGACGGCAGAAAAGATGCCGACCCAAAGAAACATAAGCAATATGTCGGCATCCGTTGCCCCGTGTAAGCGATCGCTTATCATCGCGCAAGGCTCCGCGCTCATCCTCGTCCTCCGTTACTGGTAGAGCTGGGGCTGGGCTGGGCGGTAGGCTCCGCGGTCATGGCTGCGAGACTTCTTGTGGCGTATAATGCGCGAAGCAGACGCGCAAACTCCGCGTTGTACGTTTCATCCCAAGGGAAAGGCCCAAGCGCATAATCAGTGTCTGAGATGTGTTCGTGTGCTAATATCGCTGACCTAACTTCCAGTAGTAGCTTCCGATCCGCCTCCGCTGACGCCAGTGCGGATTCGGCTGCTTTTCGCTTTTCTATCTCAATTGGTAGCTGGCGCTGAGAGAAAAGAAGCGTACCCGGCGCCTCCTTCGCCTCCGCCAACTGCTGTTCCGCCTTCGCGAGCTTAGTCCGTAAGCCTAATACTTGGCTGACCAATTCGGCATTTGAGAATGCGACATGTTCCGACGCTGGCTTTTCCTGTTCGTACCGCGCCAACTGCGCCTCTAGCTCGGTTTCGCGGGCGCGGAGCGTGGATTCGCTTCGCGCAGTGGCGGCTGCGACGTGGGCGGCGATTTGGTTGGCCAGCCAGTTGATTTCCTCCTGCTCATTCGGGTTAGGGTCGTCCTCTAAGCTCAATATGCGGGCAGCAAATGCGCGATCACTCGCGCTCGGCTCCACTGATCCTGACGGCGGCGGTGGGACGGATTGGGGCGGGTTCATGGTGATTTTGGTTCTATGAGATAGCCTTTTTTGATGAGTAGGCTGGCTGCCGCGTTATCCGATTCCCAGCAGTTCAGTGATAGCCAGCCGGCTGCGTACTCGCGTTCGCTGTAGTCTTCGTAGGCGTCGGCTATATCGACATCCGATGCGTCGAACCCGAGAAAGTTTATCGCGTCCCGAAGGCGCTTAATATCGTCAGGAAACCCGTCTTGTGCAATCGACTGCGGCCGAACTAATGGTCTAAGATAACTGGTGCTCATAATTTTTCTTCTCTCATCTTCATGCTCCGTGCCTAGCGATTAGCCGGGCGGGGTGCGGGTGGGTCGAACGGTTTAAGATTGTTAACGTGGTTAACGAAGTTCTTGCCGCCGTTCAGTTCTTTCAGGTGAACCGTTCCGGCTTTATGCAAGCTGAGTATTCGGACATGCATCTTTGATCCGAACGCATCGTTGGTTTGTAGCCATGCTTCGTCGCCGCGCTTCCATTGTGGGGGTTCCGCCTTCATCCCTTCGCCTTCTCCGCGCTGGGCGGGGCTGGGTGCTGTGGTTTAGTGAACACGATCCAATGGCTTTTCGCCGACTTGCCACAGCGGTTTCCGAATAATGGCTGCTCGGGGGTCAGCGCGAGAATCTGAGAGACAGGCACATCGTTCTCGTTCCATTTGAAAATCAAAGTGCCATCTGTTTTTAGCACACGGAAACACTCCGCGAATCCTATGCGAAGCTCGTCTTTCCAGTCGCCCTCTAGCTTGCCATACTTCTTTGCCAGCCAGCTATTCTTTCCGTTCCGGACTAGGTGCGGTGGATCAAAAACAACCAGCGAGAAGCGTTCGTTTTCAAAAGGTAGCGCGGTGAAATCCGCCTGAATATCCGGATCGATCACCAAGGTTCGACTGCCGCCCGCACTTGATATGTCGGGGAGGCTGTGAGCCTCGCGGCGTTTATCCACGAACATTGCACGCGGGTCTTTGCGGTTGAACCAAAACATACGTGATCCGCAGCAAGCGTCTAATACTCCAGGGCTCATCCCCGTTCCTCCCGCGAAGCCTTGCGCGTAGCGTTGCGCTCAGATGCGTTAGGCGTTGCGCGTAATAATGCGAGGCATGCGGCGCGTGCGAAGGTTGGGGCATGAGCAGCGTTGATGTCGTCATTCAGGATCACCACTTTCCAAGCGATTTCCTTTGGCCTATCTTCGTAGAAGTAATGATCAATCCTCGCGCCTGCCTTCTCCAGCAGCGGCAAAACCGCGTCGGCGCTGGTCGCCCAATGTTTGTCACCCCAAAGTGCTTTGTTGGTGTAGTCCTGAACGATTTCTTTCGGCCAATTAAGGACATGCTCAGCCACGAGCGCCGACAGCTCCGCGTCCGTTAATCCTTCCGCGACGCTGAGTGCTGCCAGCGCGGAGCCGGTGGGTTGGGTGGGGTTAGTCATTTGTTCGTTGCTCCTTTGGTGTCCAAAGCGTCGCGGCTAGCCTGCGACCTCGCTCTGAGTTGGTTATATAGGTGTGCCCGCAAGTTCTGCATCGGCAGTCGGCGGCACCAGACGCGGTTCGCCCACGCACGATTATATTGAAGTGTTTTGGGCTACCGCAGACTGCGGCCATGAAGTATTTGGCCTTACACCGGGAGCAGTAGAGTCGGCGTGTTGGTTTTGAACGGCTCATGTTGCTTATCCCCCCTCCCTCTCGTCTGCGGTGGCGGGGAGCTGAGTGCTAGGAGTGGAGGCGGTTTCGCTCATGGTGAAGGCGGATAAACCCGCTCGCCGCGTTTCTTTAGAGCTTCAATTTCCGCGTTGTATTCGGCCTGAGAATTAAACAGCAGCATCAGATTGGAACCGTAAATCGACCCGCGCTCTTTTTGTTTCGCGGCCTTGTGTGACATCTGCCCGCATGGAACGTAGTAAGTCCCGAGCTGCGGGTTTTCTCGTTGTTTGATCCAGTATTTCATTTCGTTTTCGGCTGGCTGTTAAGGGCGGTGCCAAGGGCGGTGCCAAGGGCGGTGCGGAGGTCGGCGATAGCTTCCTCTATCGCCCATTGAGATTCATCGGTCTCGTTGTACGCATCCCACGCCGCCAGCGCCTTCTCGGCGGCGGATCGCAGGGCGGTTTCGTCGGTAAGCAGCAAGTCGCGACACGCCTTTAATTCGTCGTCAAACCGGAAGGCTGACCGAGCCGCTCTTGCCGAGTTTTCCCGCGTGTTTCGCTCCGTAAGATTCCCCTCGTAGAGAATTTGATTATAGAGATCCGAGCGAAGTGATTCGGCGATGGCCAACAGCCGCTTTGTCGCTGAGCCTAACGGTGCCTGCGGTGGGGTTGGGTTGGTCATTGTCGACGCATCATTTCACGGTTCAGCTCATCCCGCAGCATCCCGCGTAGGTATGCCGCGAAGCCGGTAAAGCCGCTGGCCTCAGCCATGACAAGGCGGCAGTGAATGTCTATGATTGCAGGGCTCATGTGTTGCCTCCCCATTGCTGCGCCATCGCAGCCGCTATCCCCGGAAATGTGCGCGAGCGTTCTTTCCAGCGATCCGGTCCGGGCGGCATGCGGTGAACCCTTTGCTCCCGACCCTCAACCGGTGCCGTTGGCGTTAGCTTTGGCAGGTTCTTGAGCCATAGGCAGGTTGCTTTTGTTTCGCCGTGGCCGAACATCCAGGGCTGGATAATCTGGTCAGGCCTGCGGATGGCCGAGCTAATGATTGACACAGGGTTCTCTAGCGCGATCCGTGGAACTGGAGCCTCCAATAGCAGGCGGACAAATTCTAGCGCGGTCTGTTGTTCGCCGCTGGCTCGCTTAGCCGGGAACCAACGCGCCCCGCTAACGGCAAGGTGGGTGCATGGCGGGTGCGCTATCAGCATATCCCAGCCGTTGCCCAAGATGTCTCGCACGTCACATTGGTGATGATTGCCGGGCTTCTCTGAAGGCAAAAGGTCGCAGCTAGTTGCGTCGTGTCCAAGTAGCGCGAAGGCGTCGCGGACGGCGCCGGAGTACTCACAGGCAATGAGAACACGGAGTTTCATAATGCATCAAATTCGCCAACCGGCACAGTGCCCAAGCTCCAGACAACCAAGCAGTGATTGACCAGCGTTGCCAACGGAAGCGAAAGCCCCAACCGGGCGGCAATCACAGACGGAATGAGCGGCTTCGCTTTGTCGATTGGCTGGGCGCGCCTGTCTCCCTGATAGCCGGCTCGCCACAGGTCCAGCGCAGCGGCGCGGATTTCTCCAATAGTTGCTTCGTTTGTTTTCATGCGAGCGACCTCCTTCCCGTTGTCAGCATCCATTCGGCCTGCCACCGGGCCAAGTGGCGCTTGTTATCCCGGTTCGGGTTCAAGTAGTAACGGGCGCGAGCGCGGCGCAGGTTGTTAGCGAGCTTTTGCAGTGATGTTTGTGCGGTCATGTGGTAGTGTTGTGTTTTCCTGTAGGAATGGTCAAGACATTACGGCGCATGTTAGCGTGACGAATAACAGGCCGGCGACTAGACCAATAACGATGGCGTTGCGGGCTTGGCGGGCGGTGATGCAGCAGGGGTTCATGATTGGCGTGGACCAACGTCTTTGCGGCCGAGGATAACCACCTCGAAGATGGCGGCGGTTATGTCCCAGCAGAGCTGGAGGAATTGGAGGAGGTAAGTCATGGGTGTGTTGTGGGTGGTTGCGGTTTCCTGTAGGTGTGGTTAAGAAAGAAGAACTGTGCCGGCCGCTAACTGCATCTCCCGACCCTTGGCGGTCAGTGTGCAGAAGTATGTGCCGTTAGGCCGTGAGCAGGTCGCGAAGTGGGTATGATGCTCCCGAATCTCGATTAGGCCCATTAGTCGAAGCCTTGCTAGGTTGGCGAATCCACGGCCTTTAACCGCGTTCTCTAGCTGGCGTGCCAAGTTGGCGATAGCGACCATTGTCTCTCCGTCTAGTTCTTGAGTCGTTGTTTTCATTGGTAGTGCGTGTTGTGGTTATCTCCTCTGACGCCACAAAGACAATCACGCCTTGCTCGCACATGCAACAACAAAATGACATTTCCTGTAGGTTTTTTATCGGGCCTTCCGTGACGTGGTAAAATAGCAGCGATGCCGAGACCTGATGGGGTGCTTTACGAGTTCGAGAAAGCGGCACTAAAGAAGGAGAAGGAAGCAAGCCTTCCGCCGAAACCTAAAGCCCGGATGGGTCGGCCGCCTAAGCCTAAACCTCCGGAGCCTATCGTTGAAGTCGTCACACAGGCTGAAGGACTGGACAAAGCAGCGAAGCAACTCGGGGCCTTTCGTGTTGAGTTATCCCGGAATGGTCGGCCGTTAAAGGCCAAGCCGGAGCTTATCAAGGCTATTTGCGACACAATCGCAAAAGGGATGACGATAGATAAATCGTGCATTTTGCATGGTGTGCATCGGTCAATGCTGGATAAGTGGAAAAAGGCTAATTCCGGCATCCTCCATTTATTTGAGGAGGCAGAGCTGAAGTCAGAGAATGAGCTAGTAGACATCATACGCGCTGCTGCTCCGGGCGACTGGAAAGCGGCGAACTGGTTGCTTGAGCGTCGTCACTCGTGGGAACAGCGCACGCGGGCAGAGCTTACCGGCAAGGATGGTGCCGCGCTCGCCGCCGTCACCATTCACCAGCAGCTACTTGCCTCCGTGGCTGGCAGTGGCGACAAGGAGACTAAGAAGCCTAAGACCGCACAGGAGGCTATCGCAGTATGACGAAGCAGAGGATTTCAAATCCTTTAATCGATGTTGGTATATGGTTAGTTACGCAACTTGATTATAGTCTTGATGTCAGTTGGCCTAGCCGAGACAGACTAACGCCAGTGGCTTGCGCAGGATTCCCGGGGGACCGCCCGGCCACCACCACCCAATGGGGGGTGTTCATGCACGTGCCCCTCCTTCGGCGAGCGTATATATTTTCAAAATCGGCCCCCATTGAACAACCCCTTTCAGCTATCCCTCTAAAATGCCCAGGAAGGCCCTTCCTTTGCCTTATACGGCGTTTTGGGGGGTGTTTTGAAACCGCCTTCGTTAGGGAACCGGGCAGCATCGCTGGCGAGGGTCGATATTCCAGCCCGTTTGAGGCATGGGGGGCTACCTGACTATGGTCGAAGCCGGTATCGAGGCCCCTCCAGTGACTGGGCCAACGCCACCAGCCCCACAGGGGGCCACTGCCGCACCGGTTTCACCCCCTCCACCCAAGCCAGTTGTAAAAACCCGCAAGGTTAAGGCACCGAAACCCGCTAAGAAACAGGTCCCCCTCCAGAAACCCAAGGACCCGCCCCTCAAGGACAAGATGCTCCTGCTGGAGTACTTCCCGGAGTTGTTTCTTGGCCAGCGGGTTTACCAGTGGCAGAAGGATGTGCTCCGGGATATCGGTTATCGCGGTTCACGAGTAGCCCTTAAAGCTGCGAACGGGTCCGGCAAGACCAGTACGGTGGCAGTGCCGGCCATTCTTTGGCATATGATGCGGTTTCCCGGCTCGCAGACGGTGTGCACCGCTGGCGTTTACCGGCAAGTAGTCGATGTCCTATGGCCAGAACTGCGCCGCCGGATCAACGGGATGGGCGGAGAGACGATGGGCTGGAACGTCACCGAAAGCCACATCACTTACCTAGCCCCCGGGTACACCGATCCCGCAATGTGCCTCGGGTTCAGTGCCTCCGATGCCAACAAAGCCGAGGGCTACCACGGCCGGGGCCGGGATAACAACCTCTTCTACGTCATCGATGAGGCCAAGGGGGTCAGTAATCTGATCTTTGAAGCCATGGAGCGGTGCCAGCCGACCCGGCTCCTCGTGATGAGCAGTCCCGGCGGGTGCTCCGGCGCCTTCTACGACATATTCAACCAGAACGACGCCCGTTACGACAAGCATACGGTCACGGCGGCGATGTGTCCGCACATCAAGAAGGAGGACGTGGATGCCCTGATAGCGAAGTACGGGGAAAGATCCCAACTCGTCCGGTCGATGATCTATGCCGAGTTCGGGGACACCGATGGCAACAGCCTGATACTACCGGCAACGGTTTTGCAAAGGAACCTCTCCTCCCCGCCGTCCAAAACCCCGGGGCCACTGAAGGCCGGGTGCGATTTTGCGGCCGGTGGCGACGAAAACGTCATCCAGGTCATCGAGGGAAACGCCCACAAGCAGACGATTGCCTGGCGGGAAAAGGATACGATGGCAGCCGTCGGCCGGTTCGTCACCGAGTTCAAGCGGCTAGGGCTGGAACCCGATAATATCTACGGAGACGGCAGCGGTATGGGCATCAATATGTGCGACGCTTTACGAGAAGCAGGCTGGGCGATCAACCGCGTTAACAACGGTGAAGGCGCCCGCGACAACGAGAAATTCGCTAATCGCGGCACAGAAATGTACGTGCAATTCGCACGACTAGTTGAGACGGGAAAAATTATCCTGCCAGTTGACGAGCTTCTCAACCGCCAGTTAACGACCCGCCAGCTCCTTTACAACAGCAAGGGGAAGTTGATCGCGGAACCGAAGCCAGATATGCGGAAACGCGGCATTGATAGTCCCGATAGAGCGGATGCTTTGGTATTGGCTTATTGCGGATCGGGTCCGTCCTTCGATGACTATATGCAGAAGTATGGCCGGCGGGTTTCCATCTTCGATAACGAGGAGGAAGAGGCCCATGAAGGGTACGGCCGTATAGCTGGGGCTTGGTGCGGCTGACGAAGGAAGCCTTATCGGATGATTCTGATTAAGCCGGTTTCCGTGCCATGCTATAATGGCGTCACGCGATGCCGATGCTAGGTCTTAATCTAGGTCTTCCGGAGGATACAGGGAAGACGGCTAGCGGACCAACAAGCAACGCCGGCAGCCTTTTCCGCCGTACTGACGGTACATCCCGCTATCTCCGTCCTGACGGTACATCGATCTATCTTAGACCCTAATATTCATGGCTGACGTCACAGTAATTACAGAAGTTGATGCGTTCATGGCGGCGGCCACCCCCGCAGCCGCTCGGACCGCTATTGGGCTCGGCAACGTCACCAATACGAGCGACGCCAATAAGCCGGTATCTACAGCGCAGCAAACGGCTTTAGACCTGAAGGCTAATCTGGCGTCACCGACCCTTACGGGTACGCCATTAGCGCCAACAGCATCGGCGGCTACAAATACTACGCAGATCGCCACTACGGCTCACGTCTTCGCTGAGCGCAGTAATACGGCTACGCTGACAAACAAGACCCTTACAAGTCCAACCCTGACCACGCCGGCATTGGGCACCCCCGCTAGCGGCGTCCTGACCAACTGCACGGCTGCCACGGCAGCGGCCGGGACTAGTTCGACGGCTTTGGCCACGACGGCATTCGTCCAGGCGAATCAGCCGGTGCTCATGGCTAACGCCAACGGTATTTTAGCTAGCAATTCAGCCGCAACCAATACTACGGCGCTGCAAGCCCTGATCGACGCCAATACAGCGACAGGCGCGACGATCTATTTTACTGAAGCCGTGCCAATGAATGGCGGCATTACGCTGAAGAGTAACGTGAAGCTGGCGGGCAGCAACTTCTCGGCCCTCAAAGGATCTGTGCGTCTTGGCGGCGGAGCTGGTTCGGCTGGGTCAACTCCGACCGGAGGGGCGTTCCTGATTACAGACACGTCAAACGTATTTATTACGGTTCAGACGAACACCAGTATTGATGGTCTCATTTTCCACTACCCAAGTCAGGCATACACTACGACGACTCCAGGGTCTAGTTTGGTAACATACCCGGCGACCATCAAGAAAACCACGGGGCAGGTGAACAATCTGTCGTTTACTCGACTTGCTTTCGTAGGCAATACCTGGTGTTACGATTTCTATTCTACTTCCGATGGTAGCAACTGGTGCGCAGACATTATAATCGACCAAAATTATGCCTATCCGTTGGGCGGCTGCTTCATCAAGATGCAGTATTGCTTGGACATTCCGAGGATCACGCGAAATCACATAAATCCCGGGGTTGGCGATGCGTTCCTAGGCCACCTGCCAGTTACGCAACAGATCATAGATTATGTGACGGCTAATGGCGCCCCGACTTTTGAGTTAGCAAATACCGACGAGTTTATGATGTCCCAGAACTTCGTTTACGGAGTTAAGACGGGATATTTTCTAAACGATTCTTACGGCACCTTGGTTAGTTGTAGCGCGGACCAAACGGATACCGGTTGCCACGTCACACTGACCCTTGCCTATCGGTACGTTTCTTTGCTTTCGTTCAGTTATATTGGGGGAGGCAGTTCTGGCTCTGCTAACGGGATTGTTTTCGATGGCAGCGGAGGAAAGCTCTACTGCACCAACTTAAACGGCATTGCGAGCGGCACCAGCCCAAACAGCCTGCTTAAGGTTTCCGGGACCGGGACTCAGCGGGTCAGTCTCTATGGGGCCAGGACCAAGGCATTTTCCGGTACGTTTGCTAAGTTCATAGACCAGACTAACGGAAGTGCGGTCATTAGTTACCTCGATTCCGACCAGGAGGATGTAACGACGCCGCAGAACACCGGCCAGGCGACGGACCTTGTTCTTACCACGCCAACGATTGCTAAGATTAAAAATCTTACGACAAATGGAGTGGCGACCACCACTAGCGGTGACGGGACGCTCGCAATTGTAGTACCCGGAACAAGTGGCAACATACTAACCTCAGACGGAACCTCATGGACCAGTGCGGCTGCTCCGACCGGAACCCTTCCGTCCCAAACCGGAAACAACGGGAAATACCTAACGACTAATGGAACTGCGGCATCTTGGGCTACGGTCGCAGGTTCTGGCACGGTTACGAACACTGGAGGCAATCTTACGGCTAATGCCGTGATGCTGGGTGCGGGAACCGCTGACTCCAAGGTTGTAGCTGGCATCACCACTGACGGCACGAGCAAGTTTACTCTTGGCGTTGCCGGCACATCTGTTGGCTCGGTCGATTTCAAGAATGCCACTAGCGGCACAGTTACCCTGTCGCCCGTTACTGGCGCGCTTGGCACTGTCACCCTATCGCTGCCGGCGGCCACGGATACTTTAGTCGGTAAGGCGACGACGGACACGCTCACGAACAAGACGCTGACGAGTCCGACGATTGCAAAGATAGCAAATCTTTCGACGAACGGTGTTCTCACCGCAACCAGTGGAGATGGAACGCTTGTGTCGGTAGCCCCATCAACCAGTGGGTTTCGGCTCACGTCTAACGGCTCTGCTTGGACTAGCGCCGGGGACACATACTTGATCGAGTTTGCGGCCTCTGATGAGACGACTGCGCTAACAGCAGGTACAGGGAAATTTACCACGCGCATGCGGTTCGCTGGTACACTTACCGCTGTCCGTTCATCGGTCACTACCGCACCTACCGGCTCTACTTTCATTGTTGATGTGAATAAGAATGGAACGACCGTTCTATCAACAAAGCTATCAATCGATGCATCGGAAAAGACCTCCGTTACTGCGGCGAGTGCGGCGGTAATTTCAGTCTCATCCTTCGCGGATGATGACGAGGTGACGGTAGATTTCGATCAAGTGGGATCAACCATTGCAGGTGCGGGTGCAAAAATAGCCCTCTATTTCACGCGCACCTAATATGATTAGTACGCCATACAATTACGTCAGCGGTGGCGGTGGCTCCTTTAGCCCGTCTGATTTATCCGGCTTACAGCTTTGGCTAAAGGCCGATGCTTTATCATTAAGCAATAATGATTCGGTAACGACGTGGACGGATAGCAGCGGGAACGGTCGTGACCTCACGACGGCTTTTGCTCCGACATACAAAACATCGATTGTTAACAGCAAGCCCGCGGTCCGGTTCGATGGGGTGCATAATGAACTTAGTATAACCGCAAATTTAGCGACGACCTGGGGCATTACGAACGCTTTTACTGTGTTCATTGCCATGAAGAATGCCGGTGGCACCGGCACGTTTAGGCCGATTTACCAATTCAACGAAGGCGATACTAGCAATCAATTGGATTTGTGGTACCAATATTCCGACGACACCGCTTACATGGGGTGCGGAAACTTGGCCTCGGGTGGCCGAGTATCAGGGTCCGTAACGTCCAACACTAATTGGATGGTTGTATCCGGTCGGCGCAGCGGTTCTTCCGGAGACATTTGGCAAGACGGCGTTAACGTCGTAACAAGTTCTGCATACTCAGATTCGCTAGATTCGGCTACCGCCTCCTTCAAGATTGGAGTAAATACAGCAGCTAACTGGCTGGCCGCAGATATTGCTGAGTTTATTCTTTACTCGGGCGCCTTGACCACAACCGAGCGTCGCAATGTCGAGTCGTACCTCGGGACGAAGTACGCAATATCGATGACCTAATGAGTATCACGCCCCTGACCACTATCAATCACGCTCTCCAGGTACTCCATTTCTTCAGCCGCAGTGTATTTTCTTTGGCGGATATGGAAGACCGAAGCCAGCCATGCAATGAAGCGTTTCATTCGCCAAGCGTCGGCCGGATGACGCCATTTTGCAACACGAAAGCGTAGTCCGATGAGCGATAGCCCCGAAGACCAAACCGCCCGCTGCATCGCCCTGGTCTTGATCGCTATCGTTATCCTGCTCGCCCCGCACATTCTAAAATGACCCTCGATCAGCAGCCGACTACCGACGATAGCGAGGAAGCGGGTAATAGCCCCAACGAGAAGCTGCACGCCAGTATCGTCAGCGACGTATCCCAGCGCAGCACATGGGAAACCCGTCAGACCGACTTTTACAAGATGCGGCATGGAGGTATCCGCCGGGCCAAGAGCCCATGGAAGGGCGCCGCCGATCTTCACTTTCCGCTGATCGATACCAACATTGAGAAGCTAAAGCCGCTGTATTTCCAGCAGATCGTGGGCATGGACGTGGTGGCAACGTTCGTCCCGATGTGTTCCCAGCAGGCGGCTGCTACCACTACGGCCGAGCAGTGGTTTGACTACAAGATGCGGGAGCGGACTAACCTCCAGGATGAGGCGCTGGCGTGGATCGACTACGCTTTGATGAGCGGCCGGGGTGTTATCAAGGTAACATGGAACCTGACCAAGAATCAGGCCGAGTTTACCGCTATCGATCCTCTCTACATCATCGTTCCCCCGCATACGAAGGAGATCCAGGAAGCGGACCGCGTTGTCCACGTCATGCCGATGAGCGAAGCCGCCTACAAGCGGGCCGGCATCTACGATACGAAGAAATCGACGCTGGAGGCTATCAAGGGACAGGGCGATGACGCCAACGACTCCGGCCAGAACGCTAAACTCCAGGAAACCCGCCTCCGCGAGGGCATCACCCACAGCGGCAAGGGCGACAAGATCATTGTTTGGGAAGTATACGACCGCCAAGATAACGGAAAGTGGATCATCCGCACCTTTAGCCCGGCAGCGCCATCCATCAACCTGAGGGAGCCGATGGAGCTGGTGTACGACCACGGCATGGTCCCGTTCGTCGATTTCCCTTATGAGATCAAGGACAAGGGCTGGTACTCCCCCCGTGGCGTAGCCGAGATCCTGGCGCCGTTCGAGTCATCCCTTTGTCACACTTGGAATCAGAAGCATGATTCCATGCAGCTGTTCAATAAGCCGCTGTTCCGTGCTGACCGTGAGGTGCCTAACACGATGAATCTGCGGCCTGGACCCGGTTCGATCCTGCCCTACGGGATCACTCCGGTTCAGTTCTCTCAGCCGCCGCTCTCCTTCGATGAGGAGATGACCAGCGTTCGCGCTATCGCTGAGCAGCGGGTCAGTAATCCCGACTATGGCATGGGCCAGGTGACGGAGACGAAGAATCGCCGGACCGCCACGGAGATCAGTGCCATCAATGGCCAAAGCCAGCAAGCCGGTGACCTGCGCGCACGCCTCTTCCGAATGGCCCTCGGGAAGCTCTACAAGATGGCGTGGGCGATGTTCATCCAGTTTGACAAGGATGACCTCCAGTACCGATTCCAAGAGGACTCTCTACAGGTGGACGTGCAGGCGCTCCACGATAAGTACCATATCGAACCCAAGGGCGGCTCCAGTGAGGTGAACAAGCAGTTCCTTATGCAGAAGGCCGCTGGGCGCCTACAGATGCTCAAGGATAGCCCATATTGGGACAGGGCGGAGCTGGAGCGCAACTTTGTGGAGCTTGATGAGCCAACCCTTATCAAGCGGGCGTTCCGCGATCCGAACCTGAAGGCCCAGGACGAGAACACCGACGAGGCGAAGAACATCCCGGCGCTCCTCCTCGGCTACCCGGTTCCCGTCAAGCAGGGCGACAACTACCCGGCCCGCATCGGCATCCTGATGCAATACCTTCAGTCTGCAATCGGCCAGGGACAGCAAATCCCGCCGGCAGGACAGCAAGCGATTACTGGCCGGTTGCAGGCGCTAATCCAGGCGGATGCCCAAGTGGATAACAACGGGGCGAAGCAGCTGGGTAAGTCGGTCGAGGATTACCTGAGGAGTATCGGGTTTCTTCCTCCGCAAGGCTCATCTCCGGTTAATCAGGGTCATCCTACAGGAAATCCCAACAATCCACAAGGAATCCGATGAGTGATTATCTAACTAGTAAAGACGGATGGAAAAAGGTTTCAGAGCGAGAGTATGTCGGGAAAGACGAGATTAAGTTTTCAACGAAAGCCCTGAGCACCAAGAGCGACTATTATAATTACGGCGCGCTTGTGCGATGCGTGATACGATGTGCCGGCACAGAGACCGTTATGGAGTCTGTTATGGACTTCTCGGATGAGTGCGCTTGCGGGGGTGAGTCGTGGCAAGCAGGCGGTCCGGCTAATAAACTATGTCGCTAATCCGCTACATCAAAGCCGCTATCCTCTTCGCCCGGGTACAGCCGTGGGTGGATCAACCCAAATGGGAGGCTGAGGACGCTCATGCCCTGACGGATTTCCTGAAGACGAGTACAGGCCAGCGATTCAAGGGAACCCTCGTTAACCTGGTCCTGCGGCAGCAAGCAAGCGCCGTTAGTAACACCAAGGACATTCAATATAACGCCGGTATAGCCGTGGGCTATCAGGCGCTTGTGGCCGGTATAGAGTCACTGGCCGACACGACACAATTTACGGAGCAAGGGGAGACTGACGATGCCGACCATGCTGCGAACTAAGAGGCATCAAACATACGGAGGCGGGCCGTTGCGTCCCGACCTACGAATCAAAGCAACACGATAAATGGACGAACCTGAATTGACCGCTGAGTCACTGTTAAAGCAAGCCGCCGCTGAAGATGCTTCACGCGGTTCCAACGATAACGACAGCTCCAACGAGCCAGAATTAACCGATCCGGAGCCCGGGACAGAATCCAACGCGGATGAAAAGCCCAAAACAGAACCAGCCAAGAAGGACGAACCAATCGTCAGTAAGGACAAGGAAGCTGCTGGTACCGAAAAGAAGACTGAAGAAAAGCCGAAGAGTAAATGGGTCCAGAACGAGGAGCGGAAGAACAAGACGTGGCAGGAAATCAACGCTGAGAAGGAAACCCTCAAGGCGGAGAAAGAAGCCATCGCTCGCGAGAAGGCGGAAGTAGCCAAGCGCGCCAAGCAAATCGAGCTGGCGAAAGCCACAGCCGAACCCCTCCGGGACGAGCACGGTTTCACTGGCAATGACTACAAGAAAGTCGCCGCTGATTACCGTCAAAAGGCCTATGATGCCGCCACCCCCGAGGAGCGTAAACAGTTCGCCGCTTGGGCTGACTCCGCTGACCAGATCGCCGCCAAACTGGAGCAGAAGCACGCGCAACTGACCCAGGAACGCACGATCGCTGGCCTGAGGGACGAGTGGACGAAAGCCCACAACGAACTCAGCGCCAAACCCGAGTACGCCGCCCTCAAGGATCAAAACAGCGACCTGTATAAGGGCGTTGTAGAGATCCTGAACAAGCACCCGTACCTGACCCAACAACCGGACGGCCTCTATACGGCGGTCGAGCTGGTTGATACCAAGGCTCAACTGAAGGCTTTCGACGGCACCAAGGCCGAATTGGCCAAGCTGAAAGAAGAACATTCCAAGCTCCAAAAGAAACTCTCCATCGGAGGCGGCTCACCCACCTCTGCGCCTGAGGGCGAAAAGGACTTCAAGGACCTTTCCCTGAAAGAGCAGCAGAAGCGGCTGGAGCGTGCGGCACGTGAACACGACCGCGACGCCGGCTTCGAGTAAATCGCAGTATATATAAACTAACATGGCTGGCGTAACAACCTCCTCAACTCTCTCAGGCCAATTCCGGGCCTTCTTCAGCAAGCAATTGCTGGATAAAATCGAACAGAAACTGGTGATGAGCCAGTTCGCTGACAAAATGGTCATCCCGCGTAACGGCGGCAACAAGTCCATCCAAGCATTCCGCTGGGGCAATCCGGCTATCACGGATGTCCAGGCTCTGACTGAAGGCACGATCCCGGCGGCTAGCACGTCGGCTCAGCTGTCGATGACCAGTATCACCAAGGCCCTCGCCCAATACGGTCAGCGCTATACGCTCACCGATATTATGAAGGCGACGGAGCTGTTTAGCTCCACCAAGGAAGCCGTCGAGCGCGCCGGTCAGGATCTTGGCCTCTGGTCGGATTCCGTCATCCGTAACGTTGCCAAAGGCTCCAACCTCACGGCCAGCAACGGCTCGATTGGTTCCGCTGAAGAAGGCGGCGGCTCGCATGACAATTCGGACACGCTCATCGAAGTCTACGGTCAGCCCGCCTCGGTTACCCAGTCGTACACTGGCCTTAACTCGGCCACCACGACATCGACCCTGGATGCGGCGACGCTTCTGGACTTGATGACGAAGCTCAAAACCAACCTCGCCCCCGAGGTTGACGGCGGCGGTTACGTCTACGTCACCCATCCCCGTATCTCGCGCGACCTCATGCGTGCGACGGACTGGCTCGATGCCGCGAAGTACAGCAACGTCAAGGCGCTCTATAAGGGCGAAGTTGGCTCGCTGTATGGTATGCGCATCGTGGAGCAGACGAACTCGTTTATCAGCCTTGGCTCTGCCACGGCCGGCGACCGATTCATCTACCAGACATCTGGCGGCGGCGGCACCGGCACCGGCAAGGACATCATCAGCAGCTTTGCCCTTGGCGGGAAGGCGTTGGCGGTTCCCCAGCTCGGTGGCGACAATCCGTTTAGCCCCTCCGTCGCTGTTCTCGATAAAGAGGACAAGTCGGATGCATTCAACCAGAACATCGTGGTCGCGGCGAAAGTCTACTTCGCGGCCCTGCGCGTTAACCCGCTCTGGTACATCACCCACATGGCTAAGACGGGCCACACCCTCTAATAGGTAGCCCCTTCGGGGGCTGAGGGCACGGGTCCTTAGCCCCCTTTATGGGCAGTCTATAATAACCATGATAAATATCCCCAAAGCAGCTATTCAGGACGACAGCGACGAACCGGCAACGCCGGAGGTTGGAGATACCGTCGAATTGAAGAACGTCACTGTCGTTATCAAGTCGGTCAGTAATGACGGCTATGAGGCTGATGTGAAAAGCGTCAACGGTGAAGACTGCGAATCATGCGAGGACATGCCTGACGACGAAGGCGCCGAGCTGATGAAGAAAGCCGCCAAGGAAGATGCCGACGCTGGCATGGACTGACCTACAGGAAAACCCAAGATACCACAATGCCAGTCTTTAAGTACGATACCGAGAAGAAGCAAATGGTGAAGGTATCCGACCGCTCCTACCGCCGCAGCTATTCGGAAGCCGAGAAGCCATTATCTCAGGTGGTGATGGATGGCTACAAGCGCGTCGAGGCGATGGGTCAACTAATCAACGGCAAAGCAGGCAATATTAAACGAATTTGGAATAACTAATATGAGCGTACAATCAGACCAAGCAATCCTCGACGGCATGGGCGCACGGGGTAAAACCTTCTCAACGGATCAGGCTGGAAGCGGCGGCCCGTGGGTTGCTATCCAGTTCGTAACCGCCGGTTCATTATCGGTGTACACGCCAATGTCGTTTGATACTGGCTCTGCAACCGGCATCACGTACCCGGCTGGGTTCGTGCTCTATGGCCCTGTCAGCGCCTACACCGTAGCCGGTACCTGCGTCGCTTACAAGGGCAGCGTTAACTAACCATGGCCTACACCGCTCTCACCGGCACTGGAGTTCAGACAACCTATGTTGGGCTATTGAAGCTGGACGATAACCTGCCGGTGTCCGGGACCCTGAAAGACGTTTCCACTGGTACGGGCGGGGCAACGGCCCTATCGCTATCCACAACGGCCGCCAAGGTAACGGGTACATTCCAGGCTACCGGAGCTGCTACAGTTGCTGGTCTTACATCGAGCGGTGCCATTGCATATAGCGGGGCTACCAACTCTGGCGTTAGTGTATCCGACGGTACTGTCACTGGCATTGCTTACGCCTCGGCCTCAAGCTCCATGGCGGTCGGCACGCAGTCGAACCATCCGCTAAACTTCCTTGTAAACAATTCTATTGTTGGCGGGTTTACTTCTCGGGGCATCAACACCGTCACAAATACGCCGTCATCGGCTAGTGACACCGGAGCAACCGGCACGATCTGTTGGGACGCTAATTATATCTACGTATGTACGGCTACGAATACGTGGAAAAGATCGGCCATCGCGACCTGGTAAGAACAAATGACACTATCAGCCTTAGCCGCCTTCGTCACCAGCAAGCTGTCCAGCACCGATACGGCCAGCGTCACGGCGTGCAAGAGCTATATCAACAGGCGATATCAAATGGTGTACGAGAGCGCCCTGTGGACAGAATCCCTTGGCGTATCGACGAAGGCGGTGTCCGCCCAGGATACGACGGTGACGCTGGATGGAGCG
>Ga0068855_100000681_pt1 | contig 41540 bp, 39 predicted proteins | sample KBSCornC52_FD_66592 | JGI IMG/M metagenome (GOLD analysis project Ga0068855, IMG submission 66592) | Corn rhizosphere microbial communities from Kellogg Biological Station, Michigan, USA - KBS Corn C5-2 | ecosystem: Host-associated > Plants > Roots > Rhizosphere > Soil ...
GTGACGCCTAGCTTGGTGAACCCGAGTGCATGCGCTTGCGCCGCCAGCTCCGATTTGGCCGCGGACAGGTCGATGGACAGTCCCGCGTCGCACCCTTGGTGCTTCTCGGGATTCCCTTCGCTGCGCTTCGGTTGTCCCGCGTCGCACCCTTGGTGCTTCTCGGGATTCCCTTCGAGATCAGTCATAACCTCTTCACCGCTGTCAGTATAATGCCGCATGGCTTTGCCGATTGCTTTGTACTCCACCGCGCAGGTACGCGCGCTCGACCTCCACGCAATCCAGGATCTGGGAATCCCGGGTTACACCCTGATGAGAAGAGCCGGCGAGGCCGCGTTGCGCTACCTGCGCACACGCTGGCCCATGGCTCACCGGATCGTCATTGTCTGCGGCGGCGGCAATAACGGCGGGGACGGATACGTGCTAGCCCGGTTTGCGCATGCGGCTGGACTGAAGGTCACCGTGCTCGCGGCCACCCCTCCTGACCAGCTGCGGGGCGACGCCAAGCTCGCCTATGAAGATTTCAAAAACAGTGGCGGGCAGATCAACCCCGTTACGCCGGCTTTCGTCGGCGAAGGTGACGTTGTCGTTGACGCGTTGCTGGGCACCGGTCTTCGTGGTGCCGTCCGCGAAGATCTGGCGAGAGTCATCCGGGAAATCAACTCATCCGGCCGGCCGGTGTTTGCGCTGGACGTGCCGTCCGGGCTGGATAGCGACACAGGCGTGCCGTTTGGCGATACCGTGCGAGCCGATTGCACGGTCACCTTTGTCGGCCTGAAGACCGGCCTTTTCATTGGTGATGGCCCCGAGTTCGCGGGCACGGTCTTTTTTGATGATCTGGAGATCACTCCTCCGCTCTCCGCGCAGTTCAAGCCCGGGCTGGAGCGCATTGTCGATTCCGAGATCCAACGCGCGCTTCCCCGCCGTCCGCGCGCCGCCCATAAAGGCAACTTCGGCCGCGTGCTCATCGTCGGCAGCGGGAGTGGCATGCCGGGTGCCGTGCGCCTTTCCGGTGAGGCCTGCCTGCGTGTTGGAGCGGGGTTGGTGACTGTGGCGGTGGCTCCGGAAAACGTGCCGGCGATTTCCGCCGGCCGCCCGGAGTTGATCTGCCTGCAATTGACCGAGAAGAATGTTTTGGCGGAAGCGATCGAGAAAGCGGAAGTGATTGCGATCGGTCCCGGTCTGGGACGCACGCAATGGGCGCGTGAAGCGCTGCATGTCGTCCTGGGCAGCGACAAGCCGCTGGTGATCGATGCGGATGCCCTCAATCTCATTGCTGAAACCCGTATCCGGCCACGGGACAACTGGATACTCACGCCGCATCCTGGCGAAGCCGGCCGGCTACTCGACATCAGCACTGAAGCAATACAAGCGGACCGATTGGCGGCGTTGGATCGCCTCATGCAGCACTACGGGGGGACAGTAGTGCTCAAGGGTGCCGGCACGCTCGTGGGCACGAAGGGAAAAACCCCCGCCCTTTGTGAGCGTGGCAACCCAGGCATGGCGAGTGCTGGGACCGGTGACGTACTGACGGGCGCCATCGCCGGAATCCTGGCGCAGTGTCGTGACAACTGGCTTGCCGCCCGAGTCGGCGTCCTCGTCCATGCCATGGCGGGCGATGCGGCCGCCCGCACAGGGGAGCGTGGTTTACTCGCCAGCGATGTGGCTCGAGAGCTACATCACTGCGTCAATCTCTGAGGAGTCAACGAGGCTCCTCAATGGTCGTTCATACGACGACGGCGGAGGAAACGGAGGAATTCGGAGCACGGCTCGCGAGCGCGCGGCCGCGGCAGAATGATCTCTTCGCGGTGGTCTACCTCACCGGCGATCTGGGCGCGGGCAAAACCACGCTGACTCGAGGCTTTCTGCATGCGCTGGGTGTCATTGGGGCAGTGCGGAGTCCAACGTACACGCTGATTGAGCTTTATGAGACGAGCGCAGTGACGGCGCTCCATCTGGACCTCTATCGGCTGGCTGATCCAGCCGAGCTGGACAACCTGGGCTTGCGGGAATGGGCGCGAGCAGGGCATCTGTGGCTCATTGAATGGCCTGAGCGTGCCTTGGGCCGGCTCCCAGCCGCTGACCTGGTCGTGAGGCTCACCGCCGGCGCGAGCGGGCACGACATTGAAGTCAGAGGGGCAAGTCCGGTGGGTCAGTCGTGGCTGGATGGAGTTGAAAAGCCATCGGCCGAGTCGTAGATTACGCAATAAGTAACATTGCGAAGTCGATGAAAGAAAAGGTATTTCAGATTGCGGTCCTCGCCGCCCTGGGGGTGGCGATGAATCCTGCGTGGGCATCGGCCGCGCAACTGCGCGGGGTCCGCGTGGCGGCGGGCCCCACCGGTACACAGGTGACGCTGGACCTGTCCGCGGCCACTTCCGAAAAGCTTTTCACTCTCGATCGCCCCGACCGCGCGGTCGTCGACCTGCGGTCGACCCGGATGGCGAACAATCTGAGGCTGCCTCTCGGGGTGGGCGCAGTAGCTGGATTCCGCATTGGAACGCAGCCAGGCGGCACCCTGCGTTTTGTGATGCAGCTGAAGTCCGCCAGCTCGGTACACAGTGCGTGGATGCCCGGTAGCGAAGGGCGGCAGCTTGTCATCACGTTGGCTGATGGAGCTGCGACGCCTGCAGTTGCCACGAGCGTCGCGCCGGCTGCCGCCGCTCCTGTCGCGAATGCCCGCACCGCGTCGGCTCGTGTTGATAGCGAGTTTGACTCCGTACCGCGTGTTGTTCGCGCCGCGCATGCGCCCGTGGATAGCGATAGAGATGTGATCGTTGCGGTCGACGCCGGTCACGGTGGACAGGATCCGGGCGCAATCGGGCACGGTGGGACAAGGGAAAAGGATGTCACTTTGGCGATTGCGCGTGCCCTTGCGGAGCGGATCAACGGTGAGCCGGGCATGCGCGCCGTACTCACTCGTAATCGCGATGAATTTCTCGTTCTGCGCGATCGGATCCGGCGGGCCCGCCTCGCAAGGGCGGACATGTTCATCTCCATACATGCCGATTCGATTGCCAATCGCGAGGTGTCCGGTGCCTCCGTCTACGTGCTGTCGGAGCATGGCGCGACGAACGAAGCCGCCCGTTGGCTGGCGGATCGCGAGAATGCCGCCGACCTGATGGGCGGGGTGAAGCTCGATGACAAGGACAAGCAGCTCGCCTCCGTGCTGCTCGATCTCTCACAGAGCGCGAATATCAGTTCCAGCATGGTCGCCGCGCGGCAGGTGCTCGGCTCCCTGGACGTCGTCGGCCAGGTCCGCAAGTCACAAGTGCAACAGGCGGGCTTCGTGGTGTTGAAGTCGCCAGACATTCCTTCGATGCTGGTCGAGACGGCCTACATCTCGAATCCTCAGGAAGAGTTGAACTTGCGTAACACACGCCACCAGACCGCGCTCGCGGACGCGATATTCAACGGACTCCACAATTACTTCGAGTCCTATCCCCCGGTCGGCACCCGGTTCGCGCAGGCACGCCGGAGCACCGTGGCAACTGTCCTCGCAACCTCAGCCACCCGCACGCCGTAACACCGCACGCCGATCCGGCGGTAAACTCCCGCGGATGGCCATCCGCATCCTTCCGAGCGAGCTCGTTGACCAGATCGCAGCCGGCGAAGTGATCGAGCGGCCGGCTTCTGTGATCAAGGAGCTGGTTGAGAACAGCCTGGACGCCGGCGCCCGACGCATCGAGATCGACGTCGAGCGCGGTGGCGTAGGGCTCATCCGTGTGCGCGACGATGGTGCCGGAATCGCGGCGGATGAGCTTGCGGTCGCGATCTCCCGCCACGCGACGAGCAAGATCGCCTCCCTCGACGATCTCGAGTCGGTCGCGACACTGGGGTTTCGCGGCGAGGCATTGCCGTCCATCGGCTCCGTCTCCAGGTTGCGGATCGTCTCCCATCCCGCGCGTGCCGAGCAGGGCGCGGAAATTGGCGTCGATGGAGGAAGGGTCGTCCCCGTGCGCCCCGCGGCCCATCCCAGCGGCACTACGATCGAAGTGCGCGAGTTGTTCTACAACGTTCCGGCGCGCCGCAAGTTCGTGCGGAGCGACTCGACGGAGTTTGGGCATATCGCGCGGCTGGTCGAGCGGCTCGCGCTATCGCGATTCGATGTCACATTCCGGCTGCGCAATGGCTCGCGCCTGGTGTTCGATGCGCCCGCGATTGCCGAGGGTGAGGAGCTGGCACGCATTGGCGAGGTGCTCGGCAAGGAGTTCACGAGCCGATGCATCCCGGTGGAGCATTCGGCGGGGCCCGTCAACCTCGCCGGTTGGATCGGTCTGCCCACGGCGGCGCGCGCGCAACCCGACCAACAGTTCTGGTTCGTCAACAATCGCAACGTGCGCGATCGTTTGCTCATGAACGCCGTGCGCCTCGGCTTTCGCGACGTGCTCTATGGCGGCCGTCATGCGGCCTACGTTCTGTATCTCACACTCGATCCGAAGCTCGTCGACGTGAATGCGCATCCGGCGAAACTGGAAGTCCGCTTTCGCGACAGCCGGCAGATTCATGATTTTGTTTTTCGGGCTCTCGAGCGCGCGCTGGCCGGCACCAAACCCAACCTCGGGGCGGCTCCTGCCGCGGATGTGACCGGAGTTCTCGGGCCGGTGAGAGTCGCATCGGCCGGTGGAGCCTCCGGCAGCTTGCCGTTCTACGAGTCGACGCGCAGCCCCTGGAAGATTGCGGAGACGGTGCGCGACTCGGCGCCACCGCCTTATCGGCAAGAGACCGACCGGTCCTTCGAGCTGCAGTCTGCCGAACTGCCAGTCACCGGCGTCATGCCGCCGGGGGAAAACCCGCTAGGGAACGCTCTTGCGCAGTTACATGGCATTTACATCCTGGCACAGAGCCGGGATGGACTCATTCTCGTGGACATGCACGCCGCGCACGAGCGTGTCTTGTACGAGCGGCTCAAGGCCCAGCATGTCTCCGACGGCGAGCCCGCATCGCAGCATCTGCTGGAGCCGATTGTCATCGAGCTCAAAACCCATGAGCTCGATGCCATCCTGGAGCAACGCACTGAATGGGAGAGTGCCGGTTTTGACCTGGATGCCATCGGACCAACACGGTTGGCCCTGCGTCGCGTGCCGGCGTTGCTCGCGGGCGAAAATGTCAGCGAAATTGTCAAAGCCATGGTGCGCGATATGGACCTTGATGCGAATGCGCATCATCTGGACGGCGCGGCTGACAAGTTTCTCGGCACGCTGGCTTGTCGTACCGCCATCCACGCACACCGTCGGTTGACCGTTCCCGAAATGAACGCGCTGTTGCGGCAGATGGAAGTGACCGAGCGCGCCAACCAATGCAATCACGGCCGTCCGACGTGGACTCGCCTGACTCTGCCGGAGCTCGATCACCTGTTCTTGCGAGGGCGTTGATGAGCGAGCTGCCCGTGTTCGTCCTGACCGGGCCGACGGGTGTGGGGAAGAGTGATTGGGCCATTCGTCTGGCCGAGGAAGCCCCGATACAGATCGTCAGCGTGGACTCGGCCCTGGTTTATCGAGGACTGGACATTGGCGCCGCGAAGCCCTCCCGCGCGGTGCGGGAGCGGATTCCCCATGAGCTGATCGACATTTGTGACCCAACCGAGAGCTACTCCGCGGGGCGTTTTGTGACCGACGCGCTCGCGGCCATCGAGCAGATCCACGCGCGGCGCCGAGTGCCGCTTCTCGTCGGCGGAACAATGCTCTATATCCGTGCACTCCTGCACGGCCTCGCACCTCTGCCTCAAGCTTCCGCGCAACTGCGCACGCTCCTGGATGAGCGCGCCGCTCGCGAGGGTTGGCCCGCGTTGCATGCCGAATTGTCGCGACTCGATCCGGCCGCCGCCACGCGGATCGCGCCCAACGATAGTCAGCGAATTCAACGCGCTCTGGAGGTTTGTTATACGACCGGACGCCCGATTTCCGAGCTGCAGCGAGCAACGGTGAGCCCGTTGGCCGGCTTACGATTGAAATACTGGGTGCTGGCCCCAAAAGAGCGCAGTGTGTTGCATGAGCGCCTTGCGACTCGCTTTCGCGCCATGATGGTGGCGGGCTTTTTGGATGAGGTGCGCGGGTTGCATGAGCGTGCCGACCTGACGGCCCGACATCCATCGATGCGCTCGGTAGGCTACCGGCAGCTCTGGGCTCACCTGGACGGGGAGTACGCTCTGGAGGAGGCCGAACAACGCGGTATTTTCGCAACGCGCCAGCTGGCCAAGCGCCAGTTGACGTGGTTACGGGGCGAAAAAGGCGCCCACTGGCTGGATGCGGAAGGGGGCCAAACGTCGTGGAATCGCGACGTACGTCACGAGTTGAGAGAGCTTGGTCTTTGATTGGGACTGCATGTTAAGATGGCGGCGTCGCCAATTCGTTGCCGCAGAGGCACGTAGCTTGCTGGACCGTCGTACAGGGAAGTTCGCTTGCGGTCCGTTACCGAAAAACTAGAAGCTGTGAGAACAAGGAGAACCCGATGGCCAAAGGCCAGTCGCTGCAAGATCCCTTTTTGAATGCACTTCGCAAGGAACGGGTGCCCGTTTCAATCTACCTCGTCAACGGGATCAAGTTGCAAGGTCAGATCGACTCGTTCGACCAGTTCGTCGTGCTGTTGAAGAACAGTGTGAGCCAGATGGTGTACAAGCACGCTATCTCCACCGTCGTTCCGGCGCGTAACGTGCGTCTGACAGAAGAGGGCGCGGTGTCCACGACGGAGACGCCGGCCGAGTGACTCATGTCTTCACGGACAGCTTGAGTGTTCGAGCGCCCGCGGAGCGGTGAGCGCGCGGTCCTTGTGCGCCTGGGCTTTGGCGCGCAGGTTGATCCCGAGGATCTGCAGGAGTTTCGCCAACTCGCGGTATCGGCGGGCGCTGAGCCCGTTGCGACCGTGCTCGGTCGCCGTGAGCGACCCGACCCGCGCTTCTTCATGGGCAGTGGCAAGGCCGATGAGGTGCGCCTTGCCGCCGAGGACAACGCCGCGGACCTCATTCTGGTCGATCACGCACTTTCCCCGAGTCAGGAGCGCAATCTCGAGAAGCTGACCGGCCGGCGAGTGCTCGATCGCAACGGTCTGATTCTGGATATCTTCGCGCAGCGTGCCCGCAGCTTCGAAGGCAAGCTCGAAGTCGAGCTCGCGCAATTGAAACATCTCGCGACCCGCCTGGTGCGGGGCTGGACCCACCTCGAGCGGCAGAAAGGCGGCATCGGCATGCGCGGACCGGGTGAGACGCAGCTCGAGACCGACCGCCGGCTGATCGGACAGCGCGTGCGCGTGCTCACCAAGCGGTTGGAAAAGATCCAACAGCAGCGCGCGACCGGCCGGCAGATGCGCGCCGAGATTCCCGTGCCATCGCTGGCGCTGGTGGGTTATACCAACGCGGGCAAGTCGACGTTGTTTCGCTCCCTCACCGGCGCCGATGCCTATGTCGCCGACCAGCTGTTTGCCACGCTGGATCCAACAGTCCGGCGCATCACCTTGCCCGGGGGCACCGCCGTGGTGGCCGCCGACACGGTTGGTTTCATCCGTGAGCTGCCTCACGAGTTGGTTGCGGCTTTTCAATCGACACTCACCGAAGCGCGCGAGGCCACCTTGCTGCTGCAGGTCGTGGACGCGAGCGATCCGCGGCGCGCCGAGCACATGGAGCAGGTGAACGCGGTGTTGGCGCAGATCGGCGCCAGCGACATTCCGCAGATCATCGTCTACAACAAGATCGATCGTCTCGAGGTGGGGGCGCGCATCGACCGGGACCCGGAGGGCCGTGCGACCGCGGTCTGGATTTCCGCCGAGCAGCGCTCGGGGTTGGACCTGTTGTCCGCGGCAATCGCGGAAAGGCTGGCGCGTTTCGTGCGCTCGGCCCGGATCCGGGTGCCTGCCTCCGCAGGTGCGCTGCGGTCGCGGCTGTACGCCGCAAAGGCCGTTCGTGATGAGTACACGACCGACGATGGATCGATCGAGCTCGTGGTGGAGCTACCGGACGTGGAGCTGCTCGCGCTCGCCCGTACCGCGGGGGTACAGATTCTCGAGGTGCGGGGGCAGGATATGCCTTGTGTGTCCGGGGATGCCTACCTACAATCGACGGCCTTTTCGAGCGCCAGCCACCGGACTTGAGCGATCCATTGTTCACGCACGCATCGGCGGCGCCAGGTGCAAATTCTTAATTTATGGCGTGGAATCAACCCGGCGGTCAGAACAATCCCTGGGGGCGGCGGCCTGGACAGGGCGGCCCCGACCTCGACGAGCGTGTAAAAAGCTGGCAGCGCAAGCTCGAGTCGTTGCTGCGTCCCGGCGGCAAGGGTGGCGAGGGCGGGTCGCTGGTGCTGGTCATCGGGGCGGTGGTGGTGGCCCTGTGGCTCGCCAGCGGCTTCTTCCAGGTGAAGGCCGCCGAGCGCGGCGTCATCTTGCGGTTCGGCAAGCTCGTCGATGTACGTAACGAAGGTTGGGGCTGGCGCTGGCCCTGGCCGATCGAGACGGTCACCAAGGTGAACGTCGCGAACGTGAACTCGACCGACTACAAACCGCGGGTGCTCACAGCCGACGTGAATCTCGTCGACCTGCATTTCTCGGTGCAGTACCAGTACAGCGATCCCAAGAAGATCCTGTTTCAGGTCCGCGATCCGGACGCCACCCTGGGTGAGGTGAGCGAGGCGGTGATCCGCGAAGTCGTCGGCCGCAGCAAGCTCGATGATGTCCTGGTGGGGAGCACCCGCCCGCAGATCACCAAGCGCGCCAAGGAATTGATCCAACGCACGCTGGACTCCTACAACACCGGTATCACGGTCACCACGGTAAACCTCATCGACGTGCAGGTTCCCGAGCCCGTGATCCCCTCGCAGCGCGATGCGAACAAGGCCCTTGCCGATCAGGAGCGCTACATCAAGGAAGCCCAGGCTGATGCCAATAACATCGTGCCGGTGGCGCAAGGCGCGGCCGCCCGAATGCAACAGGATGCCGCTGCTTACAAGGCGCAAGTGACAGCGATCGCGGAAGGGCAGGCCACACGCTTCAACGAGCTCCTCCAGGCCTACGAGCAAGCTCCGGAAGTGACCCGCAAGCGGCTCTACATGGACACCATGGAAAAGCTCCTCGCCCGCGCTCACAAGGTCGTGATCGACCAGAAGGCCGGTGGCGGGACTGGCGGCAATATGTTCTATCTACCCCTGGACAAGCTGCTGGAGAAGAGCGCGACCCGCGAGCCGGAACAGCAGCCGGAGACCTCGAGCGGGTCGAACGCCAAGGACCAGGATTCCGTGACGGTGGAAGCGCGCGGACGAGGGGAGCGCTGATGTCCAACCGCGCTTTTCCGATCATCATCGTCGTCGGACTGTTGCTGTTGCTTGCGGCGACCTCGCTGTTCACGGTGAGCGAGGCGGAGTTGGCGATTCGCACCGAGTTTGGCGCGATCGTCGGCACTCATTACGTGCCGGGCCTGCACGAGAAGTGGCCGTGGGACCAGGTCGTCAAGTTCGATAAGCGCATCATCTCGCAGACCTACGCGGGCGAAACCTTTCTCACCAACGATAACCGCGGCCTGATCGTCGACTTCTATATCAAATGGCGCGTGAAAGATCCGAGCTACTATTTCCAGGCCACCGGGGGCAGCGAGGACATTGCCAGCCGGCGGCTGGCCGAGATCGTGAAGGATGGGATCAAGAGCGTCGTTGCGGAGCGCAGCCTCGAGCAGATCGTCTCGGCTGAGCGCGCAGCTGTGACGGGTGAGATGTTTGGCCAGGCGAGCCGGAATGTCGCCGGACTCGGCGCCGAGCTGATCGATGTGCGTGTACAGAGTATCAGTCTGCCGGACGAGGTCAGTACGCGCGTGTATGAAAGCATGAAGCAGAACTTCACCAAGATCGCGACGCGCCTGCGCGCGGAAGGACAGAGCGAGAGCGTTCGTATCCGTGCGGCTGCGCAACGGGAGCGTACCGAGATCCTCGCGAATGCCGAGCGCGATGCCTTGCGCGTGCACGGTGAGGGCGATGCGGAAGCCACTTCGATTTACGCGCGCGCCTATTCGAAGAATCCGGAGTTCTACAGCTTCTACCGCAGCTTGCAGGCTTACGATCAAGCGCTCGGGAAAGATGGCGACCTGCTCGTCGTGACGCCGGACGGGGAATTCTTCAAGTACTTGAAGGACCCCGATAAACGTCCGGGCACGAAATAATGGCGCTGCGGAAGCTGGCGCCACGGGAGTCGATCCCGTGTCGTTGAATCTGTCGGATCTGTTTGCGGCGCTGGGGTTGTTCTTCGTCTTCGAAGGCATTGCCCCGTTTCTCAATCCGCGCGGGGTGAAGCGCGCGTTCGCCAAGCTGCTCGAGATCGGCGACCGCGAGTTGCGGATTGCCGGCTTGGGCAGCATGCTCGTGGGCGTGGTCATACTGTTTCTGGCCCGGTAGCCCGTCTGGGCCGCAGGCCACTTTTCCAATGAATGGGGGCAACTCACGTGGGAAAATTTGTCGTCGTCATTGGCACCCAGTGGGGCGATGAGGGCAAAGGGAAGGTCGTCGATCTTCTGACCGAGCGGGCCGCGGCGGTCGCACGCTTTCAGGGCGGGCACAACGCTGGGCACACGCTCGTCATCGGCGGACAGAAGACCATTCTGTCGTTGATTCCCTCCGGAATCCTGCGTGAGCAGGTACGTTGTTATATCGGCAACGGCGTGGTGCTCTCGCTCGAGGCGCTGTTGAAGGAGAGCCAGACTCTCATTGACCGCGGCGTGCCCGTGTTCGAGCGATTGCGGCTGTCGCCGAGCTGCCCACTCATCCTGCCATCTCACATCGTTCTCGATCAGGCGCGCGAGCGCGCTCGTGGCCCGAATGCCATTGGCACCACCGGTCGCGGCATCGGCCCTGCCTACGAAGACAAAGTAGCCCGGCGCGCGGTGCGCGTGGCCGATCTTTTCCAGCGGGAGCGGTTCGCCGCCAAGCTGGGCGAAGTGCTCGATTTTCACAACTTCGTGCTGCAGCACTATTTCCGCCAGCCGGCCATCGATTTTCAAAAGACCTTGGACGAGCAACTCGCCATGAGCGAGAAGATCGCGCCGCTGGTGACCGACGTGACGGCTGCGCTGCATAGCTTGCGCCGGGCCGACGCCAATGTCCTGTTCGAAGGTGCGCAGGGCGCCATGCTCGATGTGGATCTGGGCACCTATCCGTTCGTGACCTCTTCCAACACCACCGCCGGTTTCGCGGGTACGGGTACGGGGCTCGGTCCGCGAGCCTTCGACTACGTCATCGGCATCGTGAAGGCTTACACCACACGTGTTGGTGCGGGTCCCTTCCCGACGGAGCTGTTCGACGAGTATGGCGAGCATCTGTCGCGCGTGGGTCACGAGTTCGGCTCGGTAACTGGTCGCCGCAGGCGCTGCGGCTGGTTTGATTCAGTGGCGCTGCGCCGCTCGATCGTGCATTCGAGTGTTTCGGGCCTGTGTATCACCAAGCTCGATGTGTTGGATGGCCTGGATGTCATCCGCATCGCAACGGGTTATCGCTTGAACGGCAAGGTCACTCCCGAGCCGCCACTGAGCCTCGAGGGCTACGGTGACGTGCAGCCGGTTTACGAGGAACTGCCCGGCTGGCGCGAATCGACCGTCGGCGTGACCGATTACGGCGCCTTGCCCGTAAATGCTCGTAAATATCTCGAGCGCCTGCAGGCGTTGGTCGATGTCCCGATCGACATGATTTCGACCGGCCCGGACCGCGATCAGACCATCACGCTCCGGCACCCGTTCGGTACCTGACCGGCTGCTGAAGGTCAGGCGCTGGCGGCAGCTCGTGGGGTAGTGACCTCAAGTGGCTTGGTTATCCGTCGATAGCACGCAGCGCGTGAGCACGCCGGCGGCGCGCCTCGCCTTGGCAGTCCTCATGCTGGTGACCTGTGCGCTCGCGGCGAGCACGTGGCGGGTCTATTCGAACACGTGGGATGAGCCCGAGCACCTGGCCGCGGGTATCGAGCTTCTGGATCGTGGGCGTTATGAATATGACACCGAGCATCCTCCGTTCGCGAGGATGTTGATGGCATTGGGCCCGTATCTGATGGGGGCCCGATCCTTTGGTACGCCGCCACCGGACGGGGTGCAGGAAGGTGTCGATATTCTCTACAGCGGTGGACACTACGATCTGTATCTGACGCTGGCACGTCTGGGCACGTTGCCTTTTCTGCCATTGTTGTTGTTTGCCACATGGCTTTGGGCGCGGCGGATGACGCAAACGGAGGGCGAGGCTCTGTTGGCGGTGCTGTTGCTTGCGACCGTGCCGCCGATTCTGGGGCACGCGGCATTGGCTACGCTCGATGTAGCGGCGGCGGCCACGGTGTTGCTGGCGCTGTACGCGTTGCAGAGTTGGTTGGAGAGGCCGGGCTGGCGCACCGCCTGCTCATTTGGGCTGGCCGCAGGACTGGCGGTGGGGTCGAAGTTCTCGGCTATTCCGTTTCTGGTGCTGGGATCCGGGGTGTTGGGTGCGGCGCATTGGGTGTTGTGGTGGCGGCAGCGCCGGGGGGCCGGCGTCGCGGGCGGGGTGGCCGCGGCGAAGCCGATCGTTGCAGTGCTCAGTGGCGAGCGCGCCCAGGCCTGGTCTGCCCTGCGCCGGCGCATTTTGGGGCTCGCGCTCGTTCTCGTGATGTCCGCGCTGCCGTTGTTCTTCGCTTATGGCCTGATTTTGAACAATGGCGTCACACTCCCGCACCGATATGATCTAGCGCTGAAATTTCTGCTCCAGGAGCACGGCATTTCCCGCCAGGCGGGGGTCTTGTTGGGCCACCTCTGGATGCCGCACTGGCTCCAAGGCGTTATCGAGGGCGTCGTTGCAATCAAAGCGCACAACGACACGGGCCATCTGTCGTTCCTGCTGGGAGAGCTGCGCCTCACCGGCTGGTGGTACTTCTACCTGGTCGCGCTGGCCGCCAAAACGCCCTTGCCTTTGCTGATCACGGGTCCCCTCGGCATGGTGTTGCTTGCGCGGGAAGGCTGGCGGGCGCGCGATGGTTGGCGGCTGGCGCCGCTGCTGTCGTTCCTGACCGTGTTGGTGTTCTCCAGCCTCTTCAGCCATATCAACATCGGAATTCGGCACGTGCTCGTGCTTTATCCATTCCTGGCGCTCGGCGGCGCGTACACCGTAGCGCTCGCATGGCAGGCCCTGCGAAAGGCGAGCGTCCGTCCTTTGGGTATCGTGGGATCTGCTTTGTTGGTAGGGTTGGTGGGCTGGCAGGTGCTGACGTGGTGGACGGCGAACCCCGATTATCTGCCGTATTTCAACGAGGCGATTGCCCATCCCGAGCGGGTGCTGGTCGACTCCGACCTGGATTGGGGGCAGGATCTGCGCCGGCTGGAGTGGCGCGCTGCCGAGATGAAAATACCCCTGCTGAATCTGGCTTATCGCGGGACTGCCTCTGTGACCCGCGAGCCGTTACCACCCATTGTGGTGATGCCACCTTGGAAGCCGGCGACTGGCTGGATTGCGATCTCGGCACTTGCGAAAGTGCACGATCCGAAGGGCTACGCGTGGCTCGATGCCTATCGTCCGATGGAGCGCATCGGGAAGACGATCGAGTTGTACTACGTACCCCCGGGCCGCTAAGCCGTTGCAGCGCGCAAACGTGAGATGCGTTCCAGAGCGGGTGGGTGAGAGTAGTGGAACGCCACATACACCGGGTCCGGCGTCAGCGTGCTGGCGTTGTCCCGATAGAGCTTCACGAGCGCCTCTGCGAGCTCGTTGGCGTTGGCATGCTGCGTGGCGAAGGCGTCAGCTTCGAACTCGTGCCGCCGCGACCATCGCGAGCTCAGTGGGGTAATGAAGAACGTGAAGAAGGGCGCCGCGAGGACAAATAGCAAGAGGGCGGCGTGCGGCGATGGCGTCGCTACACCGAGCGCGGTGAAGAAGGCCTGTTGTGTCGTGAGCCAACCGAGGATTGCCAAAGCGACGAATGTCATCGCGATGGACAGCAGCAGGCGCTTGCGGACATGTTTGAGGCTGAAGTGGCCGAGCTCGTGGGCGAGGACTGCCTCGACTTCCGGGTGGGCCAGGCGCTCGAGCAGGGTATCGAAGAAAACGATGCGCTTGTTGTTGCCGATACCCGTGAAATAGGCGTTTCCATGGGAGGAGCGTCGGGAGTTGTCGACCACGAAGACGCCCTGTGATTTGAAACCGCAGCGGGTCAGAAGCGCTTCGATGCGGGATTTGAGCGACTCGTCCTTCAGCGGCGAGAACTTGTTGAACAGCGGGGCGATGAAAGCCGGATAGGCCCAGGTCATGATGAACATCACGGCCAACCACAAAAACCAGGCCCATATCCACCACCACCGGCCCGCCCGCTCCATGAGCGTCAATGTAGCAAGCAGGAGTGGGCCGCCCAGAAGAACGGCGAGCAATAGACTCTTTGCCAGGTCCGCTACGAAGAGTGCCGGCGTCATGCGGTTGAATCCGAACCGCGCTTCGAGCTTGAAGGTCTGCCAGATCGAAAGCGGCAGAGTCAGAGCCCCCGTCAGCAAGAACACGCTACCCATGACCGCCAAGCCCAACCACGGCTCCTGCCAACCGGTGTGACGCCAGAGCGCATCGATCGCTGCGATACCACCACCGACGGTGAGAGCGAGTGTGAGCACGGCATTCGTGATCTCGGAGATGCCGCCGAAGCGCGCTCTGGCAATCGTGTAGTCCGCGGCTTTCGCGTGCTCCTCGGCCGTGACGGTCTGCGCGAACGGTTCGGGTACTCGGCCACGATTGGCGGCAACTGTGGCGATTTGCCGTTGGGAGAGCCAGAGCTCGAGTGCGGTGCTGATGAGCACCGCGGCGATGAAGAGCAAGGTCATAGAGTGCATATTATCAGCCGTGTCGCACGATGGCGGCGGCTGCGGCCCCGTGACGTAGTAGTTCTCGATCCTGACCTCCCCGACAGCACAACATGAGTCCCGTCGGGGGTTCGCCCTCGTCGTGATCTGGAATCGAGAGCGCGCAGCCGTCGAGCAGGTTGATCACCGCGGGGTTGCGGAGTGCGAGGCCGTTGACTCGGAAGAACTCTGCATCACTCTCGAGCGAGTCGATACGAGGAGGAACGATGGGAGTGGTTGGTATCAGCAGCGCGTCGAAACGCGCCATGCGTTTCTCGACGGCCGCGATGAATGCCTTGCGTGCCGCGAGCAGCTCGATGTAGTCGGCGGCGCTCTGGGTCGCACCGCGTTGGATGCGGGTAAGAACGCGAGGGTCATAGTCGGCAGCGTTGGTTTCGATGAGGCTGCGATGCCAGCTGTAGCTCTCTGCAGGCGAGAAGCCACCTTTGGCGTTGATAGCAGGAATTTCGGCCAACTCCCGCAGCTCGATTTCCTCGATGCGCGCACCAGCGGCCGAGAGCCGCGCAAGTGAGCGCTCGAAGTGCGCGGCCACGTCCGCTTCCATGTTTTCGAGCACGAAGGTTTGGGGCACGGCAAACCGCAGTCCCGCGACCGAGCTGTCGCTGAGATCCACCGGAGCCTCATTGGCCAGTACCGCATCCAGTATCGCGCAGCACGCGACCGAACGAGCGAGCGGTCCAATCGAGTCCAGGCTCGTAGAGAGCGGGATCGTCCCTTCGCGTGCGACCCGCCTTGCCGTCGGCTTGAAGCCGACGAGCCCTGTGAAGGCGGCTGGAATTCTGCACGAGCCGCCGGTGTCGGTTCCAATCGCGCCATGGGCCATGCTGTCCGTAACGGAAATCGCGGCTCCCGAGGAGGAGCCGCCCGGGATACGCCCCTCGTCCCGCTGCCAAGGATTGCGCGGGGTCCCGTAATGGGGATTCAGTCCGAGCCCGGAAAAGGCGAATTCGCTCATGTTCGTGCGGCCGATGAGCACGAAGCCGGCGCGGCGCAGACGGGCGACGATGGTCGCGTCTGCGGAGGCGGCCGGGCGAGCAGCGAGCACTGTCGAGCCCGCCCTGGTGATCTGGCCGGCGATATCGAAGAGATCCTTGATAGATATCGGAATGCCGGCATAAGGCGAGGGTGCCGCACCGTTCGCGCGCAGCAGATCCATGGCATCGGCTTGCGCCAGGGCAGCACCTTTGTCCACGTGCAGGAAGGTCGTGCGCCCCTCGCCCCGGGGGTCCTCGATTCGGTCCAGGCACGCTTGCACAAGGGCTCGGCTCGAGGTTCGCCCTGCGGTCAGATCCGCAGCCAGGACGGAGAGTGTTGGGCCTGAAATGAGCCCGGCCGAAATGGGTTCCATACGTTAACGTTAATAAAAAGCGGGGATAACAGTAAATTACGTGCGTGGGTGGAGTCAGGCCGCAAGATTCGGCTCCCTGCGCGCGCGTGCGCGTCCGGGAGCGGCAGATGTGGGCAAAGGCCCCCAGGTTCCTCGTTTTCGCAGCGGCCTCGATCGTTGTAGCTTCAATCGCCAGCGGGCTGATCACGCGCGATCGCGCGCTACGGGCGCACTTTATCAGGATGCCGGCGGACCGTGTCCCGGATGATCCCGAGCTGATGCAGTTCGCCATGTCGCGGGGTGCGTCCGGGTTCGCAGAGCATTGCGCGACCTGTCACGGTGCGCACATGCAGGGGGACACCAGGAGAGGGATCCCTAATCTCGCCGATAACGATTGGCTTTACGGCACAGGCCGCGTAGCCGAGATCGAGCGGGTCATTCTCTACGGCATCCGCTCGGGCAACTCGAAAGGTTGGGATCTCGCCCATATGCCGGCGTTCGCGCGGCCGCATCCGTACAACCTGTATGCCATCCCGCCGCTCAAACCGAGCGCCATTGCGGATGTCACAACTTACGTTCTGTCATTTCAGCATCCGCAGAGCGACGCGGCCGGGATCGAGCGGGGCAGTCGGATATTCCGCGATCCCGCCGGCGGTAACTGTGTCGATTGTCATGGACCGGATGGCAAGGGTGATTCCGCCATCGGCGCCCCGGACCTCACGGATGCGATCTGGCTCACTGGCGATGGATCACGTCAGAGCATCGAGGATGTGATCGCTCACGGTCTGGCTGGCAATTGCCCGGCATGGGTGAGCCGGCTGTCGCCGGTAACGATCCGGTCGATCGCGGTGTATGTGCATGCGACGGCGGCCGCCGCTGCCAAGACGGAGGCTTTGGGTGGGAGAGCGAAGCTTGAGTGAGGTGAATACGCAACGCTCCATGATCTTGTGCGCGATCGGAGCGCTCGTGGGTCTGGTGATTGCCGGTGTTGGGCTGTTCTCGGCGCGCGGTACGGCCACACGCAATGTGCCGCCGGAAGATATCGCCCTGGTGAATCAGCGCCCGGTGTTGCGGAGCGACTTCGTGGCGCAGTTGGAGAACGAGACCGGCGAGACGTTCGAGCAGGCGACGCGCGCGGCGAAGCTCAAAGTGCTCGACGAGATGATCCGCGAGGAGCTGCTCGTGCAACGTGGGCTGGAGTTGGATTTCGCCGAGACGGATCAGCCCACGCGCAACGCGCTTGCCATGGCAATGGACCAACAGGCGCTGGCGGATGTCACCACCAGCCAGCCGACCGAGCAACAGCTGCAGCAGTTCTTCGCCAACAATCGTGCTCGTTACGCGAGCGACGGCATCTTGACCGTCCGTCACTTGCTCATTCCTGCCGGCAGCGGCACTACTCCGGAGCAGCGGGCGCAGAAGGCCCGCGAGGTTGTGGCGGCGCTGCGCGCCGGATCTGCGGTAGAGGACGTAATACCCCGCTTCGGGCTGACGGAGCCGCGCAACGACGGCGACGAATTTTACTTCGCGGCCAAGATCCACCTGGGGGATGCGCTTTTTGCACAGGCACTCGAGCTGAAGGACGGCGAGGTGAGCGAACCGTTGTCGGACTCCGCCGGCGTGCACGTCGTGAAGGTAATCCGGGACAAAGTGCCGGTGCCTCTGTCCTTCGAGCGCGCGCGCCTGCAGGTGTTGACTGACTTGAAAAACGCTCAGCAGGAGCGGCTCATGGCCGCGACCATGAAGTTTCTGCGCGAGCGGGCGAAGATTCTCGTTGCCAGCGACTATTCGGACTATAAACCATGATCCCGGCCATGACCCGGGCCATGATGAGGCGACTGGCCGTCATGCTCGGGGCGCTGCTCATCGCCGCCCCAGCGGGCGCACACACACTGAGTGAGAGCCTCTCCACCTGGAGAATCGACGGCGACACTGTGCGCCTGCAATTCACGGTACCGGATCTCGAGGCGAAGCGAATCACGCCCACGGGTAAGGATCTGCCCTCTACCGCGCAGCTCGGCAACTATCTCGCTCCCCGACTGGGTGCCTCGGCTGGGGAGCAGAAGTGTCCGCTGGTGGAGGGGCCGCGCGCGCTCGCGGCTTCGGCCGGATACTTCCGCTACGATCTGATTTTCAAGTGCCCGACAGACCACGACATCAAGATCCACTCGGCCGCGTTTTACGATCTCGTCCGCTCGCACACCAACTTCGCGCACATCGAGGATAACGGCGGCCGCCTCGTCGAGCAGGTCCTTACGCAGGATCACCAGGAGGTACCGATCTCGGCGGCGGGCGATGCGGGCGGCGGCCTGGAAGGCGCGAGTTTCCTGACCTATGTGGAGATGGGCATCATGCACATCTTCACCGGCATCGACCACATGTCGTTCATGTTGGGGTTGGTGTTGATCTCGCGCCGGGTGCGTGACCTGCTATTCGTGGTGACGGGCTTCACGCTCGGGCACAGCTTGACGCTGGCGCTTGCGGTCACCGGTATTCTGCGGCCGGAAGGGCAATATATCGATGCGTTGGTGGCTCTGACGATTGCCTTGATCGGTGCGGAGAATATCGGCGATGGCACTCACCAGCCGTTACCGGTCGCCTTGGGGCTGGGCTCGATCTTGTTTCTGATGGCGCTGGGCCGCTACTTCGACCTGGGTGTCACGCTGCCGACCTTGTTGCTGGTCGGCGGTGGCATATTCTCCATCTGCTACCTGATGCTGACCGGGCAGATGCGGGACGCCGGACGCGTGCGGCTGCTGGTAACCCTGGTGTTCGGGCTGATACACGGGTTTGGTTTTGCAGCGAATCTCCTCGAGATGCGCCTGCCCGCCAATCGCCTTGCGGAGCTGCTCGTGGGGTTCAACCTCGGCGTCGAGATCGGTCAAGTTACCGTCGTCCTGGGCGCGCTCGGGTTAGCCTGGCTCCTGGTGCGCATGCGGCTCGCGATGCCTCGTCCCTTGTTCACGGACATCGCGGCCGCCTTCCTGGTGGGCGAGGGGTTGTGTTGGTTCGTGGAGCGCAGTGTGACGCTCACTTGAGCGTGAAGTTGATGTCCAAGGGGAAGCAGGAATCGACAGGCTGGCCATTTTCCATTGTTGGCCGGTAGTGCCCGGACCCTGCGCGAGCCAACTTGACAGCGCCCTCATCGAGTCGTGGGCTGCCGGATGACTTTGCGATTGCCGGAGTACCCGTGAGGTATCCCTTGCTGTTGACGCAGACCTGGACGAGCGCTATGCCGGTTTCGTTCATGCGTATGGCGCTCGGCGGGTAGTAGTCAGCACTGTTTGGAAAGCCTTTCCCAGCGTTGCCCAAGACGCGGTGGACGGGTTGCGGCGGCCCGGGCGGCGGCAACGTTTCAGTGGTTGGGACAGGCGCCGGCGTTGTATGGATGGTCGCCTCCGTATCGGCTGGAACGTCAACTAGCGGGATGATCTCGGGAATGACGAACTGCGGATCGCGGAAAGTCGGCTTCGATACGGGTGGCGGGGCAGGCGGATCCTTTGGCGCTTCGAGCACTGTCCCGATTATCGCAGGCGGCAGAGCCCTGATCATTCTGGGCCCCAGCCCCGTTGCGAAGGCGAAGAACAAGACCACATGCAGACCCATGATGAGGGCCAGCGCGGTGGTCCGTTGGGGAACGAGCGATCCATTGGTAGACGCGTAGCTGCTCATGACTTTGTTTCCTGTTGTAGTGGCCGCGGTCACGACAGGCGCGATGTCCTCTTGCACGATCACCGTCGCCGCCCAGCAGCAGCCGATTCCCAGAAGCAAGCGCGACCAGCCATCAGGCCGCGCCTCCAGATCTGCCAGCCATTCCTCCTCGAGGCGCTCGGCGAGCGGTTGGGAAGCGCGGTGCGCGGCGTGCCGTATGGTCCAGCGGGCAAACTCATCAACCCAACTTGATGTGCTCATGTGGGAACACCTCGGCTGAAGCTGAAACTCGCAAAGACCTCGGTTGCACGCGTGAGTCCGCTCGGAGTCAGCCGGTAGAGCCGGCGCCGTGGCCGCCCTACGCTCGAGGGATCAATGGCTTCCCAGCGGCTCACGAACCATCCCGCTGATTCCAGACGCAGCAGAATCGGATACAGCGTTCCCGAGGCGAGGCTACTGCGTTTCTGCACGTCCGCTCCCGACAGCTCGTCGGTCGGATTCTCGAGGAACGCTTCCAGCACGCGCAGCGTCTGGAGCGACATCCGAACTTCCCGATCCTTTTTACCCATAATCGCATGTCTACATAGCGTATGTAGAAACTCTACATAGGGTCGGACATTTCCGCAAGCCCCCTTCGCGGCGCTAATCCTGGCCGCCCGGCTACAGGTACAAACGCAGCCGGGGCTTCGGACGGGTTGGCTAAGGAGCACTCCGAGGCAGGGCGGCGCGGCTGCCAGGCGAGGTGCGTAGACCGGGGAAAGCGCCGGCGCATAGCGCATTCGTCCAGTCCTCGCAAAGCGCGACGGCGCTGGAGGGTTTGAACGTGCGAGGGTTCAGGCTGGCCTCGATCCATAGACCATCGAGCAGAGCCGCGAGTCCAATGGCTGCAGGGCGTAATTTGAAAGCGGGAATACCGTCCGACAGTCGAAGTTGCCCGAGCAGCGATTCCAGGGTTGCTCGATAGGCTCCATAGGTCCGGTCATGCACCGCGCGCATCTCGGCGTCGTGCGAGACCATGCTCCAGAAGACCAACCACGCACTGAACAAGGTGGGGTCGAGCAGCTCGGGCGAAAAGGATGCCTCGAAGAAGCGCCGTAGGCGCTCACGGGGCGTTTTTGACAAGTCATGCGCTTGCCGGCGGATCGAGTGGAGGAGGGACGTGGCGAGTGAGTCGTAGGCTGCCGCGACCAGCGCGGTGATGCTTGGAAAATGATGGTTGATGAGTCCAGCGGAAACGCCTGCCTGAGCGCTGATCTGGCGCACTGACATCCCTTCATGACCGAACCGCCGCAAGCACACCAGGGTGGCCTCGATGAGCGCCTCGCGGCGCGCAACGGGAGCCTCGCGGCGGAACTTGGGAGGGTTTTGTAGCTTGTTGGCCATATCCCGGCTGCGTCCTCGAGCTTTCCTCAAGGGTAACGCGAGTTCCAACGGTGGTACAGGGTTGCGCGAGTTAGGCGGGGCTCGGGCTTGCCGCATGGGCCGGGCGGTGTAACGATGCACGCCGCACCGTGCGGCGCCAGTCCGCGTGTGCCCGCTCGCCCCCCGCTGTGTAGAGGGAAGATCCCATGTCGATCCGCGCGCTGCATTTCCTCACTTCGATACTGCTGTGCTCCGCGGTTCTGCATGCGCAGTCACCAGATGGTCCTGACACAGTCGTAGCGGGCTCTGTGGAGGAAATCGCGCAGGCGACCACCGAGCCGCGCTTTCTTTCGCCGTGGGTGTCCTATTTGCCGGCATCCAATGACGTGGTCTCGCCGCGAGCCTTTCTGCACCGTATTCCCGGCGCCCCCGGTGAGCTCGTCAGGTCATCGGTCGCATATGCATACAGCCGGGCGCTTGCGGCGTCATCTCCTCGTGTGCGGGTCTTTACCATCGGCCACTCAGAGGAGGGCCGCGAGATCATCCTGCTCGCGATTGCGGACGAAGCCGGCATCCAGCAGCTCGACCAACTCAAGGCAACGACGGCTGCTCTGGCCGATCCACGCAAGACGGACGCGGCGACGGCAGAGCGCCTCGTGGCCAGTGGCCGCCCGATCTATTATTTCAACGCTGCGTTGCATTCCGACGAGACGGGCTCGACCGAGACCATGCTGGAGTTGGCTTATCGGTTGGCCGTTTCCGAGCAGCCGCAGATCCGGCGCATTCGTGAGAATCTCGTCGTGCTCATCAATCCGGTCTCCAACCCGGATGGCCGGGACAAGCAGGTTGACTGGTTCTATCGGTTCTTGCGGGGCAAGACGGCGTTGGAGGATCTGCCGCGCCAGGCCCCGCCGTACTGGTCGAAGTACGCCTTCGTGGATATCAACCGCGACGCGCACCAACAAGCTCACGAGACGACCAAGGCCGTTTACAGGATGTTCTATGCGTGGCACCCGCAGGTGGTCCACGACCTGCACGAAAGCGTTGCTCTGTTGATGACCTGGAATGGCACCGGGCCGGTCAATGAGCACGTCGACCCGCTATCCTACAGCGAGCGCCTCGAACTGAGCTTTCATGAGGTTCGGACGCTTGGCGGTATGGGTATGCCTGGAGTGTGGACCTGGAATTTCGGCGACGACTTCGCACATCTCTTCCTGGACTCGATCGGGCTCAATCACAACTCCATGGGGCGGGGGTATGAGACCTTTGGCAATGGTACGGCGGAGACACTCGAGCACACGTTGAGTGCCGATGAGACCACCGTGGACTGGTATCGGCCCTCGCCGCCGCCGAGCGGCAAGTTCCGCTGGTCCGCACGCGACAACGTGAACTACATGGAGACCGCGGCATTGGCGGCTTTGGAGCGCATCGCGCAGGAGCCGCACACGTTTCTGCGCAATTTCTATTTGAAGGGGCTGCATTCGTGGCAGGCGGGTTTGCACGAGGCGCCCTACGGCTTTCTGATCCCCGACTCTCAGGGAGACCCGACCCGGGTCGCGCAACTCGTGGCGCGACTGCTCGCGCTCGGAATCGAAGTGCAGCGCGCGGCGGCCCCTGTGAATTTGCAAGAGGGCAGCTTTCCTGCGGGCACCTATGTCGTCCGCCTCGACCAGCCGTATCGCAACTATGCGGTCGATCTGTTGACACCGTCGCACTTTGCCAAGGACGCTGGCGAGCCGTATGACGACGTGTCCTGGGAGTTGCCGGCGCACTATCACCTGGATGTGATCCCGACCGCAGACCCGCAGGTGCGTTCGGCCAATCTCACCCCGCTCGCCACAGCGCCGCCCGTGGCCGGGGCGGTTTCGGGGCAGGGATCCGTCTATCTGTTGCGTGACACCGGGCAGGAGGGTTTGCTGGAGGCTCGCTACCGCCTCGATCGTTTCAGGATCCGCATAGCGCAGCAATCATTCAATACGCGTGGGTTGGATTTTCCTGCCGGCTCCTGGATCCTCCCCGCGCAAGCGGGACTTGGCGCCGCCGTGCACGAGATCGCCACCCGGCTGGGCCTCGGGTTTGTCGCCGTCGAGGCGGCTCCCGAGGTGCCGGCGCACCCGGCGCCGGTACCGCGTCTCGGTGTCTGGGTGCCGTGGGCGGATACGGACACGATCGGGTGGTTGCGCTACTCGCTGGACCAACGCCACATCCCGTATCTTTATGTCAGGGACGAAGACATCCGCGCTGGCAAGCTGCGCGACAAATACGATGTGCTGTTGTACGGGCATGTCGACCTGGAGTTGGCCGAGCAAATCCACGGTATTCCCAAGGCCTGGGGCCCGATGCCGTTCAAGAAAACGGCCGCCACGCCAAGTCTGGGAACACCAGCCTCTTCCGAGGACATCACCGGCGGCATCGGTTGGAGTGGCTTGGCCGAGCTGCAACGCTTTGTCGACTCGGGTGGCTTGCTCATTACCCTGGGGAGTGGCTCTGCTCTGCCTCTGGAAGGCGGCATTGTTCGCGGCGTGCGCCGGGAGTTGGGTGGAGTACCACGCAGTACGCAGGGCGGCGGAGCAGCGGCGGCGGCTGCGGCCAACGATGCCGTCACCAGGACGCCTGGTTCGCACCTGCGCGTGTCATTTGCACGGCCGGACCACCCTATTGCCTATGGATACCCGGCACGCACGCATGTGTTCCGTCAAAATTTTCCGTTATATGCGACACCGCGGCGTTGGCTGCGGATGGCTTACTGTACTGGATGTCTGGACGGTCCCCTCGATCCCGGTGGTGTCGTGCTCGAGTGGGGTGACCGGGAGGGGCGGCCGTTCGTGATCAGTGGGCAGGCGTGGGGAGAGGCGAATCTGATCGGGCGCCCGGCGATCCTGGATCTGCCTGCGGGGCGCGGCCATGTGATTGCTTTCAACTTCAACCCGGTCCACCGGGATCTCAACCGCGGGGATCAGCGTATGTTGTGGAATGCCATCATCAACTGGCAGGCGATCCTGACAGGACCGGCGCAAGGGCCTGCGCCCGGGGCGCCACGATGATTGCTCGCCGCGCGCTCGTTTTTCTTGCGATCCTGTATTGCCTGGTCCTGGCGGGTTGCTGGTCGACGCGGGCTCCGTCCCGCAAACCGTCCGCGCCGGTGACCGCTTATGAGCAGGGCCGCTGGTCGGATCTACCCGGCTGGGAAACCGACACCGTGCAGGATGCCTGGCACGCGTTCCTCGAGAGCTGTCGGGTGATGCGTTTCCATGCTGAATGGGCGAGCTCGTGCACGGCGGCACAAACGGCACCGGCCGACTCCGCGGCAAACGTACGAGCCTATTTCGAGAGTTACTTCGAGCCGTATCGGGTCGTGCAGCGAACGGGCCGGGCGCGCGAGCAGACCGGGCTCATTACCGGCTATTTTGAGCCGCTGCTGCACGGCTCGCGTACACCTTCCACGCAGTTCATCGCGCCGTTGTATGCGCCACCACCGGACTTGCTGACTGTCGAGCTAGCCGCCCTCTTTCCCGAGTTGCGGGGCAAGCGGGTGCGGGGCCGGCTCGAGGGTAACAAGGTGGTGCCATATTATTCACGCTCCGAGCTGTCCACGGACGCTGCTCTGCACGGCAAAGAGATTGTCTGGATCGACAACTCCTTCGACGCCATGATGTTGGAAGTGCAGGGCTCGGGACGGGTGCAGCTTCCGGACGGTGAGGTGATCCGATTGCAGTATGCCGATCAGAATGGGCAACCCTACCGCGCCATCGGCCGGTACCTGGTGCACAGCGGCGCGCTCACCGTCGAGCAGGCGAACATACCGGGTATCCGCGCCTGGTTGTCCGCCCATCCCGAGCGGCTGCAGGAGGTGTTGGACAGCAATCCCAGTGTTGTCTTCTTCAGCGAGGCGCCGCTTGGCGACCCTGACCTCGGGCCCAAGGGGGCGCAAGGTATTGCGCTCACGAGCGGCCGGTCCATTGCGGTTGATCCAAACTGGATCCCGCTCGGTACTCCCGTGTTTCTCGCCACGACGCTGCCCGACTCGAACCTTCCCTTGGAGCGCCTCGTCATCGCTCAGGATACGGGCGGGGCCATCAGCGGGGCGCCGCGCGCGGACTACTTCTGCGGCAGCGGCCCGCAAGCAACCGATCTGGCGGGGAAGATGCGGCAACAGGGGAGCTTGTGGATTTTGTGGCCACGCGGGGTGCCCCTGCCGCATTAGGTCAATCTGCTATATTCGGATAGCTGATGCTCGCAAAATCCGTGGGGACGGCACATGAATCGATTCGAGCGGGCAGTGTACGACTGCATGAAGCCTACCGCGAAGCTGTTGGAGCGGACGACGAACCCGCTGCATCGGGCGATCCTGCTCAACTTCTGGAGGCATGTTCATCTCGAGGGCGCGGGAGAGTACGAGAAGATCGTCGCGGCCGACATGATGGCGGACCATCCGGTCTACCGCGTCACCTGGGGCAAGAATCCTGCCGTCATCGAAGGAAAGAAGGGCGTGCTCGCGTTTTACAACAGCGTGGGCGAGGCCGTGCTGTGGAACTCCGACGACTGCATCGCTGTTGGGGATTGGGGCGTCGCCGACGAGCTCACATTCCACCAACTCGCCAAAGGCTCTGACCTCGAGGCTCTCGGTTATGAGGTGAGTCACCGCGACCGTCTCTACCACGTTTCGAGCCGCCAGGCGTTCATCTGGCCGTACGACCAGCGCGCTCGTCTTGCGGGCGAGCATCTGTACGAAGACAAGACCAGCCTTCGCATCGAAGAGGTCGATCACTCCGAGGCAATTACCCCCGCCCGCGTCCGTGCCATTCACCGCGAGCAACTCGCCAAGCTCGATGCCGACCGTGGACCTGACTTCTGGGTGCTGAACGCCGCTATGTCTCAGGCGGCTCAATAGGCCGTGAGGGGCTTCTGAGTCGTCGGAGTAATGGGGATGTCGGCGGGGCCGGCGAAGACGATGGGGACGGAGACCGCCCTGAAACCGCCGTTGCGGACGACCACGAAGTGAAGGTGGGGACCGGTGCTGAAGCCGGTGCTGCCGGAGTTGGCGATGTATTCACCGCGGTCGACGTGTTGGCCGATGTGAACGCGGATTGAGTCCCAGTGGAGGTGCGCATACATCGCTATCGTGCCATCGTCGTGGAGAATGTCGACGACGTTCGCCTGATCCATCATCGCTGGCGAGGCGCCGCCTCGGAATGCGTCGTGGCGGACGTTGATGACAACGCCTTCCCTTGCGGCGTACACGGGAGTGCCATCGGGTAGCGCGATGTCTACCGCGTATTGGCTGTCGGGCGTCGTATGGGTATAAGCCGACGGATATGCCTGTGACACAACGTAAGTTGCGCCAATAGCAAACGGGGCACGGTAGGGCCCGGGCGGGCGATGTGTCGCATCAGGTGAGCCCAACGCTATCGTCCACATGAACTGCAAACGCGATTGGCCTTTACCGGCGTTGTGGACACGGACCAGGAGCTCCCGACTCTGAGGCTGTAGTGTCTTGTGGAAGTCTGTGCCGTCAGGTATCTCCGCATCGTCCGAGTGCAAGATCCGTTCGACGAACGTGGCCACACAGAGGCAGGTATTGATGGCCGTGAACTCCGTCGTCGTGCCGCTGTCGGTGCGCTCGATCGTGTTCTGCAGAGTTTCCGACTGATGGCCCAGGCTGAAAGCGCCTTGTTTGTCGGTCGAGGATGGGGCGTTGTCGGTGAAGACCCATTGCCCGCTCGCGTCCTTGTACCTGTAGGCGGTCTGCGCTGTCGTGTGGGCGCTGATGAGGCTCAGTGCGAGAGCCAACACCCTGAGTCGCGCCGCCTGACTTCCGGGGCTCACGTCCCGCAGGCGGCGTTCATAGTCCGCTTGGCGTCGTCGCGCATCGCTTCGAGTTGCGCGTCGGTGTAGTACTCGCGGTTACCGTCGGTACCGGGAACAAACAGCCGATTCACGCTCGTCAGAAAGTTGTAGCGATCGCGCGAATTCTTGCACAGGTCTTTCTTGATTGCGTCTTGTTGCGACTTGTTGCGGGCATCGACGCTCTGTTGCTTCTTGCGTTGCTCGTCCTCCGCCTTCATCAACAGCCGCTCCTTCGCCAGCCGCGCGGCCTCGTGGGGGTCGCCTTGTTGAATGGCGACCTCCGTCTTCTGTGCTCCGGCGCCGCTGGGGCGATCGGAAAAGACGACGTGACCTTGCGCATCGACCGACTTATAGATCCCGTCGGCTAGCGTTATGGAGGAGATAGAGGCGACCAGCAGACCCGCCATGCCAATAAGGGCGCGTCCTGCGAGTCTCACCGTGCGTTCAGGAAGTGACACATCACACCCCAGTTTGGCCGGCAGTTTACTGTGGCGTGGCCGTTTGGCGGGGCGATTTCGATCACAGTTCAGCCCTGTGTCACGCTCCCGCCAACGCCCGGCTTTGGCTAGACGGTCCCCGTTCAGTCGCGCGCGGCCAGTCGCTCGCGGGCCTTGCCTTCAACTGGAGACCCGGTCGGTGCGATGGTCTCGAGAGAGACGCTGAAGGGCCAGCGCGTCGGCGGAGCATCGCAGGCGAGGCGGAAGCTGACGATCCGATGGGGGAGGAGTGTTGCCAACAGCCCGTCCTTCATCTGCCGCAGCAATTCACAGTCGGAGACATTGAGAGAAGCAGGATGACCTGGCTCCAGCCTTACGGTCCGCGATTGGACGTTGACATCGGGCCAGCGCTCCGGTGTGGGGCTCACCGGCTGAGGTATGTAGAAATGCACCCGGACATCGGGCGACAAGGCCAGGTGGCCAAGCCCGGGGCCGCACCGGAACGTCGCAATCGTCAGGTCGGGGCGAGCCCCGATGGCGAGCAGGATGTCGCGGAATTTGTCCCCAAGGTCGTCGCAGGAGTAGGCCTTCGGCAAGTGATTCAAATGGACCGTGACATCATGGAGGGTCCAGACCGCGTCCTGCGCCGCTCGTGGTGGTGTTGCCGCGCTCGTCGCAGCACTCATTACTGATAATCCACCCGCGAGTAGCAACAATCCAAGCGCATTCATAGGGGCGAGTATGACACCAACAGGGAGCAGCGGCATGTTCCGTGCTGACGCCGAGCGGTCCGCGGAACCAATTGCGGGTCCGCGCTGCCCCATCTGCTGCCCCCCCCCGAAATCAGCTTCCCCGAAGCTGGAGCTTACGATGAAGATTTCGCCCGCGATCGGCCTGTTTGCTGCGGCTTGCCTGGTAGCCTGTAGCTCGGCACAAAGTGACTGGCAGACAGCCAGCACGAGAAATACTGTCACCAGTTATGAGAGTTTTGTGCAGCAGCACCCAAACACGACGCAAGCCGCAACCGCTCGCGCTCGGATACAGACCCTGGAGGACGAACAGGCGTGGGCTGGAGCGCAGCAGACCAACACGATGGCCGCGTATCGAAGCTATCTCGCTGAGCACCCGCAAGGGAGTCATTCGGCCGAAGCAAGGGATCGGATCGGCGTCGCGGAGCGCGTCGCCGCTTGGGCGGGAGCCTCTGCCGCTGATACTCCTGAAGTGCTGCAAGCCTTCATCGAGAAGTATCCACAGAGTGCCGAAGCGGACCAGGCGAGAGCCAAGCTTGCGCAGATCACGGGCTTCAGAGTGCAGCTGGCGTCGTATCGATCGGAGGAGCTCGCGGAGAAGACGCGCGATCAGTTGCAAGGCAAATATGGCGACCTCCTCGGGAGCGTTGTGGTGGTGCCCGAGTCCGGCTCAAACGCGCACGTCGTGCGCTCCGCGCCTATGGGCGAAGTGGAGGCGAATAACACGTGTGTCAAGCTTAGGAAGGCCCACTTGTCTTGCGAGGTGGTCAGGGACGCCAATTCGTAACAGCGGCAGCGGCAATCACCCTCAGGCTGTACGTTGTGGGCGTGCCTCAGCAGGCGCGGAGATACTTTCCGCCGCGCCGCGTGCTGCGACTGGAATGAGCCAGATGGCAACGAAGGTCAGCACTGCCAGAGTCACGACCCCCACAAAGGTCCAATGCAGTGCTGCGTGGAAGACCGCGCGCACGGCGGGATCGCTGGAGAGTTGGGTCAGTCCAGCGGGCTGGTTCAGTAGTGTCTGCAGCCGGGCCGCCAGCGCGCCATTGCCATAATGCAGAATGCCAATGTTGAGCAGGGCGCCCATGGCCGTCGCGCCGATCGTGCTGCCCAGGCTGCGTGAGAAAATAACCGACGCGGTCGCGCTGCCACGCATCGACCATTCGACACTCTCCTGAACCAGAGCGATGCTGGTGACGCTCAGCAGGCCCATGCCGCAGCCCATCAGAAAGGCCCCGATGGCGGCCGCCACAGGGGTGCTTTGCGGCCCGAGAAACAGCAGAAAAACCGCGCCGATCGGAAAGAGGGCACTACCGAACCGCAGGGTAGGCCGGATCCCAAACGTGCGATACAGGCGGCCCGAAAGCGACACCGCCAACGGCCATCCGAGGATGAGCGCGCTCAAGGTGAAACCCGCGACGACGGGCGACCGCCCCAACACACCCTGGACGTAGATGGGCAGGACCGTCGTCAGTCCGATGAGTCCCATGCCTGCCAGCAGCGTGGCCATGTTGCTGGTCGCAACCAGCCGACGCAACCACAATTCGATGGATACGATCGGCTCCGGTGCGCGCCGCTCGTGCGCGACAAACAGCGCGCCGGCGGTGACGAATACGGCTCCGAGCGCCAGCAACCTCGCCAGTGGGGCGTGGGTTTCGGTAAGGACCATCAACAAGGAGCCGATCGAGACACAAAACAACAAAGCGCCCGCGTAGTCGATCCGGGCGCGGTGTGTTTCGACCGCCTCATGCAGGAACAGGACGAGTCCGAGGATGCACACCAGTCCGATGGGCAGATTGATCCAGAAGACCCAGGCCCAGGAGATGTGATCGACAATCAGGCCGCCGGCCAGGGGACCGATCACCCCGGAGACCGCCCAGACACTGCCCATCATGCCTTGCACCCGGCCGCGCTCTTCGAGCTTGTAGAGGTCCCCGATCACTGTGATGGTGAGGGGGAAGATCGCTCCCGCGCCCAATCCCTGTACCAGGCGGAAGAGCACCAGCGACGGCATCGACCAGGCAAATCCACACAGGAGCGAGCCGATGAGCAGCAGGACGATGCCGACAATCAACGTGGGCTTGCGCCCGAAAAGGTCCGCCAGCTTGCCGTAGATGACCGTGGTGGTGGATTGCGCCAGCAGGTACGCGGAAAACACCCAGGTGTAGTAGGTAAACCCGCCCAGCTGGCCGACGATGCTCGGCATGGCTGTGGCGACGATGGTCCCCTCGATGGCCGCCATGAAGGTGGCCAGCATGATCGAGGCAATGACAAAGGGGCGGGCGTCAGGCGTGACTGTATTGACCATCACGCCCTCGCGGACATCATGGTCATCGCCAGCTCCAATGCCTGTGCTACTCCTCCCGCATCGACATGAGGCACTATGGTTCGCGCGGCGGCGAGCACCGCCGGGTCAGAGTTGGCCATGGCAACCGGATGGCCCACGACCCGCAGGGCAGACAGGTCATTGCCCGAATCGCCGATATACATCACTTCAGCCAACGGGATACCGTATTCGGCAGCGATAGTGCGCATCGCGCTTGCCTTGCTTACGCCCTCGCGCGTGAAACCTACGAACTGCGTTCCGGGCATGAGAGGGGAGGTTGATTGCGAGACCTCGAGGCCCGGGTGAGAAGCGGACATGATCTGACTCGCCGCTTCAGATGTGAGCAGCCACTGCGCACGCACAGCGGAGCCATCGAGAGACTCGAAGGGGCGCGGTGCGAACGTCACGCCGAGAAGCCTGGCGTGTTGCTCTGCCCAGGGGGCGGTGCTTTCTGTCACCCACTCCTTGTCGTTGTAAAGCTCCAGAACGTTGCCACTCGTGCGTGCTTCGGCGATGAATGTGTGCACCGCCTCCGTTGGTAGTGACGCCGAGCGTGACTTACCGGTTGGAAGATGGACGATGCTCGCACCGTTTTGAAACGCGTGCCAGCCATTAGAGTCCAACCGCCGCGCATATTCCAACGCGATCGCGAACGCGGGGCGGCCCGAGCACAGCGCTAGACGAATACCCTGGGCGCTGGTCCGCTCGGCAGCTTCCCAGACACGCGGGTCGACATCGCCGCTCGCGCCTACGAGAGTTCCGTCCACATCGATCCCAACCAACTTCACCGCCATGCTCGAGGCGCTCCTTCCTTTTCGTGCGAGTGTTCACTGATCCAGGTAGTCGGCGATCGCGCTGCCCAACTCCGGTTTGGTCACCGCGCTCATATGGTTCCCTGGAATCACTACCTGGCGACCGTTAGGCAAGGCCGTAGCCAGGCTTTCAGCAGAGCCATTATCGTTGTCGTCCGCTCCAATGAGCACGAGTGTGGGCGTGTTGATTCGGGCGAGCGCCTCGCGCGGTGTATCGACGGATGCATCGAGGACGTGCAGCAACGCTACCGGATCGCCGCCGGCGCTCTTCATGAAAGCCTCAGCCAGCCACTCCGCCGAGCCGGGTTTGAACGTGCCGAGGTGTGTGAGCAGATTGCGGAAAAAACCGCCGCGTCCGGTCGTGTCGATGATGCCATCGAGACCCATGCCGGCAACGATCGCCCGGCCCGGGCGCGCACCGCGGGCCAACATCCGCAAGGTCGTGCGGGCTCCGAGTGAGTAGCCGCCGAGGTCGTAATCTGTGAGGCCGAGATGCTCGATGAGTGCAAAGCCGTCATCGGCAAGTACATCGGGTGGATAAAAGGCGCCGTCATGAGGCTTGGCGCTGTCACCATGGCCGCGCAGGTCCGGCATGATGAGTCGATGACCGCGCGCGGCAATTTTCGCGGCGTGGCCGTAGCGCATCCAGTTGATGGTCGCCGTCGAGAAAAAACCGTGGATGAGGAGCAGCGGCCGGCCGGTGCCCATCTCACGATAGGCCAGCTCGAGGCCATCGCGGCCACGGAAGTGCTTCAGGGGTAGATCGGTAGAATCTGGCATGCGGGGATTGTCTCATTCCTCGGCGGTGTCGTGCGCTTCCGCACCAATTGCGTGCGACTCTCCCGCTTGCGCTGCGTAAATCTTGCGTACGGCGTCCATGTTGTCGGCCTCATCGGGGCGTTTGTCGTCTCGATACCGTTTCACGCGGGCGAGCCGCAAAGCGAGTCCGCCGGGGTAACGGCTGCTCGCTTGCAGGTCGCTGAACGCGATTTCCACGACCAACTCCGGTCGCACATACACGGTATACCGATCCCTGCTGACCTCGCGCGCCAGGAACTCGCGCGTTTGCCATTCGAGCAGGGCATCGGTGAGTCCTTTGAACGTCTTGCCGAGCATGATGTACGCGCCGGTGGCGGGATCCAACGCGCCCAGATGGAGATTGGAGAGTTTGCCGATGCGACGGCCATGACCCCACTCCGCGGCCAACACCACCAGGTCGAGCGTATGCGCGCGCTTGATCTTCAGCCAACTCGCGCCACGATTGCCCGCTTCGTAGGGCGCGGCCAATGATTTGGCCATGACGCCCTCGTGTCCGGCCTCGAGCGCGGCGTCGTAGAACTCACGTGCCGCTGTCTCAGAGTCGGTAACGAGGCGGGGGACGCGTAGCTCTGCCGGCACCGCTTCCGCAAGCGCGCTGAAGCGCTCAGTGGTCGGACGATCCGCGACGCTCTGCGCACCGTAGCGCAGGCAGTCGAAATAGTACGCCCGAATGGGCAACTCGCCACGCAGCGCCTCGACGTTGAGCTTGCGGCCGAAGCGCCGCATCGTGATCTGAAACGGATGAGGCCGTCCCTTGTTGTCGAACGCGATGGCCTCGCCATCGAGAACCAAGGAGTGCTCCGGAAAGTTGCGTGCAGTCGCGACGATCTCAGGAACCGCACTCGTGACCTCCTTGAGACTGCGCGTGTAGATCCGCACGTCATCACCTGACTTGTGGAGCTGAATGCGGGCGCCGTCCATCTTCCACTCAAAGGCCACTTGTCCCTGTATCTCCCGCAGGGCTTCGCCAACATCGGCCGCGGTTTGCGCAAGCATCGGAGCTACAGGCGCGAACAGCTCGAGCTGGAATTGCCCAAGCGCCGCCGCACCCTCGAAGAGAGCCACTCGAGCCACCCATCCCAGGCTCTTCGCATACATGACAGCGCGTCTTATCTGTGCCACCGGCAACTCGGCAGCCGCGGCAATCGCATCGACCATGACTCCCGCCAGGGCTCCTTGCCGGAGCTCACCGGCGAGAAGGCGAAGCAGAAAGTCGTGCTCGTCCGCTTGCGCTCGTGAAAAGAGCGCCGTCAAGCCTGCCGCCCGCTTCGCGGCCGATCCCGCGCCACGGACTGCAGCCAGAGACGTAAGCTCACGATCCAACTCCGTCAGAGACAGGCTCGCCGTTGTGGCTGGCGGACACGCGGCTGCCGACTGCAGGGCGGAATAGCCGATCCCGATCCGCCCTTGAGGAATCTCGCCCGAAAGATAGTGGACGGCGATTTCCACTTCCTGCGCGGACAGCGTCCGCAGGAACGCCGCCAGCTCCCGCACTTTGATGGAGCGAGCGGAATTAGCGCTCACGCGTTGAGACGTGCCGACGAGTTCACTTAGCAGGCTCATCCGACGATTGTAGACCGCGAAAGCGGCTTTGCCCGCGTGTGTGGGAGGCGGGTGCCGCCGCGGGGCGGTCGCAGGAGGCGACCATGGGCCCCGCTGGCTCCTGGTCAAGCTCCTACTATGCTAGGTTCGGGCGCTGAGATAGGGGGGGCAGCAAGGCACGCTATGAAGACGACCGCCAGCGCAGCGGGCTACCAGCTCATGCTCGCCATGCTCCTTAGCATCAATTTCGGCATCGTTTTTTTCGACCGTAACGCGTCGAATTTTCTCATGCCGTTCATTCAGCCCGACCTGGGCATGAACAATACCCAGGTCGGGCTCCTCGCCGGCGCGCTCTCACTCACCTGGGCAATAGCCGCCTTCGGAATCGGCCTGGTCTCGGACCGGACCGGCGCGCGCAAAGGCCTGCTGATTCTGGCCACGGTTGCATTCTCCGTATGCTCTTTCCTGACAGGCATCGCGGCTTCCTTTGTGATGATGTTGGGAGCGCGCCTGCTGATGGGAGTGGCCGAAGGCGGCATCATGCCCATCAGTCAAGCGATGATCGCGACCGAGGTCGAGCCGCGTCACCGGGGCCTGGCCATGGGTGTGACACAGAACTTCGGCTCCAATCTGTTTGGCTCCTTTGTGGCGCCCGTGTTGCTGGTTGCGTTTGCCAACGCATTTGGTTGGCGCCACGCATTCTTTCTCGCCGGTGCGCCCGGGCTGCTGACGGCGCTGCTGATGTGGTACCTGATACGGGAGGCCCCGGGAGTGCGATCCCCGGCAGGGGCCGTGACCCCCAGGGCGAGCACGCTGCGCGCTGCGCTGGCGGAGCGTAATGTCATCATTTGCGCGGTGCTGGGTGTTTTGTTGGTTTCTTATCTCGTGGTGTGCTGGGCGTTCATGCCGCTGTATCTGACCCAGGTCCGCAAGTACGACCCGCAGACCATGGGCTGGCTGATGGGAACCCTCGGCATCTCCGCGACATTGGGCGCGTTTGCGATCTCGGCCTTGTCGGATCGTTGGGGACGGCGGCCGTTGTTGATCGTCATGCCGCTGGTCGCGGTGATTCTGCCTCTGGGCGCCATGTACTACACCGGCTCGGTGTGGGGACTGGCGGCGATCTTCTTTGTCGGATGGGGAGTAAATGGCGTCTTTCCGCTGTTCATGGCGACAGTGCCCGCGGAGAGCGTAGCCCCGCAGCACATGGCGACGGCGCTCGGGATCTGCATGGGGACCGGAGAGATCCTGGGCGGGGTGCTGGCCCCTTCGCTGGCAGGCAGCATCGCCGACAGGGAGGGATTGCAGGCGCCACTGTGGATGATGTTGGCTGTCGCGGTCGTGGCCGCGGCGCTCGCCTTGGGTCTGCGCGAGACCGCGCCACGCGTCCTTGCTCGTCAGCGCCCCGGGGGCAATCTGCAGCCGAGCGCTTAGTCGGTCCGCAAGGGTGCCTCGCTGGCCGCTCGGTCGTCCCCGCTGGGGATTCCCTCCCCACTGGGGATTCCCTCCCCACTGGGGATTCCCTCGCTGACCGCTCGGTCGTCGCTGACCGCTCGGCCGTCGCTGACCGCTCGGTCGCCCGCCAGGTGGTCTCCAGCAGCGGTTTTGCCTCGCGGGGCCTGCCTTTTGCACTCCTGGCCGCGCCACGCTATGCAATGCTTCGCTAGGCTTTTTCAGCTCAAACGGAGGGGGATTCATGCGCAGCTGCATTGTCGTCGCGCTGCTTGGCGCGCTGGCCACGACGGTGGCCGCGGCTGACGGGACCAAGGCTACCCAGGCCACGAAGGGTGATTTGCCTGGAACGACCTGGCGCTCGATCGCGCAGCTACCGGATTGGAGCGGTGTCTGGGAGTTGGATTGGCAACGAACCGGACTGGCGGCGGCGCGCGGGGGGATGCCAAAGCTTACGCCCGAATACGCCGCGCGCTTTCAGAAGTACCAGGAAGAGCAGAAGACAGGCAAGCATCTGCAGACCAATACCGCCAACTGCGAGCCGCCGGGCATGCCGCAGATCATGACCCAACCCTATCCCGTGGAGTTTCTGTTCACTCCGGGAAAGGTGACCGTGGCGATCGAGGCGTATAGCCAGATGCGTCGTATCTATGTCGACGGCCGCAAGCACGCCGAGGACCCTGACCCGACCTATCAGGGCGACTCGATCGGCCATTGGGAGGGCGACACGCTGGTCGTCGATACTGTCGGGCTGATTCCGACCTCCCTGATTGCCCCCGGCATCGGCCACAGCGACCAGATGCGTATCGAGGAGCGTATTCGTCGGCTAGCGCCCGACACCATGGAGATTCGCACGACCATCATCGATCCGCAGGCATTGGCCGAGCCCTGGACGGCAACCCGGGTGTACAAGCGGCACACCGATTGGGATCTCAAGGAATACATTTGTGCGCAAAACAACCGGGACAGCGCCGACCCGGAAGGCCGCGCGGATATGAATCTGAAGAGGTAGACGAACGTGAACGCATCGACCCGCTCAATCCGCTCCCTCACCGCTGGAGTCCTGGTGTTCCTGCTGGCCCTGGGTAGCGCGGCTGCCCATCACTCCACCGCGATGTTCGACATGACGCACACGGTGAAGCTGACCGGCACGGTGACGCAGTTTGATTGGACCAACCCCCACACCTTCATCTGGATGGAGGTGTTGGATCCGGCCAAGGGCACCACCGAGTCGTACAGTATCGAGGGAATGAGTCCCAACTATCTCAGCCGCAACGGCTGGACCCGCCATACCCTCAAGCCGGGCGACAAGATCGGGATGGAGATCCATCCGCTGAAGGACGGCCGTAAGGGCGGGTTCTGCGCGACCGTGACGCTGCCGGATGGCAAGACCCTGCGGAACCTGCCCGGTCGGAGCAACCCTGAGGCGCCCGCGGCGCCTGCGAAGAATTATTGAGGAACCTCGATGGCCACGATCGTAGGCGGTATCGCCACTTCCCACACCCCGACCATTGGCTTCGCGCTCGATACCAACAAGCAGCAGGATGCCGTTTGGGCGCCGATCTTCGCGGGCTACCAGCCAGTACAGCGCTGGTTGGCGGAAAAAAAGCCGGATGTGCTGTTCTTCATCTTCAACGACCACATCACCTCGTTCTTCTTCGATCACTATTCGCATTTCGCCCTCGGCGTCGGGGAGCAGTACTGGGTGGCCGACGAAGGCGGCGGGCCGCGCAAGCTGCCGCCCATCAAAGGGCACCCGGCGCTGGCGCGGCATATCGCCAACGGGCTCGTGGCCGATGAATTCGATTTGTCTTATTTCCAGGGGAAGGGCCTCGATCATGGCTGCTTCTCGCCCCTGTCGCTGCTGTGGCCGCACGAGCCGAGCTGGCCGGGTGCGCTCGTGCCGCTGCAGGTCGGGGTGCTGGAGTTTCCGATTCCCTCCGCGCGCCGCTGCTTCAATCTGGGCCGCTCGTTGCGCAAGGCCATCGAAAGCTATCCGGAGGACTTGAAGGTCGCCATCGTGGGCACGGGCGGTCTTTCGCATCAGGTGCACGGCGAGCGGGCGGGCTTCAACAACACTCCCTGGGACATGGAATTCCTGGACATGCTCGAGAAAGACCCGGAAGCGCTCACGAAGATCACAATCGCGGAGTACGCCGAGCGCGGTGGCTGTGAGGGCTCGGAAGTCATCATGTGGCTCATCATGCGTGGGGCGCTCTCCAGGAAAGTGAAGAAACTGCACCAGGCCTATTACCTGCCGTCCATGACGCCGATCGCGACCGTGATCTATGAGAACGATTCCGTCGAGGCGGCGGATGAGACTGCGGACCAGTATCGCGCACGGATCGGCCGGGAGTGGGCCGGTATCGAGAAGCTCCCTGGCACTTATCCGTTCACTCTGGATCGCAGTGTCAAGGCGTACCGGCTGAATAGTTTCCTCCACGACCTCATTCAGCCCGAGAATCGCAAACGTTTTCTCGCCGATCCGGAGCCGATGTTCGCGGCGGCAGGACTGACTACGGAGGAGCGTGACATGGTGCGCCGCCGGGACTGGCGCGCCTTGATCCAGTACGGAGTCATCTTCTTCCTGCTCGAAAAGTTGGGCGCGGTGGTCGGCACGACCAACCTGCACATCTATGCGGCAATGCGCGGGCAGTCGCTGGAGGAGTTCCAGAAGACCCGCAATGCCCAGGTGCTCTATTCGGTCGCCGGGCAGGATGAGGGCAAGAAGGACTGGGACAAGCCGCAGTCGATCAGCTCATAACCCGCGCCACCCTCCAACACCATGGCCGCGTAGCCGAGTAGGTTGTATTCGGACGGTCGCTTCTGCGCAGTGAAGCGCCGTATCCAGCGCAACGGCCGCCGCCGCTCCAGCTCCGCGAGCAACCGCACCGCGCTGGACTTGCGGAAACAGGCGGGGGAGAGCCGATAGTCAAACAGTTCGGTCACCTGATGCAACGGGTGGCCGAGAATATCGTGGGTCGCGATGTCACAGTCCATGGATTCAGCCTCCACCGCCCGTCGCCGGAGCAACTTCACGCGTCCGTCCATGAAGAAGTGGCCTGGCCCGACCGGGTGGCTGAGGACGGCATCCGCGTCGAGGAATGCGGCCGCTTCGTAGCTACAACTCGCGAGCGCGTAGAGCTTCGCGAGCTGTTGCGCATGCCAACTTCTGATCACGCGTCGGCGTAACCACCGGCCGCTCAACCACGTCAAGGTCGCGCGGCGACGGTGACGCTCGATGACCCGAGGTAGGACATCAGCAGTTGTAACGATCTCCAGACGTACCTGGTCAGACAGGTGAGCTGTGAGCTCCGCGGAGTCCTCCGTGTTGACGATTGCGACGTGTGGGAGCCCGGGTGCGAGGAGCTCGATCGAGCGCCGCAGCTGCGCGAATTGCCCGATGTTGCCGCGCTGTAACGACGTCATCAGGCAAAAGGAAGGTGCGCTGGGTGTGCTCATGCTGCGGCGCACACAGTCTGCGGGGTTTGTGGGGAAAACGGCAAGCAGTCAGCGCAATTGGCTGTCTTTGCTGCCGCGGCGGTTGTAGCCGCTGAAGCTCGCGCCACTCTGGTCCTCTGCCTGCTGGCAGGGCACGCACAGCTTGACCCCCGGCATGGCGTTGCGACGCGCGGGAGGGATCTCAGCGCCACATTGGACGCAGTGAGTCGCGCTCGGGCCCTGCGGCAGGCGGCTCTGCGCGCGACTGATGCCGTCCTTGACGGTCGCGTCGATCTGATCCTGGACTGCCCCGTCTCCCGCCCAGCCCGTCGCCATCTCATGCTCCGCTTGCGCGCGGTCCGCGCTCGGCTGTAATGGTCCCCGAATGCTGCTTTTCAAGTCAATTCGGCCCACCCGGAGACCGGCTCATCATGGACTTCGATGCATTGGCTAGCGCTATCGGAGCGGGTATCGCGGCAAAGCTCCGGCCGCGACCGGAGGCACGCGTGCATGGCGGGTCCATCAATGAGTGTTACCGCTGGGAAAGCAGCGCAGGTCCCATCTTCTTGAAGGTGGCGCCGGCTCAGAGGCGTGTGATGCTCGAGGCTGAGAGGGCAGGTCTGGAGGAGCTGCGGCGGGCTGACGCGCTGCGCGTACCCGGGGTCCTGGGCTCCGGGGCAACGCAAGCGCAGGCCTGGTTGGCCCTCGAATGGATTCCTTTTGGTCCGCGAACGCCAGCGGCTGAGCGGGCTCTCGGCGAGCGGCTGGCATTGCAACATCGGCGGCAAGCCGTCGCGTTCGGCTGGGAGCGTCACAACACGATCGGCAGCACCCCGCAGTGCAACGACTGGTCGGCAGATTGGGTCGCCTTCTATCGCGACCAACGGCTGCGGTATCAGTTCGAGCTTGCGGCCGCGAACGGGGGCGGGTCCGAGTTGCAGCGCCGGGGCGAGCGGCTGCTGGATCGGCTGGAGGATTTTTTCGCCACCTACCGGCCGGTACCCTCGCTTTTGCACGGTGATCTGTGGGGTGGCAACTGGGCCGCTGACGGCAATGGGATGCCGGTGGTTTTCGATCCTGCGCTCTACTATGGCGACCGCGAGGCCGACTTGGCGATGACACGCCTGTTCGGTGGGTTTGGGGCGCAGTTTTATGCTGCATACGATGCGACCTGGGCGCTCGATGCGGGCGCGCCCACGCGTACGGGGCTGTACAACCTCTATCACGTGTTGAATCACTTCAATCTCTTCGGGGGCGGTTACCTCGCGCAGGCGTATGCGATCCTGCATGAGCTAATTTAGCAGTCCTTATGTACACTGAAATCTCGACAAGGAACGGCAGCGCGGCGCATGATTCCTCCATGTCAAAACGGCTACCGCGCATCTGTCTTACAAGTGTGTCAGGCGACTTATGACCGCGGATAATCCAGTGCGCGGTGCGGAGCACGCACCGGCGGATGATCCGCAGATGGATCGGCGCCGCGACCTGCGTGCCCGTTGTGATGCCATTTTTCGGGAACACAATGACGCGCTGGTGCGCGCGGTGTATGCAAGGCTTCATTCCTGGGAGGAAGCGACAGAGGTCGTACAAGAAGCGTATGTGAGGGTGTTCCGGCTCGATAACCCGCCTCCTATCAACTTCCTGCGTGCCTACCTCTACAAGACTGCATTCAACCTCGCCTACGACCGGCGGGGCGAGCGTACGGTTCGTCAACAGCGTGAAGAATTCGTTTACACGGAGGTCTATCGGGAGCGCGAGCGCGAAAATCCAACACCAGAGCGCCTGTGTCTGGACGAAGAGGTGCGGACCTGCTTGCAGGCTGCAGTCAACAAGTTACCACCGAAGTGCCGCATGGCCTTCACTCTGGTGGAACTGGAGAACCAGACGGTCAGGGAGGCGGCAGGGAAAATGGGGATTTCCGAGATGGCGGTGTATCAACTGGTGAACCGCGCGTACGGCCATATGGCCCGCGTGGTAGTCGAGCGAGGTTGGCGCAAATGAGGCGGTCCGAGGACATGAATGTGATATCGGACAGCTGCTTCGATGAGGCGGCAACGTGGCACGCGCGCTGGCAGGACGCTCCGAGCCGCCCTCTCTCACCCGAGGAAGTCGATCGCTGGGCCCAGTGGAGTCAGATTCCCGGTAACAAGCGCGCCTTCGACGCTGTTGAGTTCGTTGCGCGGGCGAAATACTCGCTCGAGCCGCCGCCACTGCCAACGCCCGAGGAGTTGGCGGCCGATGATTCGGACGGCGTGCTTTTCCTGCCTCGGGAGCCAGAGCAGCGACGCGTGCGCGGGTCGCGCGAGCGTTGGCGCGGGGCAGCCTTCTTTGCGATCGCCGCCGCGGTGATCGCCGTAAGCTTCTCACCCCTCATGCGTTGGCTCAACCTGGATCGGGCCGAGCCGGTTCACGTGGTAGCCACCACATCGGGCGAGATCAAGCAGATCGTGCTGCGTGACGGCTCGAGAGTCACCCTCGGGGCCAAAACAGAGATCTCGGTGCACTACGGCCAGTGTCTCCGGACCATCATGCTGGCAAGCGGCGAGGCCCTTTTCAACGTGGCACACGACCCGCGCTGTCCATTCATCGTGATCGCCGGCGGTGGAGCTATCACCGCGTTGGGTACCGAGTTCAGTGTGAGACGCACGCTCGATCGCGTTACCGTGCAGGTGGCCGAAGGAAGCGTAGATGTTCAGCCGCGTGATGCCCTGGTCTCGGTGCCTTGGCCAAAGGACCCCGACATGCCGGGCGTCGCATGGCCCGATGCGAAGCTCATACAAGGTCAGGAAGTGACTTATGCTGGAAGAGAGCGACGCAGTGCGGTCGCGTCGGAGGATCCGCACGTGGCTACCGCGTGGCTCGACGGCAGGCGCGTCTATCGTCATGAGCCGCTTGCCTATCTCATAGCGGACATCAGCCGTTATTTCGAAGAGCCGATCGAAGTGGATCGCGACGTCGGCCAG
>Ga0068855_100000683_pt1 | contig 41478 bp, 51 predicted proteins | sample KBSCornC52_FD_66592 | JGI IMG/M metagenome (GOLD analysis project Ga0068855, IMG submission 66592) | Corn rhizosphere microbial communities from Kellogg Biological Station, Michigan, USA - KBS Corn C5-2 | ecosystem: Host-associated > Plants > Roots > Rhizosphere > Soil ...
CCACGTCGAGCTCGAATTCGAGGCCCTTGGCCTCCTCGACGGTGATCACGCCTTCCTTGCCGACCTTCTCCATCGCCTCGGCGATCTTCTGGCCGACGACCTCGTCGCCATTGGCCGAGACGATGCCGACCTGCGCAATCTCGTGATTGCCCGACACCGGCTTGGACCGGCTCTTCAGATCCTCGACGACCTTGAGCACCGCCTGATCGATGCCGCGCTTGAGATCCATCGGATTGATCCCGGCGGCGACCGACTTCATGCCCTCGCGGACGATCGCCTGGGCAAGCACGGTGGCGGTGGTGGTGCCATCGCCGGCATGATCGCTGGTCTTCGAGGCGACGGCGCGGACCATCTGTGCGCCCATGTTCTCGAAGCGATCCTTCAGCTCGATCTCCTTGGCGACGGTGACGCCGTCCTTGGTGATCCGCGGCGCGCCGAAGGATTTGTCGATGACGACGTTGCGGCCCTTCGGGCCCAGCGTCACCTTGACCGCGTCGGCGAGGATATCGACGCCGCGCATGATCGATTCACGGGCGTCACGGGCGAATTTTACGTCTTTGGCTGACATGATGTTGTGACCTTCAAATGAGCTGTGGCGCGGCGAGGATCATGCCCCGCCGGTCGTGACGAGACAGGGTCAGCCGACGATCCCGAGGATGTCGCTTTCCTTCATGATCAGCAGGTCCTTGCCATCGAGCTTGACCTCGGTGCCGGACCATTTGCCGAACAAGATGCGGTCGCCGGCCTTGACGTCCAGCGGCGTGACCTTGCCGTCCTCGCCGCGTGTGCCCGAACCGGCAGCGACAACCTCGCCTTCTTGCGGCTTCTCCTGGGCGGTATCGGGGATGATGATCCCGCCGGCAGTCTTCTCCTGCGCCTCGATGCGGCGGACGAGAACCCGGTCGTGTAGGGGACGGAAAGACATTGTGCGGCTCCTCTGGCCTTGAAATGACATTAAGCGCCCGGTAGGGCGCGCGCCTTGCTGTCTGGCAAGTGGTGATCTGGCACTCTCCACCTCGGAGTGCCAAGCATGGGAGCGGCATGCGCCCGCTGGGCGGCGCGGTCAAGGGCGCTTGACGGTTACCGCCGCTGCCTCTCGCCGAATTCCCCGATAATTGCGCTCAGGCTTCCGCTTCGGCCCTGGGCAGGAAGGCGGCGAGCAGCCCGATCGCCGGCAGGAAGGCGATGATACGATAGACCTCGACGATGCCGATCAGATCCGCCAGCCAGCCGAGCGCCGCAGCGCCGATCGCGGCGACGCCGAAGGAAAGGCCGTAGAACAGGCCGGAGATCATCCCGACCCGGCCCGGGACCAGCTCCTGCGCGTAGACGATGATCGCCGGGAATGCCGAGGACATGATCAGGCCGATCATCACGCTCACCGGGCCGATCCAGAACAGCCCGACATAGGGCAGGATCAGCGTGAACGGCAGCATGCCGAGGATCGAGAACCAGATGACATAGCGCCGGCCGAAGCGATCGCCGAGCGGCCCGCCGGCGATCGTGCCGACCGCCGCGGCGGCCATGAACACGAACAGATAGATCTGCGAATCGCGCAGCGACACGCCGAACTGCTCGATCAGGTAGAAGGTGTAGAAGCTCGCGAAGCCGGCGAGATAAATATATTTGGAGAAGATCAGCGCGACGAGAATGCCGATCCCCTGGCGGGCGTGCCGTGGCATCTTGCCTAGCGGATGCGGCGCCTCGGCATGTTTCGGTACGCGCACCGGCGCCTGCTCGCGGTACCAGGCAACGACGTTCCACAGGATCGCGCAGGCGAGCAGCGCCAGCAGCGAGAAGAAGACCAGGCTGCTCTGGCCCCAGCGGACGACCACCACCGCCGCCGCCAGCGGACCCAGCGCCGAGCCGAAATTGCCGCCGACCTGAAAGATCGACTGCGACAGGCCATGGCGTTTGCCGGCGGCCATGCGCGCGACGCGCGACGCCTCCGGATGGAACACCGCTGAGCCGGAGCCGAGCAGCACCGCGCCGAGAAGGACGATCCAGAAGGTGTGGGCGATCGACAGCACCGCCAGCCCGGCGACCGAGAACAGCGGTCCGCCGGGCAGCGCCATCGGTATCGCACGCCGATCGGAAACGCTGCCGATCACCGGTTGCAGCACCGATCCGGTGACCTGGTAGACGAAAGTGATCAGCCCGATCTGGCCGAAGGTCAGCCCGAGATCCTGCTTCAGCGCGGGATAGATCGCCGGCAGCAGCGCCTGCATCATGTCGTTGAGCAGATGGCAGATGCTGATCGCGACGATCACCCCAAAGGCGGTGTCGGCGACCGGCCGCTGCACGGCCTCGGCGATGATCGGCGTTTCCTGGTTCATCGGCGCGTCCCCTCATCCGCTCCATATGGCCAAAGCATGACAAGGCCAAATCGCGCCGGCTTGCATCGCGGCCGCAACGAGTGCCTGTTGGCGAAGGGGGGCGACTCGAAGGTCACAGGAGAGGGACCATGAAGCTCCACACTGCCACATTGGGATCGCTGGCTGCCGTGCTCTGTTTGGCCGCCGCCGCACCGCTCAGCGCCACGGTCGTCCACTTCACGACGCCGCTCACTGGCGCCGCGGAAGTGCCGCCGACCGACTCGAAAGGAACCGGCACGGTCGAGGCCGACTTCGACAACGCGACCAGTCAGTTCAGCTACCAGGTGCGCTATTCGGGCCTGACCGGCCCGGCGGTCGCGGCGCATTTCCACGGGCCGGCGGCCGCCGGCGCCAATGCGCCGCCGATCATCGCGATCAAGGCGCTCGCCAGCCCGATCAAAGGCAACGCCAAGCTGACGCCGGATCAGGCGAAGGAGCTGATGGCCGGCAAATGGTATTTCAACATCCATACCGCGGCGCACGGGCCGGGCGAGATCCGCGGACAGCTCACCCCGCCCTAGTCTCGCGCGCGCCGTCCGTTCGCTTCGAGCTGCCGGTTCCGAACCGCTCGCGGCCAGGAACCGGCTGTAATCTCGTCTGTTTCGCCGTCGCATCATAATATGACGACGGAGAGACGCGTATGCTCGGCACGATCCTCATCATCCTCCTGATCCTGTTCCTGCTCGGCGCGCTGCCGACCTGGGGCTACAGCCGCAACTGGGGCTATGGGCCGTCGGGCGGCCTCGGGGTGATCGTCGTCATCCTGATCATCCTCGTCCTGCTCGGACACATCTGACGGCAGGCGCGTTCGAAGTCGCCGGTCCCCCTGTGAACCCTCCGCGGCATCGGCTAAGCTCGGCCGAAAGCTAAGGAGAGGGTCATGGACCAGACGACCTTGGATGCCTCCAGCAGCCAACAGACCGAGACCGCGCCGCGCGCGCCATACAAGACGCGCTACGGCAATTTCATCAACGGCGCCTTCGTCGATCCGGTCGAAGGCAAATGGTTCGACAATCCCTCGCCGATCACCGGCGAGACGATCTGCCAGATCGCGCGCTCCGGCGCCGCCGACATCGACAAGGCGCTCGACGCCGGGCACGCCGCCAAGGACGCATGGGGCCGCACCAGCGCGGCCGAGCGCGCGCTGATCCTCAACAAGATCGCCGACCGCATGGAAGCCAATCTCGACCTCCTCGCCGAGGCCGAGACCTGGGACAATGGCAAGCCGATCCGCGAGACCATGGCCGCCGACCTGCCGCTGGCGATCGACCATTTCCGTTATTTCGCCGGCTGCATTCGTGCCCAGGAAGGCTCGCTGTCGGAGATCGACCAGGACACCGTCGCCTATCACTTCCACGAGCCGCTCGGCGTCGTCGGCCAGATCATCCCGTGGAATTTTCCGATATTGATGGCGGTGTGGAAGCTCGCGCCGGCGCTGGCTGCCGGCAATTGCGTCGTGCTCAAGCCGGCCGAGCAAACGCCCGCCTCGATCATGCTGCTGGCCGAGCTGGTCGGCGACCTGCTGCCGCCGGGCGTGCTCAACATCGTCAACGGCTTCGGCCTGGAGGCGGGCAAGCCCCTCGCCTCGTCCAAGCGCGTCGCCAAGATCGCCTTCACCGGCGAGACGACGACCGGCCGGCTGATCATGCAATATGCCAGCCAGAACCTGATCCCGGTGACGCTCGAGCTGGGCGGCAAATCGCCCAACATCTTCTTCGCCGATGTCGCCGCCGAGGATGACGACTTCCTCGACAAGGCGCTCGAAGGCTTCACCATGTTCGCGCTCAACCAGGGCGAGGTCTGCACCTGCCCGAGCCGTGCGCTGGTCCACGAGAGCATCTACGACCGCTTCATGGAAAAGGCGCTGAAGCGGGTCGAGGCGATCGTCCAGGGCAGCCCGCTCGATCCGGCGACGATGGTCGGCGCCCAGGCCTCGACCGAGCAGCTCGAGAAGATCCTGAGCTACATCGACATCGGCAAGCAGGAAGGCGCCAAGGTGCTGATCGGCGGCAACCGCGCCGATCGCGGCGGCGCGCTGTCGGGCGGGTACTACATCGAGCCGACCGTGTTCGAGGGCAACAACCGCATGCGGATCTTCCAGGAGGAGATCTTCGGGCCGGTGCTCTCGGTCACGTCCTTCAAGGATGAAGACGAGGCGCTGTCGATCGCCAATGACACGCTCTACGGCCTCGGCGCCGGCGTGTGGACGCGCGACATCAACCGCGCCTATCGCTTCGGCCGCGCGATCCAGGCCGGCCGTGTCTGGACCAACTGCTACCACGCCTATCCGGCCCATGCGGCGTTCGGCGGCTACAAGCAGTCCGGCGTCGGCCGCGAGAACCACAAGATGATGCTCGGCCATTATCAGCAGACCAAGAATCTGCTGGTCAGCTACAGCCCGAAGAAGCTCGGCTTCTTCTGATGGAAGAGGCAGCGCCGCCGCGGGTCACCGCCACCCCGTCGGCGCTGGCGCTGCTCGCCGAGATCGTCGCCGACCACGGCCCGGTGCTGTTCCACCAGTCAGGCGGCTGCTGCGACGGCTCGTCGCCGATGTGCTACCCGCAGGGCGAATTCCTGATCGGCGACGACGACGTGCTGCTCGGCGAGATCGGCGGCATGCCGGTCTACATCGGCGGCCGGCAGTTCGAGCTCTGGCGGCACACCCAGTTGCTGCTCGATGTCGTGCCAGGGCGCGGGGGCATGTTCTCACTCGACAACGGCCGCGAGAAACGCTTCCTCACGCGATCGCGCGCTTTCGACGCGGAGGAGTTGGCGTTACTGGATCAAGGCTGAGTTCAGAGAGGATAGGAGGGGAGACAGTTGGTCAATCAAGATGAGCTGACTGCCCCGGCCCAATAGATGCGAACATTGCACGTTGATAACCGGTGGGGGATGGAGTGCGTCGGCTACCATGCGCAGGCTCGCCCGAATACTGGTACGATCGCAGCAATCCAGACCTTGCAAAAAGATGTGACTAGGCGCTCCCCGGTGCCGCTCCATCTAATACCTGCTTCCGCTTTGCACATCTCTGTTTTTACGTTCTTGCCAGCCGGACCGCCATCCGATCGCGTGGACCGGGCCTGGCGCGAGATTCACAGCGCGTTGACCAGCCAAGGTGGGTGCGATCTATCGCAAACTGCAATGTCAATCCTGTTCCAGAGGATCGCATTTACTGAGAAGGCGATCATCTTGCTCACGAGCGAACAACCTGCGGTCTACGTCCAAATGCGAACGCAGTTCAGGACGATTCTCGAAAGCCTCAATCTTGACGCGCCCTCTTATGATCAGACCCATCTGACGATCGCGCGATATGCCGAGTCCGGAACAATAGACGACTGCGCTGTCGCACCAATCGAAGAGGGAGCCGTCGACTTCTTGGCCTCATTCGAAACAGTGCAACTTTGCAGAGAACGTTTGTTCCCCTCGCTAACAGCCGACAGATTGTAATCTCCGCGACGGTTCGAAACCCATCGGAAATATTGATATCGAACAGCAAGCACGTCACCCATACACACGGACACCTTTCGACGGATTCTCCGATAGTGACGCAGCCTCGTTTCAAGAGATCCCAAGTGAATCTCTAATTTATGTCCATCCGGATCAAGGAAATAGATTGAATCTCCCTCGCTCTTATTGTCCTTCCAGATAATGCATACGGCGGCCAAACGCTCGCTCATGCGCGTGTAGTTCTCTTCCGAGATGTTAAAGGCGACGTGAGTATAGTCGGAGCGCGATGACGTTCTCGCTTGGTCATCTCGAGATAGGCAGAGCCAAAGTGGCCCTGCTTCAAGATAGGCTCCATCTGGCCACGCGGCCCTAACGGTGCAGCCGAGTACATCGCGGTAGAATTCTATGGATCGTCCAACGTCAGCAACAGCCAACGTGATGTGATTCAATCCGGTTATGCCGGTTGCCACCGCACCGCCTCCGACGTTACTTGGTGCCTGCTTTCAGGCCACGCAACTAAAAGATCAAGCGTCTGGTCTGGATCGAAAGCGGTCGTCTTGGTTCTTCAGGCCGCCAGCCGCCATTGCGCCCTTCCGGCCTGCTTGGCGGCGAACAGGGCGCGGTCGGCGCGGCGGACGATGCTGTCGATCTCTTCGTCGCCGCTTTCCTCCAGCGCCATGCCGACGCTGGCGCCAACCGAAATGCTGCCGACCGAGACGCGGCAGGGGAAGCTCAGCGCCTCGATCAGCCGGGTGGCGAAGGCCTCGAGCATCTCGCGCGTCGCCGGCGCGGACAGGATGACGAACTCGTCGCCGCCGAAACGCGCCACCGCATCGGTCCCGCGCACCGCCTGCGAGAGCCGCTTGGCGACCTCGATCAGCACCTCGTCGCCGACATGATGGCCGTGTTCGTCGTTGACCGGCTTGAACCGGTCGAGATCGATCACCAATGCCGCCACCGCCTGGTCATTGGCGCGCGCCGATGACGCGATTTCCGCGCCGAGTTCGGCCAGGCCGCGCCGGTTGAGCAGACCGGTCAGCGTGTCGGTCGCCGCAACTTCCGACATGCTGTCGGCGCGCGCCGAAGCGATCCGCGCGCGGTCGTGCTCGGTGTTGAGCATCTTGGCCGCGCGCATGGTCAGCCGCGCCTGCCAAAAGCCGACGAGCGCGCAGAGGATGACCAGCAGCATCACCGGAAGCAGCGCGCGCTCGATCAGGATCTGGCCGGGGTTGTCCTGTGCCCAGACGAGCGCACCGGCCGGCTTGCCGTCGGCGTCGAACAGCGGCAGCTGCGCGCCCTCGTCCGGCGCCGTCGCCAGCCAGCGCACGTCCTTCAGCGAATAGGTCCGCGCGATATCGGCAAGCAGCGCCTGATCCATCGGCGCGACCAGAACCAGCACACCGCGCGGCTCCGACGGCCGGTCAAGGATGCGGCTGGTCGGCCGCACCGCGGCGGCCGAGACCAGGGTTGGCAAATCATCGACGATCACGACCCGGGCAACCGGCACATCGGACACCCGCGCCCGATCGATCAGGGTTCTGACGATCGGCCCGACATGCGTCGTCGCCGGATGATCGGTCAGCGCGCCATTCCACACGCCATAGCGGGTGCGGTCATAGCCATCGATGAAGAAGGCGCCCTGCAGTTTGACTGCAAGGTCGTTCCACACCGAGGCGCCGAAAGTCCGGTCGGCCCAGTCCCGCGAGAAATTCAGTGTCAGCCTGGCATAGGCTTCGTCCCAGACAGCATTGTCGCGGGCGTAGCGAGCAACCTGGTCGAGATGCGTCCGCACGGCGCTGGAGGCGAGGCGCTGGGCGCTGGCCAGCGCAACCGCGTTCTGATCGCTCGCCTGACGCGTGACGAACAGGCCGAATGCCGCGAGCAGCAGCACTACCATGGCGAGGTAAGTCGCCAAAATACGCCGCGAAATCGCGGAGATGGCACCACGGCTGAAGAACACGTCTGAAACAAGCCTTGCGAGTAGTGCCCAGCAAGGTGCCGCAGAATGGTTACCTAATCGTCAAGCGCCGCCAAATCGGAAGCGATTGAGCGGTTTAGCGGACGTCGGCCTCGTCGACGACCGGCCGGCTCTCGCGCGTCGCGCGCATGCCACTCTCGGGCTTGTCGGGTTCCGAGGTCACGACGACGTAATCGTCATGCACCTCGAGCAGCACGCCGGCGAAGGGGAAGCCGGCGAGGCTCCCGGTGACGCGATAGCTCACCTGATCGCCGATCTTGAAGGTCTTGGGGTCGAAGTTGAATTCGACCGGGCACGAATCGCCGCCCATGCCTTGCATGCCGAGGCTCCTTTCAAACTCTTGGCGCGCAAGGTCGTGGAGGACGGGCGGTTGGTCAAGAGCCGGGCGCGACGCTGGCGCAGCGGCGGCGAAGACCCTATGCCTCGCGCATGGCCAGCCACCCGCTCCTTTCGCTCGATCGGGTCGGCAAGCGCTACGGCGAGACAGTCGTACTCGCCGACGTCAGCCTCGCGATCGCCCGCGGCAGCTTCGTCGCGCTGGTCGGCGCCTCGGGGTCGGGCAAGACGACGCTGCTCAAGACGATCAACCGGCTGCGCCCGGCGGACAGCGGCGCGATCCTGCTCGACGGTCGCGATGTCGCGGCGATCCCTTCACCCGAGCTGCGTCGCAGCATCGGCTATGTCTTCCAGGGAATCGGCCTGTTCCCGCATATGACGGTCGCCGAGAATATCGCGATCGTGCCGCGGCTGACCGGCGTCGATGCCGCCGGGCGGGAGGCGCGGGTCGGCGAATTGCTTGCGCTGGTCGCCCTGCCCGCCGAGCTGGCGCGGCGTTTTCCGGGCGCCCTGTCCGGCGGCCAGGCGCAGCGCGTCGGCATGGCGCGGGCGCTGGCGGCGGCGCCTTCGCTGATGCTGATGGACGAACCGTTCGGCGCGCTCGACCCGGTGACCCGCGACGAGATTGCCCGCGCCTATCGTGCGCTGCACGACAAGCTCGGCCTGACCACGGTGATGGTCACCCATGACATGACCGAGGCGCTGCTGATCGCTGACCGGATCCTCGTGCTCGACGGCGGCCGGATCGTCGCCGATGCCACCCCCGCCGAGCTGATCGCCGGTCATCCGGATCCCGCCGTCGCCAAGCTGATCGCCGTGCCCCGCCGCCAGGCCGCGCGGCTCGCCGAGCTGGCGGCGCGATGATTGATCCGGCGCTCGTCCAGGCGGTCGCCGAGCTGCCCGGGTTGGTGCGCGCGCACGTCTTGCTGAGCGGCTGCGCGGTCGCGGTCGGCGTCGCGATCGGCGTGCCGCTCGCGCTCTGGGCGGCGGGCCGGCCGGCGGTGCGGGCGCCGGCGCTGCTGTTCGTCGGCACGATCCAGACCGTGCCCGCCCTGGCCCTGCTGGCGCTGTTCTACCCGCTCCTCCTCGCGCTCGATCGTCTGGCCGGCCTCGGCCTGCCGGCGCTCGGTTTCCTGCCGGCGGTGATCGCCCTGTCGCTCTATGCCCTGCTGCCGATCGTCAGGAACGGCATCGCCGCGCGCCAGGGGATCGATCCGGCGGTGATCGAGGCGGCCGACAGCGTCGGCATGAGCCGTAGGCAGCGATTGCTATTGGTCGAGCTGCCGCTCGGCGCGCCGGTGCTGCTCGCCGGCATCCGCACCGCGACGGTGTGGACCATAGGCGCGGCGACGCTGGCAACGACGGTAGGCCAGCCGAGCCTCGGCAACCTCATCTTCTCCGGCCTGCAGACCGAGGATTGGCTGCGGGTGCTGACCGGCTGCGTCGCCGCCGCGATCCTCGCGCTGCTCGCCGACGCCCTGCTCGCCCTGATCGAGGCGGGCGTGACGCGGCGCTCGCGATGGCGGCTGTGGACCGGGCTCGCGCTGCTGTGCATCGGCATCGCCGCCGCGCTCATTCCGACGGCGGGCGCAGCCGCGGACCGCGCCCTCGTCGTCATCGGCGCCAAGAATTTCTCCGAACAATACATCCTCGCCAGCGCGATCGAGGAAAGGCTCGACAAGGCGGGCTTCCGCACCCTGCGGCGCGACGATCTCGGCTCGGCCGTCGCCTATCGCGCGCTCGCCGCGGGCGATGTCGACGTCTACGTCGATTACACCGGTACGCTGTGGACCAATGTCCTCGGCCGCAGCGACACGCCGCCGGCCGGGATCATGCGCGAAACCCTCGCCGCGGCGCTGGCGAAACGCGATGGGGTGCGGCTGCTCGGCGCACTCGGTTTCGAAAACGCCTATGCCCTAGCGATGCGACGCAACCGCGCCGCGGCGCTTCATGTCCGCACGCTCGACGACCTCGCACGCGTCGCGCCCTCGCTGCGCCTCGGCAGCGACATCGAATTCCTCAACCGGCCAGAATGGCGCTCGGTGGCGGGCGCCTATCGTCTGCGCTTCGCCGAGATGCGCTCGTACAACCCGACCTTCATGTACCGTGCGATCGGCGATGGTTCGGCCGATGTGATCTCCGCCTTCTCCTCGGACGGGCGGATCGCCGCGCTCGACCTGGTGACGCTGGCGGATCCGCGCCACGCCCTGCCGAGCTATGACGCGGTGGTGCTGGTTTCACCGCACTACGCGAAGGACGCGCGGTTCACCGCCGCGCTACGTCCGCTGATCGGAGCCATTCCGATCGAGCGAATGCGCCAAGCCAATCTCATGGTCGACCGCGATGAGGACAAGCGCACGCCGCGCGGGGCCGCCGACTGGCTGCAGCGCTGAACGCCTTTCAGGACCCGCGAAGGGTCGTGGCCATAAAAATTATGACGCCGAAGGCCATGATCATCGCTCCCGATATGATCAGCGCATAGTGGACCGGATCTTGATCGTCGGTCGCCGCGTTCGGCTCGCGACTCTCCGCAGCACCGGTTTGCCGGCCCATGATCGACCATAAGCGCCGAACCAGGCGCTGTCGGAAGGCGAGATGGAACCCGGTTGCGGCGACCAGCAGCGCGACCGCGTCGACGGCTATCGCATGGCCCGTCATGTCACCTCCGGCGTGACGAGAGGATCAGACGCCCTCGACCAAGGTCACCTGATAATCGGCGCCGGCCATGCGGTGCTGGCGGGCCTCGGTATAGGCCGGGCTGTCGAACCAGGCCCTCGCCGCGTCCTTGTCCGGGAACTGCAGGATGACGGTGCCCTCGTGATGATCGCCCTCGAGCACCTCCTGCGGGCCATAGGCGGCGAGCACCTTGAAGTCATGGCCGGCAAAGGACTTGCCCGCCTTCTTTGTGTAGGTGTCGAGCTCGGCCTGGTCCTTGGTCCGCTGCTTGGTGAAAACGATGAATGCCGGCATGGCCCACTCCTGTGATCCGGCCCTGAGTCGTACGCCGGCGGCTCGTCTTCCAGGGAAAGCCGGCCGCGGTCAAACCGGGCGCTGATACAAATTGCGACAATTTCGGCTGCGTACCGGCACACGCCTGAGACAGGGCAAGGGCAAATTCTCCTCAACGCCAATCAAGGCGCCAAATTGGAGACGTGAGATGTTTAAGAAGATCGTTCTTGCCGCCCTTGCCGCCTCGGTTGCCACCGCGCCGGCACTTGCCGCCCCCAACTACGGCTGGGACAACCACGATCGTGGTGGCCACAGCTTCCGGGGCAACGACCATGGCTCGCGGTTCGACAACCGTCGCGACGACCATCGCTTCGGCCAGTGGAACAACGGGTCGCGGCACCAGTATCGCAACTGGTCGCGGGGCCAGCGGTTCGACAGCCGCTACGCCTATAACTATCGGGTGATCTCGAACCCGCACTACTACCGGCTGCACGATGCCCCGCGCGGCTATCGCTGGATCCAGTCGGGCAACGACGCGGTCCTGGTCGGGCTGACCACCGGCATCATCGCCGCGGTCGTCGCCAACATGATCCGCTAACGGTCGATGAGACCAGACCTCCGGCCCCGGGGCTCGCAAGGCCCCGGGGCCTTCTTTCTATTCCACCGCCGGCTGTACGGCGACGAAGCCCCAGTCCTGCAGCGCCTCGCCAACCGAGCAGCTGATCTGATCGAAGCCGAGCACATGGCTGACGCGGCCCGCGGCCAGGCAGGAGGCGACGGAGATGGTCAGATCGTAGAGCTCCGCCTCGCTGAACAGCGCCTTGGCGCGGGTCCAGAATTCCTCGTCATAGCCAAGCGCATCGGGGGTCAGGGCGAAGCGCTCGGCAAAGTCGATCGCGACCCGCTCGCGCTCGCTGTAGACCGGCGAGGTCCGCCAGCTCGAGACATCGGCGTAGAGTGCCTCGTCCGGCGCCGGGCCACGATCGCCGACCGCGGTCCCGCCGGGTATATCCGCGGTCGGGCGATATTGCTGGCACAACAGGCAGCCGTTGATCTCGGCAATGCGCGCGCGGGCCGCCTCATAGACCCGCAGCGGCAGGATCGAATGCTGGTGGACCGCCTGTGACAGCCCGTTCAGCGCGGCGGTCATCGCCGGCGCCAGATGCTGCCCGGCATAGGCCATCGGCGCATGGGCGAATGCGTCCGGGATCGTGACGTGCGGCACCGGCGGTCTCCAATCGAATTGGCGAGGCTAGCATGGGCTGGAAACGCGTCAACGTGACGAAAACCGTTCAGCCGGCTTGAGCCCGTCACCGAGCAGGCATAGGCTCGGGACATGGGACGCGACGCCGATCAGACCGGATCGATCGCCGACATGGCGCTGACCCTGATCGGCGCCTATGCCGGGCGGATCGAGGCGCTCGCCTTCACCCTGCCGCAAGATGACGAGCATGGCGCGCGTCTGGCGCGACTCGCCGAGGCGATGCGCGAGAGCGAGCAGCAGCTGCAGGCGCGCGTCGTCGAGCTGATGCGGTCCTAACGCCCTACCGCGGAGCGCTGCCCCGCACCTTGCCGAAGTGGATCGACAGCCCAATCCCGGCGACCAGCACGCCGAGCGCAACCGCGCCCCAGCCGCAGAGCGGGTTCGGCCAGTGCAGCTTATGAGCCCACAGCAGGAGCAGCCCGCCAATCAGGAAATTGAGGAAGCCCCAGAGGACATTCGACAGGGGTGAGGATTCGCCCACCCCGGGCGGCTTGCCGAAAGGTGACTGGAACGGCTCACCGCTGATCCCCTGAACGAAATGGGGCACGCCATTGGCGAGAAGCAATCCCGACAGGAACAGCAGCAGATAGGCGTACCAAGGCATCGCATCACCTCCTCTGTCGTCGCCGCCTCGTCGCTTGCGCCGGCGGCTCAGCCCGTTACTAAGCGCTTTCGCGCGCGGCGGCGAGTGAACCGGGGTGTTGTCGGCAAAGCACGCCTGCCCGGCCGAACGCGGTAACGGCGGCGTTGATCTAAATTAGGGGTTGTGACAGCCTGCCGTTCGATTAATGCGCGAGACTAGCACGGATTTGCATTGGTCCGTTTAGGGGGATGCGATGGGGGAGAATCCCCGGCCGGATCGAGAATCTGAACGCGAGCCTGCCGGCGACGCTATCCGTCAACGGATGGAAAGCGTCGCCGAGCAGGCTGCCCATATCGGCACCGCGCTAAAGGAAATCCTCGATTCGACGAAGGAGCCGGCCGCGGCCGAGCAACGCTGGCATGAGCCCGCCACGGTGATGGCGGTGAAGGCGCAGCAGGTCCGCTCGACGATCAAGAGCCGCCGTCTGCGCAATGATGTGTTCGGTGAAAATCTGTTCGGCGAGCCCGCCTGGGACATGCTGCTCGATCTCTATGCCTCGCACCTCGAGCAGAAGCGGGTCAGCGTCTCGAGCCTGCAGATCGCCTCGGCCGTGCCTGGCACGACCGCGCTGCGCTGGATGACGCGCCTCGAGACCAAGGGGCTGATCATGCGCCATTCGGATCCGTTCGACGCGCGCCGTGTGTTCGTCGAGCTGAGCGCGGAAGGCCTGCAGCTGATGGAGCGTTATTGGGTAAGGATGTGGGCCATCGGCTCCAACTGACGCCGGCCGATCGTTCCTGCCCTGGAGTCCTAATCGCGATGGCTGAGATGGTCGCGCACCAGCTCGAGGCAGAGATGGGCATGGGTCGCGTAGATATCGAGGCCGCAGTCATCCAGCTCCTCGATCGCTTCCTCCAGCTTGCGGCACGCCGCCTCGCAGCGGGTCCGTGTGTCCTGCTTCCTCAACGGCTCGACCATAGCGTGTTCAGGCCCCACTATCGCGCGCCAGATCCGGCACGCGCGCTCAAAAACTCCAACGCTGAACGCCACATACTGCCGCGCGGCGGGACTAATCCGACTTCGCTGTAATCGCAATGGAATCCACGTCCACATTGACACAGGTACAATTGCAGCCAGCTGACGCCGCGCCATCCTTCCGGCGGCAGATGAATCATTTGAACTGAATTACAGACTAATGGCGCAGGCACTGATGATGAGACCTTCGCAACCAGGATTCTCCCTTGGGCGCAATGGTGCCGCGACTCTTCCAGCCTGCAGTCGACTGAATCCAATCGTCGCGATGCCTTGTGGAGCAGTGGAAGCGCGCGGTGCCATAGCTGCGCGAGATCGCCGCTAGTCCCGGCTGCTTTGGCCTTTCCCCTAATTGCCGTTCCGCTTGCAATGCAAGGTGATGACAGCGCCAGTTCAGGCGCGATAGCGCCTGACGCGACGATAGCCGGCGATTCGGTGCCGCCGGATCCTAAGCAACTGGCCGAGCACCAGCGCAAGCTCAGCGCGCCACCCCTCCGCGCGACAGCAGTTCGGATTTTCCGCGCGTTCGGGTGAAACGATAGCGATCGCGGATATGTCTGTTGAAATACTCGCCTTTCGAGGATGCGGCGCGCATCGCCATCACCACCTCCGCGGGCACGTCGTGATAGCTGTAGACCCTGCCGCTGACGAACAAGATGTCCAGCCGGCGATCGGCCGGCGCATAATCGAAGGCGCGAATGACGCTGGACGGCATGGATGATCAACGCACAGCCAGCCCGGGGGACTCATCCATGCCGTGCGCCAACAGCTTGATTTGATCGGCGCCAACGCGCCAGTGTCGCGCCCGGATGCCGATCGACGGAGCGACCATGACGATCAAGATCCTGTGGATGCTCAAGCGCAAGCCCGGGACCACGCCCGCGGAATTCCGCGAGCATTACGAGCGCAGCCATGCCGCGATCGCCCGCAAATATGTCGGCCATCTGCTGATGAGCTACACGCGCAACTACCAGACCGAAGCCTGGGGCGGCACAGCGACCGATCCCGCTGGGTTTCGCCAGCGGCCGTTCGATTACGACTGCATCACCGAGCTCGTCGTCGCCGACGAGGCGGCCTTCGAGGAGATGGGGCGGATCTTCGCTGCGCCCGATGCCAGCGCGGAGTTGATCGCGGACGAGCTGAAGTTCCTTGATCGCGAAGCGACGGTGATGCTGCGGTGCGACCAGGTAATCGATCGCGGCATCCGTGGCCCGTAACGGATTTGTCCAGGGTTCGAATGACCTGCCTTAACAGGTTGTTACAGCATCGGTTATTTGACCCGCGAAACGATTAATCCCGGGATCCCGACGAGCCACGGATCGTTGACCCGATAACATGAAGCAAGAAGGGCAGCACTGTTATGAGGTCGCCGCGACACGACCGCGTCGGGCTGGTGTCGGCGCAGCGCTGCGCACGCTGCTCAGCGAGACTAATGCAGCCTTGCCAGGGGACTTTGAGGTCCTGCTAATCGAGCTAGACGCTCGGACGCGGTATCGGACCTGATCTTCGGCCAGAGCGGCGTGGCTTCGCTCCGACTCAACTCCAGAGCCGCCATCGCAGCGTGATGATCAGCGAGCTGGCTGTGGAGATGCTTGATCGAACGTTCGGTCGCCCGCTCCGCCATCTCGCGACACTGACGTTCGCGCTCGAGGTGGAATTCGACTTTTTCCGTGGCCGCCATGACAGCCTCCCGCCCGACCTGTGATGCCCCCTATTGACGTCGCGCGTCGTCTCGTCTGCGAGATCGCCGCGGCGGTCACCAGATTAGATCTCTCGCGCCTGCGGGTAAATAAATCCATGTTGTGTGGCGGCCAAATTCCGCTTGCGATATGGAAGGCCGATGTCCAGCAAGGACCATCATTACAATGTCCGGCTCGAATGGACCGGCAACACCGGCGTCGGGACGCCGAGCTATGCCGGCTATGAGCGTGCCTACACGCTGCGGGTGAACGGCAAGCCGGCGATCATGGGCTCGTCCGACCCAGTGTTTCGCGGCGATGCGGCACGGTGGAACCCCGCGGATCTGCTGGTCGCATCACTCTCGGCCTGCCACCATCTCTGGTATCTGCATCTCTGCGCCGACGCCGGCGTCTGCGTCATCGCCTATAGCGACGACGCCTCGGGCGTGGAGGCGGAGAATGAGGACGGTTCGGGGCAGTTCACCGCGGTTGTGCTGCGGCCGACCGTGACGATCACCGGCGCGAGCGATCGCGAAAAGGCGAAGAGCCTTCACCACGACGCCGCGAGCTTTTGCTTCATCGCCCGCTCGATGAATTTCCCGGTCGGGCATGAACCGACGATCATCGTACAGGACTAGATTGCGGCGCGCGCTGCGCATCGTGACGCCCATGCTCCTCGCGGCTTTCTATCTGCTGCTCTACATGGCGCTGCTCGCGTCGAGCGATCCGATCGTGCGCTACCTCCACTATGTGCCACGGGATTGGCCCGCCGGTGCGCCGCGGCAGCGGTTGATCCTGATGAGCGACACCCATGTCTCGGGACCCGATACGCCGCCCGCACGGCTCGCCCGGATCATCGCCACGATCGACCGTCTGAATCCCGATATCGTCCTGCTCGCCGGCGATTACATCAGCACCAAAAAGCTCGCGACGCGGTTCTACACCCTGGGCGAAGCGATCCGGCCCTTCGCTGCAATTCGCGCCTCACGCGGCGTTGTCGCCGTTCTCGGCAATCACGATCACTGGGCGGACGCGGCTGTCGCGCGGCACGAGCTTGGTCGCGCCGGGGTGATCCTGCTCGACAATGATGCCGTCCGGCTCGGGCCGATCGCGCTCGGCGGGGTCGACGACGCGTTCACCGACCATGCCGATCTCGCGGCGATGGCCGGGCGTCTCAAGCGCCTCGGCGGGGTGCCGGTGCTGCTCAGTCACAGTCCCGACGTCTTCGCCAAGGCGCCCGGATGGATCGGGCTGGTTCTCGCCGGCCATACCCATTGCGGCCAGATCCTGCTGCCCCTGGTGGGCGCGATCGCGACCGTTTCGCACTATGGCGAGCGCTATCGCTGCGGCGTGATCCGCAGCGGCGCGCGCACGCTGGTGGTCACCGCCGGGATCGGCACCAGCGTCATGCCGCTGCGGCTCGGCGCCCCGCCGGATTTCTGGGTGATCGACGTCGGGCGCTGATTGCCCTCGACCCCTTCCCCTCCGCGGCCAGCTCGATCCACACCGGGGCGTGATCGCTGGCCTTCTCGCCGCCGCGCACCGCGGTGTCGACGCCCGCCGCGGCCAGCCGTGCCGCAGCGGTCGGGCTCAGCAGAAGATGATCGATGCGCAGGCCGGCGTTGCGCGGCCAGGCGTTCCGGAAATAGTCCCAGAAGGTGTAGATCGTCTCGTCCGGATGGAGCGCCCGAAGCGCATCGGTCCAGCCTTGGTCGAGCAGGCGGAAGAAGGCCGCGCGCGCCTCGGGCGCAAACAGCGCGTCGTCGAGCCAGCGCTCCGGTTTGTAGACGTCGCGGTCGGTCGGGATGACGTTGTAATCGCCGGCGAGAACGACCGGCATGCCGGACGCGATCAGCTCGCCGGCATGGATGATCAGCCGCTCGAGCCAGGCCAACTTGTAATCGAACTTGGGTCCCGGCCGCGGATTGCCGTTTGGCAGATAGAGCCCGCCGATCAACACGCCGCCGACCGCCGCTTCGATGTAACGGCTCTGGCTGTCGGCCGGATCGCCGGGCAGGCCACGGTGGGTCTCGACCGGCGTGCTGCCGCGGGCAAGAATCGCCACGCCGTTCCAGCTCTTCTGGCCATGCCAGATCGCGCCATAGCCCGCCGCGTCGAGCGCGGCTTCGGGAAAGCGCTCCTGCGGCGCCTTCAGCTCCTGCAGGCAGACGACGTCGGGCCGCGTTTCCGCGAGCCAGGCGAGTAGTGCCGGCAGCCGCCCGTTGACGCCATTGACGTTGAACGTCGCGATCCTCATCCGGCGGCGTGCTGCGTCGCCGGGCGGACCCCGGTCAACGCTTCTGGTCGCCGCGATCGCCCTGCCCGGGCTTGGCCTCGGTCTTGGCCTTCTGGCGGCGATCGGCGGCGAGCGACCGGCCAACGTCGTCCGATTCCTTGAAGCGGCCTGCATCGTCGCGCCGGACGTAACGCTTGTCGGTGCCGGTATCGATCAGTTCACGCTTGCTCATCGCACTCTCCCATTCGGGTGATGCACGATGAACGATCGACCGACTCCCGAGTTCAGCCCGGCGAAACAAAAGCCGCCAAAACTCGCGCGTTACGGGTCAGAGCGAGCGGACAAGGCGATGAATGTCGCGGCCCCGTGACGATGCGCTAGCTGCTCTTCTTGGCCGACGGCCGCTTCTGCGCCCGGCCCGGCGGCTTGACCTTGTCCCACACCCGCTTGGGCGTCTTGCCGTCGATCTTGCCGGCGAACAGCAATGCGCCGGCAAGTGCGGCGGAACCGATCGCGGCACCGGCGGCAATCCGCCCGGCAAGAGCGCCACGGCTGAGGCCGTCGCCATTCTTGGCGAGCGCTTTCTCCTTCTTGGCTCCCGCCGGCGTCTTGCGCGACGGGCGAGCGCCCGCCTGCAACGGACGGGGCGAGGCGGCGGCGTCAGGCATGATCGGTTGCTGCGGCATGGAAACCTCCCTCAAAGACTCCGGCAAACAACGTTCGTCGCAGCTGAACGGTCCCCATGACGGCGGATCCGGGCTGCCGCGAGCCCTGGTCGCGACATAATGAAGCGCCACGGCACGAGCGGCCATTCAGCGCAGGATGATGTTATCGATGGGTAAAGATTTCGGTGAAATGCGGGGCGGACGGCCGTAACCATGGCGCCCCGGCACCGGACGCTCGATCCCTCTTGCCAGCCGGGTGTCTGTGCCTAGGCTCGACCGATGGCGAATGACGAGATGCTGCGCGAAATGGCGCGCCACCGCGGCTTCCGGCTGGTCAGGTCGCGGCGGCGCAAACCGGGCAGCGGCGATTATGGCCGCTATGGGCTGACCGACGCCGCCGGCAAGAAATGCTTCGGTTTCGGCAAGACTGGGCTGACGGCGACGTCCGAGCAGATCGAAAGCTATCTCCGCTCGATCGAGTCGAGCAGCTGGCGCCGCTCGCTGGGCACGGCGCGCACCGCACCGGTAAAGAAGCCGGTCAAGCCGAAGCGGGCCGCGGCAACCGAGCCGGCGACGGGGCCGGCGAAGCCGATCCCGCCGCGGCTGCGGAACAAGCCCGCGGCAAAGCCGCGGCGGACGCGGCCGGCCGTTGCGACTGCAAGACGCCCACCGGCGAAGCCTGCCGTGCCGCCGGCAGTGCTCGCGATCCGCGAGGCGACGTCGAACGACGCCGCCGCGATCGGCCGGCTGCTCCGCGTGTTGCGGCCCAAGCCGTCTGCGGCAGGCACGCGCGCTCAGCTTGGCGCCTTGCTCGACGCGGGCGAGCCGCCGCTGCTCGCCGATCGCGGCGGCGTCATCGGCTGCGTCGGCTGGCATGTCGTGCCGACGCTTCAGCACGGCAAGGTCGGGCGGATCACGCTGATCCTGGTCGCCGACACGGAGCGTCGCCAGGGGATCGGCAAGGCGCTGCTCAAGGCGGCCGAAGCGCGGCTGCGCAAGGCCGGCTGCAAGATCATCGAGGCGATCAGCGACATCGCCATCGTCAATGCGCACGGCTTCTTCCGCAGCCTCGGCTATGAGCAGGCAAGCTATCGCTTCATCCGCCGCTGAGCTTTTGCCTTATCCGCGCCGGCTCGCCAGAATGGGCCATCAATCCGGGAGAGGTTATGGTCGATAGCTCGAACACCGGCTGCGCCCGACTGGCTGGCCGTCGCATCATCGTCACCGGTGCTGCCTCCGGAATCGGCAAGGCGATCGCCGAGCTCTTCCGCCGCGAGGGAGCCGCGCTCGCCGTGATCGATCTCGACGGTCCCGGCGTCGAGGCGACCGCGCGGGCAATCGACGCGCTGCCGATCACGCTCGACCTTGCCGAGGGCAGCGGGATCGGCCCGAGCGTCGACCATATCGCCAGGGAGCTGGGCGGGATCGACGGGCTGGTCAACTGCGCCGCCTACAGCAAGGCCACGTCGATCGATGACAGCACGCTCGATTATTGGAACAGGAGCGTGGCGGTGAATTTGACCGCGCCTTATCTGCTGTCGAAGGCGGCGGTGCCCTATCTGCGCCAGGCCGAGGTCGCGACGATCGTCAACATCGCCTCCGGCATGGGCATCCTGCCCAATTCGCCCAACAACACCGCCTATTCGGCGACCAAGGCGGGGCTGATCGGCTTTTCCAAATCGCTCGCCGCGGAGCTTGCGCCGGATGTGCGGGTCAACGTCGTGGCGCCCGGCGTGACCAACACGCCGATGGCCGCCTTCCTGTTCCAGGGCTACAACAACCCCAATGACGCGCCCTGGGTGAAGCAATACGCGTTGCAGCGCATCGCCGAGCCGATCGAGATCGCCCAGGCGGTCCTGTTCCTGACCAGCGCCGAATCCTCCTACGTCACCGGCATCGCGCTGGCCGCCGACGGCGGGCGGACCTTCCACTGACGGCCGTCTACAGCGCCAGCTCGAGGAACTGGTTGAAGTCGCTCGGCTGATAATCGCCGAACGCGGGCCCGGCGACGAAGCCGTGCTTGCGATAAAGCGCGAGCGCCGGCTCGAAGGTGGGACCGCGGCCGGTTTCAAGGTGAAGCATGTGCAGTTGCTGCGCCCGCGCCTCGGCGATGATGCGGACGAGCAGGCCCGCGGCCACGCCCTTGCGCAGATGATCCGGATGCGTCCGCATCGACTTGATCTCGCCGGCGCCGCCGCCGAGCAGCCGCAGCGCGGCAATGCCGGCGAGCGACGCGCCCTGCCAGCTCGTCCACACCGTAACGTCGGCTGCCTGCAGGCCGGACAGGTCGAGCGCGAAGACATGGCCGGGCGGCGAGTTCGCGTGCATCTCCGCCAGGTGCAGCGCGAGCAGCGCCCGCACCTCGGCGCCAGACAGGTCGTCCTGGCGAATGACCAGCATCGATAGCCCCCCTTTGCGCGATGAGGATAGATGCGCACCGGCCGATTGTGCAAAATCGCCGCGGCGAATCCGACAGCGGCCGACTCTGCTGATTTGCCGAATGTCGTCGCTGGCGGGGGAACTACGGAATGTTGCTGATCATCGGAACGGTTCGCTTCCCGCCGGAGAAGCTGGCGGAGGCGCGGCCGGCGATGGAACGCATGATCACCGCCAGCCGGGCGGAGCCGGGCTGCCTCGGCTATGCCTATGCGGAGGACATCATCGAGCCCGGGTTGATCCGCGTCAGCGAGGCCTGGCAGGACGAGGCCAGCTTCGCCGCCCATGCCGCCTCCGACCACCTCCAGCGCTGGCGCGCCGACGGCGCCGCGCTGGGCGTCCATGACCGCAAGCTGTGGCGCTACGATCGCGGCGACGCGCGCCCCCTCTGACCGGGCGTGACTAACTTGCCACAGCCGCGAAGCGAACGTCGCGACGCTGTCACTTATCCCGCTCGAAGCCGTTTCCGTACATCTGTCGTACAGCTATTCGGGCACAGGAGACCGTTCGACACAGACCGGCGCCATCAAGCGACAGTCACGTGCGGGGCCGCTCGTAAGATCCTGAGGTTTATATAGAACTTCTCGACACACGAGGCCACGCGACAGTCCAATCATTGGGAGAGAGGAGCTCGTTCCGGCGATACGTTATAATATTCTTTCACGTGTGAGATATGTTGTATCGTGTCGGTCAATTTTGCCTATCAGGCCCTCCAGGGAGAAAAATTCAATGCGTAGTTTTGCTTTGCATATGTTGCTTGCCAGCGCCTCGGCGCTAACCGTCTCGACCGCCGTACTTGCGCAGGACACGACTGCACCGCCGGCCGGCACCACGGACAATGTCGGCGGCGCCAGCACCGCCCCCTCGCCCACCAGCCAGCCGGACAACGTCAATATCGGCGACATCGTCGTCACCGCCCAGCGGCGTTCGCAGAACCTGCTGTCGGTGCCGCTGTCGATTCAGGCGTCGACCGGCCAGCAGCTCAACAACACCGGCATCCGCCAGATCTCGTCGCTGCAATTCACCACCCCCGGCCTCACCGTGCAGAACGGCGTCGGCTACACCCAGGTCTACATTCGCGGCGTCGGCAACAACATCTTCGTTGGCGCCGATCCGTCGGTCGCGACCTTCATCGACGACGTGCCGCGGATCTACGGCTCTTCGGTCAACAACTTCGTCAACGTCGATCGCGTCGAAGTGCTGAAGGGCGCGCAGGGCGGCCTCTATGGCCGTAACGCCACCGGCGGCGTCATCAACATCATCACCCGTCAGCCGAGCGACAAGGCATCGGCGGAAGCGCGCGTCTCCTACGGCACCAAGGACACGTTCCACGCCGCGGCCTATGTCAACGTGCCGCTCAGCGATCACATCGCGTGGAACGTCTCGGTCGCGCGAGACTCGCATGAAGGCTATGTCAAGAATCTGGCGCAGGCCCATCCCCTGACGGCGGCGAATTTCCCCGGCGGGTCTTTCCTCGGCACGGCCCAGCAGACGGCGGACTTCTTCAACTCGTCGATCAATCCGCAGAAACGCTACGGTGACCAGAACTTCTGGGCAATCGATTCCAAGCTGCGAATCAAGCTGAGCGACAACTTCAAGATCACCTTCGACGGCGACTATTCCAAGAAGCACGATTCCGAGGGTAACCAATGGTACAATCCGGACTCCGTCTCCTCGCAGGCGGGCGCCGAAGGCCTATTCCATGCCTTCGGCATCACCAGCGCGACGTTTGACGGCCTGTATCCTAAGGTCGGCAAGTTCGAGACTCTGAGCTCGAGCCCGTCGCACGCCAATCTCGTCGACTACGGCGGGTCGGCCAAGGCCGAGCTGCATCTCGACGGCGTCGATATCACCAACATCCTTGCCTATCGCGCGCAGCACTCGCTCTACGAGCAGAACTTCGCTCATCCGGTGACACTCGACGTCCCGATCGTCAGCAACCACAAATGGTACTGGTACGAGGAGCTTCGCGCGGTTTCGAATGGTGATAGTCGGCTCCACTGGCTCGGCGGCGCGACCTATCTGCGCAACCATTTCCACGGCGAGACGACCAACCTGCTGCTGCCGCCACTCGGCCTTGCTGACAGCTTTACCGAGTCAGTCGACGACGTACGGAACTGGTCTGTCTACGGACAGCTCGGCTTCGACATCACCGACAAGCTCAATCTGACGGCGTCGGGCCGCTACATTCACGAGACCAATAAGGCCGACTTCTTCCCGACCACGACCGGTCTGACCACAGACTCGCTGGCCTCGACGACGGTGCACAAATTCCTGCCGTCGGCGACACTGAGCTACAAGCTTGCGGGCGGTGGCAACATCTATGCCCGCTATGCCAAGGGCTTCAAGAGTGGCGGCATCAACCCGGTTGTTCCGCCGTCATCCTTCCCGGCGGGATCGACCCTCGGTCTGGTGTTCGGGCCGGAACAGGTCGACACTTATGAAGTCGGCTTCAAGGACTCCTTCTTCGATCACAAGGTGGCTCTGACCGCGGACGTCTTCTACAATAACTATAAGGGTCTGCAGACCACGACCGTCGGCAACGAACAGCATCCGGGGTTGATCGAGGCGATCCTCAACGCCGGCACCGCGCGAAGCTATGGCGCGGAGGCGGGCATCAACTGGCGGGTCGCCAAGCCGTTCACGCTCAGCGCGAACGTCGGCTACCTCAACGCCAAGTACAAGCACTTCGCCAACACCGACGACACGGTGCTGAGCGCGTTCGACTTCAGCCACACGCGGATGATCTTCTCACCGAAGTGGCAGGTCGCTTTCAATGCGGACATGGACCTGCCGATCAACGACAGGTTGCGGTTGGTCGGCAATGTGCTGACGTCCTACATCAGCGATGTCCGGGCGGGCACCTCGACCAATGGCCTCGGCGACCCGATCATCCCGCCCTACTGGCTGACCAATCTACGGCTGGGCGTGAAGACATCGGATGACCACATCGGCGTGTTCGCGGTGGTCACGAACCTGTTCAACAAGGGCTATTACACCTTCGGTTCGGCCAGCAACTTCGGCAACAGCTTCGCCTGGGGCGACCCGCGGATCATCAGCGGCGAGGTCCAGATCAAGTTCTGACGAGGTTCGGCAGCATTCCCCCGTTTCGGGCTGCCGGACAATGACTGGGGGCGGGTAACCGCACGACCCGCCCCCTTTTCTTATCTCCACGAGATCCGTTGCTTAAGCGTCACACTCGCGCAGGCGGTAAATCGCGGTTCATTAAGTGGTGTTACATCATCACAGGATGATGTAACGTTACGACTCAATAATGGATCCGGGACCAACGGGATTCCTCAGGGAGAGACAGAATGCGCAAGACTATTCGATATTCCTTGCTTGCAGGCGCTTCACTGGTGATCGCCACCGCTGCCCTCGCGCAGGATGCACCCCCGCCGAACGGCGCGGGTCCGACAAGCGAAACGACAACCGCCCCTCCAGCGAGTAGCGGCGGCCTGGGCGACATCGTCGTGACCGCGCAGCGCCGCGCGCAGAACCTGTTGACCGTGCCATTGTCGATCTCGGCGAGCACCGGTCAGCAACTGCAGAATCAAGGCATCAAGGAAATCACCTCGCTGCAGTTCACCACCCCGGGCTTCCTGCCGCAGAACGGCGTCGGCTACGTCCAGGTCTACATCCGCGGCATCGGCAACAACCAGTTCGTCGGCACCGGCCCGAGCGTGACGACCTACATCGACGATGTGCCGCGGATCTTCTCATCGCAGGTCAACAGCTTTGCGGACGTCGAGCGCGTCGAGGTCCTGAAGGGCGCCCAGGGCGGCCTCTATGGCTATAACTCGACCGGCGGCGTCATCAACATCATCACCCGCCAGCCCGGCAACAAGTTCGCCGCCGATGCCACCGTGTCATACGGAACAAGAGGGACCTTCGACGGCAAGGTCTACGTCAACGTTCCGCTGTCCAACCACATCGCGTGGAACTTCTCGGTGACGCGTGAATCGCACCCGCCGTATATCAAGAACACGACGCGCGATAAGAATCCGTACACCGCATCGATGTTCCCGACTGATACGGTCATCCACGGCACTCATTATACCGCACAGGAGGCCGCCGCTCTCTTCAACTCGGGCATCAATCCGCCGAAGGGACTCGGTAACCAGAACTTCTGGGCAGCCGATTCCAAGCTGCGGTTGCAGCCGACCGACAATCTCACAATCACGCTCGCCGGTGATTGGTCCCACAAGAATGACAACGAGGGCGATCAATGGGTTCTGACCAGCCCTCCCGCCGCAAGCCAGGCCTTCCTGACAGGCATTTTCCTGCCGTTCGTCGCCGGGATCAATTCAGGGTTCGGCGGTTCCTCTTCCGGCACGCCTACGGTCCCGAACGGGATCGGGCCTTTTGGCGGTGGGTGCGTAAACGGTTTTGTCTGCCTGCCACCGGGCTTCGTTCAGAACGGCAGGAAGGGCAAATGGACGCTGGCGGCGTCGGTTCCAGCCTTTGCGACTCTCAAGGACTATGGCGGCTCGGGCAAGATCGACTGGACCCTGCCTGGCGTGACCTTGACCTCGATCACCGCCTATCGCGAGCAGCAGACGCATTATGAAAATGACAGCGGCACCGACAATGTCCCGTTCGTCGTGCCGATCGTGCTCAACAGCAAATGGTACTTGTATCAGGAACTCAGAGCGGTCTCGACCGGGTCCGGGCCATTCCACTTCATCGCCGGCGGAACCTATCTGCGCGAGCATGTCCACTACTTTACGGTGATCAAGGACTTCAACCTCAGCCTGTTTGCCGGGCCGGACACCATTTCGAACCACAACAATCATAATTGGTCGGTCTATGCGCAGGTCGGATATGATCTCACCGACAATCTGAACCTGACGGTCTCGGGTCGTTATGTCAGCCTGAAGGACGCGGCGGTCTTCAGCAGCCCGTTGCCGAACCCGGCGGACCCGTTCCCGGCGCCGACCACCGCGCTGCAGAAGAACACCAAGTTCCTGCCGTCGGCGACGTTGAGCTACAAGACCAACGGCGGCGTGATCTACGCGCGCTATGCCAAGGGCTTCAAGGAAGGCGGCGTCAATCCGGTGGTTCCGCCGTCGAGCTTCGTCAGCCAGACCGACGGCCATATCAGCCCCGGCTTCGTCTTCGGGCCTGAGCAGGTCGACACCTATGAGGTTGGCGCACGCGGCAAGCTGTTCGGCAACAAGCTGCAGTTCACCTCGGCCGCCTTCTACAACAAGTACAAGGGTCTCCAGGCCACGGCCGGTGGCGACTCCTCGCACTCGGCGATCATCGAGGCGATCATCAATGCCGGCACGGCGGAGACCTACGGTGTCGAAGGCAGCATCAACTGGCGTCCGATCCCGGTGCTGACCCTGGGCGTCAACGCCGGTTGGCTCCACGCCAAATATCTGCATTTCGGTCTGAGCGATACGTCGACCGGCCTGGCGCCATTCGACTCGTCCCATCAACAGATGCTGTTCGCTCCGAAGCTCCAGGCCGGCTTCACTGCCGATCTCGACCAGCCGATCAGCGACAACCTCCGCCTGGAGAGCAGCGTGCTGGTTTCGCACATCAGCAAGGTCATCCAGTCGCTCGCCGACGCCAGCCAGCCCGCGGTAAGCCAGCCCGGCTATTGGCTGGCCAACATGCGGGTGGGCGTCCGCACGGACAACAACCGTGTCGGGGTCTATCTGTTCGTCAACAATATCTTCGACAAATACTACACCACCTTCGGTTCTTCGGGCGCGCTCGGCCGGTCCCAGGTCGAGGGGGATCCGCGGATCATCGGCGGCGAGGTGCAACTCAAGTTCTGACCGGCGCGGCAGCTGACTCCCCGCTGCCGGTCATCACCTGACGGGCGGGCCTTCATGGCCCGCCCCTTTGTTTTCGGCCCCCTGCGAGCGCGATACGGCGCGATTTCGCGATTTATTGTGGTGCGGCGGCCCGCAGCGTACACTCAGGCAAATTTGGGCGAGGCAGGGGAGCCTTACGGTGGAATTTGCGTCTCAACGAGCTCTGGCGGCGATCCTGCGCGGGCTCGCGCGGGGCGCCGCGCTGACCGAACGCCAGGCCGACGCGGTCATCCGCGAGCTGATCGACGAGGCGGAGCTGGCGCGATCCCGCCACCACGACCAGGATGCTGCCGCGCTCGAGAAGCTGGCCGAGATCCTCGGCGCCGAGTTCGAGGCCGGCGGCTAGCCGCGGCGCTGGCGCCGATAAGCCGAGACAAATCGGCCCGGCGGCGGTAATCCGGCGGCAAAGCTGTTGAAGGAGATGGACAATGGGCTTCAAGACCGCCCCCCTGCCCGGCCAGGACGAGTTCGGCGTGGTCGTCACCGGGCTGACCCCCGAGATGCTCGACGACGAGGCAGTGCGCAAATCGCTCTATGATCTGTGGATCGAGCGCGGCGTGATCGTCTTTCGCGGCATGGAAGGGCTGGATATCCATCTCCAGCTCTCCGAGGTGTTCGGCGAATGCGAGATCCATCCACTGCTGCGCGGCGTCGATCATCCGCGCGAGCATCTGCTGATTATCGAGATCGAGTACGACAAGGAGCAGGGCGACATCTATGAGGTCGAGGGCGAGGCGCGCGGCGCCGTGCTGCCCTGGCATTCCGACCTGGTCTATGTCGAGGAGATCAACCATGGCGGCATCCTCCGCCCAGTGACCTTGCCCAAGCGTGGCGGCGAGACCGGCTTCATCGACCAGATCACCGCCTATGAGTCGCTGTCCGAGGACCTCAAGCAGAAGATCGAGAATCTGAACGCGGTTTACCGCTACAACGTCAACGCCGCCGAGATGATGTACGGGCCGAAGCCGGACAAGATCATCCGCCAGGGCGCCAAGATCGCCAAGGCGGCGATGCACTCGGTGGTCACCCAGCGCGCGATCCACCCGATGGTCTACACCCAGAAGGACACCGGGCGGAAAGTGCTCAACGTCTCGCCCTGGTTCTGCGAGGACATCGAGGGCATGTCGCGCGAGGAGGCCAAGCCGATCCTCGATGCGGTGATGAGCGCCGTCACCAATCCCGACCGCTCCTATTTCCACAAATGGGAGCTGGGCGACATGGTGCTGTGGGACAATTGGCGGATGGTCCACTGCTGCACCGGCGTGCCGCTCAACGACCAGCGCCACATGCGCCGCACGACCATCGCCGGCGATTACGGCCTCGGCCGCTTCGAGCAGGCCGGGGCTGTCGTCACCGACGAAATGAAGATGGGCGTCTAATTACGCCTGACGCGAATGAAGGCGCCCCGGACGCGAGTCCGGGGCGCTTTTCATGTCAGCGGCAGCGAACGTCGCTGTTGCTCTGATCGATCGACTTGCCAGCGAGCGCGCCGAGCGCGCCGCCGATCAAGGTACCGGCAGCCCGGTTGTGGCCGCCATCGATGACATTGCCAAGCACCGCGCCGCCGATTCCGCCGACGATCAGTCCGGTCGTTCCGTCATTGCGCTTGCAATAATAGCGTCCGTCGGAGCCGCGATAGACATAGTCGTCGCGCGACAGGCGGCGCTCGCTGTAGCGCGGATCGTCGCGGTAATAGCGTGCCGCATCATAGTCGGTGACGTAGGGGTCGGGGCCGCCTGCATAGCGCCCAGGGCCGCCATAGCCCGGGCCGCCATAGCCGGGGCCATCATGGCGCCGCCAACGAATCTTCTGGCTGAGGTCGTCGAGCTGCGCCTGAATCCGCTGGCGCTCGCGCCAGTTCAGCCCGCCGCCGTCACGTCGCGACCAACGCACGTCGCGGCGGATCTGGTTGAGCTGCCATTGCGAGCGGCGCGCCTCCTGCGGATCGAGGCTGCCATCGCGGACGCCCCGATCGATCCGCGCCTGAAGCCAGTCGATCCGCTCGCGGACTCCCTCCGGCGCGCCGCGCCAGAAGGTCTCGCGATTCCATGAATCGCCGTAGCGCCAGGCCGGCTGGGCGAAAGCCGGCATCGCCGTGCCGGTGATAGTCAGGGCGAGTGCGATCAAAAGCGGTTTCTTGCTCATTGTTGTTCTCCTGCGTCGGAGGCTTTGCCTTGGTCGAAAGCGGCTTGTTGACCTTTGCGACGTCCGCCGAGGCGCCGGGGTCGCAAAGGTCGCTAGATCGGCAATACGCCGAAATACTTCAGCACGCCGAGCACGAGGATCAGCAAGGCAATCGCGGCGATAATCCCGCCGAGGTTGCTTTTGACGACCACCGTCTCCTTTTCTTCGGCCATGGCGTCCTCCCAAGTGACCAGCCGCTAACGAGATCAGCGGCTTGCGGTTCCTGCCCCGTAACAGTTTTGGCGGATTGGCATGGTGGGCGGCGTGTTTCGGCTTCGTCAAAGCCGTTGCCGGTCGCGACCGCCTTCGCCTAGGCTCATCCCATGAGCAGCACATCGACGCTGGAGTCGGGGGTTCGGACCCACCTCGGCCGCATCGGCATCTGGTCCGGCGAACTGCGCTTCGGCGATGCTGCCGAGGGGCAAAAGGCGATGGCCGAGCTCGACGAGCTGGGCTTCGGCGCGATCTGGATCCCGGGCGGCTTCGGCGGCGACATCCTCGATGCCGTCGACCGTGGCCTGGCGGCGACCAGGAAGGCGGTCATCGCCACGGGGATTATCAATATCTGGAAGCATGAGCCGGAGGAGATCGGCGGCTGGTGGCATCGCCTCAGCGACGACCATAAGTCGCGCGTCATGCTCGGGCTCGGCGTCAGCCATGGCCCGATGATCGGCGCGGACTATCAAAAGCCGCTGGCCAAGATGGCGAGCTATCTCGATGGCCTCGACGCGCAGGGCATCCCGGCCGAGCATCTATGCATCGCAGCGCTCGCGCCCAAGATGCTGCAGCTTTCGGCGGAACGCACCGCCGGCACCCATCCCTATCTCGTCACGCCGGCGCATTCGGCGATCGCGCGCGAAGCGGTCGGTCCCGACCGGCTGGTCGCGCCCGAGCAGCATGTCCTGCTCGAGACCGATCCGGCGCGTGCCCGCGAGATCGGTCGGGAGGCGCTCAAGCCCTATATGCAATTCCCGAATTACGTGAACAGCTGGCGCCGGCTCGGCTTCAGCGAAGAGGATGTTGCTGGCAGCGACCGGCTGGTCGACGAGATCATTGCCTGGGGCGGCACCGATGTCATCGTCGACCGGGTAAAGCAGCACCAGGATGCCGGCGCCGACCACGTCTGTCTGCAGGTGGTCACCGGCCAAGGTCTTGACGGGAAAGCGCCGAGCAAGGCCTGGCGCACATTGGCGGAAGCGCTGCTTTAGGCCGGGCTGAGAACCGTCGGATCCGGCCGGTAGCGTCGGCTGCCTTGCTGATAGGCCTGAGGCACGACCGACCGCGTCATCATCCAGCAGGCGATCGCCAGAATATTGCCGACGATGCCGTCGATCCCATAGTGCCAGCCGAGATGCATGGAGCCGAACCAGATGATCAGGCTGTAGGGAATCAGCACGAAGGCAAGCTTGCGATTCCAGCTGATCGCGGCGCAGACGAACAGCGCGGTCATGCCGTTGTGCAGCGACGGGATCGCCGAGATGCCGCCGCCCAGCGCAACGCCATCCGAGCCGAACAGCGAAAGCAGATGCTCCTGATAGCTCAGCGAATAGAGGCCAGGCGCACCAACTGACTTCAGATAGGCATGCTGCTGCGCGAGCAGATCGGTCAGCGGGCGGAAGTCGACCTCATTGCCGTGGAAGAAATAATCGAAGCACGGACCCGCCGCCGGCATCAGGAAGGCGAACATGCTGCCGACCACGCTCCACAACAGCGTATAGCCGAGCAGATAGCGGAAGCGCACTTCCGACTGCGGCGCCATGAACGAGCACAGCGCGATGCTGATCGTCATCGGGAAGAACAGCGGGTGATAGAGAATGTCGATCGCCTGCGTCACCCAGGGCGACGGAAACCAGCTGTGGGTCAGCTGCCAGGCATCGGTTCCGAACATCGAGCGATCGACCGCAGCAAGATGCGAATCCAGGGAGAAGCCGGCGCTCGGCAGCACGCGCTGCTTGAACATGTTGTAGGTCGCGAGCAGCATCGTCGCGACGATCGGCGGCATCAGGAAGGAGAAGCCACGGTCATAGTCCCAATGTCGCCCGGCGAAATCGCGGACGATGCTCTGCATCGATCTCTGGTTGCCGGAACGCTGATCGCGGACCATCTGGATGAGCAGCAGAACCACGCCGACCAGCAGCCAAATCGGGTACATATTGCGGGCATAAAAGAACACCAGCTCAACCCATTCCCTGAGTGGCGCATGGGCCGGTACGACGACTGCCAGGGCGTAGCACGCTGCCACCAGCAGCGGAGTGCCGCTCGAGAGTGGATAACGATCGCGCAGTCTCGTCATGGTTTCAGACTAGCGACAATAGGTTACGAGAAAATTGACTGGCCGTTCACATTTCCCTCAGGCCGGCTCGATGGCGCGCACCGGACGGGAGGCAATCGCAGGCGCAGCCCCCACCACCGGCAGCTCGAGGATCGGTATCGGCGGCCAGATTCGTCGCGACACGCCAGTCATCTTCCAGATTCCAACCGTCAGTAGGGCGGCGACAATCCCGTCGATCGCATAGTGCCAGCCGAGGTGGATCGAGCCGATCCAGATCAGCACGGCATAGCCGGCAAACAGCCGGCCGATGCGGCGATCGGCCTGATAGGCGGCGCAGGCGAACAAGACCGCCATCGCATTGTGCAGCGACGGCATGGCCGAAATCCCCGCCCCCAGCGCCAGGCTGGAGGAGCGGTAATCATGCAGCAGAAGCCGCTGATATCCGACCGAGCGGAGCCCCGAGAGGCCATGGGCGCGGAGGAACTGGTCCTGTTGGGCGAGTAGATTGGTCAGCTGGCTGAAGCGCGTGCCATCCGGGTGGAAATACTGATAAAAACATGGCCCCGAGGCCGGCACCAGATAGGCGACGAACGTGCCGAGGACGATCCACAGCAGCACATAGCTCAACAGATAGCGCAGCGCGAGGCGCGAGCCCGGCCGCGCGAAAGAGCAGAGCACCACCCCCAGCGTCATCGGCAAGAACCAGGCGTGATAGGCAAGATCGAACAGCTCGGTAGCCCAGGGCGAGGAGAACAACCAATGGGTGACCATCCAGCCGTCGGCGCCGAACAGCATCTGGTCGAGATTGGCTAGATAGGGCTCCGCTGGAAAGCCGGCCGCGGGCAGTTCGACCTGTTTGTAGATGTTAAAGGTGCACAGCAGGATCGTCACGGTGAGCGGCGGCGAGACGATCGATAGCCAGCGGTCCACCTCCCAGCGTTTGGCTAGGAACGCCTTGGCCTCCGCGAACGACGAATGGGGCTGCCCGAGAATGTCATTGCGCACCCTGCCGATGAGCAACAGCAACAGGCCGACGAGGAACCACAAGGGGTACATCGTCCAGGCATAGACCTTGAACAGCTCGACAAAGTCGGCGACGGCCCCACGGGACAGCGTTAACACGCCCATGGCGTAGCAAACCGCCAGAATCAGCGGCGACGCCCTCACCAACCGGTCGCTAGCAACCCCCATGCTCGCCCTGTTGGCGGAGCGGGGTTTCCAAAGCTTTCTCAAGAAGAAGTTACTTCGCCATTAACGATCAATTTTCAGTCTCTTGCGAAACCGACCGACAGCGTCTCCCATTCCCTGCCGATTCAACGCATTGCTGCGCGCGCGCCGGCCATCGGCTGCTGCGAAATCGTGATTCCGCCGGTCCGGTGCCGATCGAGATCGATCACCAGGAGCAGCGACAGGGTGAGCAGCAGGACCAGAATCGAGGTGACGACTCTGTGCCGCCGCCCCGCCGCAGCGGTAGTCGTGCGGCAAGGAAACTCGCCGCGAGCGGCTCCCCCCGTCATCCCCCCGCTGGCCTCGGATAGCCGTCGAGTGCCATAATGGTCGCGACCGAACCAATGATTTCGTGACGTGGAACCAGCGGCGGTTGCCGCGTCGTGATTGCCTGAGGGAGACCTGCGATGGGAATGCTTGACGGACTGCTGAGCCAGCTGACCGAGAATGTCGACGTCGCCAATCTGGCGGCCAAGGTCGGCATTTCCGAGCAACAGGCCGAAACCGCGATCGCCGCGCTCGGCAAGGCGCATCCCGAACCGGGTGACACGGTCGAGACGGCCGCTGCCTCGACCGGACTGTCGACCGATATCCTTCAGCAGATCGTCAGCCATATCGGCGGCGAGGGTTCGCTGGCGCAATTCGCCAGCCTGCTTCAGGAGCACGGCGGGGCGGACGGCATTCTCGGCAAGCTCGGCGGCCTGTTCGGACGCGACTGACCGCGCGATCAGCGCCCGGCCGACGCGGTGACGTTGCTCGCCATCGCCGCGGCCAGCGCGTCATGGGAAACCAGCGCATAGCCAGCAAGCGGCTGGGCGCCATGCTGCAGGGCGGTCATCAGAGCCTCGAGGCGGCGCTCGCGCTCGACCACCGCATTGCCGGCCTGGGCGACCGCCGCATCGACCGCGCCGGCCTTGGCGTCAGCGTCGATCCGGGCGCGCTCGAGCGACGCCTCGTCCTGCGCCTGGTCGATCGACCGGGAAACCGAGCCGTCGGCAGCCTTGGCCTCATCAAGCGCGACGGCGGTGACGTAGCGATCGCGCGTCTGGTCGACCGCGCCACGCAACGCCTTGAGATAGTCCACCGCGGCCGCCTCGAGCGCCGGCGACTCATCCAGCCCGCCGGCCGCATCCTGTGCCGCGTCGATCGCCCGGTCGGCGGCGGCGATCTGACGCGACAGCTCGGCCAGCCCCACCCGGGTGACCGGCTGCTTGCCAGCGAGCACCGTCTCGGCGGTCGCCTTGACCTCGGTCATGGCGCCCCTGAGGCGCGTCAGGGCCTCGCCGTCATCATGTCCGCAACCAGCGAGGCCGAGCAGCATCGGCAGCACCAGCCCAGCGAGCGTCTTGCGCATGATCCTGATACCCCGATGCTGCATCACCGAGCGGCGAATTGCCCTGCCCCGCCGCGATTGGCAAATTTGGCGGTGCCCGGTTGCGCCAGGCTGCGGAAGCTGACCGACCAGCGCCGCTCGGGCAGCGGCGCGATGCTGTGCTCCCAGAGATGGCGCGCCTCGCCGCTGAGATGATAGGCCGATCGCGGCGCCAGCGGCAGCGCCGCCCGCGCGAACCTGCCAGCGATGCGGCAGCGCAGCCGGAGCGTCGCCGAAGCGCCGAGCGACACGGCGACGACATGCTCGAACACCGGCCGATCGCGATGCCAGCCGATTCCGGCGCCCGGATCATAACGGACGATCAGCGCCTGGACGAAGTCGTCCGGCGCCAGGCCGGCGAAGTCGGTCAGCCGCGCGCGCAACGGCAGCAGGAAATCGGGAATCGGCTCGGCCGGCGTGAAGCTCGCATCAGTGAAGTCGTATTGCCAGCCGAATGAGGCGGTCTCGCGCTTGCCGAGCCAATTGTGGAAGCGGAACGGTGACAGGCCGACATCGCCCAGGCAATCGGCCAGCGCAGCCTCCTCCGCCGGCGTCAGCAGGTCCGCCGCATGGGCAAGGCCTGGGATGATCTCTTCGCCGAACAGATCGGGCTGATTGAATGACGGGGCACGGACGCTCATCGCCCGCATATGGGAAGCCTCGCCCGATTTCTCGACCCCGGATCAACGACCCCAGCGGTCGCGCCGGAAGCGGCCAGCGGCAGGTCCGTAGCCAAAGCTGCGATCGCGATTGGTCAGCGCCGCAAGACATCCGTCGGTGAACGGATCGCCCGGCTGGCGGAAGCAATCGCGCTCGTCATCGACGCCGTTGCGCTCGGCCCAGTGATAGCCCTGGCGGAAGCGGCGCGCGACGAGGTCGTCAGGCGCAAGACGGTCGTCGTCATCGGGCACCATCGCCGGCTGCATCTCCTCCGCGATCTTCGGCTGCACCGGTGGTGATCGCCGTGCCAGCGCCGCGGCCGGAACCGTCGCGGTCGATGCGGCGGGCGGCGATACGCCGGTCTTGACCGGGAGCTGCTTGCGCCAATCACCGGCCGGCGTTGGCACCGGTCTGGTCGGCGGCGAGATCAGCGTGACGACGATCGCCAGACCGGCCGCGGCGCCCAGCAGCTTCAAGACGGCGGCGCGGGTCACGATAGCTTCGCAAAACCTCCGGGATTTTCCCACATAGCGAGTACCAACTGAACCTGACATATCAAGCAAGGTACCCACCCCGCGCTGCGCCAAGAGCCGCACCCGGGCGTTGGCGACAGATGGGCCGAAAGAAAATGGTCTCGGAGGAGCAGATCAAGCCTGGTCTTGCGCCGATGGAGGCAAGGCTGGTCGACGCCCTGCCCGACGAGCCCGGCTGGCAGTTCGAGCCGAAGTGGGATGGCTTCCGCTGCCTCGCCTTTCGCGCCCGCAAGGCGGTCGCGCTCAGCTCCAAATCGGGCAAGCCGTTGAACCGCTTCTTCCCCGAGGTGGTCGACATGCTCGGCCGCATCGGTCCGGCCGACTGGGTGCTCGACGGCGAGCTGATCATTCCGATCGGCGATGTGCTGTCCTTCGAAGCGCTGCAGGCGCGGCTGCATCCGGCGGCGAGCCGCGTCCGTAAGCTCGCCGCCGAGACGCCGGCCCAGTTCATGCTGTTCGATTGCCTGCGCACGCCCCGTACGCCGTTGCACGACAGGCCGCTGAGCGAACGCCGCGCAGCCCTGGAAAAGATCCAGCGGGAGGCGAAGGATCCGGGACTGCCGCTTTCACCGGTCACCCTCGATCGTGCGATTGCCGAAGGCTGGCTGCGTCATAGCGGCGGCGCGCTCGACGGCGTCGTCGCCAAGCGTCTCGACGACCCTTATACGCCGGGCGAACGGTCGATGCTCAAGATCAAGCAGCGTCGAACCGCGGACTGTGTCGTCGGCGGCTTTCGATATGATCAGGCGGGAAGTCAGGTCGCCTCACTGCTGCTCGGCCTCTACGACGTGACGAACCGGCTCAACCATGTCGGCTTCACCTCGGCGATCGCCAATGCCGATCGCGCGGCGCTGACCGCACGGCTCGAAAAGCTGATCGAGGCGCCCGGCTTTACCGGTCGCGCGCCGGGTGGCCCGAGCCGCTGGAGCACGCAAAGATCTGCCGACTGGCAGCCGCTGCGGCCGGCGCTGGTCGCCGAAGTGGTCTACGACCAGGTCACCGGCGACCGTTTCCGCCACGGCACCAAATTCCTCCGCTGGCGGCCGGACAAGCGGCCCGACCAATGCACGATGGATCAGCTGCAATATGAGCTGCGGCCAGCCGAGCTTGCCCAGCTGATCAGCGGCGAGCGCGCCGACGCATTGGGCCTGGCCTAGTCGTCCGAAAGCTTGAGGCCGGGGCGTTTGAACTCGGGACGGGTCACCGTATCGCTCGGGGGCCTGACGAACACCTGCGGCATCGCCAGCTTCGGGTCGATCATCGTATCGAAGCGAATACCGACGAAGTGTCCGGAGGACCAGGCGACGATGCCACGTACCGTACCGACCCCACGCAACGTCACCTCGACCTGCGTTTCGACGGGCAGCCCATGCGGACAATCGATCTTCATCCCGCCGGCCGAAATGTTCCGCACCCGCGCGATGAACTCGCCCTTCTGTTCGTGACGAACGGTGGCGCTCAGCATGACGCTGTCGCGTGGTGCGTTCCGCCGGGTGGAATCGTCTTCCGTCACGGTGCGATTATAGACCTGTTCCCCTATTCCATAGAAAGCGGGATTTGCGCGATCTGGCGAGAATTGCGCTCAGCTCAGGCCGCATCCGAAAAGAGAATATCACCCGCGGGGATCGGTTTGCCAAGCAGGTAACCTTGGCCAATCGTGCAATGATGCGCGCGAACGAATTCTGCCTGGGCGGCGGTTTCGATTCCTTCGGCGACGGTCGTCATGCCGAGCGTCCGGCCGAGGTAGAGCACCGCCTCGACGATCGCGCGATCCTCGCCGCCGCCCTCGATACCCGAAACGAACGAGCGATCGATCTTGATCACGTCGACCGGAAATTGGCGAAGATGCGCCAGCGACGAAAAACCGGTGCCGAAGTCATCGAGCGCAACCAGGATCCCGGCGCCGCGCAGCAGCTCCAGCGTCGCCAGCACCTTGTCGACGCGGTCACCGAGAAAGGCGGTCTCGGTGATCTCCAGCTCGAGCGACGACGGCGGCAGGCGATAGGCAGCGAGTCGTTCGAGCAGCCGTTCGGCATAGCGCGGATTGCGGAACTCCGCCGCCGAGGCGTTGATCGCGATGCGCCCGACCGGCGCGCCCTGATCGAGCCAGCCGCGCAGATCGGTCAGCACCCGTTCGGTCATCGCCTCGCCGATCAATCCGGAAAGCTCGGGATCGTCGAAGGCGCAGGCGATCGTGTCGGGCGTCTGGATGCCGGCCCAGGGATGACGCCAGCGCAGCAACGCCTCGAAGCCGACCGTGCGACCGGTCGCAAGCTCGACCTTGGGTTGGTAGAACGGCTCGATCCAGTCCTTGGCGATCGCGTCGCGCGCCTGGTTGAGCGACGAGAGCTTGCGTTGCAGCTCTGCCCGCATGGTCGATTCAAAGGTGCGGACGACCGACCGGCCTGCGGATTTGGCCGCATAGAGCGCAATATCGGCGCTCTGGATCAGATCGCTGGAACATTCGCCGTGATGCGGGAAGACGCCGACGCCGATGCTGGCGCGCAGATCGACGCTGCGCTCGTCGAGCGGGATCGGCCGCTGCAGCGCGTCCGATATGCGATTGGCGAGGTGGATCGCGACGGCGGCATTGGCCAACGGCAGGATCGCGGCAAACTCGTCGCCGCCGATCCGCGCGAGCATGCCGCTGGCCGGGATCAGGCTGCCGATGCGCAGCGCGAAGGCGGTCAGCGCCTGATCGCCCGCCTGATGGCCGAGCGTGTCGTTGATCTGCTTGAAATTATCGAGGTCGATAAGCAGCAGGGCGACCTCGGTGCCGGCATGGGCGGCATCGGCCAGCGCCTGCTCCAGCGCGTTTTGAAAGGGCGTGCGATTGGGCAGGCCAGTGACGCTATCGTGGGTCGCTACCCAGTTGATCCGCTCCTGCGCGGTCTTCTCGTCGGTGATGTCCTTCAGCATGACGATGTAACGAACGACCTCGCCGGCGTCATTGTGCAGCGGATGGCCGTCGGTGTGGAGCCAGCGCATCTCGCCATCCGAAGGGCGAATGATCCGGCAACTGCCTCGATAGCCATCGGTGTAGTCGCCACGCAGCGCGGCGGCACGGCGATTTAGCGCAGCCGCCTTGTCGTCGGGGTGGAGCAGCGCGAGATAGACCTCGATGCTGGCCGGCGTGTCATCATCGACGCCAAGGATCGCGCGCAGCTCGCGTGACCAGTGAAGCTCGCCCGTCACCAGGTCATGGTCGGAGATGCCGAGACCGGAGGCGATCACCGCCAGACGGAAACGCGCCTCGCTGAGGTGGAGCGCCTCAACCAGTTGCGCGGACGGCAGGTCATCGGCTGCGGCAGCCGCGGCCTGCGCCAGCCGCCGCTCGGCAACGGGAAGGATGGCTGGCGCTTCGCCGGTGCGCGGGTCTGGCCGATCAGCCTTCGCCGCCGGCCGAAACGATCCGGCTTGCCATGGAAACAATGTGGACGTCCTAGCTCCGACGAGACCCAGCCGTCTCCTCGGTCAGCCTAGCCGCTACTGGTTAAGCATTGGCGGTCGATCCACCCTAGCTCGCCGGTAACCTTATCCGTCGCTCAAGTCCGGCGTCAGGAAACATAAGGCATCGCGCCCTTGCTCTTGATCGGCGCCGCGCGCCGCTTCGCCGCCGGCGCCGCGCGCTGCTTGGTTGCTGCCGCCGCCGGCTGCTTCCTCGGGGCGAGACTTGCCGGCGACGCCGGCTCGGACGCGCCATGCCCCGGACTGAGGCGATGGGTCGCATTGGTGACCGCGGCGGCCACGGCCTGGCCTATCCGGCCGGCGAGATCGGCCGCCTCGACGGCAGCGTCGCGCGCGTTTCCGCCAACCTTGCCCGCTGCGGCGCGCGCGCGCTTGTTGCGCATCAGAGCGCCGGCGGCTGCGACAAGTGCGGCCGCCGCCACTTCGAGAACCACCGGATTGCGGCTGAGCTCGGCAATCTTGCTCGCAGCACCACGAGCGCTCTTGGGAATGCGGAGCCCGCTGGCGCGCTTCGCCGGCTTGCCGCCGGCTGCAGGCTTGCTGCTGGCCGCAGGCTTGCGGCCGGCGGACTTGCGGCTGGCCGCAGACTTGCGGCTGGTCGCGGACTTGGTACCGGGCTTCGCTGCCATCTCGGCCTCCATTGGAATCGGCTACATGAAGCAGACTCGCGATCGCCGGGTAGGTTCCGCCAAATCGCACCAGGCCGAGTCGCGTGGACGTAACATCGTCGATCAAACATCGCATCGTCACAGGACCCCGCTGGAAGCGCTATGACCTGCCGGAGCTTGCCGGGAGCTGCCATGCCGAACCGTAGAACCGTGCTGCAAGGCGCCGTCGCACTCGCCGTGAACGCAGGGCTGATCGGCCGGGCGGCCGGACAGGCGAAGTGGACCAGCGATCCGTTCCAGCTCGGCGTCGCCTCGGGCTGTCCGCGCCCGGATGGCTTCGTGCTGTGGACGCGGCTGGCGCCGGATCCCTTGTCGGCCGACCCGGCAACGCCCGGCGGGATGACCGGCGGCGATGTCCCGGTGACCTATGAGGTCGCCACCGATCCGGCGATGCGCAACATCGCTCGCCATGGGCGCGCGCGTGCCGAAGCGGCCTTCGCCCATTCGGTCCACGAGCAGGTGAGCGGCCTCAGCCCCGGGCGCGACTATTGGTATCGCTTCACCAGCGGCGGCGCGCAGAGCCGCATCGGCCATGTCCGCACCGCGCCGGCGATCGGCGCCGCGACCGAACGGATGCGCTTCGGCTTCGTCTCCTGCTCGAACTATGAGTTCGGCTATTTCTCCGCCTACCGCCATCTCGCCGCCGAGGATCCGGCGCTGATCATCTTCCTCGGCGACTATATCTACGAGCATATCGACCCGCGCGCGCACACCCGCCGGCACAGCGACAATGCCGAGGCCAAGACGCTGCAGGGCTATCGCAACCGTTATGCCCAGTACCGGCTCGATCCCGACCTGCAGACTCTCCACGCCGCGGCGGCGGCGCTGGCGACCTGGGACGATCACGAGGTCCAGAACGACTATGCCGATCAATGGTCGCAGACCTTCGATCCGCCGGAGATCTTCCTCGCCCGCCGCGCTACCGCCTATCAGGCCTTCTACGAGCATATGCCGGTCCAGCCGCATCTCTCGCGGCCGAATGGACCGGCGATGCGGGTCTACGACCGCTTCGCCTTCGGCGATCTCGTCGCGTTCCACCTGATCGACGGCCGCCAGTACCGCTCGCGCGAAGCCTGCTACGCACCGCCGGACAAGGGCCGGGCCCATGCCGTGAATGGCGCGATCTGCCCGGAGCTGCTGCAGCCCGGTCGCTCGATGCTCGGCCGGATGCAGGAGGCCTGGCTGTTCGACGGGCTGAGCAGATCCCGCGCGCGCTGGAACATCCTCGCCCAGGACGTGCTGATGACCCGGCTGCGCGAACGGCAGGGCGACGGCTCTTTCGATGTCTGGAGCGATGACTGGAACGGCTATCCGGCGAGCCGCACGCGCGTGCTTCAGCACATCCGCGACAGCCGCGTCGCCAACCCCGTGGTGATCGGCGGCGACATTCACAGCTTCTGGGCCAATGAGCTGAAGCTCGATTTCGACGATGCCAGGGCGCCGGTGATCGCGACCGAGCTGGTCGGCACCTCGATCACCTCGCCGCCGGGGCCCGAGGAGATGTTCCGCGCCTATGTGCGCGACAACCCCAATGTGAAATTCTTCGATGGCCGCCACCGTGGCTATGTCTGCGCCGACATCCTGCCCGGCCGGATGGAGAGCCGCTTCCAGATCGTGTCCGACGTGACCGATCCGAAGGCGACCAGATCGACGCTGGCGACCGCGGTGATCGAGGACGGCCGCGCCGGCGTCTCAATCTGATGGCGAAGATCCCCCGCTTGCCGGTCGACGCGGGTGAGCGCTAAGCAAGGCGCGCGGGGGATGGATGGCGGGACTCGATCATATCACCGGCCTGATCGACTGGAGCGCGGTCGCCGCGCTCGGGACGATCCTGCTCGCGCTGGTCGCCGCCTATGCCGCCACCATCGCGGTCTACGCGCCGCGCTGGCAGCGCCGGCGCGAGCGCGCCGAGGCGACTGCCGAGGTCCTGTCGGCGACGCGCGAGGCGATCCTGCTGTTCGACGAAGCCAAGATGGTCTTCGCCCGGGCGAGCTGGCGCGACTCCGCCTCGGCGACGCTGGCTGCCCGCGCCGACCATCTGCGCCTGGCGCTCGACCGGCTGCTCGACCGGCCGCAGCTGACCGACGGCGCGATCATCGCCGGCTCGGGGGCGATCCGGCTGCTCGAAGCGATCATGCAGGGCCGCGACCTGATCTTCTCCGGCAACGGCGGCGCCGGCTTCGGCAAGCTTGCGCTCGAGGCGCTGTTCCCGGTCGATCCGATCGTGCCGGTGGTCGAGGACCGCGCGGTTCGCGTCGCGCGCCACGCGGTCAAATGGCGCTGGCC
>Ga0068855_100000688_pt1 | contig 41295 bp, 68 predicted proteins | sample KBSCornC52_FD_66592 | JGI IMG/M metagenome (GOLD analysis project Ga0068855, IMG submission 66592) | Corn rhizosphere microbial communities from Kellogg Biological Station, Michigan, USA - KBS Corn C5-2 | ecosystem: Host-associated > Plants > Roots > Rhizosphere > Soil ...
CCGCATGGTCAGCCGCATGGTCAGCCGCACGGTCAGCCGCATGGTCAGCCCAAGACACGATGTTAAACGACATGCTCAATGCAATTGAGAACCACACAACGGTTTAAGGAGTAGCACAGTGACAACAAGCACAAGCACGACAGAAACCAAGCGGTTAAAGTCCGGGGTATTGACCCGCCTGGACCCCAGATTGATCACAGTTGAACAAGGCTTCAACCCGCGTAGGTTTGATACCGATGCTGCCCAAAAAAGCCTTCTTGCTCTCAAGGCTAGTATCAAAGAGCAGGGTGTTCTACGCGACCTCTGGATTCGCTACGATGCCGGAACAGATACCCACATCTTGGTAGATGGCGGTCGGCGGCTCAAAGCAGTCAAGGAACTCATTGCCGAAGGCGTAGAGATCCTGACGGTCCCTGTCATCCAGAAGACGGCGGCTAATCCAGCAGACAGGCTTGTGCTGGCCCTGACTGCAAACGAAGGTGAACCCTTGACGCAGACCGAGGTTGGTGCCAGCTACCAACGGCTTGTCAACTACGGGTGGGATGTTCCCAGGATTGCGCAGAGAATGGGTAAGACTGAGCGGTATGTCAAGGACTCCATCGAGCTTGCAGATGTACCGGATGAAATCAAGTTGCTCGTGAACACCGGCAAGGTTACGAAATCTTTGGCTATCAAGACCGTGCGCACACAGGGAGACAAGGCTGCTGAAGCCCTGGAGGTTGCGGTCAAGGTGGCTAAGTCTGAGGGCAAGGCTGTAGCAAAGTCGGCCAAGAAAGCCCCTGCTGTGCAGACAACGGCAGTCTACAAGCTGGAACAAATCAGCATCATTATGCAGGAATTTGAAGCCATGGATACGGCTACTCTTGACTTCCACAAGTTTGCCGGTATCTTGGCAGACATTTCAGATGTGCTGGAATCTGATGTAGCGATTGGGAGGGCGGCGTGAAGGAATTGACAGATGAGCAGTCTTTGACGATTGGTCGCAGTGTAGTTGCTGCCGCAGTAGCACCCAACGGTGCCTATAGTATCGGTCCAGGTGGTCTAAAGTCCGCAGGCCGTGCAGCATACGAGGCCGTGCGACCGCTTGTGCTGGCTGAGGCGCTGGCAGAGCCGGATGGTAGCGAGTGGTATGACGCCACACGTTATTTCCGCGATGAATCATACATTGCCCCAGACGGCAAAGCGTTCCTTTCCTGCCGCTCAGTATCAGAGATGCTCCGCGACCGTCTCGCGCACCTAACCGCGAAACCGGACGCAGACGAGATCACGATAGTGAAATGGGTTCACAACCCGAAGCGATGGATTGTCCTTCAGGGCGGTTGGAATGTAGGGAACTACGGCGGTTTTGAAGATCGCAGGGACGCGGAACGATATGCCGCAGGGCTGCGGGTTGAACTTGCAGAAGCACGGGCAGCCTAACACGGCCTAACACAGTTTTACACAGCATAACCGATACGACAAGAGAAGGTGGGTATTATGTCAGAACTAAACGAACTTTTGAATTTCGACTCCATCGCTGAAGCTGAACGGCTTGCTGGCACGAGCTACAAAGAGAGCGACGCTGTAACGTGGCTGGGCTTGGGGCTGATGCAGGAAAAGAACAAGCGGCTGAACGCTATCCTGTCTGAGCGCAAGGATTCCCTATTCTCCAACACCCTTACATACTACGAAATGGTCATCGCAGAGGAAGGGTTTGTAAAAGTCCTGGAACTCCCCATTGTGGGCACCGAAGACACTTTCTTCATCTACTGGCACCCGGATGGCATTCTGCTCAAGTTCGATTCTTACAATGGTAGAAGCGTCAACGGGGGCAATTTCTACTACAACTGGAAGCCGAACGAGAACGCTGATTGGTCAGTTCTGAGCAGCCACAGTGGGCGCGTGGACGGAATCATTGCGGGCGACCACGACTGCCGTGAGGCCATCCGGTACCATATCCAGCGCCTTCGTGAAGAGGGGACATTCTTGAACCCGTGGGTGAAGCGACCGTTCTTGTGGCTGCTCCATTACATGGACACCAAGACTGAGGGCTACGATTACAAGTCCATTACCGCCGAGCGGATTGCCATGCTGCCAGAATATGTGCAGAGTGCGATTGTTCCTGTGTGCGTGGTATGAGCCAGATCAAAGTAGTGACACATTCCGGCAGCGTGTACTTCCTGGATTTACTCGCCAAGACGTGGGAGCGGGTTCTGCACAGCCAAGCAAGTGGCAGGTTGCGGACAGAGCGGGGACTGTACTTGGGCACGCTGTCTGTCACAGTAGGCAGACGGATGAATATACATTGCCCATCCATGTTTACAAATGGACCCGAGCGGATGATTTCTACATCGGCTGTAATTGAGATTGGAGCGGCGTGAACATCTTCACATGGTTGTGGTTGCGTTGGCACGGGTACTGCCCCAAGCATTTAACAAAACGGTCGTACTCCGGTGATCCCCCGAACGTGGGCAGCTATTGCTCTGAATGCTTAAACGCTGGCTATCTGCGCAGTCAAGCAAGACGCGCACAAGCGGATGCCAAGGCTGCTGAGATAATCAAGGGATTGAAGGGAGCGGCGTGAGCAGAACATGGCGAGCATTTTGGTGGGGATTCTTTCACCCTTTCGCAACCAAGGCGGAACACTACAAGAGGGCTGTTCAGGACGTGATTGACTACCCTGTGGATGGCAATGATGAGCAGTAGTGTGCAGCGTTACGATTTCTTCGATGGTATGGGTTACGTAGAGGGAACCCCGAACTCTAAGGGTGACTACGTACTCCATTCTGAGTATGCACAGAAAGCAGAATGGTCCGAGGTCACGTCCGAAAATCTTCCAAGGTTGGGCGACGAAGTTTTGGAAGTCTGGTTCAATAAAAGCGCCCGCGTCTTCCTCACAATCTGTACCCACAATTGGGATGACGGATTATTGTACTTGCCTAACGTACCAGTCAAGGTTTACCGCCGCCCGCTGAATGTGCCCAAGGAGAACAATGTCAGTTAAAGAAAAGGTAATCGGAATCGTGATGAACCGGCCCCCAAAGCCAGATCCCCAGGATGTTCCCATTGGGATTCAACAATTGATCGCAAGCGGTGTGCCGTTTATGGTCACGCCGAATCCCAATGTCATGTATGAAGGTGTAGAAGGGGTTGGCGAAGTTCCTGCCCCTATGGATGTTGAGACAGAGATGCAGGTACCACTCTTGCAGGCTGGTGTGTTGACCGTGGATGAAGCGCGGGCAGGGTGTGGGCTGCCTCCCGTGATTTCTGCGGTTGAGGAGATGAAGCCTCTCCTGAATCTGGAAGACGCCCAAGCATTAGCAAAGGAGTTTCTGTCTACCGAGCGGCTGATACCCGATGAAGAGTGTCTGCCCCAGTTCTTTGAGGACGACCGCCCTGTGCTGTGGACGACGACCGATCCTGACCCCGTTGTTACCACTGTGCAGCCTGAGTTCTGGGCACTGTCCCCCGACCAGTTTTCTGCCCTTGATGCAGTCACTCTCGGGTGCAGCGTCCAGGTTGTGAACAAATTAGCTGCCCTTGAATCAGAAATAAAGGCAATCAAAATGAGACTGGAAGGTGACAAAGCATGATGACAGAAAAGCAGATTGACTTGATGCGGTCTACTAATGAGGCAAACGAAGCGGCTGCGCGGGCCGCTGTTCTGGCAGTAGACCCAACCGCAGAATTGTCATTTCATTACATGGGGGCAGCCGAGTGGTACGAAGTTCGTTCTGGGGCCGGTAAAGTGCTTGGTGAGGCCGATGCTTCTACGGTGTTTACAGGTGCCGAAACCGCGTGGAAAAACGCATTGAAGAAACTGTCGAAATCAAGGCCAAAATAAACCTTGACTCTTAGATGATACACAGTGTACATTGTTAATAGTGACAAACGAAAGGATTATCACCGTGCGAAAGTGCAAAGACTGCGACGTAGAAATCCCGGCCATTCGGCTCAAGGCCAAGCCAAACGCAACCCTGTGTGTCAACTGCCAGGCGAAAGTAGACACCGTGATTTGTGCGCCTGCCACAGACATGGGGCGGCTGGGGTTTGCCAAGACGCACTCAGATGATCCCAAGATCCCTAAGTACGTCACCTACGGGTTGGCGAGCTTGTTTGAGTCGGAAGACTACAAGACGGGGACCGCAAAGAACACGATGCTGTACACAGTGAGCAACGCAGGACGCCAAGGATGGGCTGATGAAATGAAGAGGAGAGCGGCGTGAGTGATAACAGAAGTGGAACCGGATTTGGATTGGGCAGTGTAATCGCCGGGATTGTGTCGTGGGTTCACTGGCATAGTATCGGCTGGTGCATTCTCCACATTGTTCTTGGATGGGCATACCTCATTTACTACGTCGTGGTTTATGGATTCCACTAAAGAGAGTGGCGTGACTGCCCTGAAGGTGTTGAAGGTCGCTCTCTTGTGGCTGGCTGTGGGGTTCCAGGTTGCCGTGGGCGTGACCGTGGCTTTCTTAATCGGTATGTACATAGCGTGGTATTGGTAGGAGGGTAGTTGCTAACCCACGTTTTCAATGTTCTTTGGGGCTGTCGCCACAAGCGTGTAAGCTGGCCCCGATTTGATCTCAAGCGCGGTCAACGAGGGGTGTATGTAACTTGCTCCGACTGCGGTAAAGAAATCCCATACAAGAACACAGTGTTGGTACCGGATGCGCCGGTGAGGAAGAAGTGATGGCAGAGACGAAACGAGTGATACCGGAGGATTTGCAGCAAGCGTACAAGGATTGCAGCGATCCGTATGTGGTCCCTGAAACGCTTGAGTGGGCTATTACGAGAGACAGGTCTATGCAGCAGTTCGCCAAGTCCATGATCGAGCGCATAGCCGACCACGCCGCCGCGCTTGCCGCGAAGGACGCGGAATGGGTTTTGCGTTTAGCCAGCTTCCGCAAAGGACTGGAGTCGGCTGGTCTGCACGGACACTACAACATCTTCCAGCAACACTTCGGGGAAGATGCTGACAAGGGTGTAGAAGACCTCACCGCCGCGCAGCAGCAGATCGTGACGCTGAGGGAGGCGCTGGAGCGCGTGGTGTGGCGCGAACGCTCCAACTTTCCCGACAACCCCTATTGCGTGTTGTGCGGAGTGGGTCAGAAGTGGGCCGCCGTACATGGGCACGAGAGCAACTGCGCCCTCGCCAGCCCCGCGCCCACACAAGCAGCCAAAGGAGGCACCCATGCCGAATGAAGATGATGCGACTATCGAGATTGAGAAGGACGTAGAGAACTTTCGCAAAGTGGAGCAGGCCACAATCGCGCAGCTACAGGCAGAGGTCCGGCGCCTGACGGACCTTGTGCGCTATGCCCGACACTATCTGCACGATGAGCACTTAATCAGCGGCCAAGAGTTTGCCGCCCTTGTGGCTGATTCAGACAACGGCCAACGAGTCGCACGGTTGGAAGGCTATGACGGGATTGCACGGGAACTAGTTGAAGCGCGCAAAGACCGGGATCAGCGAAAAGCTGAGGCCGCAGTCGCTCTGGCAGTGCTGGTGAGAATCGGCACACCTGAGCAAATCCATGAGGCTACAAGCGCCATTCTCGCCTCGCGCGAGCCAGCGCAGCCGAGCGCGGAAGGAGGTAAGTGATGCTGTATGTGTATCTGCTGCAAATGATCCTCCACCAGAGAGTATTCGAGTTCCACCCCGCTGATACAACACAAACGTTCAGAGTATCTGCGCCGTATTGGGACGGCGCTACCGTTACTTACGCGGCGGCGACCGTAACAATGCGACCCGATCCAGGATGCGGTCGGTGGTCGGCGCAGGAAAAGCCCGATTCTCCAGATACCTGCGAATTACAGTTCGCATTCGACGGAGACATTGACGTTTCATGCGCCAAGCAAGGCAAAAGCAACATTTTTATCTGTACATGGAAGAAGCCACAGCCGAGCGCGGAGAAGCCATGAAGATGAGAAATGGCATCTTGATCGTGGCCGCCCTAGCCTACCTTGCGTGCGCTGCCTTACTCGTGCGGGATGCTGACGATGCACACAACCTTCGTGTGATGCGGCAGCGCAACATTGAGCGGGTCAGTTTCTACCAGAGCAATTTACAGTTCCGCAATCGCTGCCATGAATGGATTGAGTCAAATCCAAAAATGAAGATATGGGAACTCGAAGCCACATCGGATCGGATGGATAGCCTTGGTTACTACCAACTGACCGACGATATCCCATGTTGGGCTCTGACGGAGAAGCCATGAAATTCAACCCACGTAGTGTTCTCGATTGGGCGGGACTCATCATCTTTATCCTCAGTGCAGTTGTGGCCGTCTACACGACTTGTCTAAGACACCCATAAACCAATACAGTAAGCGTTACACCCACGAAGGATGAAACAAGATGAATAAAACCGCTAAACACTATTTACCATTCGTACCCGTCGTTATTGTGAGTCCGGTGCTTATAGCGTGTGTCGTGGCATTGGTAGATCCCAAGGTAAACCACAGGGTTGAATACGTCCGCGACCCTAGCCATCATTGTGTGTCTCAATCCAGTACGATTGCTCACAAATCCTGGGACTACTCGCAAGACGAGGTTGTGTGGCAGCGTGGTGAGACCTTCTGGCAGTGTGATGAACACATTGGTATCAATTTCTACGACAATGAAGAACAACCCTAAACTCAGTCACCCAAAAGGAACCTAGTGAAACAAACCATTTATGCAGTGTTGTTCGTGTTGTTAGCCATCCTTGCGGTAGGCTGCACCCATAAGGTACAGATTGTTCCCGCTCCTGTTGTTACGGCACCTGTAACCCCTGTAACCCCTGTAGCCGCTCCTGCGCCTGTGGTGCCAGTAGTACCAGCGGTCCCCCGACCTGTGCCTCCTGTGACAGCACCGGCTCCCAAAGCGGAAAAGCTGATCAAAGTCAGATGCCCACAGGACATTACCAAACCTTGCGAAAGGGTGCCCGAATGAGTGACGAAATGGTTTACTGGAACGCGTTCTTCGCTGCACTTGGCGGGAAGGTGTTTAGAAATGTCAACTCTACCCACGAGCACCTTGTTGAGTGCAGTCGGAACATTGCATTGGAAACCCTGAAGCTACACGATATCGAGGTTCCGTACAGTGTTCGGAAGCAGTTGGAGAAGTCTTAGCTGATTCCACAAGCGATATGATAGAATTGGAATATAGATTAGAAAGGGATAAATGAGCACAGCACTTCCAACCTGGATGGTGTTTGAAGATGTAGACATGGACGCAGAGGAAGTCGCGGTTCCCAGCTACAAGTTTTACGGGGACAGCATAACCCTTTACTTTGAATCCGGCCCCCATATCTACTACAAATTCAACGAACAAGGAGACCGCGAGAACGTAGATGGCGTAACCACGATCCTGAATGTGATTTCCAAGCCCTACCTCACCGCGTGGGGAACTAAGCTCTGCATCGAGACGCTGAAGGAGAAGATGTTCGACTCCAACGGGATGCCAATTCCCTACAGCACGGAAGAATTGTTTGTTTGGTTTGAAGAAGCCAAGAATAAGCACAAGGAAAAGTTGGAGACCGCAGGGGACATTGGAAAGATAGCGCACAATTCCCTAGAGCAGAATATCAAGTATGCCATAGCGAACACTGACGGTGTGGTGAAGTCCTTGGTGGATCTACCCACGCACGAGCAAGCCTACAATTGCGTCCAAGCCGCCAAGGGGTGGATGGACGCGCATAACGTCCGCTGGCTGCATACTGAGAAACTTGTGTACTCCCGGCTCTACAATGTGGCCGGAACCCTAGATGGTGACGCGCTTGTGGACAGTTGTACCGACCCTTTCTGCAAAGGGTGCCAGGGACGGGTATTCAAGGACCGCCGTTCCATCATCGACTTCAAGAGCAGTAACTATCTCTCGAACCCAATGGCGTATCAAACCGCGATGTACCAGTTCATGCAGATTGAGGAGTTCGGGGAACCAATCTTCGACCGCTGGGTTCTACGCCTTGGTAAGAGCCAAGGGGACTTTGAGTTTTGGTACTTGCCGGATGTTTACTTTGAGGCAGATTTGGAGGCGTTCCTTGCGGCTCTACATCTTTACCGTGGCTTACGCGATGTGGAAGAACGGCGGCGAATTGATAAGAAAGCATTCACAGAATTGACACGCTCTGTCAAGAAAGAGGCAAAGGCAGAAATCAAATCCCAGGAGAAGGCAACCAAAGCGGCAGCCAAGGCAGAACTAAAGGCTGCAAAGGCACTCAAGCTGGAAGCACAGAAGGCTCATTACAAGCGTCTACGAGCCGCAGGAACGCCTGTCGTTGAAGCCAAGGCTCTCGCATACCCCGTTGAGGTTGTAGAGGTTCCTAGCGAGATTGCACAGTCTGCAAAGATTGAGAAGCCGGTAGTAGAAAAGCCTATCAAGGATCTCCCACAGCAAACGGCACCAAATGAATGGAGTTTGTAGGTGGATCATTCCCAAGCACGGACAGGTATGAATTCAAGCAAGCGAAAAGGCATTCTCAAGGATCTGTGTATGGCACAGGCATGGAGATGCTTTTGGTGCGGGCAGCTAATGGACAACTCAGATCCTAAAGCACCGCGTTATCGAACCTTGGAACATGTCACAGCAATTGCGGGCGGTGGGAGCAAGGCGAAAGATCGAAGCAATCTTAGGGCAGCGTGCAGCGAGTGTAACCAGTTGAGGGGTGAATTTCATGGGCTGCGCTTGTGCAACGGGAGGCTTACGGAGGAAGTCAGCCGATTGAAGGTGAGGTTAACCGAAACTAAAGAGGCTCTGCATACGGCCACCGATAGGGTTACTGAGTTGCAAAACGTGCCCGCGCCACACTGCTACTGGTGCAGGGCAAAGGGGCGTATCAAGGAGTGGTTTTACAACATCAGTCACAGCAACTACATCTGGGCAGTACGTTACCGTCACCCTCACCCCGATTGTCTAACCACTCACCACCGACATCAACACCTTAACCGATACAACTACAAATAGGAGACATAGATTAAAGTGTGAGGCCACTAAAGACTTGCGCGAAATGTAAGAAAGAGTTACCCGCGACGGTCGAGTTCTTCTTCAGGCAAGCCAGGGCTAAGAGTGGGTTGAAGTCTCGTTGTAAGGTGTGTCAGCAAGAAGACAGCAATGTATATAGGCTGGCTAATCCCGAGAAGTTCTCAGGCTATCGTGCAAAAGCATACAAGAACGACGCGGAGGCAGAGAAGAAGAGGACCGCGAAGTACCGCAAAGATCACCCGGAGAAGATAAAGAAGTACCCATATAAGAACAAGCCTCAGTACCTACGGCAGCGGCGGGCGTATTACGCACTCTACCCCACAAAGAGGCAGAAAGGCACACTGAAGAAGAACTATCGACTTACAGTGGAGCAGTATCAAGCAAAGTTGGTAGAACAGAACTTTAGGTGTGCAAATCTGGGTTGTTCTAACTCCGTGGTAAAGGGTGGTCATGTAGACCATGACCACACATGCTGCCCGACCCGCGAATCCTGCGGTAAATGTGTCAGGGGTATTCTATGTCCTGGGTGCAACACCGGCTTGGGAATGCTCAAGGACGATATCGCAAGAGTACGAGGGGCTGCGGCCTATCTTGAACTCCACCTTGATAAACGCTTAACCGATTCAGCAACCGAAAGGAATACAGATTGTCTACAGACCTCGTAAACATTGAAACGCAGAACGCGATTGTGAAGCAGCAGAGTGATTCTTGGGGTGAGGAAACGGATGAGATCAAGCCGGTCTATATCGCCCTCAAGCAACCCACGTCCGAAACCCTTGATGCGTTCAAAAATGGTTCGTTCGTGTACAAGACACTTGGCAAGTCTTGGGACAGCATGAACATCATTCCCTTGCAGATCCTCAAGACCCGCAAGAAGCAGACTCCCTACCAGCCTGGGGTCAAGTCGGAGACACTGTGCCGGTCCAACAACCGCATCGTGCCTGTCACGAATGATGACCGCTTTACTCCGCTGGCTACAACTTGTGCAAGCTGCAAGTACGGTGATGCGGCTTGGGCAGGTTATGACAAGGCGACCAAGACCGGCACCAAGCCTTCCTGCGACAAGGAGATTCAGGTTCTTTTCATCGAGCAGGAAAGTGGACAGCCCTATATCTACAGCGTGCGCGGAACCGGCGTCAAGCCTGTGGAAGCCATGTTTGAAGCAATCAAGGCCATCTCCAAGGATGTGCAGGGTCGCAACGAAACCGCCAATAGGCTCGCAAGGGGTACAGGTGTTCGCCCCCAGATTTACGAGTTTGTTATCACGATGACTTCAGAGCGTGCGGGCAAGAACTACATCCCCAAGTTCACGAAGGTTGTCCAGATGACGCCAGAGAATGCGGCTTCATTCGGACCCTTGTATGAGCAGTTTGTTACTGCCCGTCAGTTGGCGTTTGAGAATCGCGCCAAGGAAGCCTCGGTTGATGCTGCCATTGAGTCGGGTGAGGTTGAGGAGCAGGAGCCGGTCCAGGCTGCCGCACAGGTTCAGCCAGAGTACCTTCCGCCCCCGACCAAGCGCCGTGCAGGGACTCGTCCTGTGTACGTTCCACCGACCGAGGATAAACAGCCCATCTAGTCAGCAGACATAACCGATACAGCATGGGGCACGCTTGTGAACGGTGTCCCAGATAGAAGGAATACCTTATGGAAAAGTGCGACACGAATTTGTTTCATCTTTGGCTTCACTGGCTACGCAGTCTCGGGGGCACTTTTGAACCCGTGCGTGACCTAGATGAACCCAAGCCCCGTACAGGACGTAGAGACCCTGACAAGAAACCCCGTATGAACCCCGTAGGCACCAATGCTGCATATTGGACCGCGCAAGCCAACTCACAGAAGTAGAGAGGAACATTAGATTGCCTAAATTCAATCCGGTAGCACCTGTTGTCATCCCGGCCCCTGCCATTGTGCAGAGAGACGTTTCCAGGGCGGAAGAAGTCATCCAAAGCATCCAGAAACTTGAGAGCGGGCTGTCTACATCGCAGTTTGATTTGGGCTTTTTGCTGGCAGAAGTGAAGCGGGACGATCTGTGGGCTGCTCACAAGGCTCTGAGCTTTGATGAGTTTGTCAAAAACATGAGGTTCGATATTTCCCCGCGCCAAGTCGCCTACTTGGTGACCATCGCTAACAAGAGCCAGCAGCTTGGCATCCCTCGTGAGCAATTGGTGAAAGCCAAGATCAGCAAGGTAAAGGAGATTTTCAAACTCGACCCAGAGACAGAGCACAAGGACGACGCCACGGGCAACATTGAAATCGTGAGCGATCTTATGAAGCAGTTGGTGGTTGATGCGCCCTTCAAGACATTGGCAGAAATCAAGAAACTGGTGGACGACATCATTGGTGTGGTAGACCCCGATGGCAAGCCTGTGAAGGATACGGTCATGTACCGCACGGACCAGTTGGCGGTTGTGGATATGGCTATCAAACTCAACATGCTTCAGGCAGGGGAGAGTGCAGAAGGGTTGACTGGATCTGACAAGCAGATTGCAAGGGGCAAGGCGCATGAACGCATTTGTGCAAACTATCTCGCAGACCCCAACAACGAAGCAGAAAAACTCGGCACCCCTGGAACCTTCGTGGATGATGATGGCACCGTGTACGAGTTAGGGGACGGAGAATGAAAGTCCCTATCTGCTGGGAATGTAGAGATTCAAGTGGCCTTGAGGAAACCGCTGTAGACGGTAAGCCAATCATGGTCTGCTCCTACTGTGGCAACAAGGCTTCATCTGTGGAAGAAACCCGGTTACACAATGGCAACCTACCTACTAACGACCCCATGAAGGTGTTAGGGGACTTTCATTCTGCAAGCAGTTACGCCATCCGGGCATTCACAACCCCGCTTGGCAAAGTCAGGATGAATGTTTCTACGAATTCAAACTTCTGCCATTCGGTAACGGCGGATGGTGTGGTTTCAAAGAGTATCAAACGGTACGTAGATAGTGACTGGAGTTCTGAGGCGTTCTCATCCGTGCTGGCAGAGTACCCCGAGAATATGGCGGGTGTCTTCCAAACCCTGGCGATTGTTTCCAAGATCGTGGGCGAGTTGCAGAGAACCGTAAACCCTGTAGTGGAGTTGGATTTGGACGCAGAATAGATGCCCAAACGGTTCATACTGTCTGAGAAAGCATACGCTGCTCTACGGACAAAGGTCTACCAACGCGATAGCTTCAAGTGCCGTAGATGCGGGGCTAGTAACGTGTCGGCACATCATATTTGGTGGAGGTCAGCAGGAGGGCCGGATACAAGCGGAAATCTGGCATCACTCTGCGATACCTGCCACAAGATGGTTCATGGGCTAATCAAGGGCAGATATTTACAAATCCTGGCAAAATCTGGTGACCCCAATGAGATCCCAGATGCGGACAAGGGACTTAAATTCACGATTCATAACAAGCCTCAGAGGAGAAACAAGTGGACAACGTAACTAATACCAGCCCCTTTGCAAGTCATTGGGCAGCAGAACCCAAAGACGGTCCCAACCCTCTCTACCACAATGGTGTCAAGGTTGGTACATACGAGTCGGGAGTAGGTAGCCCCATCGGCATCCTTTCGGGACTTGATGGTAAATCCTACAAGTCGTGGAAGGAAGTCATTGATGCCAACAGCACGTTCTTTGCGCCGAGTGGCGTTGTTGAAGGCTATGATTTGGACACATCCTTTAACCCCGAGGACTTCAATGATCTGCCCCGTGACACGCCGATGTGCAATGGTGACTGCCCTGAGTGCCGTGAGGAAGCCGCTGATGACGCTGTGTTTGTCAGTGTGAACTCTGACGGTCGAATCTTTGTGCAGATTGACGACGACATGAGCATCGTGTTGACGGCAGACGAAGCCGCATCGCTCATCGCCAAGTTGGAATGGGCTGTTGAAGGTGTAAGCGCACTGGAGGTTATCTGATGGCTGCTCGTAAACGCAAGAAGATCGAAGGCGCATCCCGCAATATCTACATTGTCACCTACACGCGGGACACAGCCAACGGCACCAAGGAATTTGAAAATCAGTATGCAGCCGATGTTTACGCCACAGCAGAACTAATGGCGCAGGACATTGACTACATTTACACAAGCCAGATCATCTCCATTAAGAGAACCGACCAGCGTGTGACCTACGCATTCCCAGTAGTCTAAGGAGATAACTTGCTTCGGCCTTACCAAAGTGACTGCGTGAACGCAAGTTTGTCCCGCAGAGCAGCGGGGGTAAAGCGGCAACTCATTAGCTTGTTCACGAGCGGGGGTAAGACGGTGATCTTCGCCAACCTACCCCAATATATGCCCGTGGACAAGCGGATGATGATGGTTGTCCACACTGATGAACTTGTTCGCCAAGCAGTAAAAAATATCAAGCACTGGAACCCTGGTCTGGAAGTTGGTGTTGAGAAAGCAGAGCAGTACGCTGGGGATGAGCGCGTGGTGGTTGCAAGTATCCAGACCTTGGGCACGGAGGCTGGATACAAGCGGTTAGCAAGGTTCAATCCCAACGACTTCTATTTCTTGATTATTGACGAAGCGCACCACGCGACCGCCGTGACGTACAAGAATGTTATCAGGCACTTCGGTCTATTCGAGTCTGCCCCATACACTACATTGTGTGGGTTTACAGCAACACCCAATCGTGGGGACGGGCAGGCGCTTGGGCAGGTATTCGATGAAACCGTGTTTGAGTATGGCATCCAAGACGGTTTACGGGATGGATGGCTGGTTGACCCTATCGGCATCCGTATCCGTCTCGACGCCGATATCAGCAAGGTCGGGACCAAGAAAGGTGACTTCGACAAGGACCAACTTGCGGCTGCCGTAAACACTCCTGCGTGTAATGAAGAAATGGTTAGACGCTGGATGGAAGAAGCGTGGCCCCGCCGTACCATTGGATTCACCGTAAATGTAAAGCACGCGGAAGACATGGCAGTGGTGTTCCAGCGCCAAGGGATTGCTGCACAAGCCATCTCGGGCAAGGATTCGCGGGATGTTCAGAGGCAGAAGATCGCTGCATTTGCATCCGGTGAAATCATGGTGCTGCTCAATTGCCAGCTAATGATTGAGGGTGTAGACATTTGGCAGATTGAGTGTGTACTGGATGCTGCGCCTTGCAAGAGCCAAGGCAAGGTAGTTCAGAAGTATGGTAGAGGTTTCAGATTGCAGGAAGGCATCTGGAACATGAATGAGTACCGAGCACAAGGGCTGCTCAAAGACGAAGACAAAAGTGACTGCCTCATTATGGATGGTGCGTGCAACACAGGCAAGCACTCACTTGTAACCCTGTCTACGCTGTTCGGGCTTGGGGCAGATTTGGACCTCAAGGGGCGGTCGGTGCGGGTTGCGGCCAAGGCGATTGAGGATGTACAGAGACAGTATCCCAACCTGGATATGTCGAAGCTCAAGGACATCACTCAGATCAAATCATACATTGAGTCGGCTAATCTGTGGGCTGTTCGCTTTGCAGAAGATGTGATGGACTTCAGTAAACTCCAGTGGCATTCTCCTGCACCCAAGACGTACAGGTTGCTTCTGCCCAAGGGGGAACAAGTCGTAGTCACAGAGGATCTGACCGGGAAATACACTGTGGCTGGGGTTGTTAACACTGAGCGGTTTGAAGAAAGAAACATCAAGTCGTTGGCAGAAGCCATTAGGTTCGCAGACAGAACCGTGAGTACCAAGGGGAAGGAAATTCTCACATTGCTGCGCCGAGAGAGCAAATGGCATTCAGAGCCGGTAAGCGACGGGCAGCGTGCTTTGCTCAAGAAGCTGAAGGTGCCTGATGCCGCTGTAGCCAAGATGAATAAGGGCGATGCGGCCAAGCTGATTACTTCCAGGTTTGGTAACAAGCAGCCATAACGGATATACTATATCTAAGGATGTGATAGTGGAACCAACTAAAGCGGAACTCTACTGTGCTACTAAGGGTTGGACATACGGCATAAACGGGAATCAGCTAGTTCTACAGGCGTGCCCATTCTGCGGTCGGGACAAATTCTATATCAACAAGGACAACTTCCTCTGGGACTGCAAGAGTGGCAACTGTGGCAAGAAGGGCAACGAAAAGACCCTGAAATATGCACTCGGGGATGCCATTGAAGGGATCGAATCGCAGCACGATAATGTACAAGCAGCAAACAAGCCTGCCCCGCTGCCGGATGTAGAAGCCGCCCACGACTGGTTGCTACAGAACGACAAGTTGATGAACTTCCTGAATGATGACCGGGGCTGGTCGGAAGCCACAGTTCGCAAGATGAAGCTGGGGTTGGGCACCAAGTGGATTCACAGCGTTAAGCAGATGGTGCCGTGCCTGATGTACCCATACTTTGCGGGCGAGCATTGTGTATTTGTCAAGTATAGGACATTACCCCCAGCGGAGAAGGACTTTGCCGCCACAGGTGGGCGAGAGAACGGGTTGTACAACCAGAATGCAGTGAAGAAGGACATGGAGTATTTGCTGCTCGTAGAGGGTGAGGCCGATACCATCTCCGTGATTGAGCAGGGCGAGTTAAACGTAGCTGGGATTCCAGGCTGCGAGTCCAAGAAGGTGACGTTTGATCATTTGCTGACCCTGCCCAAGAAGAAGTATCTGCTATTCGACAATGACGCTGCTGGTCAACACGGGGCAGAAGAATTTGCAAACAGGTTCGGGGTCTCGGAGTTTTACAACATCGTGCTCCCCGAGTTTGACTTGTCGGAGCCGGTTGGGGACAGGACCAAGGGCAAGGATATTTCAGAATGGCTTCTTGAAGGCTACACATTGGCAGACCTCAAGGTGCTCATGGATCAAGCCACTCCGTTTGAGATGGAAGGCGTCTCAGGGATGGCGGGGGCACTTGAAGACTGCATCAAGGAGATGGAAGAAAAGGGGAACTCTGACCCCAGGTACAACTCTCCGTGGCCCAGCTTGAACCGTTGCATGGGCGGTATGGAAGACGGGGATCTCGTCATTATCCAAGCGGCCCAGAAATGCGGGAAGACGACCATGGCGCTCAATTGGGTTGACTACCTTGTGACACAGTTTGGCGTGAATTGCTTCGTGGAATGCCTGGAAATGAGCCAAGCACGGTTGGCCCGCAAGTGGGCATCCTTTGTAACCAAGACGGATGACACACCGGGCCGCAGTGAATTGACGGCAGCCAAAATCAGGGAAGCCATCACAATTAGCCGTGACCGGCCCAATGAAATCCTGTTTGGTTACACAACCCTGAAAAGGGAGGAAGATGCCTTTGAGCGCATCCGTAAGGCGGTCAGGAGGTACGGAGTCAAGGTTGTGGTGTTCGACAACCTGCAATTCCTCGTTGATGTGACCCTGACCAAGAGCCAAGCCGGGAATCGAGTTTCTTACATGAGCCAGTTGACCAAGAAATTTAAGTCGCTGGCAATGGAACTCAAAATCGTAATCCTGCTGATTGCGCAGACCAAGCGGCTGGATGAAGACACGGTAGCAACAAGCAACAGCTTGGAGGGTAGTTCTGCCCCAGCGAATGATTGCGACACGATGTTGGTTATGAATCGCAGCAAGGAAGCCAATGTCAGGAAGAAGTCGGAATTGTCCATGATGGGGAATATGCAGACCAGCGAGAACTACGCGCCGGAACTCTACATCAAGACAGATCTCAGCAGGTTTGCACCGGGTGGTTGGGCCACATTACACATGCAGGGTGAAATGAGTTGGATTCGGGAGCGGACTACGGACGAAGAAGGCAAGAGCGGCCCCAAGGACACGGCAAACGGTATTCCATTTGAAAAGCAAGCGGCTGTGGTTGTAGTTGCCGCAGAGGAAGGGGTTCAGGCTATATGAGCAAACTGTATGCAATGTGGGTTCTTTGGCGGAACGGCTACTGTACCAAGCATTTGGTGCCGAAGCAGCGCGGTATGCGGGGTGTGGGTTGGTGCAAATTGTGCAACAACGAGTTCATGGCGCGGAAAGACCAAGGCATCGAGAAAGCAAAGAAGAGGCTGGGGGTTGAGGGAACGACATGAGTGAAGTAGTAAAGATTGAGGTAGCCCACATCTTGGACGACGGGACAACGGGGCTTAGTATTAGCGAACACGGCGGGTTTGAGATGCTGCCATACACTAACCCGAACGTTCTACGGTTTTCGAGAGCGCGGGATGCCGCGAGCTTCAAGGTGTTCATGTACAACCACGATAATGGGTCATTGGCGCAAAAGGTGCGACCCGTGGAACATAGTTGGGGGTGATTAGTGGCTAACATCTACCCGGATGCTCTCCTGGACGCCCAAGGAGCGATTGTCTGCACTCAGACGGGTGTAGACCTGCCAAATTACTCCGGGGCTGTCCTAGCCGTCTTCAAGGGGCAGCCATGGGTACTGTGGTTGTCCCTCAACCCAGACGGTACACGAAAGTGGGATGTCATAACCCAAGGGAGTCAGCTTGTGATGGCGGATATCGACGCATTTCTGAAAACCCGTGTCACAAATGGTGGTTCAGATATCACATTTACAAAATAAGCAAAATAATGGTTGACTCCAGCCTGTCCCTGTGTAAATATGGGACATCGGCAAAATTGAAAGAGGCAAATTTCTAATGAAGTTCCCAATCCTGTACCATACCGCGAAAACCGGAGCCACCCATCAGTGGGAGGTTGAATCCATTGGCGACCAAATTGTAGTCAAGCATGGGCAGGTTGGAGGGGTACAAACGACTGCAACCACGGTCGCTACCCCGAAGAACATTGGCAGGTCCAATGAAACCACAGGATCGCAGCAAGCCGAAATCGAGGCTGCTGCCCTCCACAAGTACAAGCTGGACCGTACCTACAGCCTGACTCCATCGGAGGCCAAGGACGTGGTTTTGCTGCCCATGTTGGCCCATCCAATGGCAAAGTATGAGCACAAGATTACCTACCCTGTTTCAGTGCAGCCCAAGTTGGATGGTTGCTTTACCTACCACTCATCAATTGTGACCGAAAACGGCCATCAGCCAATCGGTAAAATTGTCGAGGAAAAGATACCCTGCAAGGTGCTGTCCTGGAACGAGGATAATGGGGTGTTTGAGTTTAAATGCGTTCTCAACTATTTTAACAATGGGGCCGCGCCGCAGGACGATTGGTGTGAGATCAAACTAGAGAATAACCGGCGAATTAAGACGACATGGAACCATCAATTTCTCACAAACAAGGGGTGGGTAAAAGCGCGGGATCTCAACGCCGATGAACACAGGATTGCGTCGAACACCGCAGACTCAAGGGTGATGGGCCTACTGATGGGTACCCTGTTGGGAGACGCCAATTTATCTTTTGATAAACGCCACAAGGATATATCCCCTAGATTGACGTTCGGCCACGCCTCAAGGGAATTGCTCGAACACAAAGTTAAGGTGATGGGCATTGCGGGAAACATCTCTGAAGAAACATCTGGGTACGGCAGCAAAATATACCGCTTCTGCTCCTCAAATCACATCGACGCAAACCTCGATGTTTTTTACCACACGTCCCCGAGTTCCGCAAAGTGGGGAACTCGCCGCCCGGTTACACAGGCCATGCTGCACAATTATCTGAGCCGTGAGGGACTATCGCTTTGGATTGCCGATGACGGGACTTTGCGTAGCAACAACGGAAACAAAGAGACACCAATCCTTCAAATTGCTACTCATTCTCAATCTGACGAGGAAGTAAAGGAAATCGTGGGCTACTTTACTTCATCCTGGGGAGTAACCCCTACGCCTATCAAGGATAAGCGGGTCGAAACGGGAGGTGGTTGGTTTCTGAATTTTAAGACATCAGACACCGTTCTTCTTCTCAGCCGTTTAAGAGAGGTTGTTTGGGAAGGCGCAGAATACAAATTCTTCTTTCGTCCCGAAGCATACGTTCAGCCTACTGTCGATGTACTCACATACCAGTTGTTCAAAATTCATCGGTGCCGTAAGTCTCTACCGATCACAAAGTATGACATTGAGGTAGAGGGTAATCACAATTACGTGGTTAATGGGGTAATTGCACATAATTGCCGGGCGCTCGCAAGGTGGAATCCAGAAGGCACGAAGGTCATCCTGACTTCACGCGGCGGCAAGGAATGGAAAGTCACCCAGCACATCAACGAGGCGCTGGAAGCCATTCTGCCCAAGGACGCTGTGTTTGATGGCGAGATTTACCTACACGGCAAGACGTTCCAGTGGATCACAGCCAGGACCAAGAAGAAACAGTCTGGGACCGAGTTGCTTGAGTACCATGTCTACGATATGCCGGAAGTCGGTGGGCAGGATGACTTGCCGTGGCAAGAGCGGATGGTGGCTCTCTACGGCGTGTACAACACGGTTGGTTGGGCGGGTTCAATCACGCCGGTCAAGGCCGTCCCCACATCCGGGGCAGGGACGCCACAAGTCGTCAAGGCATTGCACGACCAGTACATCAAGGACGGCTACGAAGGTGCAATCGTCCGCACCCTGGACGGCTTGTACGAATATGGGTTCCGTTCACAGGGGTTACTCAAGCTCAAGCAGTTCGATGACGCTGAGTTTACCATCGTGGGGTACAAGAGCGGAGAAGGCATCGAATCGGATCTTGTCATCTGGCGTTGCAAGAATGACGTAAACGATTTGGAGTTCGACACCCGCCCCAAGGGAACCCATGACGACCGAAAGAAGCTGCTCTTGAACGCTACTACATTTTATGGGCAGAAACTTCGGGTCAAATACTTCGGGCGTTGTGATGGTACGGATTTGCCAAGGTTCCCAATCGGGGAAGGCGTGAGACTACCGGAGGACATGGATTGATGGACACATGGACAGCCTACGAAACCAACTGGCCCCACCCTCCACCGGGTGATTGGTTCTGTATAGGGCTAATTTTTCGGGAGTTCTCGTGCAGGCTTGAGTTTGAGCTATTCCGCTTGAGACACCCAAGGTTCAAAGGATGAAACTAACCGAACTCAAAAGAATGGTAACAATCTGGGCAGAGCGTTTGCAGGTCCAGGATTGGACCCTGAAAGTGAGATTCGCTCGCCCTGATGAAGTTGAAAGCGGTTGGGGTTTCTGTTACCCCAACGCGCACACGAGGGAAGCGGAGATTGTCATTGTAAACCCCGCAGATTATGCGGAGGAAGATCGAAAAGATGCCACTAAGGATGTAGAGGTTTTTGCCGTTCACGAACTCTCACACCTTCATTTCGCACCCTTCGCTACTCAAGAAGGATCTGCCCTGGAAACGTTGGAAGAAACAATTATCTCCACAATCAGTAGGTTGTTGGTTGCAATCGACCGGAAAGATGAAGCCGTACTTGGGCGCAGGTTGTCAAAGCGTGCTGCCCTCAATCCTCCAAAGACCAAGCTGCACCCACCCACGATTCAAGAAAAGGACACACAAATTGTCAATCCTGAAGACTAGCCTTGTCGCTGAAACCATTGAGCCAACTGTCGCACTCACTCTCCAAGAAGACGGAGAAGGTAACATCATCCTCGTGGGCACGTCTGAGGATGGGGAGCAAGCAAGTTTGTTGACCATTGATTCCGAAGGTGTCGTTGTATTGCACGCCGGTATCCCCTACGCGCTGGGATTCAATTTGGATGCAGATGGCCGCTTGTTGGCCTTTCGGGAGGATGTCAGCTAATTCATGGTGGTTAAACGGACAAGGAAAAAGAAAGTACCCAAGATTAAGCCCCTGAAGTCGCCAATCGAAGCAGCAAAGGCAGCAAAGGCTAGAGAACGGCGGCTTCAGGTCATATTTAATACATGCTCAACCGAATATGAAAAGGTGTTGGTATATCAGAATCGGGCCTGCGGGGTTACCAAGCTGCCTACAAGCCAGCTATATTTAGACCACGATCACGTCTCGGGTTTGCTCAGAGGGCTGCTATCCTACAAAATTAACAAAGGGCTGGCTTACTTCAATGATGACCCCAACCTACTGAGGAATGCTGCGGACTACTTGGAAAATCCGCCTTATTCAGCAGCCGTGGGTGAAGATGTCTATGGTATGTTGGGCAGGGTCACTACCAAGCCCAAGAATCGTAAGTACGGGCCACTTGGGACCAAAGAGCCGCAACCGCGCAAGAAGTCGTAACCGATACTACATCATATAGGAGTACGTAGATGAGTGAAGCAGTTGACCACCCGGCACATTACGGGGGCAAGGACAACCCATACGAAGCCATCAAGGTAATAGAGGCGTGGCAGTTGGGGTTCAACCTTGGTAATGCTGTGAAATACATTAGCCGCGCTGGAAAGAAGGGCGCGGCACTCGAAGACCTCAAGAAAGCGGCGTGGTATTTGAACCGCGAGATCCAGGGCAGAGAAACGGAATGACGACCTTACGACAGCGGAGCACACAAGCGTTCGATGAATTGATGCCCCTGCTCCAAGAATTTGTTTACAGCCCTGATGACACAGGGAAGCCCAGTGCGCGGGATGCGTTCACAAGTGTAGTCCCTCAGTACCAAACCGCAGCGGCTAGTGCAGGTAGCTTGCAGGCAATGGCCTATCGGGAGATGGGCGGGAAGGCAACCAACACCCGCAATCCATTTAGAAGCCAGCCCACAATGAGTGACTTGCGGATTGATGTTGAGCTTGCTGCCCGAAAGGTGTTGACCCCGGCAGAGAACCGTTACTTTCTACAGCATTACCTACAAGAGTTCCTAAGTATTGCAGATGCTAACGACCCCACCGACTGGGAATTAGGTGCAGACAAGTACATGGTCGCTTTCCTGGATACCTTTGATTACCGAGATAGGGACGCAGTACAAGCCTATGACTCGGGGATTAGGGAAAAGTTGGGGTCTGCTTTTATCAAGACTGGGTTGTTCCCCCTGAGTTCGTATTTTGAGAGCCGGGATTGCCGGATTAAAAGAGAGAAGGTCTGACCATGAACTACGGTAACAAGTTCCTTCAGATTTACATTACAGCCGCACTATTGCCGGTCATTCTGGGGTACGCGGCATTGTGCGCGGTGCTGTACGGTATTGCTGCGATCACTGAGGAAATCGAGGACGTGTGGGGCATGAACCAGTGAGCGCCTGGACAGGACGGATTCACACCTTCTCAGGCAAGCGGTTTGCACCACTCAACCCCGACCCTGATGACATCTGCATAGAAGACATTGCCCACAGCTTGTCACAACAATGCAGGTTCACGGGCCACACAAGGAAGCCGTACTCGATTGCACAGCATTCCTACTTGGTTAGTGTCAACTGCGCCTCTGAAGACGCTCTGTGGGGCTTGATGCACGACGCAAGTGAAGCCTACCTGTGTGATATTGCAAGCCCTGTGAAACACAGCGATGAAATGGGCGGGTATCGGTTGGCAGAACTAAACCTAATGGAAGTTATTTGCCACAAGTACGGTCTGCCCCTGGATATGCCGGAAAGTGTCAAGGTTGCAGATCGCCGGATGCTGATTACAGAAGCACGGGATTTGATGCCTCCTGCTGATTGGTATGAGTTGGCAGACTGTTACGGCTTTACTGTCTTCCCTTGGTCGGCTGTGTTCAGTGAGCGCAAGTTTTTAGAGAGATATGAGGAGTTGACGAGTGGCAAGTAATGCAGCGCGTGCAAAGGCGAAGGCCAAGCAGGAAGAGTTGGAAGCGGACCCGGATTATGTAGCGCCTGTTGTTGAAGGCGACAAGCATAAGTTGGTGGAAGCGGCCATCAAGTCCATTAAGAAGGATGGGGGCTGTGCGTTTGAGCGGATGAAGGACAAGTCCAAGGAACTGCACCCGGTTCTACCCACTGGGATATTTGGGCTTGACCATCACATCATCGGGTCCGGTGGATTCCCTCGCGGGAAGATTGTTGAGTTGTTTGGTGCCCCAAGCGCGGGCAAAGGCACGCTCCTGTCCCAGTTGATCGCCAATACGCAGAAGGTGAACCCAAGCGCGGACATTGCTTACGTAGATGCGGAGGCGGCGTTTGACCACAGCTACGCGGCTGCTCTTGGAGTAGACACGGACAATCTGCTGATTGCAGAGCCAAATTATGGAGAGCAGGCGTTGCAAGCTGCCCTAGATGTTATAGAGACGGGCGGGATGACCCTAGTTGTCATTGACTCCGTGGCCGCGCTAGTGCCCCGCGCAGAACTCGAAGGAGAGATCGAAGACGCCCACATGGGGCTTCAGGCACGCATGATTGGTAAGGCGTTGCGCAAGATGACTGGGATTGCCAGCAAGACGGGAACCTGTGTGGTGTTTGTCAACCAGTTGCGGGCGACCATGAACGCATCCTTCGGCCCCAAGTCGGATACGCCCGGTGGGAGGGCACTCAAGTTTTACTCCAGTGTGCGCCTGAGCGTAGACAGGATTCAGCAGTACAAGGAGAAGGACAAAGAAGTTGGCAGTGTGACCAAGGTTCAGGCCAAGAAGAATAAGACCTTTCGACCCTTCCTGGAAATGGACATGAACCTCATGTTTGCAGAGCCGGGGCAGCAGCCGGGGTTTGACAGCACAATGAGCCTCGTGGATCTCGCTATCAAGCATGGTATCTGGGTCAAGGATGGCAGCAAGTACGTGTTGGTGTCTACGGGCGAGTTGGTTATGGGTAAGGTCAATCTGCGGGATGGGTTGAATGATAACAAGAACTTGAAGAAGATCACGGCTGAAGCAACCCTAGTGGCTATGAACAAGACTCCTGGATATATCAAGAGGGCGCTGCGTGGGTAAGAGACTGAGACTAATTGTTGGTTGTGAGTACAGTGGCAGGGTGCGGCAGGCGTTCAGAGAGAGAGGACACGACGCTTGGAGTTGTGACTTCCTACCATCTGAAGACAATAGCCCGTTCCACATTCAGGGGGATGTACTAGAGCACCTTGACGACGACTGGGATATGGGAATTTTCCACCCAACCTGCACATACAACAACCTTGCGGGAATTCAGTGGATGTACCATCCCAAGGATTCTCACTTGCTACCCGAGGAACGCAGGAGGCACCCAAAGTACCCCAACCGGATGATTGACTTCAAAAGGGAGACTGAATTCTTCCTCAAGTTGAAGAACTGCAAGATTCCGAAGACGTGTATTGAGAACTCCCAGCCTCACGGATTGGCAATGTCGGTGGTTGGTAAGTATACCCAGAAGGTGCAGCCGTGGATGTTTGGTGACCCATTCAAGAAGGGCGCTTGCCTGTGGTTGAAGAATCTGCCCAAGTTGGCGGCTACGGCCATTGTGCCGGTGCATCTGCGGAAAGCTGAGTGTCACTTGGCATCACCTGGTCCCAACCGCTGGAAAGAGCGGAGCAGGACTTATGAAGGAATTGCTACTGCGTTTGCTACACAGTGGGCTTAACCGATAGTACATAGCGAAGGAGACATTATTACCTGCATAGTCGGCTGTGTCAAAGACGGTGTAGTAACGATTGGTGCAGACTCCCTGGGAGTTGCAGGGCTGTCCAAAACTACCCGCAATGATGTCAAGGTGTTCCATCGCGGCCCTTTCGTGATTGGGTTTACTTCTTCCTTCAGGATGGGGCAGGTATTGCAGTACAGCCTCAAGACCCCGCACCACCCTGACGGCATGGATGACCACGAATACATGGTGACACTGTTTGTAGACAGTGTGAGGGAGTGCTTCAAGGCTGCTGGTATCGCACGCAAGGCGGATGACATTGAAAGCTGTGGCAGTTTCCTAGTCGGTTATAGGGGCAAACTGTACCACGTAGAAAGTGACTACCAAGTAGGCGAGAGTGTTGACGCCTATAGTGCGGTTGGTTGTGGTACAGACCTTGCATTGGGCAGCATGTACACAACTGAATGGGACGACCGCACGGCGGAAAGCAGGATCACGATTGCCCTTGACGCAGCCTCAAACTTTTCAGCCGGGGTAGGCGGTCCCTACCATTTTGTATCCTCGGAGGATAAATGATTCACATACACATCCCCTTTAGCTTATCAGCAGAAACAATCTTCCTGATTCGCGCAGGTATCCTAGCGGTTTCTACCGCAGTGCTTGCAGTCAGGTGGAACCGCTGGACAATTCGCAGGATGCTCAAGGAGGAATTCGTTCGCCAACTCTTTCTGATGGAGATGGGAACCGTGCCTGAGAAGTACAGGGAGCGTAACAAAAAGTGGTGGAGGAGAGGCCAGTGAACCCCAAGATCCTGCCCACAGTCATGGTAGTGCTGTCTGTCCTTGCTTCCGCGTGCTACTTCTACACCAAAGACGTTAGGCACGGTATCTACTGGCTTGCGTCTGCCGTACTCATTGCGTCCGTTACGTACTGAAACCCTTACCCCATACATAGATAGGAATACAGATTTGAATTGGTCTAACTTAGGCAAGATTGTCTTTCGTAGGACATACAGCCGCGTGCAGGGTGATGGAACAAACGAGTCGCTTAGGCAAGCGGCAGAGCGGGTCATTGCAGGAAATGTCAAAGGATTGAATGTACCGGAATCTGAGCAGAAGGAACTCCTGCGGCTGCTCATGGAGAACAAGGCCGGTCCCGCTGGAAGGGGATGGTGGTTTTCAGGAGCGGAAGCACAAGACAAGATTGGTGGGGCTGCATTAAACAACTGCTGGTACCTCAATGCAGCAGAGTGGCAGAACTACATCATCGCCCAAGACCTCTTGATGCTGGGTGGCGGGGTGGGCCTGAGTGTCGAACACAGGTTTGTGAGCAAGCTGCCCAAGATTAAAAAGGGCGTTGTCATTGTTCACAAGTTGACGAAGGACGCTGACTTCATCGTACCGGATAGCCGCGAAGGGTGGAACGAACTCATCTACCGTGTGCTTGAATCTTACTTCGTTACCGGCAAGGGGTTCACGTACTCCACGATTTGTGTGCGCGGAGCAGGGGAAGCCATTGTTGGGTTCGGCGGTGTGTCATCCGGTCCCTTGGACCTCACCAAACTCGTAGCAACCTTGGGGACAATTCTGAACCCTCGTGGTGGTAAGAGTGTACGACCCCTGGATGCTGCCGACATCATCTGTGCTATCGGGGAGATGGTAGTGTCTGGGAACGTCAGGCGCTCTGCCATCCTGATTCTTGGGGATGCTTGGGACAAGGATTACCTCAAGGCCAAGCGTTGGGATCTCGGCGTACTGCCTTCTTATCGAGGCAAAGCCAACTTCTCAGTCGTGTGCGACGACATTGATGACGTTCACCCGTTGTTCTGGAAGACATACGAAGAAGGCGAACCATTCGGCATCCTTAACCGTAGCAACATACAGAAGTATGGTCGCATGGGAGAACTCAAGGCAGACAAGGCGGAAGGGGCAAATCCTTGTCAGCCAGCATGGGCTACCGTGCTCACTCCTGAAGGTATCCGGCAGTTCAAAGATATTGACGCGGGAAGCACGATCTGGTCTGGTAGCAAGTGGACAAAGGTTGTAAAGAAGTGGAGCACGGGGCAGAAGCCGGTTCGCGCCTTTGCAACCAGAGCGGGCACCTTTTATGGGACTGGTAATCATAAGGTTGTCAGCAATGGGGCCAAGGTTGAAGCCTATGACGCGGTGACTATTGATACCGTCCAGGGTCCAAGTAGATTCTCCCTTAACCGATATGCCATGGACGTTATGGACGGATTGGTTATCGGTGATGGGACTGTCCACGAGGCATCAGGTAACTTGGTCGGCCTTGATATTGGTGTGAATGATGGGGATTACCACACGAGTGAGATACGTACCTTGATTGGCCGTGCGCGTCCAGGCGTGAGTGAACACTTTTGGGAGATTACGACTACGGTTACACACGATGAACTCCCGAGAACATTCCTGCGCGAAGTTCCCGAACGGTTCAAGCAAGGGGACGAAGCAACTGTTTGTGGGTTCCTGCGTGGTTTGTTCTCTGCCAACGGTTCTATTGCTGGTGGGCGGGTAACGCTGAAGCAGTCAAGTTTCAAGATGATCGAAGATGTTCAGCAAATGCTCTCGGGAATCGGCATTAGGTCGTATTACACATGCAACAAGGGTAAGGCAGTTAAGTTCTCGAACGGGACATACCAGTGTAAGGATTCATTCGACCTCAACATCCTCACCGACCGTGTAGCCTTTGCAGAGCGTATCGGGTTCCTTCAAGGGTACAAGAACGCTGCACTCGCTAAGGCCATCGCTTCAGGCCAGCAGATTGAGAAGAAAACACCCAAGAGCAGTTACGAAGTCAAGGAGGTTACATCTCTAGGTGTGCAGGAAGTGTTCGACATTATGGTTGAGGACGAAGCGCACACGTACTGGACGGGTGGCCTACTTGTTTCCAACTGTGTCGAGGCTACCCTAGAGCATGGCGAACCCTGCAATCTAACTGAGCAAGCACTTTGCAACCTGAATGGCCCGCAAGAGTTCTTCGGGGCGAGCCGGTTGATGCACAGGTGGGCAAAGCGGGTAACTATGGCTCGCTACCATCACAAGGTGTCTGCCGATGTAGTTGCACGCAATAGGCGCACGGGTGCTGGTATCACGGGCATCTTGAACTCGCCTTTGTACACGCCTGACATCCTGGATGAAGCCTACAAGCAAATCCAGATGGAGGACATTGCATACTCTGCACAGTTGGGGGTTCCTCTTAGTGTTCGCACTACAGTAGTCAAGCCGAGCGGCACACGTTCCAAGGTCATGGATTGTGGGGGCTACGAAGGCGCACACGCGCCCCTGAGCCGCTACATGATCCAGCGGATTAGGTTTGCTGCTAGTGACTCGCTGGTACCCCTCCTGAGAGCCGCAGGACACCATGTAGAGTTTGACATCAAACTAGACGGCAAGAGGGATCACAGCACGGTCGTAGCTGAGTTCTACGTTGCTGCCCCTGTGGGTTATCCAGTTGTGGACGAAGGCTGGGATACCTGGAAGCAGTTGGATACCTTGAAGCTGCTGCAAAAGCATTGGGCAGACCAAGCCGTGTCGGTCACGGTTTACTACAAGAAGGAAGAGATCCCGCAGATTAGGGCATGGCTGGCTGACAACCTGCAATACATCAAGTCCATTAGCTTCCTGCTGGAGACAGGACACGGGTTCAAACTCGCACCCAAGGAAGCCATCACCCGTGAAGAGTATGACCGCCTAAGCAAAAATATCAAGCCCATTGCTCTGGATGATATATCGGATGGAGAGATGGAAAGCCAGGAGTGCGCGGGAGGGTTATGCCCAATCAAGTAAGCAAGCACAAAGATCACTGGGTGGGCGGAAAATGCGCCTGCCCTCTCGATGGTAAGTGTATCGAGTGCGGCAAACCTTGTAACGACCATGACCTTGTGGCCGACTACCATTGGTGCAACGAATGTATCAACCGTGCATTGGACAACGATGCAACTGGGTTCAAAGGAGAATGATGACTAAGTACGTGCTGGGATTTATGTTTGATGGTGATCGTGTTGCGCTTATTAGAAAGAACCGCCCCAAGTGGCAGAATGGGTTGCTCAACGGTGTCGGTGGGCATGTAGACGCAGACGAAGATGATATATGTGCTATGACGCGGGAATTCTGGGAAGAGACAGGGATGCGAACTAGGCCGGGTAGTTGGAAACCATTTGCCACTCTAAAGGGGGATGGGTTCGATGTTCGGCTTTTTGTTGCGGCAGGAGATGTGGCCTCACTCAAGACAACGACGGATGAAGCTATCGTGGTCATTCCCTACAAGGAAATTAGTGAGCAGAATGCTGTGTCGAACCTCGTGTTCTTGCTGCCCATGGCTAAACGGCGGTTGGACGGGAAGCTTGAGTACCTAGGTATTACGGAGATAAACTAGGTGCTTAGAATCCTATTCACAGACGGCTCAAAGAGAGAAATCGACGCAGACGATTTTATGTGCCCGGAGAAGATAACGCTGTTTCGCAAGAGGAACCCCAAGGGGGAAGATGGTCGCCCACCTGAGACCCGCTTTCGGGTTGTGGAGCAAATCAAGACTGTCCGCATCAGGGACATCCAGGAAATCAGAAAGTAAAAAGTAGCAAAATAAAGGTTGTTTTAATCCTAGACAGGGTGTAGTATCAAAACATCGACCGGAGGACACAGCATGAGCATTGCATCTCGATTCGCAGCCATCAAAACCGCATGGGCTGGGTTTGTCAAGCGCAACGTTGTTGACGACAACCCATTTACGTACCAAGAAGAGGTTACAGCTTGGGCGCAACGGGATGCTGCATTGGTCCCAGCATTGGCACGCCCCTATACCATCCAAGGCAGGTTCCTGGAGTTTCACGCAGCCAACCCGCAGGTTTACGAGAATTTGGTTGAATTGGCGTATGCTGCCAAGGATGCAGGGTTCAAGTGCTACTCCATCAACTCCCTTGTGGAACGGCTTCGCTGGCACTACAACATTGATATCCGCACGGATGGGTTCAAGATTGACAACTCCTTTCGCGCAAACTATTCAAGGCTGATTATGCAGCAGGAACCGGGGCTGGCCGGATTTTTCCATACCAGAATTCAGACTGCGGCTTAACCGATACACCATGGATGATAATTATGAAGCGGCAGAGCCTAAAGAAACTGCTCAAACTTGTTAACAAATCGTTGGCCTATGAGTCGGCTAGGGCAGTCCGACCCGCTGGCCTTCTCTATGTAACGCGCACAGATTTGTTGACATTGGCGGCTGGGAACATCCAGGACGCTATAGATATCAAAAGGGAGAAGCGGTGAACGAGAACCTTACTTACAGCAAAAACGGCCTGCACTTGACCGAAGGGTTTGAAGGCTGCCGTCTCACGGCGTACAAAGATGTAGCGGGAGTCTGGACCTGCGGTTACGGCCACACTGGCCCCGATGTTCACATGGGGCAGACCATTACCCCGGAACAAGCGGCTGCATTCTTGATGCAGGATATCCAAGTGGCTGCCAAAGCTGTCAAGCGGTTGGTCACTGTACCCGTGTCACAGAATGTTTTTGATAGTTTGGTTGATTTCACATTCAACTGCGGACAAGGCAACATGGCTCACTCCACTCTGTTACGCATGGTAAACACAGGGGATCTCAAAGCCGCTGCCAATGAGTTTGAGAAGTGGGATAAAGCAGGCGGCAAGGTGGTAGCAGGTTTGCTCCGTCGCAGACAAGCAGAGGAGGCCGAGTTCAATGGGTAAGGATGAAACGTATGTACGGAGTGTGTGGGAGCGTGTTGATTTCTTCTTAGCGAGTAAAGACTTTAATCAGCCTCAAGCGGTTATCTGGGTTGGTGATGACGCCCATAGATTTCCAGATTACGCCGCAGCCGCCGAGTTCACCCGCGAGCACGAAGAGAAGGTGAGGCTGTTGCGGCGGGATATCAGGTGGGTTCATAGAGCAGCGTCGCCTGAATGGGAAGACATCATTACAGAGGGTGATGATGTTTACAACGTAAAGGAAGAAGTACGAGATGCGTGTAGTCAGGCTCGCGTCCTCTCCCTGCTTACATCCGAACTCACCCGCCTCACTACCGGCATGAAGGACACGTTCAATGGGTAAGCCACAGACCAAATTGAGTTGGATCAACCGGGGCGCTGCCGAGAAGATCAACTGCTTACAACTCCACAGGCAGACCAAAGACCGGCTTATGACTTCTGCCATCACCATCAAGGTTGCTGCTAGTGAAAGCACTCCAGATGGCATGGCACTCAGGGGGGCTATCATATCTGTTCCTTGTGTGGACCGGCCCTTGAGCAACTACTGTGAAGAACCATGGGACGATTTCTGCGTCTATATTACCTACACATACGATGGCTATTCCCCCTATGACCTGCTGACTCGTGGTGAGTTTATTGTCCAGACGCTCGATATTTGGGAATCTATGTACGCAAGGTTGGAAAAGTTGAACCCCACGGTGGCTGCGGAGATCCAAGTTGCATCCGCCTACCTCCGTAGTTGCTACCTCTTGCCCGAGCTTATAGACATGCAGAGCACGATAAACGAGATTGACGAGATTGTAGTTCCAATCGGGGGTACGCCCATTGCGTAAACCCAAACACCCCAGTCTTACGATGACACAAACTAGCCTGGAGACATTGGGGCGCGAATGGCAGACCCGGCTCAACCTCAACAACTGGAGTATCGTCTTCCACCTTGTTGACCAAGATGCAATTGAGGAGTGCTACGGAACTAACAACTACTTTTCTCCAGCCTTGCGGTCGGATGTCAGCATTTTGGACCCCGCTGACAACACATCGGACAATCCTGGAGACCCCGTGTATATCCCAGAGGTCACGCTTGTTCACGAGTTGCTGCACCTGACTGTGAGCCAGTTGGACCCAAGCCAAGAGTTGCTGCACATTACTGAGCAAACTATCGAGACATTGGCTGTGGCTCTTGTGTCCGCGAAGTATGGGCAGGTATGTGTCAGAGAGTTCTATCCATTTTACGAAAGTTAACCCAAAATACGAGGAGATTCAAATGGCGAAGTTTGTTATGGAAAACGACGAGGTTGAAATCACTCCGATTAAGTTCAAGGCTGGAGTTGACGCATACGGAGATTTTGTTGTCCGCGCGAATGATATTGACCTGTTTTACATCGACGCCGCCACAGGGACGTTCGTGTTCTACTGCCTTGGGGATTCGGAGATATCTGAACTGACTAATGCTGGTTTACATTTCAACGAGCGTAGTGAACTGGTAGTGACGCCGTGATTGCCCTCGCCCTGCTGTTCCTATTCATCCCCAGACAGGCGGCTCCTCCTGCACAACACGCAGAGACAGTTTTGGTGCAGCCTGCTCCAAGTCCCCACGACCTCACCCTGTACAACCAACGGGGTGAGCAAGTCGCCAAGTGTCAGATTGTGGATGACGGGCAAACCATTAAGGACTGCAAGATCCAGACGGGGTACACCTTGGATGACGTGTTCACAGCTTGGGCAGACGCTCTCAAGCTACTGGAGAGTGAAGTACCGGACAAGGGGAAGGGACAATAAATGACTACGTACAAGGGCAGAGCAGTGCATTCAATTGGACCGAATGGGTGGTGTTTTCTGTTTCCCATATGTCCTATTTGCAAAGTCAATGACGGCTTCCACTCCTATGGTAAAGACGAAGACTGCCCCTGCTTCAAAGGCTGTCGCCTCTGCCTGAAGTGCTGTGAAGTCCTATTTAAGTTCACGTCGGTTTCCCGAGGGGCTAAACTTCGGAGGCAAATCGGGGCGCATGTAAGGCGTGTAAGAAAAGCGCACAGAGTGGCATACCTATGAGAACGATCATTGCGGGTAGTCGTGGAATCACGAAGATGAAGTTCGTCCAAGACGCTATGAACGAAGCATGGGAGCAAGAAGGCATCTCGGCAACCTCTATCGTGTCTGGTACAGCAGCAGGGGTAGACACACTTGCAATCAAATTTGCAGACGCCTACAACCTACCTTGTGCCAAGTTTCCCGCAGACTGGAACACACATGGAAAATCTGCGGGTTACAAGCGGAATGTAGTGATGGCGGAGAATGCAGACGCATTGGTTGCTATTTGGGATGGCGAGTCTAGGGGCACCCAACACATGATCAACATTGCTAGGGCTAGGGGGTTGAAGGTCTACGTCAAGACGGTTTGAGGTAGACAGCAACCTCTATCCGTGTTCTACTTTGAGTCCAAGGGAGAACACCTATGAGCGTTGACACCATCCTGGAAGCAATCGATGCCAAAATTGGCACCCTTCAGCAAGTCCGCAATTTACTCACGGGCGGGTCGATGAAGGCATTCACGTCATTCAAATCACCTGCCCATAATGGCGGGAACGGCTTTGTCCGCTCCTTGGTTACGAGCAGCAAACGACGAGGCACGATGTCTCCTGAAGCCAGAAAGCGAATCGGGGAGGCTACCCGCAAGCGGTGGGCAGAGCGGAAGAGACTCGCGGCTGCATCTGCGGTAGGTGCGGCTGCAAAAGTGACAGCGGCTAAACGCAATGGCAGCAAGGCAAAGAAGACGGCTGCAAAGAAGTCACCATCTGTTGTGACCCCAAGCTAGATCCCCACAAGCAAGACCCGAGACCCCTTCCGAAAGGTTGGGGTCTTTTTGTGCATATTAAGCAAATAAATTGTTGACAGAATCGGCCAAGGCGCGTAGTATCGGGATTGTTGAAGGAGCTTGACATGAATGGCACTAAACTGAAGGCGCTGGGAGTCACCATGTCCCGCCTTTTAAACCAAGCCGGTATATTCGCGGCTGCGCTTGTTGTGCGACACGGCTGGAGGGTGATGTGAAGGATGTAAAGCAGTGCTAATCGTCGGAGACATCCACGGCAAGACCAACAGCTACCTCAAGCTGCTTGAACACTACAAGGAGCCTAGTGTCCAGATTGGGGACTTCGGGGCGGGGTTCGTACCCATTCCTGTCCTGCCCCAAGATGCTTGGTTCTTCCGGGGCAACCATGACAGCCCAAAAGCGGCTAGGGAATCTCCATACTACCTCGGGGATTGGGGAATGCGGACGGTGGGCGGGGTTACCTTCTTTTTCCTAGGCGGTGCATGGTCGATTGACCAGTCCATGCGGATTGAGGGCCGGGACTGGTGGAGAGATGAAGAACTCTCGATTGCAGAACTGAATACCGCATTTGATGCCTACTGCGAAATCAAGCCTGACATCGTGTTGAGCCACGACGGTCCCAAGGTCGCCACCGGGATTCTACTCAACAAGTTTGCGTTGCACAAATCGGAGCCGTTCAGATCCCGCACGGGGCAGGCACTTGATGCCATGTATGACTTCCATCAACCCCTGAAGTGGGTGTTCGGCCACTGGCACATGCGTTGGAGACAGACCATAGGCAGAACGGATTTCAGGTGTTTGGAAGAACTGGGTTGGTGCCAGATCAATACCACAAAGGATGGAGCAAAATGAACTTCGACGAACTCGTGGGAAAAGAATTTGATTTTTACGGCGTGGACAACAACTGCTTCAAACTTGGAGACACCATTTTCGAGGCTGTTGAAGACGAAGATGATGGCTACCGCTCCTGCATGAAGGAAGTCCTGATTCGCACGGATACAGAACACGGCTTAATCTTCTTCCAAAGGCCCGTTGCAGAAGTCCGCGTAGCGCCTGCCACAGAACACGACTTCGACGGGTACATGTTGATCGACACCAACGACGGGCACAAATGGTTCAAGTTTGGGACGGCAGACAGCAGTGACTACTATCCTTGTTTCCGAGTCGAGTACAACCCCAAGCCGCCAAAGGAACCAGCAATGACAGTCAAACGTGCGCAGGAGATTGTCAGATCCAAGCACCCACAAGCGATTACTGGGATTGTTCGGGGAACCGCATGGCTTGCTGTGAAGAACACGCCCCATGGGACCGTCATCAGCGGCTACCACGATACGAAAGGCTTGGCGTGGAAAGACGCCGCCCAACGGATTCTCCAGAAGCGCACAAATTAACAGTAACCTGTATAATCGGGTCCACACCGCCTGCCGCCTGCTTCCAGTTGTTTACCATGTCAGCCACCGTTTGGGGATACCATGCAGACTCAGACTCGGACTTTAGTCGGTTCCAAAAAACGGATTGTCAGCATTCAGGTTTGCCGAGGCTTGGCGGCATCCGTAGTCATCCTCTCCCATCTCTCTGAGTTCTCCAACAGGTATCTCAAACTCCGGTTCACCGATGGATTACGCACGGGTGATATCGGCGTTGACATATTCTTCGTAATCAGCGGCGTGGTCATTGCCCTCGTAACCATTGGGAAATTTGGCAGCCGTCGCAATGCCATCACCTTTATCCATCACAGGTTTGCTCGCATTTACCCCGTGTTTTGGATCTACTTCATCTTGGTTGGCGTAATTTACCTACATAATCCCGCGACGGTTAACGCCATCGGGGAACGCACCCCCAACCTCTTTTGGGGCTTCTTTCTCATACCTTCGCCGGGGCACCCACTTCTGATCGCGCAGGCATGGACACTGACACACGAAGTCTGCTTCTACTGCATCGTCTTTCTGTTGATGCTTGCCGTTCCAGAACGCCGTGTTGGTTGGTGCCTACTCGGTTGGGGTGCGCTCATTACTGTAGCAAAGGCACTCTCTTGTGTCTTCACAAACCCCCTGCTCTCCTTGCTGGCATCCCCTCTGAACTTCGAGTTCCTATCGGGTTATCTGTTGTTCTTCATCTACCGCCACACTGCTCTGCACAGGCACGCCGGTAAGGTCATTCTGGCTGCGTCTGTGATCTGGCTGGCTCTGATTACGTCGTGGTCCGTTGCTGCCCACGGCTTGACGCATTGGGTTGAGCAGGATGCCTGGAACCGTGTCTACTTCTGGGGACCGTTCGCATTTTTGTTCGTCTGGGGCGCAATGGAACTCGAACGTAATAGTACGCGAAAGATCACAAAGTTCTTTGTAAACCTCGGGGACTGGTCATACTCGATTTACCTTTCACACGTCGTAGTCATTCACGCCGTGGGCCGTCCACTTGCACACAGGTTGCCACACACCCTCCCTACGTTTTTGCTCATCTGTGCCATTGTGCTTCCTGCGTCAATTGCTGTTGGCGCTCTGAGCTACAGGTTTATGGAACTCCCGCTTATGGCGCTGCTCTACAAACGGGAATCAAAAAGGGTTGTGGCGGGTGAACCAGCGGCGGTAGTTCCCGCACAGGGGTGATAACCACAACCACGATCCCAGAACTGAGCAAAATTGACCATACGTGATTTCCCTAGGGGGGAAATAATTGGCAGCAATCACCCCCGACATTGGGTGAAATCCCCTGGGAGGTTTCCAAAATGACGACAGCCATACGCGACCAGAAAGCAGTCAATTCAGCTAATTCAGCTAATTCAACCAACTCCACCGATGCAACCAACGTGGCAGTCAACACGACCCACACGCCGCAAGAACAAGACGCATTCCGCCAAGTCGTTGTTCGACACACCCAGAACTGCAAAATCAGCGCGAACACATTGGAGTACATCTTGGGCAAGATCGCCAAGTCCGAAGACCCCGCTGTGGTCGCCATTCTGCCCAAGGCTGTGGATCTCGTTGCTACCATGCGTGCCGATACTTCCACATTCGATACACAATGTCGCAACTACATGAAGGCGTGGGGCACGAACGGCCCTGGTAACAATCACGGCGCCTAAAGCAACCTCCCTCATCTGTGAGCAGACGGCCCTTGTCCACATCCGTGGGCAGGGGCTTTCTGTTTTCATACGCCTTACACACTGACTCGGCTGAAGTCCAACTCCAGGGATTTCAAGGCAGCCCGTGCAAGTTCCGCATCCTCTCCGCTTCCATCTGCAATCTGTTCAAGTACGGCCTGGAAAAGCGTGTCCTGCGCCATTCGCTGTGCGACATGATCGCCGCCAATCTCTGTGGTCATCCCAAGCACACACCGCTCTACGTCCGCTGCCGTGATCTTCTGGCCCATGCGCCCTCCTAGTATGCAACCGATGGAATCATTGTTGGGCACGAAAGTCAATGTGGGCCGGGTGAAGTAGGTGTACCGTCGTGACACAGAATGGCGCCACCACGCTCTCCACAGCCCCAGGAGGATACTCAGCCCCACCTTGTATACTCAAGGCTGTCTACGGGGCACGAAAATAGCCGCATAGCGTGCAAAGCCAGCGACCAAAAACCGATGCTCTACTCCCATATCTGCGTTGGAGTCCGTTGTAGGGTCACTACTTCTCCGGTTTGCTGCAACTTGCTGACTACTCCTGAAGACTCGAAAGTATTGAAAACATTGCGTGTCGTCGGTAACCCCAATTGAATCAGGGCGGGTTTCTACAGCCGAATCGGTTTCCTAAACCGCAGGCCGTTGGTTCAAGTCCAACCGGGGCCACCATATAAACCCTACAGAATGAAACAGATAGCACGAAACAAACAAAGATTTAATACGACATCGAAAATGAGAGTGTCCGCAGAGGGGTCATTGGTGCTAAACTCTGCGCATGGCTACCAAAATGGCGCAAAAGGCAACAAAACCCCGTGTGGTAAAGACACCTGTAAAGAGCCGGGGAGTGTTTGAAAAGATCAAGGGTTCCGGTATTTGGTGGATTCGGTACTTCGATGCCAACGGTCAGAAGCACAGGGAGAAAGTAGGCCGGAAGTCGGATGCCATCAGCCTCTACCAACAGCGCAAGACGGAGATCCGCGCTGGGGCCAAGATGCCTGCCAACCTTCGGCGCAAAGGTGAGACCCTGGGAACTGTGCTGGACCGTGCGCTGGCTTGGTATGTGTCCCACCGCCCCAAGAGTGTCCGAAGCGCGACCACCCATTTGACGGCCTTCAAGGACTCGTTGGGAGACAGAGTAGCCGCCGAACTCACACCCCGTGATGTTGACGAGTGGATTAGTTCTCACACAGAGTGGTCGCCCGCTACGATGAACCGATACAAGACGACCTTGAGCCGTGCGCTTCAAGTCGCGCTGGTCTCGGGGCATTTGCAAAGGAATGTGGCGCGGCTGGTCACATCCCGCAAGGAAGACAATTCAAGGGTGCGGTGGCTGACGGATGGGGAAGAAACCAAGCTGCTCAAAACCATGAGTCCAGAATTGACGGACATTGTGTTGTTCGCTATGGACACAGGTGCCAGGAAGGGGGAGCAATTTTCGTTGACGTGGGATTCCATCAGCTTCAAGCGGCGGGCAATCTTGTTGACCAAGACGAAGAACGGCAGCGACCGGGAAATCCCCATGACGGACAGGTGCTTTGAAATCCTAGAGAGGCTGCACAAAGACAAGTCCGAGACACACAACCGCGTCTTCCAAGCCAGATGGACAGACGCACCCTTGAAGAATCCCAGGAAGGCATTTGATCTGGCTGTACAGAAGGCTGGGATTAAGGATTTCCACTACCATGATCTGCGCCATACATTTGCATCTCGGTTGGTAATGGTCGGGGTGGATCTCTACACGGTGTCTAAACTGCTCGGCCACTCGTCAATCGGAACTACGCAACGTTATAGCCACTTGTCTCAAGAACGTCTCGCACAGGCGGTTTCCGTACTGAACGCGAGGAAGAAAAGTTAAGGAACGCATCGCTGCCAAAGTACACCAGTGCCGCCTCATCATAGAGCATGGCGGCCTCCTCCGGTGTGCTACAAGTGCCAAGAATCATCAGGACATTGTTTACACGTATTCTCGCCCTATATTTGGATGCGTGTTTCTGCACACCCTTGAACCCGGTCATTGTATGGGGAGGCGCTTTCAAAGCCATTTTCTTCATACGCGCCGCACGGACCGTGTGATCTTGGTTTTGCGCCTGCTCCTCCCTCGTTGCCCAATGGATGTTCCCTGGTTCGTAATGACCATCATTGTTTCTGCGATCCACGGAATGACTCGGGGATGGCCGCTCCCCCAACTCGTCGGCAAACTGTTTCAGGCTCGAAAAACAAAACTCGATTCCTCTTCCTCCGTATCGCCTGTAGGCTTGCGACGTGGGGTTCTGACATCTGCTCTTGGCACCGTGGTAAATGTTGAACACATCTGTGCCTGACATGTCGTGGGTTCGGCTCGCTTCCCCTAGTTGTGCCTTTTGCACACAACCACAACTTGTGGTTTCGCCTCTCCTCAGTCGTTGTCCTACTGTTGCGCACGCGGTGCCACAGTCGCAAAGACAGTTCCACACCACCTTGTGAGAGCCATTAGGTGTGATGTGTGCATTGGGTCGCTTCCCGATAACATGCAGTTTACCGAACCGTAGGCCGGTTAAGTTGATTAAAGTATTTCCCAAAATTATCGCCTTTTCTTATATGTATCATTTAAGGGCATGGACTAATAAACTACACTGTGTCTTTTCTGCTGAACTTCATTAGCTCTACGTGTTGGAGCAAGACCTTGCGCCCCTTGCGCCTTGCGGTCAATTCTTTGGTTGCGATGTAACGGTCGATGGAACTCAGGCTCATCGACAGCATGTTGGCGGCTTCGGCTCTCGTGTAAAGTATCTTTTCTGTGCTAGGCATGTGTCCCTGTCGTTTTCCTCTTGTTTCCCATTCTACACAGTCTTTGGATTAATGCAACATTTATTTTGCTACATTCTGCCACAAACACAAAAAGACCCTGCCTCCGATGTTTTGGAGACAGGGGCAGGGAACTCAATGCAAAAGGCTTACCAACGGTAAATCGTGTATTTGTCAAGGTACAGGATGGAAGATCCGGTCTTTGCGGTCCCATCCACTTGGAAGTTTCCAATCAGATGTCCGACCGGCCAACCCAAGGAGAATGCACCAAGGACCGTAGCATTGATGGGCGATTCTGCCCCATCCAGCCACACAGAGTGGTACGTCACAAACCCCAATGCATCCCGTGAATAGCTAATCTGTACATGGTGCCAAGTGTCCTTGGTCCACTTGGCGGGATTGCACAAGGCAGTAGATTTCAGCCAGTGCGCCTTATGGTTCTGGGGCGTTCCGCTGTTTTCACCGAACTCCCACACACCGGCGCTCCCAGCACATTGGAACGCGTAAATCACAGTGTCCCCGTTGGCGGCTACCTGATTGTTGTCCATTTCCAGGTTGGCGATGAGGCTGCCTGTTTTGATCCGCACATAGGAGTCATAGACAAAGTTCATGGCGTCGGGGTCGTTTCCGTAGGTGTCGGAGTAGAGTATACCTCCGTAGTAAGTAAACAAGGTATCAAACCGTGCTGCCTCACCACTGAGTGACGGGCTGCTCACAAGTGCCATAGACCCCGTTGCTGTGCCATTGGTGCCGGGATCGTATTTAATCTTCCATCCCGTGTGGGTCTGAATGTTTGTGACCTGTACTGCGTTGGGCGAAATGTACGGACTCAACCGCAGAATGGTGTAGCTTGCGCGAGCCAAGCCGCTGTTGGCGTATCCCGGTGCTACCGCCACGGACTCAATGACTGCTGAGACAGAAACCGTAATCGGTCCTGTGTACACCAATGACTTTGTAGTTGGGGCGGAACCATCCAAGGTATAGTGGATAACGGCTCCCGGTGTCCCATCCGACAGTTTGACATATTGCTTACCCGTATACGTACCGGAGGGTAGTGAAAACTTGGGCGTGGCGGTCATGGTGTAGGCGAATGCAAAAGATGTGAGGGCCGTTACAACCGCTAACGCAAGGAAATGCGGGGAAACGCGACGGGTGTTAAGTTTCATCAAGTAAGCCTCAATACAAACAAAAATAAAGGGGTGACCCGAAAGCCACCCCCCGGTGTTACTACTTACTGCCACTACTCGATTACCACGTAACCTCGGTCGGTGCCTCGGTCGGTGCCTCGGTCGGTGCCTCGGGCTGCACTTCGGGCTGCACTTCGGGCTGCACTTCGGGCACGGATACTTCGGGCACGGATACTTCGGGCGCTTTCTCGGCTTCTGCAATAAACGCATTAACCGCGCCGACAAACGCCGTGGCGTCGTCATGCAACATGCCACGACAAGCATTAACGTAGGTGTCTACTGCGGTCTTCAGGACTTCGATGGTCATTGGATCTCCTGGGATTTGTGATTAAAAGATGGGTGGTAGTAAATGGTCAAGATACATTACAACGGCATTGATGGTCGCCCTAATGCCCGTTTTCTTGTTTGGGTGCAAGAGATTGTGTACCTCGTCTGCCCCATCCTTTAGAATGCGGTTCCCTGACTCAGACATGCCCGCTACGCTGTCGATGGTCTTGGGGATGGATGGATTATCAATTACGGTCTTCAAATCGCTTACAGCGCCTTGTGTGGCTTCCAAAGTAACCTTGGTCTGAGTAAGAACCGGCTGGATACCATTTACGGCCGTAGTCACCGCATCAATGGCTTGCACACTATGCAATGTCAACTCGTTCTGGTTCTTGGTCAATGCATTTAGGGTGACATTGGCGTTGTCAATAGTATTCGATACCTTGGTGTTCATACTGTCAATAAAGAGCGATTCCTTCCTGCTAACTTTCTGCGCTTCATTGGCAGTCATATCCAAGTGGATGATCAGGTTCTTGCTGTTCACCAACACCTTATCCAAGAGTTGCTGGGTGTGGTCCAACTTAACGAGTTGCATGTTGACTTGCGCGGACGTAACTGAAATCGCGCTGCCCGCCTTGAGTGCAACCGTTCCTGCTGCGATACACAGGAAGGCTGCACAAATGAGGCAGACAAGTTTTGCAATCTGGATGCTTGTTGCTAATCGCGTTGCTAGGGTCATCTAATCCTTACTTCTTCAGGGTGAGCGCCAAGGCCGCGACCGAAGGGTAGGAAGCAACCAACTGCTTCACAGAGTCAATAACAGCAATGTCCAGACCGGCATCAGCAAGGTGCTGGTGGCTGGCCGCATTACCGGCTGCGAGTACGGAAGCAACCTCACCCAGAATCGCATAGCCCAGCTTCTCGAAAGGCAGAGCGAGCGTGCCATAGACGGGAACCGTAGCGGTCACGGTCTCCACAACGCCTTCGGTCTTCTGAATCTTGGGTAGATCGGCAACAACTTTGGAGTAGAAGGTGGCGAAAAAGTGTCCAACAGATTTGAACGCGAACATATAAGGCTCCTGTATTACGTAGGGTTGACTTGCGTCGAAGTTTGGACATCTACCGAAGTCGTAGCTGGTACCGTCGTGGGAATCTCAATATGAGCAACGTGAAGCTCTTTCTCGGCATAGGGAGCGAGGTTCATTGTTAGGC
>Ga0068855_100000690_pt1 | contig 41251 bp, 39 predicted proteins | sample KBSCornC52_FD_66592 | JGI IMG/M metagenome (GOLD analysis project Ga0068855, IMG submission 66592) | Corn rhizosphere microbial communities from Kellogg Biological Station, Michigan, USA - KBS Corn C5-2 | ecosystem: Host-associated > Plants > Roots > Rhizosphere > Soil ...
CGCGAGGCGCCGCATCTATCTGTCGAAGAGCCGACAGTAGATGCAATGTGAGTCGCCCTTGAGCTGCACCAACAAATGGGTGATCCAGGGAATGTGGTGGCGCGCGGCCGCGTGCTCGAAAGCATGACTCTCCAGATCGCGGCGGGTGAGCTCGGCCGGCCCGGCCTGCTCGAGGATGTATGCCGCCCGGTCGATCTCGATCCGTCCCCGTGGATGGACGGCAATTGCCGCGGCACCCCCATCCACGCGCTCGGCCAGCTTCTCGCAATATGACCGGTCGGCCTCGGCCTTGAGAAGTGCGCGGAAATACTGCTCGAATTTGCCGCGCGGCAGCTCGGCGGGCTGACAGCCCGCCCGCCCGGGGTCGCACGCGGCGGTCAATTCGACTCGGTCGGTAGGAAACCCATCGAGCACCAGCTCGATCCTGGCACGGTCAGCGGTTTCATAATCGTTGAATACCGCGAGCAAAACAGCGCTCATACCTCCTCCTCCTGAGGAACACCAACATCGAGAAAAGCGGTATGATTTTCCGCGCACCCGCGCGGGCACTGCAATAGCCGGAACCATGCCGAAGATCCAGGAAGCCGCCTTAAAAGATCTACATCCTACCCAACTCACCGTGGGCTTCATTGTTGTGCAGGACAAGAAAAAACATCTGGTCGAGATGGACGCACCGAAACAGCGCGACTACATGAGGGAACATCCCATGCCGGCCGTAATCGGCCCCCAGGGGGTGCTTTACATCACGGACCATCATCACCTGGGGAGGGCCGCCGTGGAGGCGAAAGTCGGCACGGGCTTTTTCCTGGTAGAGGCGGACCTGGCGAAATGCAGCGTGGCAGCGTTCTGGCAGGAAATGAACGACAACCAGTGGGTACACCCGCTGGATGAGCACGGCGTCCGCCATGTCTATGCGATGATCCCGCCCCGCCTGGACAAGTTGGTTGACGACATCTATCGCTCGTTGGCCGGATACGTGCGCGATGCGCAGGGCTATGACAAAACACCCACAGCCTTCGCGGAGTTCATCTGGGCTGACTTCTTCCGCAGGAACATCCCGATCGAGACGGTGCGCGCCGATTTCCACACTGCGGTCCAGGCGGGCATTTCTCTGGCCCGGAGCCGCTGGGCCAAACATATACCGGGCTACAACGGAAAATAGGAAAGGGCGAATTGCGCGCAGCTCAGGCGGGCTCCATTCCATGACGCCGCTTGCTCTGCGCGGCCTCGGAAGAGGCAAGAAAGTCGAGCAATCCCCTCGCCTTTGCGGGGTTGGAGCAGCCGCTCGAGATTCCTCCAGAAAAGAGGGTGATGGTTTGGATATCGGGCGGCAAGGGTCCCAGCACTTCGATCCCGGGGAGCGTCATCAGCTCGCTGAGTTGCTGGAATCCCAGCTCCACGGTCCCGTTGGCTATCAGGGATCCCACGGGAATGCCTGGCGGCGGCACCACAATGCGGCTGCGGATCTCCTCCAGAATGCCCCAGCGCTCGAACAGCTTCTCCAGATAGACCCCGCTGGGTCCGGTTGAATAGCTGAGCGTCCTGGCGCCGGACACAGCGCGTCGCACGGCCTCCGCCGAGCTCACATCCGGCCGCGCGGCACCGGCACGTACGGCAATCGACACGCCCGATTTGACAAGATCGATCCGGCTGTCCGGCAGCAGACTGCCGGCGGCGATCAGACTATCGATCGCAGTACTCGACAGTACGACGACGTCCACGGCCTCCCCCGCCCGCACCCGCCTGGCGACGTCGACTCCGCCGGCGGCCTCGCTGATCACCGCCTCGCCGCTCGTGCGCCCGTAGCGGGAAACGAGCTCGTTCAGCAACTCGCGGGTCGCCATGGAGGACAGCAGTTTGAGGGACATGCGCGGCACTCGTCAGGGACGGGAAAATGAGCTTAGCACGCCTGTCCGGCCACCCGCATGGAGCCCGGTGGATCCCGCTCAGGGCGCGCGATTATCGCCTGCGCCGCGCCGGCCGCCGCGCAGACCGTGTTTGATGTTAGATCCCCACGAGGGCGACCAACAGCGACACGCCCGCCGTGCCCGTCCGCCGTGGTCCTTGCGCCGGTCGTGAGCGAAATGCGGCTGAGCTGCTACCGCTTGGAGCGAAGTCGGACTGACATGAACGGCACCTGAACAGCGAGCACGACCTGCGCAGTAACTCTGGCGCGACGGAACTTCGCTGCACTCCGCTCGTCTTACAATCGGTAACATACCGGCACCAGGGAGGCCGATGTGGCGCGATTTCAGGTCTCGACGGCGGTTCTGGCCACCGCCTTGGTATTTCTCAGTGGCTGCGGTGGGGGCGATGGGGCCGGCGGCACCGTCTACACTCCGACTTCAGTCGTCACTCACATTGTGAGCGACCCGGCCTACGACGGCGACATCGAGCAGACAGCCCCCGGCTCCTACGTGGTCACACAGGGCATGTCCTCAACCGTGCAGAGCACCTTTGTCGGCTTCGATCCCAACGCAGGAACCGAATTCAGGACCTTCCTCGATTTCGCGCTGACCGGGCAGAACGGCGTGCCGGGCAACGCAGTCATCGAATCCGCCTTCCTGGAGTTTCTGGTCGACAACATCGACCCGGTCAACGGCAGCCTGCCGGTGCGGGTGGAGCTCGTCTCGTTTCAGCCGCCGAACCTCATCGGTACCGATTTCGATCGTACCATCCAACCTGCATTGGGGGCGGTGTTGGTCTCAGGAGACGTGACCCACGCGGATGTGGGGCAATTCGTATCCGTCGACGTCACGCCGCTGATGGTGCAGGCGCAGCGACTCGGACTCGTCGATTTTCAGGTGCGCGTGATGCTCGATCTCGGGCCCGCCATCTACACGCTGATACAGATTGATGATTCGACGGCGCCGGATCGGTCGCAACGGGCGCCTCTGCTGACTGTGACGTATCACTGAGTCCCCTTTGGCCACCAACAACACCATTACACTCTATGACCTGCAGCTCGCCTCCGGCTGCACAATCAGCCCCTTCGTGTGGGCGACCAAATATGCCCTGAAGCACAAGGGCTTCGACATGGACATTGTGCCGGGCGGCTTTACCGGCATCCTGGCCCGCACCCAAGGCCACTCCGAGCGGCTGCCGGTCATCGTCGATGATGGCCATTGGGTGCTGGACAGCTGGCTCATTGCCGAGTACCTCGACGAGAAGTATCCCGAGCGGCCCGCATTATTCAGCGGTGCCAGCATGAAAGTGCTGACGAAATTTCTGGAAGGGTGGCTCTGGACCACAGCCATCCGCCCGTGGTTCGCGTGTTACATCAAGGACTATCGCGACCTGTCGCTGCCGCAGGATCACGAGTACGTCACCAAGACCCGGGAAAACATGCTCGGACGCAAACTGGAGGAAGTGCAGGCCGGACGCGAGGACCGTCTACCGCATATACCGCCCACGCTGGAGCCGTTCCGCCAACTCCTGCGCGAGACCCCATGGCTGGGGGGCGAGCACCCCAACTATGCCGACTATCGGGCGCTTGCCATATTCCTGTGGACAGCCTCCATCGCAACGACGCCGCCGCTCACGGCCGACGATCCGCTACGCGACTGGCTCGATCGTGGCTTCGACCTGTATGGAGGTCTCGGCAGGCACCCGGGCATGCATACACTGTTTGGGTTGCAACTGCGGCCGGGTGACCCGGAGCCTTTCGCCAAAGCTCCGGCGATGGGGGGTCTGGCAACTCGCAACACCGGACCCGCATCGACGCGAGCGGAGACCGAGCAGATCACTCGAGCAGTCCCCTCTACATCTGCTTGAATCGCGCCGCAAACGTGCGGCTCACGGACAGCACGTCGGAGTGGTCCTTGAGGTGCACCAGGCACCGCCCGAGCACGTCGCGCTCCACACGCTCGATTGCACCGAGATTGACGACGGTCCCACGATGGATTTGCGCGAAATTCCGCGGATCGAGGCTCTCCAACAAATCCTTGAGAGGCGTACGAATGAGATGCCGCTCGTGTGCCGTGACGACCTCCGTGTACTTCTCGGTTGACTGAAAATACAGCACCGATGTGACAGCCACGAGCCGCGTGGTGTTGGCCAGGCCTGCAGTCACCCACGAGAGATACTCACGCTTCGGGCTGGCAAAGGTGGCCAACAGCCTTTTTAAGTCCATTGGTGGCGCGGCCGCCCACTGCAGGCGGGCGACACATTGCGCCAGGCGCGCATCGCTTACCGGCTTCAAAAGATAGTCCGCCGCTGCGGCCTCAAACGCCGCTACAGCATATTCATCGTAGGCCGTGACAAACACGACACGCGTACCCGCGGCCGCTCGGGCCGCTTCCAGGCCACTCAACCCGGGCATGCGAATGTCGAGAAAAGCATATTGCGGCCGCAACCGGTTGAGCTCGGCGACAGCTTGCAGGCCGTTGGGTACCACCGCCACGATGTCCAACTCGCTCCAGAGCTGGCGCAAGCGCCGGGCGAGATCCTCGGCAAGCATCGGCTCATCGTCGGCAATGAGGGCGGTTGCCGCCATCCTCAGACTCCCTGCAATGGCATGGTGATTTCCGCACTGACGCCATGCGGCTCGTGATTATACAGAGCGAGCCGCCCGCGCTCGCCGTACAGGCTGCTGAGTCGAGCGCGTACATTGGCAAGTCCAACGCCCTCCGGTGAGCTTGCATTCAGACCGACTCCGGTATCGGTCACACGCAGGTGAAGCGAGTCGCCCTCTTGCCGCGCCTCGATCCGGATCTCACCGCCGCTCACCGCAGGCTCGACGCCGTGCTCGAGCGCGTTCTCGACCAAAGGTTGCAACAAAAGGGGTGGCAACTCCGCGGCCCGCAGCGCTTCCGGGGCAGAAATCGAGTACTGCAAGCGCTCTCCCAGTCGCAACGCGGAGATCGCAAGCAACGCGCTCACCAGATTGATCTCATCGCCGAGAGTCGAAGACGCCCGCCGCGTGCGCCCGAGACTTACACGCAGATATTGATTCAGATGCTCCAGAATCGACTTCGCGACCTGTGGATGGGACTCGATGACGCTCTGTGCATTGGCCAGGGTGTTGAACAAAAAGTGCGGCTCGATTTGCGCTTGCAACAGAGCGAGCTTCGCAGCGGTCTGCGCCTGCAGCGCTTCGGCGGCCCTTCGGCGCTCGTTCTGCAGGTCGGCGCGATAGGACTCGGAGCGGTAGTAGAATACAAAAAAGGCGCTCGCACCGCTTGCAACCATCAGTCCGCCGACCAGCACGCGCCATTGGTGAGTGGGATCGCGCGCCACATTGGCGATCAAGTCCGGCGACCCTGCCCACGCCGCGATCTTGTGGCCTAGCAAAAAACCCAGCGGCACGGCGATTGGCGCAACCACCGACAGCGGCGCCTGCTGCCCGAGGATCAGCTGCAGCAACTCGAACGTACCCCAGATACTGAAGCCTATCGCGTTGCAGACTTTGTAGGTATCCAGGAAATCCCTGGATACCCCCATGACGACCAGCATAAGGGTGATCATCAGGTTTACAGCGAGCATGAGCACAAACGCACGTCCGCGGTGCGGGCTCGAAAGTTGTCCTACTCCTGTCGCTGTGGAGGGTAACGGGGGCATCGGTTCAATCTAAAAGTAGTAGTCGATCAAGGCGACCCAGGACGCACCTGAATTGTGTTGCCACTGTAGGGCGACACCAGCATGCTCCCAATGATATCGCGCCTCCGACCACACTACCCGACTCTGGTTGGAGGGATCGAATCGCACGAACGTAGTGAGCCCCAGGCGGGCGATGCCCACGTCGTCCCAGTGCGCATACGCAAACACCTTCTGGCGCGCCCCGAGCTCACCGGTTTCGTCATACTCGTATTCGAGAGTCAGGGAGAGCTTCAGAGAGGTCGTATACGTCAAGCCCGTACTGAGGCTGTTGCCGCGGCGGCCATCAGACCATTCCAGATAAGCAACCGTCGCGTTATTGAGAAGACGAGTCACATCCAGACCAGCTCGCGGGGACTCACCCTCGGCGCCGGTGAGCGAAATCTGCGGCTGCAAGTCCGCGAACCAGCGCTGGCTCCAGGCCAGCAGCCAGCGGCTCGCGCCGTTGGTCGCTCCGAAATCCGGGCTGAAAGTGGAGTCATTCGGCCGCGCGTTTACCCGCGGCGCAAAGACTCCAGTCATTGACCCACTGGCCCAGAGGGTCTGCACCCGCCCCATGAGGGTACCCATGCGCTCATCCCGCAAGGTTTCCGGGTCGATCGAGATCAGGGACCGGACCGCATTGGCCTTGAAGTAGTCTGTTGGGTTGTACGCCAACGCCACGCCCTCGCGGAGGTTGATACGGCCTATATCCGCGATGATCGACCGGTTCGGCCGGTAGCTCACATAAGCCTCTTTCAGGGTATTCACCCCTGCGGCGGACATACCATGCCCCCAGAACTCATCGAAGCGATCTGATAACACGCCACGCCAACTGCCGGCGAGCACACCATCGCAGCGGACGTCGAACGACGCTCGCCCGCCATTTTTTGGCATGCCGTCGTCCGTATCGATCGCGGCCGCCTCAGCGTACTCGATGCAAGCGCGTGCCACAGCTGGCGCCGTACTCGTTCGATCTGCCAGTGCCAGAGCGGCCTCATCGCTCTCCTGCGCGAGCGCCGGTCCGCACACGGCGGCGGCGAGCACTATGACAATGAAGCGCATCGTTCATTCGGGCCGGAAGCGCGGCAAGTAGTCCCGCTGCAGCCAACTGTCCGGAATGTCCCGCCAGGCGTAGTTGGAATATCGCATGACCGTCACCCAGCTCGGGGTGAGCCCGTCGATGATGACAACCTCGGTCGGACGCTCGAGGCCGAGCTCGGTTTGAAAGCGGCGGTAATAGGCGGTCTTCAGCAGATGCTCGCTCTCGGAGTAGAACTTGCCTTTGACCGGGCGCTCGGTCGACTGCTCGACCCATAGCTCGATGCGGCGATAGGTCGCAGCGGCGGATGCTGCCTCGACGTCCAGCTTGTGGCAGTGGCGCATGATCCGATCGCCATCGCTGATGTCCTCTGCAGAGCTGCCAACCGCACGATAGTCGTGCGCGAAGTTCACTGTAACGACATCACCGGTCGATGCCTGGCCGAGCAGCCGCTGCTGCGGCGATATGCGGATGCTGGCCGCGCTGGCAGGATCGTAAAACCACATTTCCGTGCCGTTCTCCAGAACGAGCTTGCCGGCCTCCCGCGGCGGCCCCATATAACTCACCAGGGTGCGGTAACTGCCGCTGGCTGCATCGAGCTTGGAATAGATCGCCAGGGTGTTGGAATCCAGCTGCTGCGAGTTGCGGTATTCGGTGAGTACAACGGACATGCTGAAGGGCTTGCCGGGATTGCGGATGGCATCACTGGCGGCCAGAATCTCCTGGGCCTGATTGCGGGCCTGGTTCTGGGGTTGGGGCATCGCGCTCTCAGCGGCGAAACCAGGCGCCGCCGCCCAGAGGCCCCACAAACCCACTACCGCGAGCAGCGTCAAAGTACGCATAGGCTCACGCATGCCTCAAGGCGGACACGATGTTGGTCCGTGCCCCGCGCCGTGAGGGGACCCAGGACGACACCACGGTGACCAGAGTCAGCGCGATCGCCACGCCTAACATAGGTTTTGGCTCACCCCAGACCCGCACGGTCAAAGGCACCGCATCCGTACGACCGGGCGGAGTCCAGGTGATGCCACCATGATTGATCAGAAAGGCGAGGACGAGCGCAACAATGATCCCGAGAACCGAGCCCGCCAGACCCAACAGGATGCCCTCCATCATGAACATCTTGCGGATGCCCGAGCGGCGCACACCGATCGCTCGCAAAGTCCCGATTTCCGGAGTGCGCTCGACGACCGCCATACTCATGGTATTACTGACGGTGAACAGCACGATGACCCCGATGAGAATGGCGATGAACCCGAAGATCGCAGCGAAGAACCCGATCGTCTGACCGTAGGTGGGATTCAACGTCTCGTAATCCTGGACTTCGAGAGGCTGATCCTCGAGTGTCGTACGCAGGAGTTGCTCGAGGCGTGCCCGGGCCGCCGGAATCTGCGCAGTGTGGTGGAGCTGCACGATGATCGACGTCACCTGGGGCGGATCGCCTGCGTACACCAATCTCTGCGCCTGCTCCAGATGAAGCGCAACGTAGATATCGTCCAGGTCCTTCACTGCCTGAGTGTCCGCCTCGATCACCGCAAGGCTCGCCACATTGGGCGCACCGCGGGCCGTCGCTGCAAGCAACTCGATGCGCGGACTGCCGGCGACTGCGCTCGGCGGCGCGATACCTTGCGAGGTTCCCGGGACTTGCGCGCCCGGTGAGTCCTGCAATTTTTGTGGCACTTCCGCATCGGCCAAAGCAGCAATGTCCGGCGGCAAGCCACTTCCCGCAGACCTCGAGGCGCTCGTCGCAGCTCCCTCCGGCGCCGGACAGCTCCGAATATGCAACGGCTCACAAAGCTGCAGCACGCGTGCGACTCCCTCGCCCACCACGGCAGCATTTGGCGCGGTACCCGTCAGTGCCAGGTTTCCCGGCGTCCCCTCGAATCCGAAGTCGTTCCACTTGCGCAGCTCATTCTGCCCGTCAATGTCGGAGCCGGTCGCAATCACCGTCCGCGAGACTCCTGCCGCGAAATTCCCGGCGATGCCTCCCAGTTGTAAGGTCGGGGTCACGACGGTCAGCATCGGCGCGAGCACCGGATCGTGGCGCACGAGATCCATCACGTGCCGATAGTTGGTAATACCGTAGCCAGCCGGGTTGCCGCTGCCATAAAGGAAGTAGTCCTTGTGTTGGATCTGCAGATGGCCGCTGGAGCGGACGAAGCCCATCTGCAGGCCATAGCGGATATTGCGCGTGTAGCCCCCGAACAGCAGGATCGCGACAGCGCCGACCACGATAGCCGCAAGCGTAGTGAGCGAGCGGCGGCGATTCCGCGCTAGATTTCTGACAGCGAGCGCCAGTGTCATATTGCTTCAGCTCCCGGCATGTAAGTGACAGCCGACCGTTGCACCGACTCGACACGCCCATCACGCATGAACACTTTGTCGTCCGCTGCGCCGATTACTTGTGGATCATGCGAGCAAATCACGATCGACACTGCATGTTCACGCTGCATGCGCCGCATCAGCTCGATGATGGATGAGGCGGTCTGACTGTCGAGATTCGCAGTAGGTTCGTCGGCGAGAATCACTCTTGGCGCCGCCGCCAGCGCCCGTGCGACCGCGACGCGCTGTTGCTGCCCACCGGAGAGTTGGCCGGGACGGCGGCGTGCATACGCAGTCAGGCCAACTGCCTCGAGCATCGCGCACACCCGCTCCCGGCGCTGCGCCGCGGCCATGTTCGTGAGGCGCAGCGGATACTCGACGTTTTCGTGCGCGGTCAACACTGGAATGAGGTTGAAGCTCTGGAAAATGAAGCCGAGATGGGTCGCGCGAAAGTCGCTCAGCACATCATCCGAAAGCTCGCCCACCCGCGTGCCATCGACGATGAGATCGCCCGAGTCGGCTCGATCGATACAACCGATGAGATTGAGAAGAGTGGTCTTGCCGCTGCCGGAGGGCCCAGCAAGGGCTGTCAGACAGCGACTGCGAATCTCGAGGTCGATGCCGCGTAACGCCGGTACGTCTACGGCACCTACCCGGTACGTCTTCGAGACATCCTTCAGAACGATCACGCTCATGGTGCTTGCACCCCTCCGCTCTCAGTTGCACTCCGGAGCCGAGAGTGCGCGGCGCCGAGCAACCCGGTGCCACAATGCGACGAAGTGCTTTTCGAGCGGACGAGAGGCCGCCCGGACGGCTGAACGGATCAATCTCGGGCCCGCTCAGGAAGTTTTGGCGGGCACGAGTCTTGCGGCGTGATTTCCCTCATGGAGGGGGCAGGCGAAGGCTCAGGAGCGGATATCGAGGCAGACTTCGAGCGAGTCCGCGCGCATCTCGCCGCCATCGTGGTCTCTTCGGAAGACGCCATTGCCAGCAAGAGCCTCGATGGCATCGTCACAACCTGGAATGAATCGGCCGAGCGCTTGTTTGGCTACACAGCCGAGGAAATGATCGGCCAGCCGATCACAAAGATCATCCCTCCCGAACTGCTACACGAGGAAGCCGCTATCCTCGCGCGGTTGCGCGCCGGACAGCGCGTCGAGCGCTTCGAGACCGTCCGAGTCCACAAGAACGGCTCGCGAGTGGAAATCTCGTTGACCGTCTCGCCCATTCGGGATCGCAACGGCCTGATCATCGGAGCTGCGAAAATTGCGCATGACATCACCGCGCGTCGGCGTGCGGAACGCGCGCTCGCGGAAGAAGCGCATGCTCTCGAGGTCTTGAATCGAGTTGGCCAGGCGGTCGCGGCCCAACTGGAATTGGATCGAGTGGTGCAGATCGTGACGGATGCCGCCACCGAGCTTTCCGGCGCGGCGTTTGGCGCATTTTTCTACAACGTCGTCAGGGAGGGCCAATCGTATTGGCTACACACGCTCTCGGGAGCCGCGCGCGAGTCCTTCAATAAATTTCCGATGCCGAGAATGACGGAAGTTTTTGCACCGACCTTCCGGGGCGAACGGATCGTTCGCTCGAGCGACATCCTCCAGGACCCTGCCTATGGAAAGCTCGCGCCGTACTTCGGAATGCCCGCCGGCCATCTGCCCGTGCGCAGCTATCTTGCCGCCCCTGTCATGTCACATACGGGCGAGGTCCTCGGGGGCCTCTTTTTTGGCCATCCGGAGCCGGGCATTTTCAACGAGCGCGCCGAGCGGCTGGTCGCCGGCATCGCTTCGCAAGCGGCGATCGCAATCGACAATGCCCGGCTGTTCAAGGACCTGCGCAATCGCGAAGCGCAACTGAAGGCCGCGGCGGCAGAGCGCGAGCAGATTCTCGAATCCGAGCGGGCCGCACGCTCGGAGGCCGAGCGCCTCGGTCATATGAAGGACGAATTCCTCGCAACCTTGTCGCATGAGCTGCGCACGCCGCTGAACGCCATCCAAGGTTGGGCGACGCTCCTGCGACAGCCCGGCGTCACGGGTGAGGACGCCGAGCGGGGGCTGGAGACGATCGAACGCAACGTGCGCGCTCAGGGTCAGATCATCAATGATCTGTTGGACATGAGCCGCATCATTTCGGGGAAGTTGCACCTGGAAGTGCAGCCCGTGCAACTGCACGAGATCATCTGTGCCGCGATCGATACCGTTCGCCAGTCCGCCGTGGGCAAGCGTATCCGCATTCTACCCATGCTCGACTCCAGCATCAGCCTGGTACGTGGTGATCCGAATCGGCTGCAGCAGGTACTGTGGAATCTGTTGACCAACGCCGTGAAATTCACACCCCCGGGCGGCCGCATACAAGTCGTGCTCGAGCGCGTGAACTCACACGCCGAAATCACGGTCGAGGACTCGGGTATTGGTATCCGCCCCGAATTTCTCCCCTATGTATTTGATCGCTTCCGGCAAGCGGACCCGGGCACGACCCGGCGCTTCGGCGGTCTTGGGCTGGGCCTCTCGATCGTGAAGACACTGGTCGAAATGCACGGCGGGTCCGTCCGTGTCAAAAGCCCCGGAGAAAACCTGGGCAGCACCTTCGTCGTTGCCCTGCCTATCTCCTACTTGCAAGAGGAAACGCAGCGACTCAAGCAACCGACGTTCTCCACGCAGTCTTTGGACGCCATCGAGCTACCTCGGTTGGACAACGTGGCCGTCCTCATCGTGGATGACGAGCCCGATGGTCGCGCGCTGATAGCCAGGATCCTGGAAGGGCGCGGCGCAAAGACCACCTGCTCCAGCAATGCGGAGGAAGCGCTCGCTTGTCTGCAGCGGGAGCGTTTCGACATCGTGCTCAGTGATATCGGCATGCCGGGTGTGGACGGTTACGAGCTCATTCGCCTGATCCGGGCTCTCGAGTCGGACCGCCGGGCCCCCACTCCGGCCATCGCGATCACGGCGTACGCCCGCTCCGAGGATCGCCAGCGATCACTGCTCGCAGGCTATCAGATGCACCTGGCAAAGCCGATAGAAGCGCGTGAGCTCGTTGCCGCGATCGCGAGTCTGTTGAGCGTGAGCCAATGAGATCCGCAACCGCCATCAGCTCGACTGCGCGCTCAGCAGCTTCTTGAGTGCTTCGACATCCACGGGCTTTTTCAAGTGGTGGTTGAAGCCAGCCTCGAGGGCGTCCGACCGGTCGGCGGCTCGGGTCCAGCCGGTCAACGCAATGAGTCGCGTGCTCTGCGAGACGAGTCCGTTGGCACGCAAATGGCGCGCCACCTCGTAACCGCTCATACCCGGCATGGCGACATCCAGAATCAGTACATCGAGACTGCGCTCACTCGCGATCTTGAGGGCCTCGGCGCCGTTTTTGGCCAGGTGGACGTTATGCCCTTCGATTCTCAACAGCGCCGCCAGAACTTCGCGAGCATCCGCATCGTCGTCCGCAAGTAGGATGTTGGAAGACGAGAGGGGCGCTGGAGCCGACGCCCCCGCGAGCGCGGTTGTTTGTGTGCCGCCCGGCGCCGCGGTGGGCAAGCGGACGGTGAAGACCGAGCCTCGATTCTCGCCCTCGCTGAACGCCCGCACCGTGCCCCCGTGCAACTCCACGATCCCCCGCACCAGTGCGAGACCGATACCGAGACCCGCCTTCGCGCGCGGGCGCGCCGCCGGAAGTTGCGCGAACATCCCGAACACCGCATTGAGCGATTCCGGTGGAATGCCGATGCCGTTGTCGCGCACCTCGATGGCGACTTCCGGTCCATCCTGCCAGAGGCGCAGCTCGATCCGCCCGGACGGCTCCGTGTACCGCGCCGAATTGGCCAGCAGATTCGAGATTACCTGCGAAAGCCGCGCGGGATCGGCAACGATTTCTATCTTCTGCTCGGGAACCTCTACGCTGAGCGTGTGCGCCTTCGCATCCATCAACGGCTGAGTGGCCTCGACGGCGGAGCGCACGATCAGGGCCATCTCGCAGTACTCCTTGCGGAGCTCCAGACGATTGAGTCGAATGCGGGTCACATCGAGCAGGTCATCCAGCAAACGCGCCATCTGGGCGACCTGGCGACCGACCACGTCGCTCGCCAGATTGAGGGTCATCGGAGTCGCCTTGTCGGAGCCCAACAGCCTGGAGGCCGTTTGCAGGGCGCTCAGCGGATTACGCAGCTCGTGAGCCAACATGGCCAGCGACTCGTCCTTGGCGTGCACCGTATCGCTCAACTCGTGGTTGGCACGACTGATGCGCGCGAGGTGATCCGCCACCCTGTATTGCCGCTGACGTCGGCGCAGCGCCCCTTGCACTGCGGTCAGCAGGGCCTCCTCATGAGGGACTGACGGCAGCAACACGGCGCTCGCGAGCACATCCGGTAACCGCCTCGGCCCGCCACGCGCGAGTCGCGGCATCACGATCAAAGGAAGGTCCGACCAATCCGGCTGCGCCCCCAACACTGCCGCGAACGAGCGTGAGGTGGCGGCCCATTCAGCGCCCTCGGAGGTCAAAACAACTGCCGCGGCGCCAGTCTCGAGGGCGGAAATCAGCTCCGCCATGTGCTCGCACGCCGCGGCTGCGATGCCTGATTCCGCCAACGCCTGTAAGGTCCGGTCGCCCTCTGCGCGGGAGGGTGCGAAGACCAGGACACGATTACTACGATCCAGGATGACGGCCCGTGGCTGCGACACTGTTGGCTATTTTGCTGAGCACGCCGGCGGCGACTGCAGCGATCTGCGGGTGCATGCCGTCTTTGACCTGCGTTCGCTTGGTCTCAATGGCGGTCTCGACGGCTTCCACGAGCGCATCCATGGGAATCAGCTTTCGCTCTATCAGCACGAGGAGCAAACACTCCAGCAACATTATCGACGCTTCCGCGTAAGCCAGATGCTCCTGGAGAAGCTCCGGCTTCAGGGACTCCGCTGGATCCTTACTCACTGCGCTGTCCTTGCATCCCGACGTACTCCGGTGTCCGCCGCTCGTAGGCATCCAGGAGCGGATAGGCACGCCGTGTCAGCTCCTCGAGATTCGTGATCACGACCTCGCCCTCACGGATGCTGAAGATCCCGCTCTCGCGGAAGGTCTTGAGAATGCGATTCACGTGCACGGCGGTTATCCCGATATGGTCGGCCAACTGCGCCTGCGTGAGCGGCATCCGGTAGGTGAGCGCATTGCGCTCGATGACCCCCGAGAGCGCCAGACGGCCCCGGAAATCGATCACCAGCAGCGCCAGGCGCTCCTCCGCGCTACCCTGCCCCAATCCGAAAACCCAGCTATGCAGGCGACGCTCCTCCTCGACCACTTGCCAGATGCACCGATTCGTCAGGTCGACATCGGTCGTAAAGGCGCGGTGCAGCTCCTTGTAGTGGATCCGCTGCAGCACCGCATCGCTGAGCGTCCGCACCTCATCGAAATGACACGAGGTGAACATGCTCTTCACCGCGAACAGCTCTCCAGGCAGGAAAACCAGGATCAGCTGGTCGCGGCCATCGCTGAGGCTGCGGGTTCTGCAAGCCCATCCGGAAATGAGGCGATAGACGAACTCGTGGTCCGTACCGGCGCGGATCAGGACTCTTCCGGCGGGCAGGTCCATGCGCGAGCCGGCATCGCGCATCAACTGTTGCAGCTTATCCTCGCCTGCGAGCAGAGAGCTTTCTAAATCAGGTCGATGGTGCGCAAACCGGGCCGGGTCCCGCATGGTTCCTCCACACCGCGCTCATGGAATCTCGTAGCGCTGGAACCAAGAATAACGTGCCCAAGTGCCTGATGGGTGCGCGGATTACCAACATAAGTTAGTGCAGTAATCGTACGGTAAAGCTGATGCTTGGGGTGGGAGCGGCGGCTCTAGAACGATCGATCGTTGAGACGCCAGACAAACCCGATATCGAACGAGCGCGGCAACCAGTCGCCCGGAGCCGCGATGGTGGAATCCGAAGCGAGGAAACGGGCGCAGCACGGATTGCGGCGATTGGTGGTGTTGGTCGCTTCCGCCCACAGACTCAGATCGGTGCCCGCGAAGGGAATCGACCAGGAGGAGCGCAGGTCCAGGGTGAAGAAGTTACCCCAACGGCTGGAATTGCGGCCTCCGATCAGCAGGGCCGGTGGCGCGGAGCTCCGCGGCGGGATGAAAGTGAACCGGGTCCGCGGCCAGCCACTATGCCAGCCCAGCACCACTTCCGTGGCTACCGGTCCCTCGGTCCAGGTCAAACCTGAGGTGAGCGCATGCGGCTGATCCCAGCCACGCAACATGCTCTTGTTGGGAAAGTCATCGACGATCCGTGACCAGGTATAGGCAGCCCACCCCTCCAACCCAGCCGTAAAAGCGCGATGCGCGCTGAGCTCGACACCGGACGATTCGGAATCGATGGGCGCGATGAGCACCCTGTCGGGAATGAGATCGGGGACGAGAGTCATCTTCTCCAGAGTGTTGTCATAGTACGGGCTGACGTGCGTCCACCGCTTCCGATACGCCTCGAGCGCGAGACGAGTCTGTTGCGAGCTCTGGTAGTCGACTCCGAGTGTGCTATGGATTGCGAGCTGCGGCGCATCGGGGGCTCTTTGCGCCTCCTCCACGCGCCACTCCTCCGGTCGCTGCGCCTGGGTGAAGTGGCCCCAGGAGCCATAGAGATGCCAGCGGGGGGTGAGGTCATAGCGCAGATTCAGACGCGGACTCCACTCTTTCGCGGTCGGAAAACCCTCATCGGCCTGGCCGTCGAAGCGCACGCCGAGCTCGGCTTCGAGGGAAGCCCAGCGGTGCCGCACGGCAGTCCACATGCCATAAGCGATCTCCTCCGGCGTGATGTTGGCTTTGAGAGAGTTGTCGGGCGCCCGGCCGAAGCCGCGTGCGATGAACTCCTGGAAATACTCGACCCGGTCGTAGCGTAACCGGGCGTTGGTATCGCTCGCTTCCAGGCCGTACTCGATGGTCAGCCGCGGCGACGGCGTAAAGCTCCACTCGCTGCGCAACTGTGTGCGCGAGAAGCTACGGACATCATCTACATGACCCCGGACGAGACCGCGGATCTGCAGAGCACCACTGCGGGTGCGGCCGACATCCGACACGGCCAACACCGTGTGTGAGCGCAGGCGATCTGTCACATTCAGATCGAACCCCGTCCAGACATACTCATCCCGATAGCGTGCCGTGGCTGTCTCTTCCGCATGGCTCGTCGCCACCGACGTACGGTCATCGAGGAGCAACCAGCCGAGTGTCCAGGCGGTTGCCGCATTGGGATGCCAGCGTACCCGTCCCACCGACTCGGTGAACTGGGGATCTCCCACTGTGTTGCCATTGCCCGGCTTGCCGGCAACGTCGGGGGCGCTGTTCCGGAAGGTCACGAGCCAATCCAACGGCCAGTGCCCCGACTGCCCCACACTGCTCACTGCATAACTCAGCCGGCTGGCGCCGACCGCGAACTCGTAACCCGAGCTCAGGGCGCGAGGCGTGATATCGATGACGGCACCGGAGCGCGCTCCATAGCGCACCGGGAAGCCGCCGCTATAGAGATCCATCCGGCTGATCGCAGCAGTGTCGAAGGCACTCAAGAGGGACTGAAAGTCCCTCATGTGGAAAGGATCGCAAAGGGAGACCCCATCGAACTGTATCAATACATCGTCGAGGGGAGAGCCCCTGATGTAGGCACGCGAGGACCCGTTGCTCGCCACTCCCGGAAGTAGCCGTGTCGCCCGTAACGCATTGTCCTCATCGCCGGGAATGCGATCGATATCGGAGCTGGAAAAGCTTTTGGGCTCTCCGGTCGCGCCCTCACCGAGGGTGTACTGGCTCGCATAAACGGAGATCTCCTCGAGCGCACCGGAGCGCTCGGGCATTACAGCCATGCCTGCTGACGGCGGCACCGCTGCCGGCACCGGGACCTCACGGGTCACGACGTACCGGTTCGTGCCCACTGCGTGGAGAGTCAAACCATAGGGGGCCAGAGCTTCGCGTGCCCGCTCGAGTGGAGTAGTTGAGTTCAGGGGAGTTGTAAGCCGCATCGACGGCGTGATGAGATCCGTGCTGTAGATCACATCCACACCGCTGCGCCTCAACCCGGCGAGAATGTCTGCAATCGATTCAGTCGCGGCGTGTGCCGGGGCTATCACCAGCCACAGACAAAGTAAAACGCCGCCCGCAACCCGGATGACGAATGAATAGGTCGCCACTAACAGACAGAAATTTCAGCGCAAATGCGCGGTTCAGGTCCCGGAGCTTACCCTGATCACATCGTCTTCGAAGTCATATCGCAACGATGTTGTGGCAAACACGGTTTCCAACGCTTCGGCGGGTAGCATGCCACTGATAGACCCGTGCAAGCGAGTACGCCCGGCGATCTCGCGCGCTCGTTCGTCAGCGAAACCCACTCGGCGTCCTGTTTCGCGGCCGGCCCATTGCAGAAAGTCGCTGAGAGTGCGGTTTTCGATGCTGTAAGCCGGCTCTAGCGCTTCAATCCACGACCACTCGGGTCCATGTGTGGCGATCGAATGTTTAGCCGTTGGTCCCGTGCGGGGCACGATCAGCTCTGTGCCTGCGGCCGCGGTTTCCGTCGCCGAGCCGCGACGCAGACGTATGCGCCCTTCGCGCACACGGATCCTGACGTCCTGGCTAACCGCGACGTCGAACTGCGTGCCCAGATGTTCGACAAGGCCGAGTGGCGTTCGCACCGCGAACGTGTCGGTGCGAGGAGCCGCAGGAGGCAAGTCAACGTAAAGCTCCCCTGCCTGCAAAGTCACCTGGTCGGCGCCAACCACTTCCAGGCGCGTGCCGCCTGCGATCCGTAAAGTGCCGCCGCTCGATAACTCCACGAGCGCCGGACCGTGAGCCAAGAATACTTCACCGGCCCGTACCACGGTTCCAACCCGTGGGCTCCCGCTCTCCGCTCTGGAAACGATTCCAAGGACAGGCTTGTTGGCGAACGGATGCAACAGGACCGCGGCAACGATCAGCGCCGCGGCCAGTCCTGCGGCGAGTGCGCCCCAGCGCAGGGACCGCTGCCACCGTGGTGGACGCAGGGTTTTGCGCCATTCGGTGGCTACGACCGAGCGTATACGCGCGTAGGACTCATTTGTAAGAGGTGTAAGACGCAGGCCCTCCTCGAGCGTGCGCTCCAACGGATCCTCATCCTGAGGCGGGCCCGGCAGCTTCGAGGCTGTCATGCGTGCTCCCGGAGCCAGACGCCCTTGAATTCCTTCCGTGCGCGGGCCAACAGGGATTGCGCGGCGATCGGAGTGAGCCCGAGCATCGCCGCGATCTCCTCGACCGAGAAACCGTCGCCGTACTTCCACTCCAGCACACGCGCATACCGCTCGGGCAGCGAGTTGAGTGCTTTTGCCACCGCCGCTCGATGCGCCTCGAGCTCCAACTCGTTCTGCGGCTCGTTATCGGAAGGCACACGCAGCTCGAGAAGTGTGTCCCGCGCCGCCGTATCCCCGTCGGCGCTTTCGTGGATCGGCTGGCGCTGCATCTTACGATGCAGACTGGCCAACTCGTGCCGGCAGATCGTGCAGAGCCAGGTAAACAGAGACGCCTCACCCCGAAAGCTCTCGAGGTTGCGGATCGCTTTGATCAAACTGGCCTGTACCATATCTTCGACGCCGGCGCGGTCCAGAGACGAGCGCCGCGAAACGAAAGCGGCGACTCTTGGGGCGTACGCCACGAAGAACGCGTCGAATGCGGACTGATCACCGGCCAGCATACGCTCGACCAGTGTACGGTCGCCCTCGCTCACTCCGCGGCCCCGGCACCACCGTGGCGGTGCCTGTCTCCATTAGACGTCATCAGGTACTGCAATCAATCGCGGCTCGCAAGCCCGCGTTCCTTTTAGTGTGTTCTTGCGAGCCGCGATGGTAAGGAGCCCACGATCGGTTTGCCAGACGTCGCCTCTAAGACAGGGCCGTCGTATAGAGACGTTGGTCTCGGGCGGTTATCGCATCCTCTTTACCGTCTTGACCGCTGTCGAGCATACTTTAGAGCCTGGCTCTGGGCTTTCGAGATGATCCAAGGATCCTGTCACTGCGGCGCCGTTCATTGGCAGTTTGAAGGGCAACCGGAAGGCGCGACCGCCTGCAACTGCACGGTCTGCCGCCGCTATGGGGCGCTTTGGGCCTACGACTACGACGGCGAAGGCATCAAGGTCTCAGGCAAAACGCAACCCTACATCCGCGGCAAGGCGATCGAGTTTCACTTCTGTCCCGAATGCGGCTGCATAGCGTTCTGGCGTGCACGCCAGGAAGAAAACGGCCGCCGCCGCATTGCCGTCAATCTTCGCCTCGCCGAGCCTGAGGCCGTAGCCCAGATCCCGATCGACCGCTTCGAGGGCCTCAACACCTTTGAAGACCTGCCCCGCGACGGGCGCTGCGTCGCCGACTACTGGTTTTAGGTTTGGGTTCTAGGTTGGGTTCCTGGCAGGGCGCTTCGCCTCGCGAAGTGAGGCGTGCACGAAGGAGATACTGACCCATACCGCGACGCTGAAATAAAGCGTCATCCAGGCAATCTCGCTCGTCCAGTCTTCCCATCGGTACGACACCACGCGATGGTGCGAGATGTCGAGCAGACCTTGCGCGATGCTGAGGTAATGACGTCCGCGCTCTTCGTCGGCGATCCACCGCGACCAGTACATAGGTACATCGCGCAAGAACATGTAGGCGACGTACGCAATGCCGCCAATGCACCAGGCAATGAACATTCGCCGCCGAGCACCCGTAAAGGCTGCGCGCAGGAGTCCCACACCCAACACGGCAAGAGCGGCGGAAGCCCCCCAGATAGTCTCTTCGATTACATGGCCGGCGTTGGATGTCGTAATCACCGAGTACCAGGAGCACACCTCCGCAATCGCGATCAGCACGACAATCGACACGGGGATGAGCTTCGCCGAGATCCAAGCGTTTCCCGCGCACTGCCGTAGCATGAGCGCCCATTGGGTCACAAAGCTCAGCTCCGCCACGGTCGCTACGGAGCGGCCAACAATGACACTGGATAGCCATCCATGGAATAGGCACAGCCGGGGTATGTCGTAAACAGGATGCGCCGAGCGGAAAGCACAGCCGAACACATACACCGCGGAAAGTACCAGCTGCCTACGGCAGAAAGTGTAGGCCTCTTGAGATAACAGCGGTTGGTGCTGCCTGAGTGTCGCGGCAGAAGCTATCCACGCGAGCGCATTGAGAGTTGCGATCGCGCAGAGCAAATACCACCAGTACGTGACGCTTGAGGACTGCATCGTAGGTTCTACGTTCGGTAACAATTTACATGCCGCGCAGCTTGGGCGAAATCCCCGCGCTCAGGACGTCATATCCCCATAGAACTGCCACGTTGAGGTTCGCGTTCCCGATCCGCCTATCCCCTACCCGATCACAGGCGTAGTATGGGAGTTTGGGACACCAGCCACCGGGGAAGACGTCTATGACTACGTCAGTAAGCCTGGGCAAACATCCTTTGCTGCATGTCGAGGTCCGCCACGTATCCGCGCGGCAACCGATAGAGTGGCTGCGTCGGGGTTGGGACGATCTGAGGCACCTGGGCACAGCGAGTCTGTCGCAGGGTGCGATGATCGCGATCATCGGTGCCGTCCTCCTCATGCTTTTCAGCACCCACGCCTATCTGGTCGCTGCGGCGATCACGGGCTATCTGCTCGTCGGGCCTATCATGACCACCGGTTTGTGTGAGCTATCGAGACGCCGTGAGGCGCGCGAGCCGTTGCGGGTCGATGAGCCGCCCCTGCCGGCCCCTCGGAGCAGCACCAGCTTGCTGCAGTTCGGTGCCATCCTCGCGGCAATCGCCGTGATCTGGTTTATCGCCTCAGCAGCCATGTTGCAGACTGTGTTCCACACCCCGACACCCAGTCTCGCCGTCGCTCTGTGGGGGAGCTTGACCGACGGGCTGAGCGGTCCGCCATTGTTAGGATACGTGGCTTCGGGCGCCGTGCTCGCCGCGATTGTCTTCGTCTTGTCCGTTGTGGCGGTGCCGCTGATCATCGACCGGCACGCGACGGCGATGGACGCGATGTGGACCAGCATCAGAGTCACTGTCGCGAATCTACCCGCGATGTTGGTATGGGCCGCGCTCATCGTGCTCGTGACAGCGCTGGGATTCGCCACCCTGCTGGTTGGGATGGTCGTGGTGGCGCCTTTGCTTGGCCATGCAACGTGGCATGCCTATCGGGACCTTGTACGATAGGAACATTCTATTAGGGTTTCCTTGCCTTTCTTGACATAGAAGCAGGCCGTGCCCGAGGGCAGGCGCGTTATGCTGGTCGTTCCGGTAGGGAAATCGGTGCTCCTCAGTCAATGCCCTCAATTGAAGCCTTGGACGGCAGCGCGCCCGCGAAGACGCGCGAATGGCGCGATGTCGATGCCGCGACGTTACAGAACGAGATCATTGCTCGCGATAAGCCGGCCGTCATAAAAGGGCTGGTCGCCCCTTGGCCCATAGTCCGCGCGAGCGCCCAATCGCCGCAGGCGCTGCTGGACTACATCCGCACTCGCGACCTGACCCGTCCCGTAAAAATCATGGTCGGGCGGCCCGACATCAACGGGCTGTATTTCTACCGCGATGACATGACGGGCTTGAATTTCGAGCACGCGCTCCAGCCTTTTCACGCAGCATTCGCCAGTATTCTGGGCTACATGGACCATCCGGCGCCCCCGGCGATCTACAGTGGCGCCGTCTCGGTGACCGAGAACTTCCGCGACATCGCCCGGGAGAACTCCCTGGACGTGCTATCCCGGCCGGCTGACGCCAGGTTGTGGCTCGGCAATGCGGTCACGGCAGCGACGCATTACGACAACATGGACGGGATCAACTGCATCATTGCAGGACGCAAACGCTTCACGTTCTTCCCGCCCGACCAGCTGCCCAACCTCTATGTCGGGCCGCTCGACCTTTCTCCCGGTGGACAGCCGACCAGCATGGTGAAAATGTCGTCGCCGGATCTCCAGCGCTATCCGCGTTTCGCGCAAGCCTTGGCGCATGCGGAAATCGCCGACCTCGAGCCGGGCGATGCCGTGTTTGTTCCGCGCTTGTGGTGGCACAACGTGGAGTCGCTCGAGCCACTGAATCTCTCGATGAATTACTGGTGGTTCGAAGGCACTCGAGGCGGCGCGGAGCCCTTCTCCGCACTTGCGCATGCATTGCTGGCGATCACTCCCCTGTCCGCGATCGACCGCGAGCGTTGGCGCCAGATGTTCGATCACTACGTGTTCCGAACCGACGGCGATCCGGTCCCCTATCTGCCGCAAGACCGTCGTGGGATCTTGGGCCCGTTGTTTCCGTCACTCGTAGGCTACATGCGAGCGCAGTTGATCCGGTCGCTCGCGAAAGGACTACCCCATCATCTGCGCGAGCAGATTCTGCGCTTGATGACCCCGCAGGAAAGCCAGCGCGGCTGAGTCAGTAACTGCTCGATCCTAACACCGCTGCTGAGGAGTTGGTGGGTGGTGAGGGGCTCGAACCCCCGACATTCGCCGTGTAAAGGCGACGCTCTACCAGCTGAGCTAACCACCCATGCGAGATGGGGTATAGGCGGACTGGTCTGGGCCAGGCCATCTGGAAAGGCGGGGTAGTCTAGAGAAACAAAGCCCGCCGTGCCAGTCGGGCCCGCCGAGCGCAGTGCGCGGCGGGCCCAGCCAGGTCAGGCGGGCGGTCCGGCCTAGTGAGCCGGGACTACCTTCGGACGACGACGGCGCTTGCCATCACCATCGCTACCGGCGGCGACGCTTTCCACGCCGGCAGCAGCGGCTGCTGCAGCGGCGGCTGCGGCCGCAGGGGCGTCCGCGGGAATGGCGGGCTGCTGGGTGAGCGCAACCTGCAGGACCTCGTCGATCCATTTCACCGGCTTGATCTCGAGATTGCCCTTGATGTTGTCGGGTATCTCGACCAGGTCCTTCTGGTTCTCATCCGGGATGAGGACCGTCTTGATGCCGCCACGGTGGGCCGCCAGGAGCTTTTCCTTGAGGCCACCGATGGGGAGCACCTCGCCGCGCAACGTGATCTCGCCCGTCATGGCCACGTCGGAGCGCACCGGAATCCGGGTCAGGGCCGACACCAGCGCCGTGCACATGCCAATGCCCGCGCTCGGACCGTCCTTGGGCGTGGCGCCCTCGGGTATATGCAAATGCACGTCGTGCTTCTGATAGAACTCCGCGTCGAGGCCGAGCACCTGCGCGCGGCTGCGAACTACGGTCATCGCGGCCTGAATGGACTCCTGCATCACCTCGCCGAGCTGGCCGGTGTGTTGGAGCTTGCCCTTGCCGGGCACCACGGCGGCCTCGATGGTGAGCAGCTCACCGCCCACCTCGGTCCAGGCAAGGCCAGTGACCTGGCCAATGCGGTTCTGGTCCTCGGCCTTGCCGTAGCGGAAGCGTTTCACACCCAGGTACTTGTCGAGGTTCCGGGGTGTGATGGCGACCTGCTTCTGGTCCTTCTTCTCGAGCAGCAACTGCTTCACGGCCTTGCGGCTGATCTTGGCAACTTCGCGCTCGAGATTACGGACACCGGCTTCGCGCGTGTAGTAACGGACTACGTCCAACAGGGCCGCGTCCGACACCTTCAGCTCGTCATCCTTCAAGCCGTTGTTCTTCATCTGCTTCGGCACGAGATAGCGCCGCGCGATGTTCATCTTCTCGTCTTCCGTGTAACCGGGCAGACGGATGACTTCCATACGATCCAACAACGGAGCCGGAATGTTCAGGCTGTTGGCCGTGCAGACGAACATCACTTCCGAGAGGTCGAGATCGACCTCGAGGTAGTGATCGTTGAATGTCGTGTTCTGCTCCGGATCGAGCACTTCCAGCAGCGCCGAGGACGGGTCGCCGCGGAAATCCATCGACATCTTGTCGACCTCGTCCAACAGGAACAGCGGATTGTGCACACCGGCCTTCGACATGTTCTGCACGATCTTGCCGGGCATGGAGCCGATGTAGGTGCGGCGGTGGCCGCGGATCTCGGCCTCGTCACGCACGCCGCCCAACGACATACGCACGAACTTGCGGTTCGTCGAGCGCGCGATGCTCTGCCCGAGGGAGGTCTTGCCGACGCCCGGAGGCCCGACGAGGCACAGGATCGGGCCACGCAGCTTGTCGACCCGCTGTTGGACAGCGAGGTACTCGACGATGCGCTCCTTCACCTTTTCCAACCCATAGTGATCCTCGTCCAACACCTTCTCGGCGCGGGCGATGTCCTTGATGATCTTGGTGCGCTTCTTCCAGGGTACTTTCACGAGCCAGTCGATGTAGTTGCGCACCACAGTGGCCTCGGCCGACATGGGCGACATCATCTTCAGCTTGTTGAGCTCACCAGTGGCCTTCTCGCGTGCCTCCTTGGGCATGCCGGCCTTGGCGATCTTCTGCTCCAGCTCGGTGATCTCGTTCCCACCCTCATCCATCTCGCCGAGCTCTTTCTGAATGGCCTTCATCTGCTCATTCAGGTAGTACTCGCGCTGGCTCTTCTCCATCTGGGCTTTGACGCGGCCACGGATACGCTTTTCGATCTGCAGCACGTCCATTTCGCCCTCAATGGCGACGAGGATGTGCTCGAGGCGCTTACGCACGTCGAGAATCTCGAGAACCTTTTGCTTTTCGGCCAGCTTCAGCGACATGTGGGCGGCCACAGTGTCGGCAAGACGGCCCGCGTGCTCGATACCGGCGAGGGCGGTGAGCACCTCGGGCGGTACCTTTTTATTGAGCTTTACGTACTGCTCGAACTGCGAAATAACGGAACGTGCCAGCACGTCCATCTCGCGCTCGTCATACGCCTCCACATCCGGCAGCAGCGTGGCATCGGATGAGTAGTAGTCGCCGGCGTGCAGCTTCTCGATGCGCGCACGGTCGACCCCCTCGACGAGCACTTTCACCGTGCCGTCGGGAAGCTTCAACAGCTGCAGAATGGTTGCGACAGTACCGATTCGGTACAAGTCATCAGCCTTCGGATCGTCGACGTCCGCCTGCTTCTGTGCGACGAGCATGATTCGCTTGTCGGAGCGCATGGCGACGTCGAGCGCCTGAATGGACTTCTCACGCCCGACAAAGAGCGGGATGACCATATGGGGGTAAACGACCACATCCCGCAGGGGCAACACCGGCACGTTTTCGATACCGCTGGTCGCTGTAGTAGTGGGTGCCGGAGGTGAAACCGGATTAGTAGGATCGGACACGCTCAAGCCCTCGTTGGCAAGTCGACATCGGACATAATCCCCGCTGAGAGCGGGGCCAAACTGTGTCGCAGTGCTAGTTTATCGAGAAATGTGTTGGAAACGCGGTGTTTCAATAGCTGTGGTAACGCTAGCCAATCCGCACGCCGCGTTGCGTGCGGAGCCCGCAGCTGCTGCAGTTGGTATAGCAGCTGCGCCACTCCCTGACCAGGGTGCCGGGCGGGGTCAGTGATGGTTGGTTCCGGATGCGCGTCGCGGTGGCGGCTCATCGACAGCGGGCGTCGCCGCAACGTCGGAACGATAGACGATATAGGGCTGGGTCTGGCCCTCGATCACCGTCTCGTCAATCACGACCTTGCCGACATTCCGCATGGACGGCAGCTCGTACATGGTATCGAGCAGCACCGTTTCCAAGATCGTACGCAAGCCGCGCGCGCCGGTTTTGCGCTGCATAGCGCGGTGCGCTACCGCTTTGAGCGCCTCCTCACGGAATTCGAGCTCGGCGCCCTCCATTTCGAACAGGCGTCGATACTGCTTCGTGAGCGCATTTTTGGGCTCGGTGAGAATCGAGATCAACGCAGCCACATCCAGCTCATCGAGCGTCGCCACGACCGGCAGACGGCCAACGAACTCCGGAATGAGTCCATACTTGATCAAATCCTCGGGCTCGACATCGTGGAACAGATCGCTTCCGTGCGGACGCACATTCACGTCGCGCACCTCGGATGTGAATCCGATGCCACTCTTCTGCGTGCGGTTGAGAATGATCTTCTCGAGGCCCGCAAAAGCGCCACCGCAGATGAACAGGATGTTGCTCGTGTCCACCTGCAGGAATTCCTGCTGCGGATGCTTCCGCCCGCCTTGCGGCGGCACGGAGGCAATCGTGCCTTCGATGAGCTTCAGTAGCGCCTGCTGCACACCTTCGCCGGAAACGTCACGCGTAATCGACGGGTTGTCCGACTTCCGCGAGATCTTGTCGATCTCATCGATATAGACGATACCGGTCTGCGCCTTCTCGACGTCGTAGTCGCACTTCTGCAGCAGCTTTTGAATGATGTTCTCGACGTCCTCACCGACATAGCCGGCTTCGGTCAGCGTCGTCGCATCAGCAATGGTGAAAGGAACATTCAACAATCGCGCGAGAGTCTCAGCAAGCAGCGTCTTACCGCAGCCCGTAGGACCGATCAGCAGGATGTTGCTCTTTGCGATCTCGACATCGTCCTTGGAGCGTGTGCCCGCCGTGCGGGTCTGCAGACGCTTGTAGTGGTTGTACACCGCGACCGAGAGCACCTTCTTCGCGCGCTCCTGGCCAATGACGTACTCGTCGAGAACTTTTTTGATCTCGTGCGGCTTGGGGAGCTTGTCCCGCGCCCGCTCGGCGCGATCCTCGAGCTCCTCACGAATGATGTCGTTGCAGAGCTCGACGCATTCGTCACAAACAAACACGGAGGGGCCGGCGATGAGCTTACGGACTTCGTGCTGGCTCTTTCCGCAGAAGGAGCAGTACAGAAGCTTTCCGTCATCGTGACGACCACGTGCATCTTCAGTCATCGAGGGCCCTCATGCGCAGCACCTAAGCCGCAAGAGCGGCCGACTAAGGGGGCGCAACTTCTTATAGCACGGTGTCCGGCCGCAGCGCAAAGCGCCGGCGCACGGCTAAGTCGTTGTGTGGATAGGAGTTGTGGAACGAATTTCACTTTTGGCGCTTTAACATCCGGCAATCAATAGCCTACCTGTGGGCACTCAGGTCTGTTTACCAGGGACGGTCGCCGCCAGGGGCACCTCACCGCGCTTTTCGAGCACGCGGTCGATGAGGCCGTAGCGCTGCGCCTCCTGCCAATCCATGAAGCGGTCGCGGTCCGTATCCTGCTTGATGCGCTCGACGCTCTGGCCGGTGTGCTTGGCCAGGATTTTGTTCAATCGCTCACGGGTTTCCAGCATTTCCTTCGCGTGGATCTCCATGTCCGCCGCTTGGCCCTGGAAGCCACCGAGGGGCTGGTGAATCATTACCCGCGCGTGCGGCAGAGCGAAACGTTTACCGGCCGAGCCACCCGCGAGCAGCACCGCACCCATGCTGGCAGCTTGACCAACGCAGATCGTGCTCACGTCAGGCTTGATGAATTGCATGGTGTCGTAAATCGCCAAGCCCGCGGTGACGACCCCGCCCGGTGAATTGATATAGAGCGCGATGTCCTTGTCCGGATTCTCCGACTCGAGGAACAACAACTGCGCCACGACGATATTCGCCATGTAGTCGTCGATCGGGCCAACGATGAAAATCAACCGCTCCTTCAAGAGCCGCGAGTAGATGTCGTAGGCGCGCTCGCCTCGGGCGGTCTGCTCGACGACCATCGGAACCAGATTCAGTGCATGTTCTTTCATATGGCCTCCGGCCGACTTTCCTCGGGGTCGAAACGACCCCGTACATCTAGCGGCGCTGCGCGCCGATTAAAGAGCCTCGTCACAACTTTGACGGGACTCACGCCTGTTCCTGACCGAAGCCGGTGATCTCTTTGAACGTCATGGGCTTGTCGGTGATATTCGCCTTGGTCAACAGCCACTCGACCACCTGGTCCTCGAGAGCTGCCGACTCGATTTGCCGCATCGCCTCCTGATTTTGGGAATAGGCGCGGCGCGCCTCCTCCTGCTGCGGCTCCGGGTACCCGGCCACCAGATCAGCGAGCCGGCTCTGCACCCTCTCGCGATCCAATTTGATCTGCTCGGTTTGCACGATCTGGCTCATCAGCAAGCCGAGAGCCACTCGGCGCCGCGCGGGCTCCTCGAAGGGCTCACGTGCCGGTAGCTGGCTGGCGTCGCGGATCCCCATGCGCCGGGCGGTATCAATCTGGAGTTGTCGCACTTGCTCTTCAAGTAGGGCGCGAGGAACATCGACCGGATTCTGCCGATAGAGTGCATCGAGAACTTGCCCGCGAACGCGGTTGCGGATCACATCCGCGAGCTCTCTCTCCATACTTTTACGGACTTCCGCCCGTAAGGCTTCTACGCCTCCTTCTTCGACACCGTACGCGCGGGCGAATTCCTCGTCTACTGCCGGAAGGGACTGGTCCTCCACCCTCTTTATGGTGACTTCGAGCTGCGCGGTCTTACCCGCCACCGACTTGTTCGGGTGTTCGGCGGGAAACGAGACTTTGACTGTGCGGCTCTCGCCGGCAGCCGCGCCCTTCAAGCCTTCCTCGAGCTCTGGCATGGACTGGCGCGACCCAATGACAACCTGTACGTCTTTGCCGTCACCGCCCTCAAAGGACTCGCCATCGATGCGGCCCTGATAATCGATGGTCACGCGATCCGTGTCCTGAGCACCGCGCTCTACCGCGTTGAACACCGGCCGCTGGCGCCGCATGCTCTCGATCATGGCTTCGATATCAGCCTCGGTAACCTCAACAGAGGGCCGCTCCACCGGAATGCCGTCGGCAGCCGTGACCTTTACCTCCGGCATCACTTCGAAAATGGCGGCGTACTTCAGGTCGGAGCCCGGCCCGATGGCCAGGGGCTCGATGCGCGGGTTCGCCGCCGGCGTGAGCTTCTCCTGGCTCAATGCCTGCGCGAAGGAGCTGCGCATCAGATCGCTGATCACCTCCGTGTGCACCTGCTCACCGAACTGCTTGCGAATGACGGCGAAAGGCGCTTTGCCGGGACGGAAACCCTTCAGGCGGGCGGTCCGGGAAATCTGCTTGAGCCGCTGCTCGACCTGGGAGTCGACCTCGGTGGCGGGGACCGCCACCTCGAGACGTCGCTCGAGCCCGCCGGTGGCGGACAGTGAAACCTGCATTTGGTTGAATCCTCGAAAGTGTCAGTCAAAGAGCGCCGCGGCGCGTGCAACAGTAAGGGGGAGACCTGGTGCGAGAGGAGGGACTCGAACCCTCACGGGGTTACCACTGGAACCTAAATCCAGCGCGTCTACCAATTCCGCCACTCTCGCGTATCAGGACTCGGCATTATACCGGCGCGATTACTTCTGGCGATCCTGACGAGTGTCTTTCCGGCGCTCTTCGGTCAAGATACCCATGAGCGCCTCGATGCGCTCGATCTGCTCATGGAGGCGATCGGCCACGCTGCGCTGCAGAACGGTCGCGATATCGGCGTCTAGCTCGCAGTTCTGCCGCTTGAGGGCCGCGACCGAGACGACCACGGCCGACTGGACCTGCCGCAGGTGAAGCAGCACCTCCCCAAGCTGCGCTCGAGGCGACTTTGAGTTGGACTTGCCTGCCACCATAGTGCTCCTCCACTCTCTCCCTTTGAGAGGCTCACGTTTCGGACTTATATGACGTGCTGACGAGAATGGTACTTTACTTTAGTACGAATATAGCATACTAATGTAATGATAGCGCGTCGAATAGAGGTTGTGGCTTTACCTTTGTGCTGCAATGCGTCATGATCGTGTGGCGCAACGGAAATCGACATGACCGGACGGCGCGAAAGACAGGAAAACAGCGGTTTTGCCGCGCGCTTGCGAGACGTGATCGATGCGTACGGCAGCGCAAGCGGCCTGGCTAAGACGATTGAGCGTTCCGAAGGTGCCGTACGGAAGTGGTTGCGGGGCGAATCCGAGCCCAACGTCACCGATCTGCGCGCCTTGTGCGAGCAGACCGGCACTAGCATCGAGTGGTTGGTTACCGGCAAAGGCGTGCGCGACGCGCAAGCGGCAGAGGTGCGCGAGACCGCTCCCCCACCCTACCAGAACGCCCCACGCGAGCACCTCGACGTGCAGCTTCTCGAGGGCATTCTCCTGGCCGTGCAGGAGGAGCTGCGCAATGCCACCCTGGAGCTCCCCCTGTTGAAAGAAGCCATGTTGGTCGTAACGCTGTACGACCTGTGCCACGAGCGCAAGGAAGTGGATCGCGAGGCGGTAGCCCGCCTGGTCAAGCTCGCGGGTTGAGCCGTGCGGCGCAGTTGGCCGGGAAACTCGGGACGCTATCTGTTCGCTTTCCTGGCGATCGGGAGCGCTTTGCTCGTGGCCCTCGCGCTGCGCGCGTTGACCGGCAGCGGACCTGCGCTCCTCATGGCCTTCTTCCCCGCGCTGCTGGCGGTAACCTTCTACTCCGGCGCCATTGCGGCGGTGATAGGTTGGTTGTTTGCCATCTGCGCGACGGCTTTCGCCTGGAGCGGCTCCTTGCAACAACCAACGTTGAGCGTCCCGGACCGCTGGGCGCTGGCGATGTTCGCCATATCGACCGCGCTCAGCATCGCCATCGGCGTGCGGGCACGGCAAGCCGCGCTCGCGGGACGTAGCGAGCTCCTGCGCGTCGAGCAGCAGGCACAACAGGATGTGAGCGCTGCCGAAGAGAACAAGCAACTGGCGCTCGCCAAACTTTCCCATGACCTGCGCACACCGCTGAGCACCATCATCGGCTGGGCGCAGGTGTTACGCGCACAGAGTCCGCCCGAGCAGATGCTGCGCGGACTGGAAGTCATCGAGCGCAATGCCCGGACACAGACGCGCATCATCGAGGAGTTGCTGGACAGCAAGCCGCCAGCGACGCCCGGCCCCGGCGAGCCGGGCAAGCCGCTCGCCAATGGCAGGCCGGGCGCTTCAAACAGGCCAACGGCCAACGACGACCCGGTCGCGCCACAGTCACAGCCCCGGCCCGGCACATAGCCGCGATCACGCCTCCGCAGACGTCTGCGTAATTTCGATACAGTGTGACTCCTATTTCGTAAAATTTGCGCGCACAACCCGCCCGCCGGCGCACGGCGCGGTCGGCCCGGCAATTGCTACTTCTTCATTGCGCCCGTACGCGTTTGACCTGACTCGAGTTAAGAACATGTCCTTGCAGCTACCCTATTGCGGCTCGCCGCCAGTGCCGGGTGAGCTGTTGAGTCGATTCAACCTCGACCCGATTCTGATCTTTGCGCTGCTAACCTTGGCCGTCCTCCACCTCGCACGTCTGCGCGGAGCCACTGGCAAAGCAAGGCTCACAGCGAGTGTTGGCTGGACAGTCGCCGCCGCGGCTCTCATCTCTCCCTTGTGTGCCCTCTCGGTTTCGTTGTTCGCGGCACGCGTCGGCCAACACATGATTCTGGTGCTGGTTGCCGCGCCACTGATCGCTTGCGCGTGGCCGCGCAGCCATCAGGCCCTGACGTTACCGCGGGGCAGGGCGTGGCCGCTCGTCACTCTTGCCCTCGCGTTCTTCCTCGCCTTGTGGTTCTGGCACATGCCCGACCCGTATGACGCTACGTTCCGCTCGACGTTCGTTTATTGGTCCATGCACGTCACCCTCTTCGGCACCGCCCTCCTCCTCTGGCGTGCCCTCTTGCATCACCGCCCGGAACAAACACCTGAAGTCATAGCGATCGGCGCGCTTACGGCGCTGCAAATGAGCCTGCTCGGCGCGGTACTGACGTTCGCGGGGCGGCCGCTCTTCACGTGGCACATCCTTGCGATGACCAGCCGTTGGGGCCTGACACCGCTCCAGGATCAACACCTCGGCGGCGTATTCATGTGGGTCCCGGGCATGTTGTTGTTCGCCTGGTTCGCGGTCCGCACGCTCGGACGGTTGTGGAGCGCTTTGGAAGAAGGAGTGAAAACGGCGTGAGCCCTACTCCTCTTTCCTACTTCACGGCCGACGGCGAGAGGGCGGCCCATATCGTTCCGTTGACGTGGTACATGCTGATCGTGTCGATCGTGGTCTGCGTAGTCATTGGCGTCATGCTGTTGAATGGTGTACGGCGTGCACGCACGGGCGGAGGAGACGCGCAGACGCGCGCGATACCGGTAGAACGCGGCACCAACGGGTCGCATTGGATCGGCATCGGCGTAGGCGTTTCGCTCGTGCCGCTGATAATCGCACTCGTCTGGACAATGATCACACTGGCAGCCGCGGCCGGCCCACCGCCCCATCCGGGTCTCGTGCTCGATGTGACGGCGCACCAGTGGTGGTGGGAAGTTCAGTACTACTCCGATGACCCCTCCCAGAGCTTTACCACCGCAAATGAGATCCATATCCCCGTAGGAGAGCGCGTACTCGTGCGGCTGCATGGGGGCGACGTCATACACAGCTTCTGGGTGCCGAAACTATCCGGCAAGACAGACGCGATTCCGGGCCAGGTCAACATCAGCTGGCTGCAAGCCAATCACCCCGGCCGCTTTCGCGGCCAATGTCAGGAGTTTTGCGGACTGCAGCACGCCTACATGGGATTCGAGGTGGTGGCGGACACGAAGGACGACTTCGTCCAATGGCGCGCCGCACAGTTGCGTCCTGCTCCGGAGCCGATCACGCCCGCCCAGCTGCGCGGGCAGGCGATCGTGGAGTATCGGTGCGGGCTGTGCCACGAAGTCCGCGGCACGCACGCGGCCGCCGTTGCCGCCCCCGACCTGACCCATCTGATGAGCCGCCGCACCATCGCGTCCGCGCGGCTGACCAACAATCCGGGCAACCTGCTCGGTTGGATCCAGGATCCCCAAGGCATCAAGCCGGGCTGCCTGATGCCCAATCAATACCTCTCCGCCCAACAGCTGCATGACATACAGGCCTACCTGGTGCTACTGCGATGAAAGAGCCGGACTTCCGCACACCAACGGTCGGCAGCGCCACTGCCGAGCTCCAGGCGCGACTCCACTCCATCTGGGAGACCGAGCCGGGCTTGAAAGGCGTTTTCGGCACCACCGACCACAAGACCATCGGAATCCGCTACATCGTCACGGCGTTCATCTTCCTGGCCCTGGGCGGCCTGGAGGCGCTCGCGATCCGCCTGCAGCTGGCCGGCCCCAACCTCTCGCTCATGACGCCGGACCAATACGCCCAGTTCTTCTCGACACACGGCATGACGATGATCTTCCTGTATGCCTTGCCGATCCTGTCGGGCTTCTCCAACTACCTGTGGCCGTTGCTCCTGGGTGGCCGCGATATGGCATTTCCGCGTCTCAACGCCTTCAGCTACTGGATCTACCTGGCTGCCGGCGTGTTCATGTACGCGGGATTCCTGGTCGGCAACGGGCCCAACGACGGTTGGTTCAACTACGTCCCGTATGCCGAGCGCAACTACAACCCGGGTTTCAACCAGGACTTCTATTCTCTGGGCATGGTCCTGTTGGGCATCTCGACGACCGTGGGCGCGGCCAACTTCATCGTAACCGCCATGCGCACCCGCTGCCCGGGCATGTCGATCAATCGGGTTCCCATCATGATCTGGGGCACGCTGACCGCGAACGCGGCCAACCTGTTGGTCGTGCCTTCGGTGAGCCTCGCGTTCTTCCTGCTCTGGATGGACCGGCAATTCGGCACCCACTTCTACGATCCGGTGGGCGGCGGGCAACCGCTGTTATGGCAACACCTGTTCTGGATCTTCGGACACCCCTGGGTGTACGCGATCGTCCTGCCCGCGATGGGGATGGTGTCCACCGGCCTGCCGGTCTTCTGCCGGCGGCCCATCGTCGGCTACGCGCTGGTGATCCTCGGAACCATCTCGACCATGGTGCTCGGCTTCGGCGTATGGGTTCATCACATGTTCGCGACCGGGTTGTCCGGATTGAGCCTGTCATTCTTCTCCGGCGCGTCCATCATGATCGTCGTGCCGTCGGCGATTGCCGTGTTCGCGTGGCTGGCGACGATCACCCTCGGGCGTCCGGTCGTCACGACGGCCTTCCTCTACTTTTCCTCCATGATCCTGCTGTTCGTGATCGGCGGCGTGTCAGGCTTCATGACCGCGAGCGTGCCGGTCGATTGGCAGCTCACCGACACCTATTTCGTGGTCGCCCACATCCACTATGTGCTGATCGGGATCAACGTCTTCCCCGTCCTGGGCGCCTGTTATTACTGGTTCCCCAAGATGACTGGCCGCCTGCTCGATGAGCGCCTGGGGCGCTGGAATTTCTGGATCACCTTCATCGGCTTCAACCTCGCTTTTCTACCGATGCATCTCACCGGACTGCTCGGCATGCCCCGCCGGGTCTATACCTACCAGCCCGACATGGGTTGGAACACGCTCAACCTCATCACTACCATCGGCAGCTTTGTGCTCGCCTTCGGCCTGCTGTTGTTCTTCATAAACGTCGCCAAGAGCGTGAAGACCGGCGCGCTCGCGGGCCCGAATCCCTGGGATGCGCCCACGCTCGAGTGGTCGGTTCCCTCACCGCCACCGCCGTACAACTTCGCGGTGATCCCGACGGTGGCCTCGGCCAATCCGCTCTGGGAGGACCGGTTGGACGAAAAGCGGGCTCTTTCCTCCATCGAGCAGGGACTGCTGTTGGACAAGGGGAAGGAGAGCATCGCCACCACGGCGATCGATGCCGTACCCGACATGATCCTCGAGATGCCCGAGGACAGCGTCGCACCGGCGATCACCGCGCTCGGGATCACCGCCTCGTTCGTCGGTATGCTCCTGAAGGCCATCTGGCTCGGCGCCTGGATTCTGGTCGGCATAGGCGCACTCATCACCTTGATCGGTCTGGTCATGTGGTTATGGCCACGCCGCGACCTGCGCGAGCGCGAGCCGGTCGAGCGCGGCCCCTCGGGGCGCCGCCAGGTACGAGAGGTGACCGCATGAGCGAGACCCTCGCGACCGTAGCCGAAGAGCCCGCAACCGCACTGGCGCATCCCACAGACCTCCCGGTCGGACCGCTCGGCCGCCATGGCGTCGGCATGTGGGGCGTTGGAACGGCCATCGCCACCGAAGCCGCGCTCTTCGCCTATCTGCTGTTTTCCTACTACTACCTCGGCGCGAGCGCGCACGCAGGCTGGCTGCTCGAGCCTCATCCGACATTCAAGCTCTCTCTTCCTGACACCATTCTGCTGGTGGCCTCCAGTGTCGTGGCCTGGTTCGGGGAGCACGGTATTCTGAAGCGCCGTCGTGGCCAGGCTTTGCTCGGTTTCGGTGTCGCGTTCGTCATGGGCGTCGTGTTCGCGGCAGTGCAGTATCTCGAGTGGCAATCGAAGAGCTACCGCATCGGCGACAACAGCTACGCCTCCCTGTATTTCGTCACCACCGGCTTTCACATGGCGCACGTCATCGTGGGTCTGTTTGTGTTGCTGGCCCTGTTCGTCTGGACGGCGCTCGATTACTTCAGCCCGCGGCGACGCCTGACCGTCTCGGCCGGAGTCTTCTACTGGCATTTCGTCGATGTGGTCTGGCTGTTCGTGTTCACGACCTACTACATCACTCCCTACCTGGGATTTGCGCGATGATGGCCGACCGCACTTACATAACTCGACACCCACAGCCGCGGCCCGTGCGGATGCCGATGGCGGCCACGACGTTCGGCCTCGTGGGCGGGCCACTCGCCTGGTTTGTCGAGCTGTGCGCAAACTATTGGCTCGCCAGCTGGTCCTGTTTCCCCAAGGACCACCGCGGCGTCACACCCCTCGAAGGCGTTGGCTGGAGCTCGCCGGCCATGTTTGCCTTGTGGGCCGCCTGCCTGGCAGTGGCGGCGCTGGCATTGCTCACGTCGTGGCGACTCTTCACAGACACCACGAGAGAAGCACGCGAGCGCGACTACTATCATCGTTTGATCGAGGACGGCGAGGGACGCCGCGCATTTCTGGCACTTTGGGGCATGCTCCTCAGCGGCGGGGCGCTGCTCACGTTGCTGTTTGACATCGCCGCATTCGTGGTACTGCCCAGATGCGGTGGCTGAGCCTCATGCTGGTTGCGATCACCGGCTGTCTCGGGCTGAGCGGCTGCGGTAGGGAGCCCGACCGGTTCGACCAGGCCAAGACACTCATCGCCACCGACTGCGGCGCGTGCCACACCGTGCCCGGCGTGACGGGGGCAGCCGGGCGTGTCGGTCCGCCGCTCACGGGTATCGGCACCCGGCAGATCATCGCGGGCCACTTCGCCAACACGCCGGACAACCTCGTGAGTTGGATCGAGCACCCCCAACAGCTCCTGCCCGGAGACGCCATGCCCGAAATGGGTCTCTCGCACCAGCAGGCGCAAGCCATCGCAAGCTATCTCTACACCTTGGACAACTGAAATGAGACCGCTCCTCCTTCTGACTCTGCTGGGCGCAGCGCCACTGCCGGCCCTCGCGCAAGCGCTACCCGACCCGGTCCCGATGGACGAGGTTTTCAATAACCAGGGTATCGGGCATGCCCTCGCCGAGCCTACCCCGGATGCGGGCCGCACCGCCCCGAGCGCAGCCAACGCTCCGCAGGATGATGGACAGTGGACGATGCCCTCGAAAAATTATGCCTCGACCCGTTTTTCGTCACTGCAGGAGATCACTCCGGAAAACGTGCGCCAGCTGCAGCCGCTGCTCAGCTTTTCTCTGAATGTGAACAAGGGCCAGGAGGCGGCGCCGATCGTGGCGGACAACACGATGTACGTCGTGACGGCGTGGCCGAACTACGTGTACGCCCTCGACCTCACCAAGGAGGGCGCGCCTTTGAAGTGGCGCTTCGACCCGGCGCCGCTGCCCGCCAGCAAGGGAGTTGCGTGCTGTGACGTGGTCAATCGTGGCGGATCGGTGGACGACGGCAAATACATTTTCAACACGTTGGATGGGCAGACGATCGCGCTCGATGTGAAGACCGGCAAGCCGATCTGGCGCACCCGGCTCGGCAATATCAACATCGGCGAGACCATGACCATGGCGCCGACGGTCGCCAAGGGCCGGGTCTATGTCGGCAATTCCGGCGGCGAGCTCGGTGTGCGCGGCTGGATCGCAGCGCTCGATGAGAACAGCGGCAAGTTGCTCTGGCGGGCGTGGAACACGGGACCGGACCAGGACGTGATGATCGGCCCCGAGTTCAAGCCCATCTACCCTTCGGATCAGGGCAAGGACCTGGGCGTGAAATCCTGGCCACCGGAGGCCTGGAAGATCGGCGGCGGCAATGTATGGGGCTGGATTACCTACGACGCCGAATTCAACACCATTTATCACGGCACCGGCAATCCGGGACCCTGGAATGCGACGCAACGGCCAGGCGACAACAAGTGGACGGCGGGCATCTTCGCACGCGATCCGGCCAGTGGCGCCGCGCGCTGGTTCTACCAGTACTCGCCACATGACCAGCACGACTACGACGGCATCAACGAGCAGATCCTCCTCGACATGCCCTTCAACGGCAAGATGACCAAGGTGCTGGTCCACTTCGATCGCAACGGTTATCTCTATGTGATCGAGCGCCAGACCGGCAGGGTCTTGTCCGCGGATCCCTTCGGGCCCGTGAATTCCTCACGCGGTGTCGATCTCAAAACCGGCGAGTTGATCCTCAATCCCGACAAGGCCACCAAGCTGGGAACCGAGGTTCGCAACATCTGCCCGACCGCTTCCGGAGCGAAAGACTGGGAGCCGAGCAGCTTCAGTCCCGCTACCGGCCTCATCTACATTCCGCACGCGAATCTCTGCATGGACTGGGTCGACCAGCAGGTCAGCTATATCGCAGGCACTCCCTACGTCGGCGCGCTCGTGCACTTCAAACCGGGGCCTGGTGGCCGTCGCGGCGAGCTGACGGCGTGGGACCCCGTAAAGCGGCAAGCGGCGTGGACGGCCTGGGAGAATTTCCCGGTCTGGTCCGGTACCGTCGTCACCGCCGGCAACCTGGTGTTCTACGGGACGATGGATGGTTGGTTCAAGGCGGTGGACGCGCGGACCGGCGCACCGCTTTGGAAGTACAAGGTGGACAGCGGGATCATCAGCCAGCCCATCAGTTACCGCGGACCCGACGGGCATCAATACATCGCCGTACTGTCCGGGGTGGGCGGCTGGTCGGGCGCGGTTGTCTCCGGACCGATCGACCCGCGGGACGGCAGCGCCGCACTGGGCTTCGTGGCCACGATGTCCGACCTGCCGAAATATACGACTGCCGGAGGAACCCTCTATGTATTTTGTCTCCCGCATTGAAGCCGCCGGCGGTGTTGTATTGGGTCCGGTTTTACTGGGACTGGCCGCCCTGCTCACGGCAGGCTGCGAGCGCGGGTCGGCGCAAGCCGGCCTGCCCGTGAGTCAACTCTCGAGCCGCGGAGTGATCGACTCCGCCCTCGTGCCCGGTCTCACGCGCAGCGGCGTTACCAACGATCCCCGCGCCGCGCAGTATTACAACAACGCCGACGCGGTCGGCACAGGCAAGCGGCTCTATCAACAATTCAACTGCAACGGCTGCCATTCCAACGGCGGGGGCGGCATGGCACCCAATCTCATGGACAATCAGTGGATCTATGGCGGTCGGCTCGAACAGATCCATCAAACCCTGGTCGAGGGACGGCCGAATGGGATGCCAGCCTGGGGAGGCAAGATACCCGACGAGCAACTCTGGCAAATCGCCGCGTATGTGCGCTCGATGTCGCTGCCCGCAACGCTCGCGGCCGATCACAGCGACACCCCTTCGCAAACCCCGGCACCGGTACCGCCTTCAGCAGATCAGCATGCGGGTTGGACACCACCGCCGGACACCACGAACGACTACGGTTCGGTCATCACGGGTCCGCAGTGAAAACAAAACGTGTGCTTGCGCTCCTCGTGCTCGCACTATTCGGGTCGCACGCCGCTGCGGCGCGGTCTCTGACGGTTTGCGCCGACCCAAACAATCTCCCCTTTTCGAATCGCGCCGGGGCGGGCTTCGAGAACAGGATCGCCGAGCTGTTGGCACGGGACCTGCACGCGAAGCTCAACTACTTCTGGTGGCAACAGGGACGCGGGTTTGTGCGTAAAACGCTCGGCGCGGCACGGTGCGACCTCTGGCCCGGAGTTCCCTCCGGACTCGAGCACGTCGCGCCAACTCGGCCGTATTACCGCTCCACATACGTCTTCGTGACACGCGCGGACAAGAAGCTGGGCGGACTCAGTCTCGACGATCCGCGGCTGCGCTCACTGTCGCTCGGTGTACAGTTGGTTGGCAACGACGGCGTCAACACCCCGCCGGCGCATGCGATCTCCCGGCGTGGTCTCATCCAGAATGTGCGCGGATATCTGCTGAACGGCGCGGGTCCGAATCCCCCCGCCGCGATCATCGAGGCTGTAGCACACGGCGACATCGATGTGGGCCTCGCCTGGGGACCCTTGGCAGGTTACTTTGCGAGCCGATCAAAAGTGGCGCTGAGAGTACAGCCGGTGACGCCGGCTATCGATGCGGGCATGCTTCCGATGACGTACGAGATCGCAATGGGTGTGCGCCGGGACGAGCCGCAGTTGCAACAGCAGATCGACGCACTGCTCGAGAGGGAGCGGCCCAGGATCGAAGCGATCCTGCGCCACTACCACGTTCCGCTGGTCTCGCTCGGTCCTGCTACAGCATGGGCCGGCCACCCGTGACCGGCAGCACCGCTCCGGTGATGTACGTCGAGTCGTCCGAGGCGAGAAATACATAGGCCGGGGCAAGCTCCGCCGGCTGCGCCGGCCTGCCGAGCGGGGTGTTCTCGCCGAAGTGGGCGGCCTTCTCTCCATCCATCGTGGACGGAATCAACGGCGTCCAGACCGGTCCCGGCGCCACACTATTGACCCTGATACCGCGCTTGGCGAGGAGCTGCGCGGCACCGCTGGTGAAGTTGGCGATCGCGCCTTTGGTCGTCGCGTAGGGCAGCAGCTCCGGGTTGGGTGACTTGGAGTTGATCGAGCTGGTGTTGATGATCGAGCCACCCGGTTGCATATGCGGCGCTGCCGCCTTCGCCAGGAAGAACATGCTGAAGATGTTGGTGCGGAAGGTCCGATCCAGCTCCTCCGCCGTGAGATCCTCGAGCTTCTCGTGCGTGGCCTGAAACGCTGCGTTGTTGACCAGGATGTCCAGCCTGCCCAGGTCTTTGACGGCGCGCTCCACCAGGGCACGGCAGTGGCTTTCGTCGCGAATGTCGCCGGCCACCAGGACCGCGCGCCGTCCAGCACGCTCGACCCACTGGGCTGTCTCTTTCGCATCCTCGTGCTCGTTGAGATACGAGATCACGATGTCCGCGCCCTCTCGTGCAAAGGCGATCGCCACCGCCCGACCGATGCCGGAGTCGGCGCCGGTAATGAGAGCTACACAGTCTTTGAGGCGGTCGTTACCGCGGTAGGTTCTCTCGCCGTGGTCCGGCAAAGGGTTGAGCTGGGCGGTCTTGCCCGGCATGGGCTGTTGTTGGACGGGAAACGGCGGCCGCGGGCCGGCCGAGCGAGGATCCTTGAGCATGAGCGAAACTCCAGCGCGCCAGGGATTGAGTTTCCAACAGTCGGCCGGCCTGTTGGTTCCGGGCGAGGGCGAATCCGCCGGCCCGCAGGTCATAGGTCACGCGGCCTCCCAGCTCCAGCCGCACGTCAGTCGCCTTGGCCCCGCCGAATTGCCAACCGATGATCGAGCGATGTTGCATCGGATTGCCGGCATCGGGAGCGCCGTTATTGCCCCCCATGTGCACTTGCTCGAAGCGCAAGCCGAACCGCGGCCCCCCGACACCCGGGCCGCCACCCAAAGGCTGACTGATATAGAGCATGAAGCCATGGGTGTGAGGGTTGAGGGAGGGACCGCGCGGTAGGGGAGTCGAGCCAGGCCCGGCGGCCGCCGTCGCCGCCATAGCAATGAGGACCAGACCTGCTGCAATCCTTTGTCCCATGGCGCCCAGCATCCACGCCCACGCATCCGGTCACAATTGGCGCCCTTCGGCAGCGCTTGTAGGACCGTCCTCCAGCAAGCGGGAACTCACCGGACTTTGTTGTAGGACTGACGGAAGCAGCGGCGTTATGGGGACTCGTCCTACGCCTTCGAGAGCAGTCCGCCGACTGATGCTGCTGTCGCGAACGAGAACACTCCGCGCGTGTCTGATCAACTCGCGACAGCACCGCAATGGCAGCCGCCAGCGGGAACCTTGACCGTAGTAGCTGCACATCCGGACGACGAAACTTTCGGGGCCGGCGGCCTCATCCACAGCTGGGCGCAAGCCGGTCATGAAGTCGTAGTGATCACTGTGACTGACGGAGAGGGCGCACGGACCGATCTAGCGGAGCCCGGTACCGTCAGACGTCGCGAGTTGCGAGCAGCCTTGAGCTGCCTCTCCGATCGCCATCTCCAATGGCATCGGCTGGGGATACCCGACGGAGAAGTTACCTCGCGCATACCTTTCGTCGAGGGCGCGATCAAGACGCGGCTGCTCAACGGCGGTACCCTGATCGTTCCGTTCGAGCACGACGGCCATCCCGATCGTGAAGCAACCGCCCGTGTCTGCATCGATCTCGCGGGTCGCAAAGGTATGAGCGTGCTTCGCTACCCGATTTTCGCGTGGCAAACCGGGACGCCGGAGCTGTGGCAGAGCCTCGATCTGGTGCGCTTCGATCTCAGCG
>Ga0068855_100000691_pt1 | contig 41234 bp, 38 predicted proteins | sample KBSCornC52_FD_66592 | JGI IMG/M metagenome (GOLD analysis project Ga0068855, IMG submission 66592) | Corn rhizosphere microbial communities from Kellogg Biological Station, Michigan, USA - KBS Corn C5-2 | ecosystem: Host-associated > Plants > Roots > Rhizosphere > Soil ...
CCGAGCGGGGCGAAGACGCCGTCGGACGCCGACCACGGCGGCGAGCCGTCGACCGGCGGGGCGGCATAGCCGGCGTGGTGCAGCTGCTGGAACACCCGCATGCCGTGGGGGCGCACCGCGTCCATCAGCTTGCGATAGCCCTCGACCAGCCCCGGCGCCCCGCCGTGGAGGCAATAGTCCACCCGGCCGGAGGGATGCGGGGCGAGCGCTTCGAGGATCGATAGCCCGACCCCGCCCCTGGCCCGGGCGACATGGTAGGCGATCAGCCGGTCTGTCATCGAATGGGTGGGCCGGCTGAACCCGGTGGCATGGGCCGTGCGCACGATCCGGTTGGGGAGGGTGACCGGGCCGACCTTGAGTTCGGCAAAGGCGCGGTGGGCCATCGGTGCTTTCCTCAGCTCGGGTCAGGCCGGCGTATATTCGGCGATTTGCCGGGCCAGAGCCTGGCCTTCGTATTCGAGGATGCCGTTGCCGAAATAGCCGCGCGTCAGCACGGTGAGCGGTTCGCGCCCACGACGGTGGTTTTCGGCGACTTCCAGGATCGCGCCGCCGGTCATGCCGTTCCAGCGGACCGCGGCGGGACCATCGAACATCAGGTTGCCGCGCTTGGGCGAGACATTGCCCTTCTGTCCGGGGAAATGCGGCGACATCTCGATGCGGTGGACCGTGCCGTCGTCCAGAGTGGCGGTGATCACCCCGCCGCGATGGCAGAAGGCGTCGGATTCCATGTAGGCGAGGATGTCGACGTCGAGCGTGTAATGGATAATCGAGCCCTCGCGGATGTAGCCGCGCCGGCTGATGCCGGTATTGTCGGTGCAGAAGTTCGAGAAGGCGAAGGTGCGCTCTTCGCTGAGCACGCCGGCGGTCCAGCGGTGGGTCTTGAGGTTGTACCAGTTGCGCGGGCCCCAGCTGTGATCGCGGTAGGCGAGGCCTCGCAGGCGGCGGGTGTTGCCCTTGATGGTGACCGTGCCCTCCATCAGATCGGACACTTCGAAGTGCGCTCCGCCGACCGCGCGGACATAATCGGGGTTGTGCGCGGGATAGAGCGGGATCGGCTGGTGGATCGGGGTGAGCGAGAATTCCCAGCTCACCTCGTCGCTCTTCAGGCCCCAGGTCGTGCATTTGCCGTCATAGCGATAGGAGCCCATTCCGCCGGCGTTGATCGAGGCTTCACCGATGTCTCCGGCCCGCAAGGGGAATTGTTCGTTATGCGCGAAGACGCAATCCGGCGTCTGCAGGAAGGCCCACTGCGTGACATTGCCGCCGTCCATGCGCGGCTCGTGGCCCAGCCGCATGAACACATCGAGGTTGGCCTCCTCGTCGCGGCACCACATGGCGACGCTTTCCTGCCAGTTCTCTTCGGGCCCGGGGGTGTGCAGGGCTTCGTCGTCGACGGTGTATTGATCGATGACTTTGCCGTCGGGGAGGGTTGCGATGCGCATGGTCTTGTGGCTCCTGAATGGGGTCTTTGTCGCTGCGGCTCGGGCAGGCGGTCACGGGAGGCCGAGCGGGTCCGCTCGGTCGAGGATAAGCTGGATGAAGCGGGTGTGATGGTTGTTGAACATGAAGGTGCACTGGCCGGGTGCGACCAGGCCGGAGACTTCCATCCGGTGGGCGATGGCCTGCATCGCCATCACGGTCTTCACGCTGGCCGCCACGGCCCAGTAGGTGAGATTGGCGGGGCTATGCCCGGTCAGTTCGACGTAGCGGTCGAGCTGCTCCGGGCGGGTGGGAACGCCGGGTAGACGCGCCAGCCCTTCGCCCTCGTGGTTGCGCCAGTCGTAAAGCAGCCACCAGCCGAGATCGGCATCGCGCGGAAGGATCGCGGCGCCTTCCCAGTCCAGCACCGCCGCCGGATTGCAGGCGGAGTTGTAGATCATGTTGCCCATCCGGCAGTCGCCCCAGGTCAGGGCGAGGGCGCGGTCCGTGGGGACATTGGCGACCAGCCAGGCCATTCCTTCTTCGAGTTCGGGGTGCCGCTGCCCATAAAGGTGGAAGGCGACGTGGTCGGAGACGCGCCGCATGTGGTCCTGCGTGACCGAGCCGATCGCCGGTTCCGGCAGCAGGAATTCGAGGCCCGCGCGGCGCCAGTCGATCGCGTGAATGGCGGCGAGCTGATCGATCCCGCCCATCACCAGCCTGGTGCGCTCGACCGGCGAGAGTTGCGCGGTCATCAGCGGCGACGACATCAGGGCGAAGGTGGGGGGGACACAGCCTTCGACCTGGCCGGCCAGATAGAAGGGCTGGCCGAGATATTGCGGATCGCATTCGAGCGCCACCATCGGCGGGACGGCCGCCCGGCTGTTGGCGGCGATCGCGTGCTGGACCCGGTATTCCATCTCCGCGCTCGACCCGTAGCGGTCGGACAGGCGCGGGAACACCGGTGCGTCGGCGACCTCGAGATGGAGGACGAGTTTTTCCGAGCGGGGACGGCCATGCTCGGTCCAGTCGAGCTCGAACAGGATGATCTGGCTGGAGCCGCCGTTGGCGGGCGGCGCCCAGTCGCCGATCGCCAGACCGCGCCGCTCGGGCCAGCGCCGCGCGGCCCAGGCGAGGAATGCGGGCCCCAGGCTGTCACGCGCAAGGTTGTGGCCGGCATTCTGCAGGTCGGACGGGCGGCTGATCGGAGCTGGCCCGCTCATCGCCGGCTCAGCCCCGGGCGCGCAGGTCCGCCGCCGCCCGGGCGGTGGGGGTGGGTAGCCGGGCGAGGGTGGTGAATCCTGCGGGGGCGGCGCAGACTTCGGGGACGACGTTGACCAGGCAGTTGGCCGTGGCGCGGACGACCGGCGGGTCCATCTGGCCCATGAAGGCGGCCTCGAAGCCGCGGACGGTCCAGGTCAGGGTCGGCTCGCCCTCGATCTCGACCTCCCAGCCGCGCTGGATGGCGACCTCGCAATCGGTCGGCGCGCCGGAGGGCCAGTACTTGGTGTAGGTGAAGACGGGCGTGCCTCCGGACGTCGCCTGGACCTCGAAGACCTGGGCGGCGGCGGTGCCCTTGGCGATGAAGCCGATCGGCGTTTCGAGATCGGCGGTGGCCGGCCAGACCTCGTGGCGGCTGCGGATTTCCTCGTCGATCGCAAAGCCCATGGCCGAGCAGGTCAGCCGCAGGCTCTGCGCGTACCACGGAAGCACCCAGCCGCGCAGGTTGGGATTGTCATAGGCTTCATCGAGCGGGCGGCCGAACTTCATCCGTTCGCCGACCAGCAGGGGCGAGGGATATTCGGCGGGCTTGCCGCCTTCCTTGACGTGGATGTGGCGCACGTTGGTGCTGAGCGTGCTCATCGCCATGGGGAAGAGGATGGTGAGCTGGCCCGGGGCGATCCCGCCGCCGAGCAGGCTGGTGCCGCCCCTGGCGCAGGCGGCGTCGATCTTCTCGCGCTCGGGCCCGTCGGGCAGGAACTGGTAGGGGCAGCCGGTGACCACGTTCTTGCCCGAGGCGAGGATGGCGCAGACCTCGTCGGTGTCGTGGAAGATGGGGACGTAGATCACGCAGTCCGCATCGAGCGCGAGGATCGCCTGCTTGTCGGTGGTCGCCAAGACGCCGGTGGGCGCTTCGCCGGCGAGGACGCCGGCATCCTTGCCGTGCTTTTCCGGGTTGGTGACGTAGCAGCCGACCAGTTCCATGTCGTCACGCCCGAGGATCGCCTTGATCGAACTCTGCCCGACGATGCCGGTTGCCCACTGGATGACCTTCAGCATCGGTCCGTCTCTTCCGTCTCGTTGTGTTCAGGCCGGGGAATAGGGGGTGTGGCGCAGGAGCACGATGCTCTCCGACACGGTGCACTCATAGAGCTTGGCCGAGATGCGCGGGAAATCGGGATGATCGCGCCAGGCCTGGATGCCGTCCATCAGCATATTGGCGTCCTTGACCTCCCACAGGTGATAGAGCGTGGCGACGTTGCCCGTGACCGAGGAAAAGGCGTGCAGCATCTTGAACCCGAAGGTTCCGAGCAGGGGCACGAACTCCTTCATGACCTCGTAATACTGGCTGCGCAGGTGCGAGTGGATCACGATCGTGGCCTGGTAGTAGGCAGGCATGGCTTGTCCCCTCCTTCCGTCATTGCCGCGGAAGTTCAACCGTCCGGCTGGACTCGGATGCCATGGTGGCGAGATTTTTGCGCAACGGAAGCGAAAAGTATTCCGCCTTGAATAACCGGTGATTTGATACGGGCTTGCCCAAAGCAGCCCGGGCGGTAGGTTCGGCGCAAAGGGAAGAGGATCGGGAGCGGTGATGGCGCAGAAAAAGATCCTGGTCGTGGGCTCGGGCGGGATGGTGGGCCGGTCGGCGATGACCCATTTCGCCGCGCTGGACGGCTGCGAGGCGGTGGGCATGGCCCGGCGTCCGGCGGTGACGGCGACGGAGGGCATGCGGTTCATCGCGGCCGACCTGAGGAACCGCGACGGCCTGGTGGAGGTGCTGCGGGGAGAGGGCCGGTTCGACCAGGTTCTCTATGCCGCGCTTTATGAAGAGGCCGACATCGTCTCGGGCTGGTCGTCGAGCAAGCAGATCGCAATCAACCGGGAGATGCTCGCCAACCTGCTCGACGCCTTCGAGCAGGCCGGCACCGAGTTCGGCCACCTGACCCTGATCCAGGGCGGCAAGGCCTATGGCGTGCAGTTCAGCCCGCCCAAGCTCCCTTCGCGTGAGCGCGACGCGCCGTTCTTCGCGCCCAACTTCTATTTCGCGCAGCAGGACCTGATCGAGGAGCGCAGCGCCAAGGCGGACTGGACCTACACGGTGCTGCGCCCGCAGGTGCTGTGCGGGGTGGCGCTGGGCAACCCGATGAACACCGTGGCGGGGTTGGGGGTCTATGCCGCGATCTGCCGCGAGCTGGGCCAGCCGCTGCGCTTTCCCGGCGGCGTGCCCTGCTTCCAGCAGGCGACCGATGCGCGGCTGCTCGCCCGCGCGATCGAGTGGGCGGGGAGCGAACCGCGCGCGGCGGGCGAGGTCTACAACATCGCCAATGGCGACATCTTCTCGTGGCAGTTCATCTGGCCGGTGATCGCGAAGGAATTCGGGGTCGAGCCCGGCGTGCACCAGCCCTTCCCGATGGCGACGGTGATGCCCGACCTTGCCCCGACCTGGGAGCGCATCGTCCAGAAGCACGGCCTTGCCGTCGGCTGGGACCAGGTCTGCCCCTCGTGGCAGTTCATGGACTTCGTGTTCCGCCATGGCAGCATGGCGCCGCACCATTCGCTGCTCTCGACGGTCAAGGCGCGGCAGCACGGGTTCCATGACTGCATCGATACCGAGGACATGTACCGCGAGCTGTTCGGCGAGATGAAGGCGCGCAAGTGGCTGCCCGATTTCGGCTGAAGACTCGTAACCGAAAGGATTTCCAGAGATGTCGAATGAACTTGCCGTGCTGGTGGCCAAGGACCAGATCCGCCAGCGGCTGCACGACTATTGCCGCGGGATGGACCGCATCGACGACGATCTCGCCAATGCGCTGTGGCACCCGGGCGGCGAGGCCAATTATGAAGGCGTGTTCGTGGGCACCGGCGCGGAGTTCTGCGAGTGGGTCGCCGAGTTCCATCGCGGGCTGGTGGTGACCAGCCACGAGGTGTTCAACATCTCGATCCGGGTCGACGGGGACAAGGCGGTCAGCGAGACCTATGTCGAGGTCAACCTGCTGCGCCGCGAGGGCGACAAGCACATCCTCACCACCAGCCATGGCCGCTATCTTGACCGCTGGTCGGAGCAGGGCGGGCGCTGGGCCGTGGACAAGCGCCGCTATATCCGCAGCTTCAGCAATGTGCGCGAAATCCAGCCGGTGATCGGCACTTTCGTCCGCGACCGGACCGATCCGACCTATAAGATGGGGCTGGACGGCTGAATTCTGGAAAGGGTGCCACATCATGAGCAATGAAGAGGGGGGCCGGACGGTGACCGATGCGCCAGCGGAAGCGGAGAATGCCCGGATCGCGCGGGCCTGGTTCGATTTCCATTCCGCGGGCGATGCCGATGCGGCCTATGACCTCGTCCATGAGGACGTGATCTGGGAAAGTCCGGTCGCCCCGCCGAACACCAAGATGAACACGCGTGCCGGGGTGAAGGGGATGATCGAGAAGATCCTCGCCGCGAGCGTGGACGGCAAGTTCAGGTTCACGATCCACCAGATGGTGGCCAAGGACGATGTGGTGGTGACCCGGGCGGAGTCCCACGTCCCGCTCAACAACGGGAAGCTCTACAGCAACAAGTACACGTTCTGGTTCCGGTTCAAGGACGGCCTGATCGTCTGGGCCTCCGAACATGTCGACACGGCCCACGGCGCCGACAGGCTCACCGGCATCATCTACTGAAACGCCGGGCCGTGCCGGGAATGACCCGGCAGGGCCGGCCTATTCGGCGAGCAGCCCGCCATCCACGGCGAGGGTCGCCCCGGTGACATAGGCCGAGAGGTCCCCCGCGAGGAGGAAGGCGGCCGGACCGATGAAATCTTCCGGCTCACCGAAGCGCTTGAGTGGCGTGCGGCCGAGGAAATACTCGATGTTGGCCGGGTTCGAGCGCAGGTTCACGGTCATCGGCGTGTTGATCGCGCCGGGGAGGATGGCATTGACCCGGACCCCGTCCTTGGCGAGCTTGTCGGCCATCGACTTGGTCAGCCCGATCGCCGCCGCCTTGGAGGCGTTGTAGCCGGGGAAGGTGCGGGTGGTGACCATGCCCGAGATCGAGGCGATGTTGATGATGCTGCCCCTGGTTTCGCGCAGCTGGTCGAGCCAGGCGAGCGAGGTGTAGAAGGAGCCGGTGGCGTTGACGTTCATGCAATCGGCCCAGGCCTTGGCCACGCCCGGATCGTCGATCGTGCCGAGGCCGCGGACCCCGGCCGAATTGACCAGGCCGTAGGCGGGGCCAACCTGCGCAAGCGACTGGGCGGCGACTTCGCGGCATTGGTCGAGATCGCTGACGTCGAGCTGCAGCGCGATGGCCTTGCCGCCCTTGGCGACGATGCGATCGGCCGTTTCCTGCGCATGTTCGAGGTTGATGTCGACCGCGACGATCGTCGCGCCGCATTCGGCGAGGCCCACGGCAATGCCCTGGCCGATACCGCTGCCGCCCCCCGTCACAACGATCGGGCGGCTGTCGAGAATTATCCTGGCCATCGTGCATCCGCTCCATACGGGGTCATTGACGGACCCGCTTTCGTTCTCTTCGCCAAGCATGATATGCCGCAGCAATGTTGAGCAAGAACTTTTCGCTCGAGGGGCGCACAGCGCTCGTGACCGGGGCCGCGCGGGGGCTGGGGCTGGAGATGGTCGAGGCCTTCACCGCGGCAGGCGCGCGCACCGTGCTGCACGGGCGCACGATGGAATCGCTCAAGGCCGCGCACGAGCAATGCGCCGCGCTGGGCGAGGTCTATCCGATCGCCTTCGACCTGACCGACGCGGCGGCGGTCGATGCCGGCTGCGAGCGCATCGCGAGCGAGTGGGGCGAGGTCGACGTGCTCGTCAACAATGCCGGGATCAGGGAGCGCGGCGGGATGGGCATCGGCCATGACCGGTTCCTCGCCATGGTCGAGAGCAATCTCCACGCGCCGTTCCATCTCGCCCGCCGGCTGGCCGAGCGGATGAAGGAGCGCGGGCGGGGCGGGCGGATCATCAATATCACCTCGGTCGCGGCCCATATCTCGACCGCCAACGACCCGGCCTACGCCGCCACCAAGGCCGGGCTGACCGCGCTGACGCGGACCATGGCGAGCGCCTACGGGCCCCACGGGATCACGGTGAACGCACTTGCGCCCGGTCCCTTCCTGACGGAGTACAATGCGGAGCTGGCCACTACGAGCGGGCGGGGGGAGCACATCCGCGAGAAGACCCTGCTCAAGCGCTGGGGCCAGCCCGGCGAGCTTTGGGGAGCGGCGCTGTTCCTCGCCAGCGACGCGGGCTCCTATGTGACGGGGACGACGCTGTTCGTCGACGGGGGCTACAGCGTTTCCGCGTGACGGGTAGGCGGTGGGGCGACGGTTTGGACGGGCAAGGAATTTCCCCGGCATCTGTGCCTTGACTCGGGATTTCCTCGTCCTTACCGACCAGACGGTTGAAGAATTTTCTTGCTCGGGAGACCTGTGTGACTGACGCAGTCGGCATTCTAGCTTTTGGCGGGTACGTGCCCCGGATGCGCCTCCAGCGTTCGGCGGTCTACGCCAACATCGGGTGGTTCGCTCCCGGCCTCAAGGGCTTGGCCAAGGGCGAGCGCGCGGCCAGCAACTGGGATGAAGACGCCATCACCATGGCGGTCGAAGCGGCGCGCGATTGCCTCGGCGAGCGCGACCGGGCGGACATCGCCCGCGTGGTCCTCGCCTCGACCACCCTGCCCAATGCCGACCGGCTCAATGCGGGCGTGGTCAAGGAAGCGCTCAATCTCGACGACGAGGTTGCCGCCGCCGACGCCGCCGGGAGCCTGCGCGCCGGTACCTCGGCGCTGATGGCCTCGCTGGAAGCCGCCGGTTCGAGCGACGGGCCGATCCTGTGCCTCGCCGCCGAGCGCCGCAAGGCCGCTCCCGGCAGCGAGAGCGAGATGCTTCACGGCGATGCCGCCGCGGCCTTCCTCGTCGGGCGCGGCAATGTGGTCGCGCGCTATCTCGGCGGGGCCAGCATCACCGCCGACTTCGTCGACCATTTCCGCGAGACCGGGCGCGATTTCGACTATTTCTGGGAAACCCGCTGGATCCGCGACGAGGGCTATTCGAAGCTCGTCGTCAAGGCGCTCAAGCGCGCGCTGGAGAAGACCGGCATCGCGGCCGACAAGGTTGCCCACCTGGTCCTGCCCTTCGTCGAGCGCGGCGTTTCGGACGGCCTCGCCAAGAAGGTCGGCGTGGCGGCCGAGTCGCTGGCCGATTCGCTTTCCGCGAACGTCGGTTCCGCCGGTGTGGCGCACCCCGGGCTGCTGCTCGCCCACCGGCTGGAGAAGGCCAAGCCCGGCGACATCGCCGTGGTAGCCGGCTTCGGGCAGGGCTGCGACGTGCTCGTCTTCGAGGTGACCGACGCGATCCTGCAGCGCGAGGTTTCGCCCAGCCAGGGCGTTTCGGCGTGGATCGCCCGGCGCAAGGAAGAGACGAACTACTTCAAGTTCCTGTTCTTCCGCGACCTCGTGGGCCTCGACACCGGCGCGCGCGCCGAGTTCGACCAGAAGACCATGCTGACCGCGCTCTACCGCGACCGCAAGGCGGTGCTCGGCCTGGTCGGCGGGCGCTGCACCAAGACCGGCACGGTCCAGTTCCCCAAGACCGAGATTTCGGTCAACCCGAACGACCACGCGATCCGCACCCAGGAGGACTATCCCTTCGCCGAGCGGAAGGCGCGGGTGATGACCTACACGGCCGACAGTCTTACATTTACGCCCGACCCACCCCAATATTACGGCATGATCGAATTCGAGGGCGGCGGGCGGATGATGGCCGAGATCGTCGACTGCGATGCGGCCGACGTTGCGGTCGGCGCGCCGCTGCGGATGGTCTTCCGGATCAAGGCCCGGGACGACAAGCGCGGTTTCACCAAGTATTTCTGGAAAGCGGTTCCGACCGCCTGACCCAGCGAGGAGACAAGTCATGGCAAAAGGCATCAAGGACAAGGTTGCGATCCTCGGCATGGGTTGTGCCAAGTTTGGCGAGCGGTGGAACGACAGCCCCGACACGCTCATGGTCGAAGCCTACGAGGAGTGCCTGGCGGACGCCGGGATCGAGACCAGCCAGATCGACGCGGCCTGGTTGGCCGTGGCCTTCGACGCGGTGAACGTCGGGCCTTCGGGGATCCCGCTGTCGATGGCCCTGCGCCTGAACGACATCGGCGTGACCAAGGTCGAGAACTACTGCGCGAGCGGCACCGACGCCCTGCGCGGCGCGGTCTATGCGGTCGCCTCGGGCGCGGCCGACATTGCCCTCGCCATGGGCTGCGAGAAGCTCAAGGACACCGGCTACGGCGGCCTGCCCGTCCGCACCCGCGGCACCTCGTTCGACATGATCGGCATCGTCGGCTCGGCCCCGGGCAGCTTCGCCCAGCTCGCCTCGGCCTATACCGCCGCCCATGGCGTCGACGCCGGTGACCTCAAGCGCGCGATGGCCCACGTCTCGGTCAAGAGCCATGCCAACGGCGTGAAGAACCCCAAGGCGCACCTGCGCAAGGCGATCGACATGGACACGGTGCTGAATGCGCCGATGATCGCCGAGCCGCTCGGCCTGTTCGACTGCTGCGGCGTCTCCGACGGCGCAGCCTGTGCGATCGTCACCACCCCGGAGATCGCCAAGGCGCTGGGCAAGAAGGACATCGTCACGGTCAAGGCGCTGCAGATCAGCTCGTCCAACGGCTGGGAGCTGCAGGGCGCCGGCTGGGACGGCTCCTACTTCCAGACCACCCGCGTCGCCGCGGCCAAGGCCTACGAGGAAGCAGGGATCACCAACCCGCGCGAGCAGGTCAGCCTGATGGAAGTGCATGACTGCTTCTCGATCACCGAGCTGGTGACCATGGAAGACCTCCACATCAGCCGCCCCGGCACCGCCGTGCGCGACGTGATGGACGGGTTCTTCGATGCCGACGGCAAGATCCCCTGCCAGATCGACGGCGGCCTCAAGTGCTTCGGCCACCCGATCGGGGCCTCGGGCCTGCGCATGGTCTACGAGAATTACCTGCAGCTGCTCGGCCGCGCCGGTGAACGCCAGCGGCAGGACAACCCGGTGTTCGGGCTCTCGCACAACCTCGGCGGCATGCCCAACCAGAACGTGAGCGCCGTGGCGATCGTGGGGCTCGAAGGCGCATGACCGGAGTGGATGCCGGTACGCTGGCGCTGGGAGAAAGCGCCAGGGGCGAGAGCGACATGGCCGTGTTCGAGCGGATCACCCGCTCGCGCTACACCTGCCGCGCCTACAAGCCCGAGCCGGTGGCGCGGGCCGACATCGACCGCCTCCTGCTGCTGTCGCAGCGGGCGGCCAACTGGTGCAACACCCAGGCTTGGCAGGTTCTCGTCGTCGGGGGCGAGGAGGCGCGGCGCTTCTCGGAAGCGATCTATGCCCACGCCGCGAGCGGGGCCGCGCCGAGCCCTGACTTCCCGTTTCCCGGGCCCTATCTCGGGGTCTACGACCAGCGCCGCAAGAGCGTTGGCAAGGCGCTCTACGGGGCGCTGGGCATCGAGAAGGGCGACCGGGAAGGGTCGCGCCGGCAGACGCTGGAGAACTTCAAGCTGTTTGGTGCGCCGCACATGGCGCTGATCACCACCGAGGCCGACCTTGGCGTTTATGGCGTGCTCGACTGCGGGCTCTACATCCAGCAGTTCCTGCTCGGCGCCCAGGCCATGGGGCTGGGGACGACCGCCCAGGCGGCGATCGCGATGTACAGCGCCTTCGTGCGCGACTATTTCGGCATTCCCGAGCACCGCCGCATCCTGTGCGGGATCTCCTTCGGGTGGCCCGACCATGACCAGCCGGTGAACCAGTTCCGCACCGAGCGCGCGCCGCTGGAAGAGGTGGTCGAGTACCGCGGCGGCTGACGCAGATCAGCGCCGCGACGACAGGGAGAGACACCGTGGCGACGAACCGGCTGTTTGACGTCTCGGGCAAGGTGGCGCTGGTGACCGGGGCCACCGCCGGGATCGGACGGATGATTGCCGAGGGGCTGGTCGAGGCCGGCGCGCGGGTGTGGATCTGCTCGCGCAAGCAAGCCGAAGTTGAGAAGACCGCCAGCGAACTGGCGGCGCTTGGCGAGTGCCATGGCCTTTCCGCCGATGTGCGCAGCGAGGAGGGCATCGCCGCGCTGGTCGATGCGCTGACGCCGGAGGGCCGCCTCGACATTCTGGTCAACAACGCCGGCACGACTTTCGAGCGGACGATCGGGGAGGTGCCGAAGGACCGGTTCCTCAACGTGCTGGATCTCAATGTCGCCTCGCCGTTCATGCTGGTCCAGGCGCTGCTGCCGCTGCTCCGGGCTGCCGCGACGCCGGACGATCCGGCACGGATCGTCAACATCGCTTCGCTCAACGGGATGCGTGCGGTCGAGCGCCACAACTATCCCTATTCGACGAGCAAGGCCGGGATGCTCATGCTGAACGAGCACCTCGCGCGGATGCTGGCGCCCGACAACATCACGTCCAACGCCATCTCGCCCGGGTTCTTCCCCTCGCGCCTGACGGGGTCGGAACTCGACAACCCCGAGTTCCGCGCCAAGGTGGCATCGCCGCTGGGCGCCCGGGTGGGCGAGCGCGACGACATCGCCGGGACGGTGTCTATCTGTGCTCGCGCGCCAGTTCATGGGTCACGGGCTGGAATGTCCCGCTGGGCGGCGGGCGCAAGGTGATCGACAGCTAGGAGGCTGCTGATGAATCCATTTATCGTCGATATCCCGCAAGCCGAACTCGACGACCTGCGGGACCGGATCGCACGGACCCGCTGGGGCGGCGATTTTGGCGGGGACAGCTGGGCCTATGGCACCAACGGGGTCTACCTGCGCGAGCTCGCCGACTACTGGCTGGAGCGCTATGACTGGCGCAGGACCGAGGCCCAGATCAACGCGATCCCGGCCTACAAGACCGAGGTCAACGGCCTCTCGATCCACTTCCAGCTCGTGCGCGGCAAGGGGCCGGACCCGATGCCGCTGATCCTGACCCACGGCTGGCCGTGGACCTTCTGGGACTATCGCAAGGTGATCGGTCCGCTGACCGATCCCGCGGCCCATGGGGGCGACCCGGCGCACGCGTTCGACGTGATCGTGCCCTCGCTGCCGGGCTATGGCTTTTCCGCCCCCGCGCCCCAGGGAATCGCCTTCTGGGAGATCGCCGACGTCTGGGCCGCGCTGATGACCCGGCTCGGCTATGACCGGTTCGCCGCGGCCGGGGCCGACTGGGGTTCGTTCATCACCGCCCAGCTCGGGCACAAATATGCCGAGCGGCTGATCGGCGTCCATTTCCCGCTGTGCCTGCCGCTGCCGGCGCTGTCCGGCGGGGAGCGGATCGATCCGGACCTGTTCAGCGCCGACGAGGCCGGCTGGCTCGAGGGCAATGTCCACTTCGGCACGCAGGAATATGGCTATGCCCTGCTGCAGAAGACCAAGCCGCGCACCCACTCGTTTTCGGCCAACGATTCGCCGGTGGGCCTGCTCGCCTGGATCGTCGAGAAGCGGCGGACCTGGAGTGACAGCCACGGCGACGTCGAAAGCGTGTTCACCAAGGTCGAGCTGCTCGACACGGCGATGATCTACTGGCTGACGCAGAGCTTCGGCACGGCCGCGCGGCTCTACTACGAGACCACCAACCGCCCCTGGGTCCCCTCGCACCCGCGCCAGCCGGTGGTCGAGGCGCCGGTGGGGATCACGGTGTTCCCGGCCGAGGTCATGCGCCCGCCACGGCGCTGGGCGGAAAGCTACTACAATTTGAAGAGCTGGCAGGTGATGGACCGCGGCGGGCACTTCGCGCCGATGGAGCAGCCCGAGGCGCTGATCGCCGACCTGCGCGCGTTCTTCTGGGACAAATGCCGATGAAGATGCGTGCCGCCGTCATCCGCGAAGCCGGCGGGCCGTTCCTGTTCGAGGAGCATGAACTCGAAGAGCCGCGCGCCGACGAACTGCTGATCCGGATCCACTCGGTCGGCGTGTGCCACACCGACATCGCGGTGCGCGACGGGGTCATGCCGATCCCGCGGCCGGTGATTGCCGGGCATGAAGGCGCGGGCGTGGTGGTCAAGGCCGGCGCGGAGGCGGGGGACTTCGCCCCGGGCGACCACGTCATCCTGACGACCGACTGGTGCGGGCATTGCCCGATGTGCGAGAGTGGACACGAGCCCTATTGCCGCGACCTGCGCCGGCTCAACCTCACCGGCATGCGTGGCGACGGCTCCAGCCGCACCGCCGACGAGCCGGGGCTGGGCAGCGCCTTTTTCGGGCAATCGTCCTTCGCGACCTATGCGCTTTCGACCTGCCGCAACGCGGTCAAGGTGCCCAAGGACATAGACCTCGCCATTCTCGGCCAGCTGGGCTGCGGAATCCAGACCGGTGCGGGGGCGGTCGCCAATCGCCTGCAGCCGGCGCCCGGCTCTTCGATCCTGATCAGCGGGGCGGGGCCGGTGGGCATTGCCGCGATCATGGCGGCGAAGGTGGCGGGCTGCGGCGTGATCGCGGTGACCGAACGGCACGCGACCCGCCTTGCGGCAGCGGCCGAGTTCGGCGCGACCCACGTGTTCGACGCCAGGGCCGGAGAGAGCGTCTACGCGGACCTCGCGGCGCTGTGCCCCGACGGCTTCGACGCGGTGATCGATACGACCGGGGTGCAGGCGGTCATCACCCAGCTGGTGCCGCTGCTGGCGCCGCTGCGCACCATGGTGCTGCTGGCGCCGGGGCTCTCGGTCACCCTGCCGCTCTCGCCGATGATGTCGGGCGGGCGCAATGTCTGCTCGCATGCCAGCGGCCACATCTCGTCGGACGTGTTCGTGCCGCGGATGATCGAATGGTACCGCGAGGGCCGCTTCCCGATCGACCGGCTGGTGACGCGCTATGCGTTCGACCAGCTGAACGAAGCCTGCGAAGCGGCCGAGCACGGCACGGTCATCAAGCCGGTCATCGTGATGCCCGGCTGTGACGACTGAACCGGCCGGTCAGCGCGCGGGCAGGAACGCCGAATAGGCCCCCAGTCCGGCGCGATCGACGTAGGTATCGGCGATCTTGCCGAGCAGGTCGTACTGGGTGCCGAGCCGGGCATGGGTCGCGGCGGCGCGGCGGTAATAGTAATGCATCGGGTATTCGAGCGTGACGCCCATGCCGCCGTGATACTGGCTGCCGGCCACGGCCGCGTCCTGGATCGCGCGTTCGGCGAGCCAGGCGGCGAGGGCGCCGGCCGAGGGGCGCGGTTCGCCCAGCGCGATCGACGAGACGCCTTCCCAGACGGCGAGCCAGGCCGCCTCGACGTAGGCGCGGGAATCGGCGAGGCCATGCTGCACGGCCTGGAAGCTGCCGATGGCGCGGCCGAACTGGACGCGGTCCTTCACGTATTCGACGGTGAGATCGATCGCGGCGTGGGCGCAGGCGGTGGCCTCGGCGGCGCCGAGCAGGAGCACCTTCTCGTTCCACTTGGCGAGTTCGGCCTCGCTGACGGATTCGGCCGCGGTGAATTCGGGGACGACGCCGTCGAATTCAACCCAGGCGCCCTTGACGTTGTCGACCAGCCGGACCGGGGAAATCGTCACGCCCGGGGCGCCGCGCCGGACGTGGAACAGGCCGGTGGCGCCCGCAGGAGTCTTCGCCTGGACGAGGAAGCCGGGGGCGGTGTTGGCCCAGAGCACCAGCTGGCGCTCCGCCGATAGGCGCAGGCCGCCCTCGTCGCGCGCGGTGACCTTGGCCGGGCCTGGAACGGTGACGGTCTCCCCAGCGGCGAGCTTGGCACTGAGCTCCGCACCCTGGGGCGAGAGCTCGGCCGCGGAGAGCAGCATGATCGCGGAGGCCACCTGCGGGAAGGGGGTGGCGACGGCGGTGCGGCCCATCTGCTCGGCGAGGATCGCCAGCATCTCGAAGGCGGAGTCCTCGCTGGCCGAGGTCAGCCAGCCGAGTTCGGCCATCTGTGACCAAAGCTCCGGATCATAGCCGGACTCGGTCTTCTCGGCAGCGAGACGCGCTTCGTGGGTGACGTGACGTTCGAGCGTGCCGCGCGCCGCGTCGCGGATCTGCTCCTGCTCGGGTGAATAAATCAGGTCCATGGTATCTGCCTCGACAAATGTGGTGCGCGGCCCCGGGGCCGCAGGCCCTTACCGCGTGCGCGGCATGCCCATTCCGAAACCTGCGACGAGGTCTCGCTGCAATTCGTTGGTGCCGCCGCCGAACTTGACCGCCGGGGTCGACAGGTAGGCGCGGACGGGCCGGCCGCCGCAGTGGGCGGCGGGATCCCAGTGGGAGATCTGGCCTTCCGTTCCCATCATCTGGAACATCTCGATTCCCGCGCGCTGGTGGGTTTCGGTGTTGATGAGCTTGGAAATGCTGGCTTCGAGCTGCGAACTGGTAAGGCCCGCGTCCATCATCCAGGCGGCGCGCAGGGCCATCAGCCGGCTGACGTGGATATCGGCAGCGATGCGCGCCAGCTGGCGGCGGTTATACTCGCGCTCACCCTCGCTCAGATCCCCGTTGTCGCGCAGCCACTGGGCATCGCGATAGTGCTCGTAAAGCATCTCGGAGTGGAGGAACACGCGCTCGAAGTTGAGCTGGCCGGTGATGTACTGCCAACCGCGGTTTTCATCGCCGAGCCGCATGTCCTCGGAGATGAAGACATCGTCGAAGAAGACGTCGTTGACGCTCTCCTGCATCTGGGTGGGGATCGGGCGGATGGTGATCCCTTCGAGGTTCGTGGGGACGACGAACATCGAGATGCCCTTGTGCCGCGATTCCGGCGTGCCGGTGCGCGCCGCCAGCCAGATGTGCGTGGCGGTGTGGGCGTGGGAGCACCAGGTCTTGTGGCCGTTGAGCTTGTAGCCGCCGGGAACGCGATCGGCGCGGGTGGTGAGCGCCGCGAGGTCGGTGCCCGCGCCGGGTTCGGAATAGCCGATCGCCATCAGGACCTTGCCGGAAAGGCAATCGGGCAGGAAGCGGGCCTTCATCTCGTCGGAGGCGAACAGCGTCATGCTGGGGATCACCGCCTGGGTGAGCATCGACCCGGTCGGCAGGCGGCGGAACGACAGTTCCTCATGGAAGATCCACTGCTCGACGAAGCTGAGGCCGCGGCCGCCATAGGCCTTGGGCGTGGCGAGGCCGATCCAGCCGTCGGCGCCGAGCTGGGCGATGAAGGCGCGCTCCTTCGGGCCATATTCGCCGAAGCGGCCGCCGTGGCCCTTGGCCAGCTCCTCGAGGTCGATCTTGCCGCTCGAATGGAGACCGTCGAGATAGTCATTGATCTCTTGGGCCGTCTTGATGTGCTGTGGTTCCAGGCGGAAATCCATGCCGCTTCGCGTCCTCTGTTCCAGTGGCGCCGGGGCGCCCGTGTCTTTCAGCTGCGGCCCCATTGGCCCTCAGCGGTCTGTCAATTCGATCCGGTTCGCCCGGGAATCATGCAGCGGGTGACGAAGCTGCGGATCAGCCCGTCCTCATCCACGTTCACAACCGCCAGGGCCTCGACCACCATATCGCCCGCGTGCACGTTGTAGCGCATGGCATTGCCGTTGATCAGAACCCCGCTGACCGGCGTGGGCGGACGACCGGGCCGGGCGAAATTGGCGTGGATCTCGGCCCGTCCATAATGGGCCGCCTTGTCCCGGCCGATCAGCTTCATGCCTCCGTCATACCAGTAGCCGTCCTCGGCGAAGAGTTCGGACACCCGCTCCGGATGGTTGGCGAGGTAGTCCGCATATCGCTCAAGCACGTGCATGCCAGGTCAAGCCCTCTCAGAATCTGCAAATCCTATGCGAGCATGACGACCCTCAAGTCAACCGCCCATTTGGTAGACTAAAGGGCAGGTTCGGGGCTTCAGGCGGTCGGCGCCGGCTTGCCGAACGAGGTCTTGCCGCTGGCCGCCTGGGCCTGTTTGCGCATGTCGCGGATGTCGTTGTATTCCTTGCTGGTGTGCGACAGCTGGTGCGTATCGAAGTGGGCTTCGATCGCCGAGCGGAAGCCCTGGGCGTCGCGGGTGCGGTTGAGCGAGCGCTTGAGCAGGCGCAGGGCGAAGGGCGGGGCATCGGCCACCCGCTGGGCGAGCTTGAGCGTCTCGGCTTCGAGTTCGCCCGTCGGCACCACCTTGTTGATCATGCCGAGCTCAAGCCCTTCGGCCGCGGTCAGGCGGCTGCCGGTGAACAGGAACTCCTTGGCCTTGCGCAGGCCGAGGACATAGGGGTGGATCAGCATCTCCACGGCCGCAGCGCCGAGGGTGTGGGCCGTCGGATCGGAGAAGTAGGCGTCTTCCGAGGCGACCATCATGTCGCACATGTTGGCGACCATGAAGCCGGCGGCGATGCAGGCGCCCTGGACCTGGGCGATGGTCGGCTTGGACAGGTCGTAGATGCGCAGACAGTAGCCGAGGAAGTGCTCGTTCTCGTATTCGTAGCGGCTTTCGACCGTGGGATTGGCGCGCAGGACCGTGCCTTCCTTGAGGTCATGCCCCGCCGAGAAATGCGCGCCCTGGCCGGCGAGGATCACCACCCGGATCTCCGGATCGCGCTCGGCCTGGACCATGGCTTCGTCCAGCTCGCGCAGCAGCTGCTGGCCCTGGGCGTTGCGTTTATCGGCACGGTTCAACGAGATGCGCGCGATGGCTCCGATCTGTTCGTAAGTGATCTGTTCATAGGACATCGCGCTCTCCATCATTCTAGGCGGCCGATCAGCTGACGGCCTTGCGCTCGGCGCGCTTGACTTCCACCCCGGCGGCCTCGCGATCCCAATCATCGGCCGAGCGGCCGAGGGCCTTCAGCTTCATTTTCTGGATCCGCATGGTCGGGGTCTTCGGCAGTTCGTCGATCAGCTGGTAGAACCGCGGTACCATGAAGTGCGGCAGCTTGTCGCTCACGTGGCGGACCAGTTCGGCAAAATCCACCGGCGAATGGGCGACGATGAAGGCCTTGATCTCCTCGTCGCCTTCGAAGGCGCCGGTGACGGAAACGCAAGCGGATTCAACCACTCCGGGGAAGGTGTTGAGTTCGCGCTCGACCTCGTAGCTCGAGACGTTCTCGCCGCGGCGGCGCATCGATTCCTTGAGCCGGTCGCGCCAGAAGTAGAACCCGTCGCTGTCGCGCTCGAGCACGTCGCCGGTGTGGTACCAGCCGCCGCGCCAGGCCTCCTCGGTGGCCGCCGCGTTGTTGAAATATCCGAGCGACATGAAGCCGCGCCGGACCGGGCGGATGATCAGCTCGCCGCGCACGCCGTCGGGCACGTCGTTGCCGGCCTCGTCGACGATGCGGACCTCCCAGCCCTTGCGGGCCTTGCCGCAGGTGCCGCGGCGGTTCTCGACGTCGATCGGCTTGCAGATGGCGGTCGAGCTTTCGGTCGAGCCGAAGCCCGAGACCAGGCCTTCGAGGCCGAACCGTTCGATGAAGGCATCGGCCGCCGCCGGCAGCGGGGAGGCGAGGAAGAAGCGCATCGAATGGTTGCGCTCGTCCGGCGAGACCGGGTCGTTCATCAGCTTGCCGGCCATCGAGGAGACCAGCACGGCATAGGTCGCCCCGGTTTCCCGCGCCACCTGCCAGTAGTTCGAGAAGGTCGGGCGCGTGCGGACGGCCACGCTGCCGCCGACGCGCATCATGCCGATGAGGTTGCCGAGCGCCGCCATGTGGAACAGCGGCAGGTTGCCGAGGAAGCGGTCGCGCTCGGTCAGGGTCCCGCTCTCGGCCAGCCAGGCGCTCTGAACGCAGACGTGGAGATTGGAGGTGAGCGATCCCTTTGAATTGCCGGTCGTCCCCGAGGTGAAGATGATGATGTGCGGATCGTCCGGCGAGACCTGGGGGAGGGCGGGCATCTCGCCCTCGGCCGTGGACAGCCCCGCCGAAGCGATCGGCTTGGCCGAGGGCGGGGCTTCGGCGACTGGGCCTTCGGAAATGATGAAGGCCGGATCGCTCAGCGCGAGCAGGTCGACGAAGATCTGGCCGCGGTAATCGGGGTTGAGCGGCACGGCGACCGCACCGAGCAGCGAAATGCCCCACCAGGCGCGCAGCCAGTCCGGCCCGTTGGGCAGGACGACCGCCACCCGGTCGCCGCACTGCACGCCCGCGCGGGCGAGGGCCTTGGCGGCGGTCTGCGCCTCGGCGAGGCACTGCTGGCGGGTCCAGACGGTGCCGTCCTCGAAATGGATGAAGGGCCGGTCGGACCACTTCTCGGCGCCCCAGATGAGGAGCCCCTGGATCGTTTCGGGGGCTTCCGCGAGGGCAGTGGTGCTTGCCGGCATTCTGGCGCTCTCCTTCTGGCGGCGGCTTTTGCGTTCGAGCCGCAACTGCGTGTTCAACCGTCTGATGGGTTTGGCCGTGGGTCTATGCGCAGATCATCCGGGGTGCAATGGCGGGCGGCGTCTCAGCGGTAATTTATCATACGGTCGGTTGACTGCCGCCGCCGCGCGATGGAAGCTTGGGCCAGGACACGAGAGGAAAGGGAAGCGCGGATGAGCATGGTTCTGCCGTTTCAGGAGATCCGGCGACTGGTCGGGACCGAGCTGGGCGTCTCGGACTGGGTCGTCGTGGACCAGCACCGCATCAACCTGTTCGCCGAAGCCGCCGACGATTTCAACGCGATCCATGTCGACGAAGCCGCCGCCCATGCCGCGGGCCTGCCGACTACGATTGCCCATGGCCTGCTGACCATGGGCCTGCTCCATCGCCTCGCCGAGCCGGTCGTCCCCCGCGCGGCGGAGATGACCGGCGGGTTCTACTACGGGTTCGACAAGGTCCGGCTGATTCGGCCGCTGCTGTGCGGATCGCAGATCCGCGGGCGGTTCCACCTGCTCGACTACTTCGAGCGCAAGCCCGGCCAGTGGATGCGCGTGGTCTCGGCCCGGGTCGAGATCATGGGCGACGAGCGGCCGGCGCTGACCGCCGAGACCCGCAGCGTCCACTTCATCCCAGAGCACGTTTCGGCGGCTGCCGGCGCTGCCTAGGCACGGCACCGGCCGCGCCCTCAACCGACGGCGTCGGCCATCTCCATGTACTGCTTGTGCCAGTGCTGGAGCGGCGCCTCGTTCTTGCCGAAGTGCAGCGGGAACAGCCGCCCGCCCTTGAGCGTGCGCCACATGGTCATGGCGTTGGTAAAGTCTTCCGCCTGGATCACCTGCTCCCAGAAGAAGCGCGCATGCTCGAGGCAGTGGTGGTGCTGGTCCTCGGTGACCGAGGGGGCGAGCAGGACCGAATATTCGACCCGCGTCTGACCGACATTGTCACCCGGCCACAGCGCCACGGCATACCAGAAGGTCTCGTCGACCCCCATGATGATCAGGTTCGGACAGATCAGGTAGACGAGCGCGATGTCGGGCCCGAGCACCGGCGGCTTTTCCGGGGTGCCCTCGGCGAAGTAGGTGGCCATGCCCTGGTTGGCGAAGAGCTCGCGCGTGTGGCGGCCATAGTGGTCGACCACGTGGACATAGGGGATGACCATGGCCCCCAACGTGTTCGAGTGCAGGAAGGTGAAGTGGTAGCCCTCGCAGAAGCCATCGGCGAGGAGCTTCCAGTTGACGTCGATGGTGTGCTCGGTGCGGCGGGCCACCTGCCACTTGTCCCAGCCCATCTGCGCCAGGTCCTCGCTAAGGCCGCTGAGGTGGGCATCGATGTCGATCGTCTCCGCGCCCTCGACCTGGACGAAGATCATGCCGTGCTTCTCCGCAGTGGCGATCGGCAGAAGCCCGTGGGTTTCCTTGGTCACGCCCGGGAAATAGCCGCCCTGGTTGACGCCGATCAGCGAGCCGTCGCTGCCGAAGGTCCAGCCGTGGAAGGGACAGACGAAGCGTGAGGCGCAGCCGCTGCTCTCGGTGGTGATCGGCATGCCGCGGTGACGGCAGGCGTTGCGGAAGGCGCGGAGCTGGCCGGCCTTGTCGCGGGTCAGGATGATGCCGACGCCGTCGATCTCGATCGTGCGGAAGGCGTTGGGGCCGTCGAGCTCCGAGGACCAGCCGGCGAAGACCGGGTAGCGGCGGAACAGGGCCGTGCGCGCGCGCTCGAAGCGGTCGGCATCGTTGTAGATGTCTCCGGGCACGGTCATCACGTCGTCGGCCGTGTCGGGGACCTTGCTGTGGATCTGGGCGTCGAGGCGCCGCGCCAGGGGCATCAGGTCGATCATAGGTTCTCCCACATATTTGCGCCGCGGCCGTGCCGGCCGGGGCGGCCAGCAATCATTCGATGATGAATTCCCGCAGGCGGGCGAGATCGCGGTCATCCAACCCGAGGCGCTCGCGCGCGTATCCTTCGATTGAACCGTAGTGCTCGGCGGTCGCTGCGAGGCCTGTCGCGACATAGTCGGGCGGCGAGGCGAGTATGGCGCGCACCGCCGCTGGCGACACCTCGTGAATCAGCCGGACAATCGGATTGTCGGTGCGTCCGGCCCGCTCGGCCCGTTCGGCGTCGGCGTGAAAGTGCGTCGGAAAGTCGTAGACCTTCTCCGACAGGGCATAGTTCTCGATCACCGCCTCGCGCGGGACGCCGACCAGCGAGAGCAGCAGGGCCACGGCCATGCCCGTGCGGTCCTTGCCGGCGGTGCAGGCAAGGACGGCCGGTACTTCGCCCTCGGCTATGGCCTTGAAGCTCACCGCGTAACGGTCCGCATGGCGCTCGGGCAGGTTGCGGTAGAGGTCGAGCATGACCTCGCGGCCGTCCGCGCCCGAGGAGTCGAGGCTGAGCTTGTCGCGCAGCTGCGTCACGTCGCCGCTGGCCGAAGTACCCCAATCGGCGACGCGGGCGCTGGAAGGGAGCCAGTGATAGGGCTCGGCGGCCTGCTCGCGCTGGCTGCGGAAATCGCAGATCAGGCGGATGCCGAGCTCTTCGACCACAGCCTGGTCGTCAGCCGTGAGGCGGTTCATCCGGCCCGAGCGGAAGATCGTGCGATGGCGGACCCGGCCGTCGGCAGCGGGCAGACCGCCGACATCGCGAAAATTCACACCCCCGGAGAGGGGCAGCAGGCCGGACATAGCAAACTCCCAATGTGGCCGCGCCACGATCTGCGCCGATGCTATCGCGTGGATTGTCGCGGGTCCAATGCGATCGCGCCGGGGACACGAAGGCCCGCCGGCAGGTCGGCTCGAGGCTGCGGCGCTAGCATGGCGGATGGCTTCAAACAAACGGATATTGGAATTACGCGAAGCTGAGCCAAGTTCGGCCTTGCGCCTCTTCCGCCGTGGCCTTTACAAGCCGGGACAAGCGCGTCGGAGGCATCGACCGAGGGGTTGGTATTCCGCAAGTCGCAGGACGTCTGAGGAGTGGGATTTGGCCGACGCGATCGCTTACCTGAAGGGCTTGCGCAACCTGTTCCAGGTCGATCCGGCGGACTGGTACCAGCCGCGCCTGCCCGGGCAGGCGGAGCGGGCGATCCTTTCCGCGCTGATCGTCGATGCCGGAGCCGGACGGCCGATCCGGGAGGCCGCCGGGCACCACCGCAGCGAGATCTTGCGGCAATTGGCGAAGACCCTGTCTGGGGCTGGGCTGAATGGCGCGCAGCAGGCCTTCCTTGCCGAGCTCTCCGGCACCGCCGAGCTGGCCGAGGAGCATTCCGCGCGGGCGATCGCGTTGTTCGGTTACACGCCCGGCGCCGCACCGCTGCTGCAGGAGCTGGCGCGCGCCGATGCCGCCATGCACCTTGCGCTGCTGAATGCCTACGAAGCCGAAACGGCCTTTGACCGGCCCGAGGATGCGGCCGAAAGCGCCGGGCCGGTGGCGCGGGTCAGCGGCGAGGAAATCTTGGGCAGCTTGGCCGAGGCCGGCCTGCCCACCGCGGCCGTCTCTGTCGCGGAGATCAAGATCATCCTCGGCGGTTTCTCCAAGCAGACCCTGCTGTGCGAACTGTCGCCGCCGCTGGAAGGCCGTCCGCGCGTCGTGGTCAGGGCGGAGAACGGCACGGCCTATGAGGGCGCCTCGGTCGTCAGCGAATTTGCCACGGCGCAGGGTCTCCACAAGGGCGGGGTCAAGGTGCCGAGGCCGCTGGCGCTGACCAGGCGAGACGGCGGGCGCGATTTCATGGTGATGGAATGGGCCGACGGCGCGATGATGGGCTGGACGCCCACCTTCCGCGACGAGGCTCTGTGCCGCGAATGCGGCTTCCAACTGGGTCGGGCGCACAGTGTGCCGCTGGAAGATTTCGCCCATGTCCCGGGCTATGGCCGCAAGCCGTCCGAGCAGATGCGCGACGATATTGCCCTGCGCGGGGAGAAGTGGCGCAAGGCCGGGGGCAGGGAAGCGGTCATGGCCCACGCGCTGCAATGGCTGGCCGATCGCGTCGATCTGGCCGACAGCGCCATGTCGCTGATCCATGGCGACTACCGCGGGCACAACATCCTCCAGAAGGACGGCGTGGTCACCGCCATTCTCGATTGGGAGCACGCGCGGATCGCCAACCCGGCGCAGGATCTGGGCTATGCCCGCAGTTTCCCTGATGTCCTCGGCAGTTGGGAGATCTTCCTCGAAGGCTATGTCGCCGGTGGCGGGGTGATCCCCGCGCTCGAGGTGCTGCGCTTCCACGAGGTCTTCGCCACGGTCTTCACCCTCGCGGTGATCACCGAGATCGACCAGCAATACCTCGGCCGCGCCAACCAGCAGCTGGCGACCGCGGCCACCATCGCCCATCGCCACAAGTTCGAGATGGCCCGGCTGATCGGGCTGCTGGACCTCGGCTAGGCGGCGCTGTTTCGCGGCCGGGGAACCGGACGCGGCAAGGATGAAGCGGGGTAATCCCGCATGGATCGGACGGGACAATCCGACCGATGCCCGACGCTCGTGGCCTTGGCCCCCGGTGATCGCGCAGGCGAAGGAGGGGTTGGTTGATGCAGAAGGTCCTGGCCGAGTGGCGCGAAAAATGGCGGATCCTGGTCTGCGCCGTGATTGGCGTGACCGCGTCGGTTTCCTATGTGTTCGGCCTTGGGGTGCTGGTCCCGCACATCCATGCCGAGACCGGCTGGTCCCGCGCCCAGATCAGTGCGGGCCTGCTGGTCGGCGCCACGGTCCTCGCCCTGGTCTCGCCGGTCACGGGCCGGCTGGTGGATCGCGGCCATACCCGCGCCTGCGCCATGGGCGGCTTCGTGATCTATGGCCTGGGCCTTGCGGCGGTCGGCATGGCGCCTGTGCCGTTCCTGCCGTGGCTGGTGCTCTGGGCCGCGACCGCCGTGGGCGCCGGGCTGTGCTGCCTGACCCTCTGGACGACCCTCATCACCCGGTGGTTCCACGAGGGGCGGGGGATCACCCTTGCCGTGGTCATGTCCGGCTCGGGGCTCTCGGCAGTGATCGCGCCGCTGGCGGCCAGTGCCCTGGCGGCCTGGCTGGGCTGGCGGGAGGCCCTTGCCGTGATGGGCCTCGCGATCGTGGCGATCTGCCTTCCCCTCTGCGCCGCCTGGCTGCACGACGCTCCCGCGGCGCAGGAAGCGGGATCTCAAGGGGAAGGGCAGAACGCAGGGGGGCCGGCCATATTCGGTCTTTCGCTGCTGAAGCTCTGCGCGCTCGCTTTCATGCTGACCGGCACGCTGACCGGCATGAGCGTGCATTTCCCCCTGATCCTCGCCCAGGCCGGGGCCTCGGCGGCCCGGGCGGCGCAGCTCACCGGCCTGATCGGGCTCGGCGTGATCGTCGGGCGGTTCGCGATCGGGGCCCTGCTCGACAAGTTCAGCGGAGCGCTGGTCGGGGCCCTTGCCATGGCCGGGCCGGCCGTGGCCACCCTGCTGCTGTTCGACGCCGCCGTCGGGCAGAGCCTGGGCGGTCTGGTCGCCGCCGCCCTGATCGGTTTCGCCCTTGGTACGGTCTCGCTGGTTCTCGCCGTTGTTACGGGGCAGCTTTACCGCGCGGACAGCTTCGGCTCGGCCCTGGGCGTGGTCATCGGCTGCATGTCGGTTTCCTCCGGCATCGGACCGGTGATCGCCGGCAGGGTCTATGACCGCACGGGCGACTATTCAGCCTTCCTCATGGGGGCCGGGGCGGTCTTCGTACTGGCCATGCTGATCTTTCTCAGCCTCGGCCGCGCGATCAGGCAACGGGGTCGGCCAGGACAGGCAGGAATGGAAGGGGACGGGGCATGAACGAGGTGATGAGCGAGTGGCGCGCCAACTGGCGGATCGTGATCTGCGGGCTGGCCGGGGCGACCGCCTCGCTGACCCAGGTCTACAGCATCGGCGTGCTCCTGCCGCACATCAGCGCGGAGATGGGCTGGTCGCGCGCTGAGGCAAGCTCGGGCATCCTTGTCGGGGCGATCGGCCTCACCGTGGTCTCGCCGATCGCGGGCCGGCTGGTCGATCGTGGGCGGCTCAGGGCCTGCGCCATCTGGGGCACGGTCATCTTCGCCGTGGCCATTGCCTGCCTCGGCCTGCTGCCGGTGCGCCTGCCATTGTGGCTGGCGATCTGGTGCGTGGTGGCGATCGGTTCCGGGCTGACCAACCTCGCGGTCTGGGCGCCGGGCATTGCCCAGCGGTTCTCGGCCGGACGGGGGCTGGCCCTGGCGATTGTCATGTGCGGTTCGGGCCTGTCCGCCACCATCTTTCCGGTCGCGGCCAGCACGCTTGCCGCGCACGTCGGCTGGCGCCATGCCTTTGCCGCGCTGGGGCTGGGCGTGGCCCTGGGCTGCCTGCCGCTCTATGCCTTGTGGGTGCATGACGTCCCGGTCGCCGGTGCGGCGGAGGGGGAGGCCGGGCGCGCCGGCAAGCCGGTGGACCGCGCGATCTACGCGACATCCGCCTTCCTCCGGCTCGCCGCGCTGTCGCTGGTGCTGACGAGCGCGCTTTCGACCATGACCGTGCACTTCCCGCTGGTCCTCGCCGAACACGGGACGGGCGCGCTCCAGGCCGGACGCTTGGCCGGGCTGATCGGGATCGGCGCGATCGGCGGGCGGCTGGCGATCGGGACCGTGCTCGACCGCGCCAATGCCGCCGTGGTCGCCGGCTGCGCCATGCTGTGCCCGCTGACGGCGATGGCGCTGCTGCTCTATGCGGTGCCCGCCTATGGCATGGCTGCCTCGGCCTCGGGGGTCCTGATCGGGATCGGGATCGGCAGCGAGGCCATGGTGATCGCCTATATCACCGGGCGGCTCTACCCGACCGAGATCTTCGGGACCGTGTGGGGCGTGCTGATCGGCTGCATGGCGATCGCCTCGGGCGTGGGGCCGGTGATCGCCGGCAAGGCCTTCGACCAGCTTGGCAACTATTCGGCCGTACTCGTTGGCAATGCGGTGATTTTCGGCCTGGCCACCGCCACCTTCCTGAGCCTGGCGGGATCGGTCAAGGTCCGCCGGGGCTGACCGTCCTTATTGCGGGCGGCCGAGAATCGCCGCGGTATCCTCGCCCAGCCGCGGCGGCCCGCGGCGGATCGGGGCGCGCCGGCCGTCGATGGTCCAGGCCGGACCGAGCACCTTGCCCGACCCGTCGGGCAGGGGCTCGAAGATGCCGAGCGCCTCGACCTGGGGATGGTGGCGCGCCTCGTCGACGCCCAGGACGGGCGCACAGGGCACGCCGTTTGCCGTGAGCAGCGAGACCAGCTCGTCGCGCTGCCATTCGGCGATCGCCTCGGCCAGCAGCGCCTCCAGCCGGTCGCGATTGGCGACGCGCAGCGGATTGGAGGCAAATTCCGGGTCTTCGAGCCACTCCGGCCGGTTGAGCGCCTTGGCCAGCCGGCGAAACAGGCCGTCGTTGGCGCAGGTGAGCAGGATGAAGCCGTCCTTCGTGGCATAGCAGTCGGACGGCACCATGGTCGGCGCGCGGCTGCCCCAGCGCGCGGGGGGCGTTCCGCTGGCTTCGTACTGGGCGGCGAGGAGGTTCACATAGGTGAGCGCGGTTTCGAGCAGCGAGGTGGCGATAATCGCACCCCGCCCGGTGCGCTCACGCTGGTACAGCGCCGAGCAGACGACGGTGGCGAGGAACACCCCCGAACCTTTGTCGACCGGACCGCCGACGGCGACGCAGGGTTTCCCATCCGGCTCGCCGTTGCACATGGCAACGCCAGCGAGGCCCTGGGCCATGGAATCATAGCCCGGCCACGAGGCCATCGGGCCCACGGAACCATAGCCGGAAATCGCGCCGAAGATCAGTCGCGGATTGAGCGCGAGCGCCTCGGGTCCGCCGAGGCCGATGGACTCGATCACGCCGGGTCGCAGGTTGTGGATCAGGACATCGGCCTGCCGCACCAGATCGAGCAGCGCGGCCATGTCGTCAGCATTGGTGAAGTCGATCACCACTGAGGCCTTGTTGCGGTTGAGCGCGGTGAAGCTCGGAGCCTGTCCGCCGAGCCGCATCGAGCCGTAACGGCGCGCATCGTCGCCCTCCGGGCGCTCGATCTTGATGACCTCGGCGCCCAGATCGGCCAGCAAGGTACCCGCCACGGGCCCGGCCACATTGGAGCACAGTTCGAGTACGCGAACGCCTTCCAGCGGTCCCAGGTTCACCGGCAATCTCCCAGCAATGGCCGGCGGCTGCCCCGCCGATATCCTCAGTTGATGCGGCGTTCGCGGCCGGCCCAGAAGGGCTCGGCGAGCTTGCGGCGCAGCACCTTGCCGGCGGCATTGCGCGGCAGTTCGGCGACGAAGTCAATCGACTTGGGCGCCTTGAACCGGGCAATCCGCGAGCGGACGTGCTCGATCAGCTCGGCCTCGCCGGCGGTGCCGCCGGGCCTGCGCACGACGATCGCCTTGACCGCCTCGCCCCAGCGCTCATCCGGCACGCCGATTACCGCGGCCTCGACCACGTCGGGATGGCTGAACAGCGCGTGCTCGACCTCGGCGGGATAGACGTTCTCCGCGCCGGTCACGATCATGTCCTTGATCCGGTCGCAGAGGTAGATGTAGCCGTCTTCGTCCATGTAGCCGGCGTCGCCCGACTTGTAGAAGAGGTCGGCGGTGAAGACGTCGGCGGTGGCCGCGGGCATCTGCCAGTAGCCCTGCATGATCGAGCGGGTCTTGACCTCGATCTCGCCGATCTCGCCTGGCGCCGCGGGCTGGCCGTCGCTGCCGGCGATGCGCATCTCGACCGTGGGCAGCGGCCTGCCGACCGACTTCATCCGCTGGGTCGTCGGGATCGTGTGATCTTCCGGAGCGAGAGTGGCGACCGTCCCGCCGCTCTCGGTCATCCCGTAGACCTGGACGAACTGGCAGCCGAAGACCTCGATCCCCTTCTGCAGCAGTTCGACCGGGATCGGCGCGGCGCCATACTGGATGGTGTGGACCGAGGTGACGTCGGCCGTTTCCACGCCCGGATGTTCGAGCAGCAATTGCAGGGTGCTGGGCACGGTCGTCAGGCGGCTGACGCGGTAGCGCGACACGGCTTCGAGCACCGGGCCGGGCGCAAATTCGCGCAGCACCACCGCGTGGCCGCCGGAGAAGAAGGCGCGGGCGAAGGTGACGAGGCCGCCGACGTGGCTGATCGTCAGCGAGACGAGGAGCACGTCGTCGGGCCGCTGGAAATCGCAGGCCATGCCGTGCACTTCGCTGGCCGCGCGCTGCCAGAACAGGGTGTCGTGCGTGAGCAGGACGCCCTTGGCCCGGCCGGTGGTGCCCGAGGTGTAGAGCTGCAGGCCGACGGCACTGTTGTCACCCTCGGCCGCCGGGTCGCCGGCGAAGGGCTCGGCCTGGCCCATCCACTCGGCAAAACCGTCCGGGCCGGGCGCGTCGCAATGGATCACCGTGTGGACCAGCGGCAGCTGTTGCCGCAGCTCGGCTTCGTGCTTCACGTATTCCGGGTCGAGGAACAGCGCGCGCACACCCGCGTCCAGCCCGATCTCCACGATCTCGGCCAGCGCGAGGCGCCAGTTCACCGGGATCAGGACCACCCCGGCCACCGCCGCGCCGCCCCACAGGGCGGCGAACTCGGCATTATTCTTCCCGTAATAAAGGATCCGGTCATCCGCCTTGAGGCCACCGGCGCGCAGGGCCCCGGCCACCTTGTCCATCTTCTCGACCAGCTCGCGGTAGGTCCAGGTCTCGCCCTGGAAGGTCACCGCAGGCTTGTCGCCCCGATTGCGGGCGTGGCGGCGCAGCAGGCCCTGCAGGGTGCGGTCGGGATAGGCGCGTTCGACGGCTGCAATGGCCGCGCTGTGATCAGCCTCCGAACGGGCCATTGACGACACCTCCTTCATGCAACGCGGCAATCTGCCCGGCATCGTAGCCGATTTCGCCCAGGACCGCATCGGTGTGCGTGCCCATTTCGCAGGCATCGCCGAAGTGGACCGGCGGCTGGCCGACGAAGCGGCCCGCCCGAGCGACATGGACCCGGCCGCCCTTGTGCTCGGCGGTGTGGCGGGCAGCGAGATGCGGATTGTCGGCGAGTTCGCCCGGTTCGACCACCGGGAAGACGCAGGTCTCGGCCAGGGCGAGGAGTTCGGTCCACTCAGCGCGGGTCTTGGTCAGGAAGCGGTCGCCCAGCACCTTGGCGAGCTCGGGCCAGAGCGACTGGTCGTACTGCCGAACGGCCACGGGATCGTCTCCCAGTCCCATCAGCCGGATCATGTTGGCATAGAACTTCGGCTCGATGCAGCCGACGCTCACCCACTTGCCGTCGGCGCACTTGTAGGTCCGGTAGAACGGGGTCGAGCCGTTCAGTAGTTCGCGCATGGGAATGCCGCCGCGGGGCCTGGCCGAAACCATCGAATGCATCAGCATGGCGGCGCCATCGGTGATGTTGCAATCGAGCACGCCGCCGACCCCGGTCTGATCGCGCTGGCGCAGGGCGGTGAGGATCGTGATGATGGTGGTCAGCGACCCCGACGAGAAATCGCCGAGCAGGGCAAGCGGGGGGACCGGCTGGTCGATGCCGATGACGGAAAGCGCGCCGCCGACGCCGATGTAGTTGATGTCGTGCCCGGGCTCGCCGGCATAGGGGCCCGACTGGCCCCAGCCGGTCATCCGGACATAGAGCAGGCGCGGATTGGCGGCCATCATCACGTCCGGCCCGAGGCCGAGGCGTTCCACCACGCCGGGACGGAAGCCTTCGAGTACCACGTCGGCCGCGGCGGCGAGCTTCAGCACGATTTCCTTGCCCTCCGGCGACTTCAGATCGACGCAGATCGACCGCTTGCCGCCGTTGTGGTGCGAGGATTCGGTCGTCGGGTCCTGCTTTCCGGCGCGCGAGACATGGATCACGTCGGCGCCGTAGCTGGCGAGGATCAGGGTGCAGAAGGGGCCCGGGCCGGCAACGCAGAGATCGAGCACCTTGAGGCCCCGGAGGGTGCCGTCGGCGCTCTCGCCGCGAGGTTTAGGCCAGTGTCCTGTGGTCATCGTCCGCTCCCAATTTTGCCAACCAACTGGATGGATGCAGAGGCATAGTCAAGCGCCCATTCGCCGCCGGCGGGGCAAGCCGGCAGGGGCCGCCGCAAGCGATGCTCACAGAGCGCCCAGTGCACTTGACAGGCCTGTTTTGCGCTGGTTGTGTCGCGGGCAGGGTGGATCGGGTGCCAAGCGGACCAAGCGATCACAGCCTTGGAATTCCTGGAGAGAGACGATGACCCTGACGCTCACCTTCCCCGACGGCACGCCGATAACCAACTATTCGTTCGACGACGAGCACACCCACACCCCGGGGCCGGAGGAGAACTGGCAGGAAAGCGTCGCCATGTGGTGGTGGGATCCCATGGCCAAGTGCACCGGCTTCATGCGCATCGGCCACGAACCCGTGCTGGAAGGCGGGAACATGACCCTGTGGTCGTTCATCCGCACGCCGAAGTGGGCGTCGCAGCACATGGAGCAGTTCGCCAAGGCGGCGGAAAGCGTCGGCGAAAGCCACCTCAACGCCGGCGGCAAGGGCGAATATCGCTACGACGGCAAGAACACCTGGTGGAGCGTCAACCTCGGCGAGGCGCAGCTCGAGGTGAAGCTCACGCCGCTGCACCAGCCGATCGGCCTGTGGCCGGTGATCCACGCCGAATATGCCAAGAACATCGGCGGCAAGCACTTCGAACTGGGCGACAGGTTCGAGGGTGCGGTCACGATCAAGGGCGAGCGTACCGAGATCAAGGGGCTGTCGTTCCGCGACCACAGCTGGGGCCCGCGCAACTGGGGCAACCTGCGCGTCCACCGCTGGACCAACGGCTTCATCGGCGAGGACTTCGGCTACGGCTTCTCCAACTACTACGTGCATGGCTCGGAGGTGAACCGGCGCGGCTTCATCCGCGAGGGTTCGATCGTGTACTACACCCGCGAAGTCGACATCCTGCCGCTGATGGAGTGCGACGGCGCCACTCACCGCGGCGGCGTGGTCCTTGCAACCATCGAGGACGGCCGCAGCTTCAGATTCGACCTGACGCCGAGCGGCAAGGGCTTCATGGGCGGCAAGCGCGGTTCGAGCTGCCAGGATACGCTGTGCCATGTCTCACGCGGCGATGCGACCGGGTTCGGCATCCTCGAAGTCAGCGAGAACCCGCGCGGGGCCAACGGCTGGTTCGAGATGCTGGTCAACGCCTATCCCGAGAACGGCATCTACCCGCAAGGGTGACCCCAGGGCTAACCGGAGCCGCGGGCGCAATTGAGAGAGACGATCATGTCGACTTCGAAATATACCATCGTCACCGGCCCGATCGAGGAGGGGCGCGCCCGGATCGGTGAATCCACCAAGCCGCGCACCGGGATCGAGGTCAGCGAGGCGCTGATCAAGCTGACCTGCGGCACGGTGCGCGACGGCAACCCGCGCTACTGGCAGGATGGCGAGAGCCCGCCGGGCATGCTCTATACCTGGCTCCAGGACTATCCCTGGGCGCCCAACCACACCCGCGCCCGGGTCCTGGCGACCCAGATCCCGCTGCCGGGCGGCTCGGTCGCCAATGCCGGGCAGAAGGTGGAATTCCACGATACGGTGCGGGTCGGCGATCGGCTCAGCGTGACCGAAACGCTCGTATCGATCAGCGACGAGAAGAAGACGCCGCTGGGCGTCGGCCACTTCGTCGTCACCCGCGCCGACATCTCGCGCGTCGACGGCTCTGCGATCGCGACGGTCACCAACACTCTCTTCAGGTACAACCAGGCATGACCAGCTTTGCGATCGGGCAGCAGCTGCCCAGCCTCTCGCTCGAGCCCGACACCATGGGCATCATCGTCGGCAATGTCGGGACATTCGACTTCTTCCCCGGGCTGATCGACCCCGATTTCGCCCGCAGCGTGGGGCACAAGTCGGCCTTCATGAACACGATGGTCCAGCTCTCGCTGATGGACCGCTTCGCGCTGGAGGCCATGCCCGAAGGCCGCATTCGCTCGCACGAACTGACCATGCGCAAGCCGATCTACGGCGGCATGACGCTGGAGGTGACCGGAACGGTAACCGGGAGCGCGCCCTTCGCCGGCTCCAAGCTCGCCGGGCCCGGCACCGAATACCAGATCGACCTCGAAATCCGCGTTGGGGCCGATGTGCAAACCAAGGGCAAGGTTTCGGTGGTCGTGCCCTGAGGCGATGTCAGGTTAGGGGTTCACGCAGAGGCCGCAGAGGAAGCAGAGAGACGCAGAGAGGTGGCGGTTGCGGCGAAGCCACTCCATCTTCAAGCGACGCGGTTTACCTATTCGTTGCAGGAAACCGCTTCGCGGGAGTCTGGCGCAGCATCTCTGCGTCTCCCTTTTCTTCTCTGCGCCCTCTGCGTGAACCCCAATCCCGAGCTTTCCGTGAAGTCGATCAGTGCCGTGCAAGAGCTAGGTTGCGGCCTCGCGCGCTTTAGATGATCACGGCCCGCGCCAGCCCGGCCGGTTCTTGAGGTTCGCCGCCATCCAGCCGCCGTCCGCCATCAGGTTGTGGCCGGTGACGTAGCTGGCGAGGTCCGACATCATGAACAGCAGGCACTTGGCGATCTCGTCGGCCGTGCCGCGGCGGCGCATCGGGATGCCGCTCTGGCGGACTTCCTCGATCCGCTGGGGGGTGTCGGGCAGGCGCGGGGTGATGATCGTGCCGGGGCCGACGGCGTTCACCCGGATGTCGTAGGGCGCCCATTCGATCGCCATCGACTTGACCAGCTGGGCAAGGCCGGCCTTGGCCGCGCCATAGGCGGCGTGGTTCGGCGCTGCCTGGCGGCCGCTGACCGAGGTCACGCAGGCGAGGGCACCGGGGCGCCCGGCCTCGACCATCCGCTTGGCGACGGCCTGGAACAGCAGGAAAACGTGGCGGACGTTGAGGTTGAAATCGAGCGTCCACATGTCGAGCGGCATGTCGAGCAGCGGCGCCTGGTGCGACATGCCGACGATGGTGACGCAGCCGTCGAGCGGGCCGATGGCTTCCCACGCCTCGTCGACCACCCCGCCGACCGTCTCGGGGTCGGTAACGTCGCCCAGCACGCTGGCCGCTTTCACGCCCAGCTTCAGGAGCTGCTCGGCGACCGCAGCCGCCCGGTCCTCGGCCACATCCACCACGCAGATGTTGCAGCCCGCGGCGGCGAGCCGCAGGGCCGTGCGCTCGCCGATCCCCGCGCCGCCGCCGACGACCAGAATGGTCTTGCCGGCGAGGCCGAGCTGGTCGCCCATGAGCTCGAGGTCCGGCATCATTCCGCCGCCCCCACGACCTCGTCGGCCCGCTCGACGTGGTAGTCCGCCAGGTTCACGTTGTGCAGGTCCTGGTAGAGGTCGAGCATGCGCCACGGCCAGTTGGTGACGATGCGGTCGTTCGCGGTCTTGTACCAGTTGTTGATCGAGGGGTGGGACATGACCAGCGTCCTGGCCGCCGCGTCGAACCGCTCGATGTATTCTTCGAACACGTCCTGGCGCACGTCCATCCGGGTGATGTGCTGCTCGACCATCGACCGGATCGCGTCCATCACGTAGCGCATCTGGCATTCGGCCACGAAGATGATGCTGCCGCCGTGGGTCAGGTTCGAGCCCGGACCATAGAGCGTGAACAGGTTCGGGAAGCCCGGGATGGCCGTTCCGAGGTAGGACAGGGGCCCTTCCGGCCAGGTGGTCTGGACCTCGACCCCGTGCTCGTTGATCACCTTCATCGGCGCGATCACGTGGAGCGTGTCGAAGCCGGTGGCGAAGACGATCACGTCGACCTCGTGGCGGTTGCCCGCCTTGTCGACGATCGCGTTGCCGTCGATCCGCTCGATCCCGTCGGTCACCAGGTCGACATGCGGGCGGGCGAGGGTCTTCAGCCACAGGCCGTTGTCCTGCAGCATCCGCTTGCCGCCCGGGGCGTACTTCGGCAGCACCTTGGCGAGCAGTTCGGGATTGTCGCCGACCTGGGCCGTGATGTGGTTGGTGAGGTTGACCCGGTTGGCCTCGTTGGCCGCGCTGAGCGACTTGGGCGCGCCCTTCCACTCGGGATCGATCGTCAGCGCCGCCAGGGTGGCGTCACCCAGGTGCCAGAACAGCAGGAAGCGCCACCAGCGCGAATAGGCCGGCACGTTCTCCATGACCCAGAGCACCGGGTCGGGGACCTTGTCGTGGTACTTGGGGTTGTACTTCATCCACGGCGGCTCGCGCTGGAACACCGTGAGGTGGGCAACCTGGTCGGCGATGGCCGGGACGATCTGGAAGGCGCTGGCGCCCGTGCCGACAATGGCGACGCGCTTGCCCTCGATGTCGACGCCATAGTCCCAGCGGGCGCTGTGCATGGCCTTGCCGGTGAAGCTGTCGAGGCCCGGGATTTCGGGGATCTTGGGCCGGTTGAGCAGGCCGACCGCGCTGATCACGACATTGGCGGTGACCTGCCGGTCGGGCTTGCCGGGTGACTTGAGTGTCGCATGCCAGCGCTCGCCGTCGAACCGCGCCTCGGTGACCTCGGTCGAGAACAGGATGTCCTCGCGCAGGCCCTCTTCGGTGGCGAAATCGCGGTAGTAGCGGGCGAGCTCGTCGCGCTCGGCGAAGTAGCTCGACCAGCCGTGGCCCGGGGCGAAGGAATAGGAATAGTAGTGGTTGCCGACATCGACGCGGCAGCCGGGATAGGCGTTCTCGTACCAGGTGCCGCCGACCTCGTCGTTCTTCTCGACGAGGGTATAGGCGATGCCGGCTTCCTTGAGCCGCTTGGCCGCGAGCAGGCCCGAGAGGCCCGCGCCGATCACCAGCACGTTGAAATCGTTGGCGCGCGGCGGGGCCACGCCTTCCGACCAGTGGAAGGCATTGCGGTCGGTACCGTCGAGCGCCAGCTCGGTGGCGAGCATCTCGGTGTAGTCGGGCTCGACCGGCACGCTGGTGTAGAGCTCGATCAGATCGTGCAGCGCGGCATCGTCGGGCGCGGCGGCGGGCTTGGCCCGGCCGGCATCGATGTCCTCGAGCACGGTCGCGAGGCGCTCGCAGACCTTGGCCTTGTCCTCGGCGGTCAGGCGCTCCTCGTACCAGCCGCCGATGACGAGCGGCTTGGGTGCGGTGAAGCCCGCGGGAAGGCTGCGCTCGCCGGTGATGGTGAGCAGCGACATCAGCAGGGTGGCGCCGTCAGCCTCCTGCAGACGTGCCACCAGTTCGCCGTGCGAGCCGGGCTTTCCCAGGGATTGCATCGATTCTGACATGGGTACCTCTCCGATAATCCGTTATTCCGGCCACAGTCCGGCTTGGTGCCGACTGGCTCCGATGGCCGTGTTGATTTCCGTCAACCGTACAGGGGCGTGGCCGTGCCGGGGACCGGCGCCGGCATTGCGAACATCAGTCCCTCGACATCCTCATGGCCGGGGCGGGTGCCGCGCAGCGAATGGGAGGTGACGAACATGGTGGCGTTGCCCTCGCCGCCGAAGGCGACCTTGGTCGGCCAGCCGCAGGGCATCGGCACTTCGCCGACCAGCGTGCCGTCGGGCGCGAGGCCGCGCAGGCAGGCTTTGCCGGGGCAGGCGAACCAGTAAGTGCCGTCGCGGTCCACCGCCGCGCCGTCGGGCAGGCCATCGCCCTCGGCCAGCTGGTGCAGCACCCGCCGGTTGGAGGCGGTGCCGGTGGCGAGGTCGTAGTCGAAGGCCCAGATCACGCGGTCGCCGGTGTCGGCATAATACATGGCCGAGCCTTCACCGTTCCAGGCGAGCCCGTTGGAGACCGTCCCGCCGGCCGCCTCGGCGCAGGAGACCAGGTGGTCGCCGTCGAGCCGGAACAGCTGCGCGCCGCCGCGGGCGCCGTGTTCGAGATAGCCGAGGTTGATGCTCCCCACCCACAGCCGGCCAGCGGGATCGCAGATCGCCTCGTGCAGGGCCAGGGCCTCGTCGCCGGTGGGGTTGGGGGCGATCAGCGAAAGCTCGCCGCTCTCCGGATCGAACCGGAACACGCCGTGCTTGAGGACGACGATCAGCCCGTCCTTGGCGAGGACCACGCCGCCGATCCGCGCCGGCATGTCCCAGCGCTGTTCGGCGCCGGTGGCGGGATCGGTGCGCATCAGGGCCGGGGCATTGCAGTCGATCCAGTAGACCACCTGTTCGCGCTCCGACCAGATCGGGGACTCGCCGATGATCGCCTTGGTGGGAGAAATGGCTTTGGCAGTGACGGTGTGTTCGGTTGTGCTCACGCCCAGGTCCCTCCCGCATGTGCTCCTGCCCGGAGCGGATCAGCCGGAAGATGCTGCAGCCACGACGCGCAGCATCTTCCGGCGTGCCTGACCGGCGGGAAACGGCGGGAGATTGTGCCGCCCCCTCCGGTCAGGACTTGCACGATCACGCGCCCGCGGTCTCGCGCGCATGCTCGAGGACGAAGCCCTCGTAACCCTGAGCCGCGCAGTCCTTCAGCTTCTGGCCGTAGACGTCGAAGCCGCCCATGTAGACCATGTACCGGCGGGTGCCGTCAGGGGCGACGAAGATGTACGACGATTCCGGCGCCCGGTAGTGGACGAAGGGGCTGGCGATGCGATCGCATTCGTCGGCCCATTCCTTGTCCTTGTCCGGGGTCGATTCCACCCGGTCGATCTTGTGGTCGCGAGCATAGATGAGCAGGTCGGCGAGCCAGTCGGTCTGGATCTCGTTGCCCTGGATCATGCTGGCGAGCGTGCCGGTGCTGAGCGGCCCGGTCTGGTAGAACAGGTTGGGGAAGCCGGCGATGGCGATGCCGAGATGGGCTTCCGGCCCGTTGCGCCACTGGTCGCGCAGCAGGCGGCCGTCGGTGCCGATGATGTCGATCCTGGTCAGCGCACCCATGACGGCATCGAAGCCGGTGGCGAGCACCAGCACGTCGAGCGGGTAGAACGCCCCGCTCCTGGTGCGCACGCCATCGGCCGTCATTTCCTCGACCGGATCCTCGCGCACGTCGACCAGGGTCACGTTGTCGCGATTGAAGGTGTCGTAGTAGCCCGGGTCGGTGCAGATGCGGCGGCTGCCGATCGGGTGGTCGCGCGGGCTGAGCTTATCGGCGAGGACCGGGTCCTTGACCGTTTCGGCAATCTTGCGGCGGACGAAGTCGGCCGCGAGGTCATTGGCTCGCTGGTCGGTGAACAGGTCGGTGAAGGCGCGCAGGAAGCCGAGGCCGCCGGCTTCCCAGCGCTGCTCGAAGATCTGCTCGAGTTCCACGTCGCTGCACTCGAGCGCCGCCTTGGTCGGATCCTCGAAGATGATCGCCGAACGCGTCTGCCATTGCTTCTTGCGCAGGTCCGGATAGTGGGCCTTCCAGTCGGCATCGACCGCGGGGTCCATCGGCGCGTTGCGCGAGGGCACCGAGAAGTTGGCCGTGCGCTGGAACACGGTGACGTGCTCGGCCTGCTGGGCGAAGTGCGGGATCGACTGCGTGCCCGAGGCGCTGGTGCCGACCACGCCGACCCGCTTGCCCGACACGTCGACGCCTTCGTGCGGCCACATCGCGGTATAGTAGACCTCGCCCTTGAACTGGTCCTGCTTGGGCAGGACCTGGGTGCGCGGCACCGAGAGCGACCCGGTCGCCATGATGCAGAACCGGGCGGTCCACTTGGTGCCGTCGGCGCAGGCCAGGGTCCACAGGCGCTTGCCTTCGTCCCACACGGCGGCATGGACCGTGGTGTTGAACGAGATGTCCTTACGCAGGTCGAACTTGTCGGCGACGTGGTTCAGGTACTTGAGGATTTCCGGCTGCGGGGCGAAGCGCTCGCTCCAGGTCCACTCGCGCTGGAGCTCTTCCGAGAACGAATAGGAATACTGGTAGCTTTCCACGTCGCAGCGGCAACCGGGATAGCGGTTCCAGAACCAGGTGCCGCCGACGCCGGAGCCCTGTTCGAGCGCATGAACCTTGAAGCCGAGTTCGCGCAGTTTGTAGAGCGTATAGAGGCCGCCCACGCCCGCGCCGACGACGATCACGTCAAGCGGCGCATCCGTGCTGGAATTCACAGGCAAGCTCCCGGTCATTGTGTTTTCCTCTCGATCATCCCTGCCGTCTGCTGGCGGTCAGAGAATCAACCGTTTGTCTGGTTGGCCGCATTTTCACGTGTGCGGCCCTTGTTGTCCAATGTGACTTTACGCTATGGTGATAGGGATTTCGTATCAGATGGGATGCCGGAAGGCGCAGGACAATGGCGATCGATCTCGAACGGGTCCGCGCCTTCATGGCGGTTGTGGAGGCCGATGGCTTCCAGGCCGCCGCGCGCCAGTTGCGCCGGGCCCAGCCGTGGCTCTCGGTGCAGATCCGCCAGCTCGAGGAAGCGCTCGGCTTCGCCCTGATCGTCCGCGGCCGCGGACGCGGGATCACCTTGACCCCGCACGGCGCCAAGTTCCTGCCGCTGGCCCGCCAGGCGGTGCAGGCGTTCGAGGACATGAAGGAGGGCGCGCGGCAGATCGCCCGCCCGGAAGCCGGCCGGCTGCGCGTCGGGGCGGACCCTTTTTCGCTCCACGTGCCCGAACGGAACATCCTCCTCGCCCGGTTCGTCGAAGAGCATCCCGAGGTCGAGCTGACCATCCACAGCGCCTCGCCGGCCGAGCTCTACGAGCAGCTGGAGCAGGGCGAGCTCGACCTGATCATCGCGACCGATCCGGACCCGGGCCGGTTCCGGGCGGAGCGGCTCTGTTCATATACGATTTCGCTATTGGTTCCGGAGGAGTCCCGCTGGGGCGGCAGGGAGGAGGTCGAGCTCGCCGAATTCGCCGACGAGCAGGTCCTGACCGTGCACCAGGAATACAGCCCGCGCTTCATGGCCCGGCTGCGCGATTATTTCGCGGCGGCCGGCGTCAGGCTCGGCTATGCGCCCGAGCCCGGCTATGTCGCCGTGCTGCGCTATGCGCAGGTTTCGCGCCGCCCGGCGGTGACCACCAATTTCTCGGCCCTGTTCCACGAGGTCCCCAGCGACATGCGGTTTTGCCGGATCGCGGGCGAGCCGCTGCTGTCTTCGTGGTACATCGTGGCCGCGAAAGGCCGCCCCGAAAGTCCTGCCCAGCGCCAGTTCCGGCTGCTCGGCGCCAAGATCGCCGCCAACCCGGCGGCGGCCTGGCGCCGGTGATCCTGTCCTGATCCGTTCCATAGGGAATGAATCTGCGCGCCGCCCGGCGCCAATTCGACTGCGCGGTTGACTTGGCGGGCCGTCGGCGTGACCCGGAGACAACGCACCCGTCTTGAGGAGTCCTGAAATGTCCGACGATCTCGTCCCCCCGCGGGAGCAGAACCCGGTCTATGAGACCGACACGCCGGTCACCTATGCGGTCGAGGGCGCGGTGGCCTGGATCATGATGAACCGGCCGCAGTACAACAACTCGCAGAACTCGCAGATGACCTATGCGCTCGACGCGGCGTTCCGGCGCGCGGCCGATGACGACGCGGTACGGGTCATCGTGCTGGGCGGCGAGGGCAAGCACTTCAGCGCCGGGCACGACATCGGCACGCCGGGCCGCGACAACTGGATGCCGTTCGAGCGTTCGGCCCTCCTGCCCGATCACACCAACAAGCCCGGGGCCGAGGGCATCTATACCCGCGAGCACGACGTTTACCTGCACATGTGCCGCCGCTGGCGCGCCATTCCCAAGCCGACCATCGCCATGGTCCAGGGCGCCTGCATCGCCGGCGGGCTGATGCTAGCCTGGGTCTGCGACCTGATCGTCGCCTCGGAGGACGCCTTCTTCCAGGACCCGGTCAACCGCATGGGCATTCCCGGGGTCGAATATTTCGCCCACGGCTTCGAGCTGCCGCCGCGGGTGGCCAAGGCCTTCCTCCTGCTGGGCGAACGCATGCCGGCGGCGCGGGCCTACCAGTTCGGCATGGTCAACGAGATGGTCCCGCGCGACGAGCTGCGCGCGAAGGTCACCGCCATGGCCAACGAGCTCGCCACCCGCCCGCGGCTCGGCAACTGGCTGACCAAGCAGGCGATCAATCATGTCGAGGAGCTGCGCGGGCACCGCACGGCGATGGATGCGGTGTTCCACATGCATCACTTCGCCCATGCCCAGAACGACCTGGTGCTCGACGATCCGCTGGCCGGCCTCAAGAAGCTGCCGGGCAAGGCCTGAGGGGAGGGGACCATGGCAGATCGCGAGGGGAGAATGGCCGGACGGCGCGCGCTGATTACCGGCGCGGCGTCCGGCATCGGTAAGGCCACGGCCGAGGCCTTCGCCCGCGAGGGGGCGAAGCTGGCGCTGGTCGATCGGCCGGGCTCGGCCGTCAAGGCCGTGGCCGAGGCGCTCGGCGCCGTGGCGATCGAGGCGGACCTCGCCGACGTCCCCGGGCTCGACGGCGTGGTCGCCGCTGCCGCCGAAAGCCTTGGCGGGCTCGACTGCCTCGTCAATTGCGCCGGCGTTTCGAAAAATGCGCCGATCGGCGATATCGACCTCGCCACCTACGAGTGGCTGATGACGATCAACCTCACCGCGCCCTACTTCCTCTGCCGCGCCGCCCTG
>Ga0068855_100000693_pt1 | contig 41175 bp, 38 predicted proteins | sample KBSCornC52_FD_66592 | JGI IMG/M metagenome (GOLD analysis project Ga0068855, IMG submission 66592) | Corn rhizosphere microbial communities from Kellogg Biological Station, Michigan, USA - KBS Corn C5-2 | ecosystem: Host-associated > Plants > Roots > Rhizosphere > Soil ...
GGTGTTTGACCTCTTATGGGGCGGCCGGTAGTGTGGCCATTTTGTTCAGGCCTTCGGCCGACTTTCCTCGGGGTCGAAGCGACCCCGTAAAATAGCCGGCGCTGCGCGCCGGAATAAGAGGGGCTCCAGAAAAATCATGCGTATTGTTCTATTGGGGGCGCCTGGCTCGGGCAAAGGCACCCAGTCTCAACGTCTGGTCGAGCGTCACGGTATCCCTCAGATCTCCACCGGCGATCTGCTGCGGGCGGCTGTTGCCAGAGGAACGGAGCTTGGACTGAAGGCGAAGGAGGCGATGGACGCCGGTCGCCTGGTTGATGACGAAATCGTGCTCGGCATGATGCGCGAGCGTCTCGGTGAGACTGACACCCAACCCGGGTTCATTCTGGACGGGTTCCCTCGCAACATCGCACAGGCGCGCGCGCTGGATGATTTACTGAGCGAGCTTGGAAAACCGCTGGATTCCGTGGTGCAGATGGACGTCGACTACGGTGAGCTCACACGCCGCATTTCCGGACGCCGCACGTGCTCCGACTGCGGTCGAGTGTTCAACGTCCTGACCTGCCCACCCGAACAGGCCGAGAGCGACATCTGCCCGAAGACCGGCGCGCCGCATCGCCTGTTCCAGCGCCCCGACGACAACGAAGCCACCGTCGCCGAGCGGCTGAAGGTCTATGACGAGAAGACGAAGCCGCTGATCGAGTTTTATCGCGGCCGCGGGATCCTGCGATCAATCGACGCCGAGGGCGACCTCGATGAGGTGACCGCGCGCCTGGAGGCAGCGTTGGAGGCGGCTAGCTCGCCTGATGCGTCGGATAAGGAGACTTCGCCTGAGGTACCCGCGGCGAGGGCTTCGGCGAAGAAGCGCGGCGCGAGGAAGGCCGCAGCCGACGAGCCTGTGGGGAAGAAGGCGCTAGCGAACAAGGTGCCAGCGAAGGCTGCCGCGAAGCAGGGCGCTACCAAGGGCGTCGGAGCCGCCAGGAAAGCTGCTGCGAAGCAGGGCGCTGCCACGAAGGCCACTGCGAAGAAGAACGCTGCGGCCCGGAAGGCTCCTGTCAAGCAGGGCGCTCCGAAGGCCGGCGCAGCCGCCAACAAGTCTACTGCGAAGCAGCGTCCCGCCAAGGGCACGGCGACGAAGGAACAGGGTTCCAGGAAAGCGCCGCCGAAATCGGCCGCGAAGAAACGCAGTCAGCGTGCGGGCGCTGCGAGCAAACGCGTTGCCGACCTGAAACCCGCTGGCAAGAAGACCGCAAGTAAAAGCGCGGCCAAGAAGCCAACCGGTAAGAACGCCGGCGCAGAAAGGCCGACGGCAAGAGTCCCCGCGCGCAAAAAATAACGCCCGACGCACTCGGTCTCGGCACTCCGCCGCGGAGCCCCCTGGGAACGGGGGCTCCGCTCAAACCACTGCCGGTGTGCTGTCGAGCCCCACTATGGCCGGGTCTTTCTCGCGTCCCGCCAGCAGGGCGACTACCCTGACGAGCTCATAGGGCTCGACAGGTTTTGACAGGTGCATCTGGAAGCCGGCTTCCCGCGCTCGCGCAGCGTCCTCGGGTCGCGCGTACGCGGTAAGGGCGGCGGCCGGAAGATCCTCGGGTGTGGTGGTCGAGCGAACCGCCCGAATGAGCTCATAGCCGTCGCGACCGGGCATGCTGACGTCCGAAATCAACACGTGCGGATTGAAAGCCCCCAAGGTGACTAGAGCGGCCTCCACCGAGGAGGCGGCCGCCACCTGCGCTTGACTGTCACCGAGGACGCGGCGGAAGAGATCGAGGGTGTCCGGTTCGTCGTCCACGACAAGGACGCGCAGTCCGGTCAAATCGATCTGGTTCGCAGCCTCCATTGCCGCGGCGATGTGCTCGTGTGATTCGCCCGCTACAGGCGGTTCGTCATAGAGGTTATCGCGTGGAGCAACCCTTGGCAGCACCACCGTGAAAGTCGCGCCACGATTCGACCCGGCACTGGTTGCGGTAATCGAGCCCCCGTGCAACTCAACGAGGCGTTTCGCGAGCGACAGGCCGAGACCCAATCCCGAATAGCGATGCTCGTCCGGCGCTTCGGTACGCCAGAATCGATCGAACACAAAAGGCAATAACTCATCGGCAATCCCTGCGCCGGTATCACTGACAGTGATCTGACATTTGTCGGCGGCAGTCCGTACCGAGACTTTCGCGCGTCCTCCGCGGGGCGTGAACTTGATGGCATTACTGAGAAGATGCCAGACAACCTGTTGCAGACGCTGTGGGTCACCGAACACCAGGCATTCAGGTGTCGCCAGATGCTTCTCGAGCACGACACCCTTGCTCGTGGCGGAGGATTGAAGGATGTCCAGTGCCGCCTCGACGATCTGGCAGATATCCGTTTCTTCCGGATCGACTCGGATCTTTCCTGTCGAGACCGCGCTGAGGTCCAGTAGATCGTCCACTATGTGGGCGAGGGCTCGGGCGTTACGCGCGATCGTTTCGCCACCAGAGCGGGTTTCCTCCATCCCCAGGCGGCCCAGCTCCATCAACCGTGACCAGCCCAGAATGGCGTTCAGCGGCGCGCGCAGCTCGTGGCCGAGCGCCTCCAGGAATTCATCCTTCAGCCGGCCGTTGCGCTCCGCCTCGATGCGGGCGGTGCGCTCGGTGTCGAGCAGAGCTCTCAGTTGGTGTACCGGCTCATTCATGAAGTGCGCACGATAGCAAGCACAGTGCCCTCCGGATACCCCGGAAACCGAGACAATTTACCTTCATAGCGTAGCCAACATACGGTCACCGATGACTCGCCGCCGCCAACCCTTCAGCACCGCGACGTCCTGACGCCCGTCCGCGAGTTGCTCCAGGTCCCGGCGCGTCGCGAGAATCTCGGGACTTAAGCCGAGGTCGGCCGCAACGGCCTGGTTGAGGGCCGCGAGCTTCTTGACGAGCACTGTCTTCAAAGGATCCGGACGAAGTCTCGCTGGGAGTGCTGGTGGCGGGTCACCGATCTGCGCGCCACGCACGCAGGCGAGCAACTCCTCCCCGCAATGCTTGATCACTCCGGCAGGCACTTCCGCTATGGCGCTCAGCGCCTGTATGGACCGTGGCACCTGGAGCACGATCTCACGCACGGCCGTGTCATCGAGGATCCAGCCGCGGGGTCGATTCCGCTCGATCGCACGTCGCTCGCGCCAGGCCGCGAGCTGTTGCGCGAGCCGCAGGCGCTCGTCGTCCAGGCCCCGCAATCCTTTGATCCGCTGCCAGGCATTTTCGGGCTCGGTGCTGAAGCTGCGGGCGTCTTCCAAAGCGCAGAGCTCCTCGGTGAGCCATTGCGTCCGCCCCAGCTTTTGCAACTGTTCTTCCAGCAGTGACTTGAGGGGTAACAAATAACGCACGTCGTCGAGCGCGTACTCGATTTGTTCGGGAGACAACGGGCGGCGCGACCAATCCGTTCGCGTGTGCGTTTTGGGGAGCTCTCGACCGATCAAGCGGCGCACGAGCTCCGCATAGCCAACCTGCGCCGGCAAACCCGTCAGCGCTGCCGCGATCTGAGTATCAAACACCGGACGCACGAGGCCGGTGACAGGCAACAGCACTTCGATGTCCTGTCGCGAGGCGTGCATCACCTTGATGGTGCTCTGCGATCTAAGAACGCGCGTGAGCGGCGAGAGATCATTCAGCGCGATCGGATCCACACATTGGGCGTCGCTGTCAGCAGACACCTGCACGAGACAGAGCTCCGCGCGATACGTCCGCTCCCGGAGAAACTCCGTGTCGAGACCGACGGCCTCGAGCTTCTCGAGGTGTGCGCCAAGCTCGGCAAGGGCGGCGGATGTCGTGACTACGGGCTGCAACGGCGTTAAGGATGACCTGTACAATCGGGCGCGCACATTATGCGAGTCGAGCGACAGTATCGAAAGCCATGAAGGAGCTCATTCAGCTCTTTACCCAGATTGCACTATTACGCCGTGGGCCCCAGGACGTACCGGCCTCAATCCTGTTGCTCGGGATTGCGGTTGTCGGATATTTCGGCATCAATTTTCTGTTCAATGCCCTGATGCCGCCCGTTTTGCATGCGGCCGCCGCGTCGACGGCTGCAGTGACAGCGTGGCCGGCTCACCTTGCGGTCGATGTGGTCTTCACACTCATCTGGTACGTCGTGCTCCTGCGGCTTGCCGGCCGGTCGGAGCGCACTTTACAAACGACCACGGCGGTGTTCGGGTTCCAGGCTGTGCTCTCGCCACTGGTGGTCATCTCGGAATGGCTGATGCTGCGCTTTGCGCAGGATACGACCTGGCAGCTGCCTGTCGCTTTAATGTGGCTGATGCTGCTGATATGGGTCATCGCCGCCAACAGCCATGTGGTGAAAGCCGCACTCGAGTGGTCGAGCGCCGCCAGCGTCGCGCTCGTTATCCTGCAATTTCTTGCCGGACAGCTGCTGATGTTCGCCTTGTTTCCCCTCACCAATACCTAAAGCCATGCACGTCCACATACTCGGAATCAGCGGCACTTTCATGGGCGGTATCGCCGCCATCGCACGCGCGGCCGGCCATCGCGTCACCGGATCCGACCGGAACGTCTACCCGCCGATGAGCACGCAGCTCGAATCCCTCGGCATTGATGTGATCCAGGGTTTCGAGGCCGACCAGCTCGATCTGGACCCGGATATCGTCGTCGTCGGAAACGTCATGACACGCGGGTATCCGGTGGTGGAGGCGTTGCTCGAGCGTGGGCTGCCCTATACGTCCGGCCCAGAGTGGCTGGCGCGGGAGGTCCTCAAAGACCGGTGGGTGCTCGCCGTGGCGGGCACTCACGGCAAGACCACCACTTCCTCACTCCTCGCCTGGATCCTCGAACACGCCGGTCTCGCGCCGGGCTTCCTGATCGGCGGCGTGCCGGCGAATTTTGATACCAGCGCGCGGCTGGGGCGCGATCCGTTCTTCGTGATCGAAGCCGACGAATACGACACGGCGTTCTTCGATAAGCGCGCCAAGTTCGTCCACTACCGGCCCCGGACCGCGATTCTCAACAATCTCGAGTTTGACCACGCGGATATCTATCCCGATGTGGCCTCCATCCAGCGCCAGTTCCATCACCTCGTCCGGATCATTCCTGGCGGCGGCCGCATTATCTGGAACTCCGGTGACGCCCGGCTCCGCGAGACGCTCGCCATGGGCTGTTGGACTCCTGAGGAAGGTTTTGCCCGTGAGGGAGGCAAAGACGCCATGTGGAGCGCAAGGACGGTGGACGGCGTCGATGACTACTCCCGGTTTGAGGTGCTGGAAAGCGGCAAGCCCCGCGGCACCGTGCAGTGGTCGCTCATAGGCGCGCACAATATGGAGAACGCCCTGGCCGCGATCGCGGCTGCTCACCATGCCGGTGTGACGGTAGAGCATGCGATTGATGCGCTGCAGTCGTTCGAGGGCATCGCGCGGCGGATGCAGCTGCGTGGCGAGGTGAACGGGGTCCGGGTTTATGACGATTTCGCACACCACCCCACCGCCATTACGACGACGGTGGATGGCTTGCGACGCCGTGTCGGGAAAGCTCGAATCATTGCCGTCCTGGAGCCTCGCTCGAACACTATGCGCATGGGCGTTCACCAGGACACCTTGGCAACCTCACTGTCGGGGGCGGACGAAGTCTGGCTCTATGCGCCGCCCGACATCGGTTGGAATACGCAGGCCGTGGTCGCGGCACTAGGACCGCGCGGCCATTCCAGCCAGGACATCGATGCGCTTGCCAGGGAGTTGGCGACCTCGGCGCGGTCGGGCGATCACGTCCTCATCATGAGCAACGGTGGCTTCGGAGGCCTACACGGCAAGTTGCTGGCCGAGCTCGAGCGCACCCGCGCATCCGAGGCGCCAAACCCGCAGGGCCAAACGAGAAGGCCCCAACCAGAAGGAAATAAAGGCGCGTGATCGAGCTGCCCCTGTTTCCGCTCAATACGGTGTTGTTTCCGGAAGGCTTCCTGCCGCTGCGGATCTTCGAGCCACGCTATGTCGACATGGTCGGCCGTTGCATGCGGGAGGGAAGCCCCTTCGGGGTGATTCTCATCCGCTCCGGGGCGGAGGTCGGTGAGGTCAAGGAAATCGCGGAGTTTGGCACCAGCGCCGTCATTGTCGATTTCAACAATCAGCCGGATGGCCTGTTGGGGATCACCTGTCGGGGCGAGCGCAAGTTCCGCGTACTGAATCAATCGCAGCGGGCCGACGGACTCTACATGGGTGAGGTCGAATACCTGGAGCCCGAATCCAAGGTCGAGTTGCCCTACGAATACCGCACCTTGGCCGAGCTGCTCAGGAAGATGCTGCCAGCCTTCGGCGAACCGTACACGAGCATGCCGACTCAGTTCGACGACGCTTCCTGGGTGGGGTCTCGCCTGGCGGAGCTGATGCCAGTCAGTCTGGCCGACAAACTCACGCTGCTGCGATATGACGACCCGGTCGCGCGGCTCGAATGGTTTCGACGCATTCGCGTCGTGCCGGTCGGATCAGCCTGAGGCCAGCCGGGCCCGCAGCGCGGGGCCTGCAGCCGGCGCAGGTTGCAGGCGGCGGGTCAGCCGGGCAGGCCCTTGGTCCTCATGTAGAGCCCGAGATACTTGCGTCGCACGTAGTTGGCTTCGATGAGAGCGAATACCAGCCCGCGCCAACCGTCGAGAAACCCGAGCCGCAGCAGATAACCGCGCACGAACCGCCACTGCGGATTGAACAGGACCTTGCCGAGTCCGCACCGCTTGCCGCGCTCATAGAGGGCCCGGGCCATGAGATCCGCGTAACGTTGCATCCGTACCTGATGATCCGTGAGGCTCCGATAGGAGTAATGCTCCAGATGGCCGCGCAGTTTGCCGACCGGTCCCTGCACCCGGGTATTCTCATGGATCTCATAACCGATCCAGCCGCCACGACGGCGATCGAACAGGCGTATCAGGCGGTCCGGGTAGGCGTTGCCATGACGGAGAAAGCGTCCGAAGTAGTCGGTAATGCGCGGTATCGACCAACCGGCGAATTGGGCGAAGCCGCCTTCCCGCAGCGCCTCGATTTCACTCCGCAGTTGTGCGCTCACGCGCTCGTCGGCGTCCAGGCACAATACCCACTCATGGCTGGCGCTCTCGATGGCGAACTGCTTTTGCGAGCGGTACCCCGGCCAATCGCGCTCGATGACGCGTGCGCCGAGCGCTTGCGCCAGCGCACGTGTGGCATCCGTAGAGTGCGAATCGACCACGATGATCTCGTCGCAGAAACCGACGGATTTCAAACACGCCTCGATCCTATCGGATTCATTGTAAGTAATGATGCATGCCGACAGGAGACCTGGAATCGCCACGCGCCGTTCTCTCAATCCTGGTGAAGGGATACTACAATAACCCCAAATGCGTCTTACTCTGTTCTTCGACCCGTCGTGCCAGCAGCCCTACGACACCCGGACACTGCGGGAGCAGGCCATGGGAGGGACGGAAGCGACCGTGACACGCATCGCTGACGCGCTCGATGCGTTGGTCGTGCAGCACAATCGAACCGAAAACTCCGGTCGTTATCGTACGCCGGAGCAAATGCCCGAAGTCGCCAATGTGGTGATCAATCGCGATTCCCGGGCGTTGCCGCGGGTGCGTAGCCTCTACCCGAATGCGCGTGTCTATCTGTGGCTGCACGATCAGCTCAATCCGGGCTCGAAGCGTGCGGGTTGGCTTGCATCCACAGCCGACTCATTGCGCGATCTGGCCGTAACGATTATTTGCGTTTCGAACACACAGCGCGCCGGCGTGGAAGCGGCTCTTCGCACCATGGGTCTGAAGGGAGCCGTGCGGACACGCACGATCTACAACCCCATCGACGATGCGCTGGCGCCGGATGGGTCGGCTGTGGATCGGGACAAACTGGTGTTTTTTTCTTCCCCCAACAAAGGGCTGAAGTTCACGCTGGATGCGTTTCGCGAGCTGCGCCGTCAGATTCCTGAGTTGCGCCTGGTAGTCGGAAACCCGGGCTACAAGGTGCCTGGAACCGTAGCTGTCAACGGAGTCGAGTACCTCGGACCGCAACCACAGGCGCGCATCCATACCGAGGTGCGAACCGCACTCTGCACGTTTTTTCCGAACTTCGTCATCCGCGAGACTTTTGGACTCGTTTTTGCGGAGTCGCACGCGCTCGGGACACCTGTGTTGACCCATGATTATGGCGCTGCGGCCGAAATCGTGGGTGATCGCAACCAGATCCTGCCCGTCGCAGTGGCGCCTCGAGTGTATGAAGCACTGCTGACTCACGTGTCATCGGATCTGCGCGCCGCTCCAGCGCGGGTCGCCGCGGCTTTGGGACTGTTCGATGCCTATGTGGAGCGCATTCGCGCGTGGCGGTCCGGGGGGCGGCCTGAGGTCGGTCCTGATCCGCGGTTCCGCCTTGCGACCGTCGCAGCTCAATGGCGGGACTTGCTCTCGGAGTGAGCCCCGTTTTCCATTTGCTCCAGCAACGCCAGCCAGGCGGAGAATACGGCGTCCGCCGATATCTGGTCGAGGCGTGTCGATAGCGGCGGACCGCCAATACCGGTAACGGGCGAGCCCGAAGAGCTTCGCGGCAGCCACTCCGCTTGAGAATGGCCGCCGAATAAAACCAACAATGGCAGGCCGAGTGCCGCCGCCGCATGCGCCGGCCCGGTGTCGACCGAGATCATGCTGTGGGCCGCTGCGCACAGCGCAAGCAGGCGCCCCAGCGGGATTTCCGCCGTGAATACGCTATCCGGCATTTGCACGGCTGCATGGATCCAACCCAGCAGCAAAGTCTCCCGGGGCGCGCCACACAACACGATGATGGCATCGGGCATGTGCGCATGAACTTTCCGCAACAAGGCGGCCCAGCGCTCGATCGGCCATGCCTTGTCGTCTTGTGGGGTGAGCCGCAACTTCCTGCCGCGCATGGTGCGCCGGTTGCCCGGCTGCACCAGGATGAGGGGGCGGCCGGACCAGCCTTGCGCCGCGATCCACGCCGCACAGTCAGCGCGCTCGGTGGGCGACACCTCGAGGCGCGGGGCGCTCAGTGGAGGGTTCGCTGTTGGCCACGGGTAGTCGCTCGCACTCAGTGCTGGCGGTGTCAGATGACCGAAGCTGATGAGTCGATCGACCCAGTGCGGCGCTTTGCAACTCGCGCCCTCCGTGATGAATAGACAGCGCGAGGCGGGGGTGCCGCTCCAGGTCAACAGCCGGCGGATTCTTTTCAGCTTCCTGGGGTCGTACTCGCAGACGTACACCGGCGCGTCACGATTGCGGCGCAGCCACCAGAGCGCGCGCCACCACGCCAGGTCCAAAAAAAACGGCGTGTAGCGGCGCAAGCAGTCGACGCGGTCGACATCCCGGTGCGTGCGGAAGATTTCCGCCGTCCAGGCGCCGGCGCCAACCAACCGGCACGGGCGTCCGTACCGGCGGTGGAGGATGTCGATCAAGGTGCTAAGCAGGATCAGGTCGCCCACCCGTCCAAACCAGATGACGATGGGCTGCAAGGGGGCTGTGGATGACATCCGTGCAAGCTTACCTGTACTACCAAACCTCGTCTTCCTCGAGCAGGTCTCTCACGAAACCGGGATTCGTGGTTCGTTGCTCCGGTGTAAGGAGCCCGAGCTTCTCGAGACGCGCTTCGATCGCACGCAACGTGCGGCCGTGACGTATCGCGATGTCCGGGACGGAGTTCCCGGATTTGTAGGAGGCGACGAGTGTGGCCTCCTCATCCGCCGTCCATGCGCGCCCGACGTTGTCCGGGAGTTGGGCGCGTCGCTGCGCGCGGGCGGTGGTCTGCTCCAGTGCCGTCATGCCGGCGAGCAGGGCCCGGAGTACATCGGCATGCTGCAAAATCGTACCGGGTGGCAGGTCCTCGCCCGTCAACGGATCGACACCCTGCACGAGTGCTTGAAGAATTTCCCGGGCGCGCTGTTCCTTCATGAGACTCCATCCTCGTTTGGCGCTCAGTGCTGAGCGGTAGGGGAGCTCATTCTGAGCGTCGTCACACGTCCTGACCATGCGAAAAGATTGCGCGTTTGTGCAGAAATGCGGAGGTCGCATCGCGGCGGATCGAGTGCGCCACGAATGTTGCGGACGGTGGGGATCCATTGACGAACCCTTGCGCGGCGGCGTGACCGGTGACCGGCCGGGGCGAGGGCCGCAGGGGCGGCAGTTCTTGCCGCCCGCGCAGCGCAAGTAGGCTCGACCGGGTGTTTGGGTTACGCTGCGTTCCTTTCAGAAGGTCGACCATGCGCGCGTTCGTCTATTTTCTTGGCCTGTTCGCCATCGCCTTCGTGGTGGTGGTGATGTTGGCCTATCCAGGCTGGCTGCTGTTGCATCCGTATTTCGATTTTCCGTTCCATCGGATCGGTGAGCGCATCGGGATGCTCGCCTTGCTGGCCGGGTTTGTGCTCATCGCGCGTCGGATGGGTCTCGCCGATCGCGCGAGCCTGGGCTATGGCGCGCCGCGCCGCGAGTTCGTGCGCGAGCTGTTGATCGGGTTGGCGTTGGGCGTAGCCACTTTGGTGGCCATCGTCGGGATCATGGCGGCGCTCGGACTGTTGGAATGGCGCCCCGCTGCGAAGCTCGACGCGGCGTCGGTCGCGAAGCTCGTGCTCGCGCGTCTCGGTAGCGGGCTGGCCGTTGCGCTCATCGAGGAGACTTTCATCCGCGGCGCGATGTTCACCGCCATTCAACGCGAGTCCGGGACGCGCACTGCGGTCGTGTTGACCTCGATTCTGTATTCCGCGAGCCACTTCTTCGGCAAGGTGCGGATTCCCGCCGACCAGGTGACCCCCTGGAGCGGCGTGGACCTCATCACCGGAACATTGCATGCGTTCTCCGCTCCCCTGAGTATCGCGGATGCGTTTCTGTGCCTCGCCGCGGTCGGCGTCGTGCTGGCGGTAGTACGTGCGATCACGGGGAATATTGCCGCCGGCTTCGGGCTGCATGCAGGTTGGGTGTGGGTGATATTGAGTGTGCACGAGCTGACCCGGCCGGTCTCAGGCGCGCCGCTAGGTTTCCTGCTCAGCCAATTCGACGGCTTCGTAGGCTGGCTCGTGCTGGCATGGGTCGCGCTGATGGGCATCCTACTGTGGCGGTTCTACGCCGCCCGCGCGTTGCGCAGCCTGGCCCGCAAAAACCACGCTTTTTTGCCCGACCCGTAGGGAACGCTCGACAGAGTGCCCGCTGAAACGCTGGGCCATTTGGCCCGCCAGGCGACTTTCAGCCCATAAACTAATTGAGCTGCTCGGCCTTGAACCCATCCCGCCGCATCAACTCGAGCAGCCCGCCGTCACCGACCAGGTGCAAGGCGCCCACGATCACGAAGTAATTGTCCCGCTCCTTCAGGAGCCGCTCGATCTGCGGCACCCACCGCTTGTTGCGATCACTCACCAGCGTGCGGTAGAGCGCGGGAAAGGACTTGTACTCGTCGCCCAGCAACGCGGCGAGTTTGGCTGCATCGCCAGTGCGCCAGGCGGTGATCACCGACTGCGTATCGCTGCCGACGTCACGCATCTCCGTTACGACGAGATCGAGGAATCTGGCCTGCTGCTCGGAGGTGAGTGTCTCGAATACTCCGAGCTGCTCCTGCAGCGTCTCCAGGCCGCTGGTGGGCTTGCCGTCAGTCTGCGCTCGGTGCTCGAGTTGTTGCTCGACGCCCGACTGCGAGTCGAATCCCAGTTGCGTGTACTGGAGCTCCATGAGTTGCAAACCGAGCACCCACGGAGCGAATTGGTTGGCCATTTCCATCGGCATGCCGAGGCGCGTGGCCGCGGCGCTCACCCGTCGATAGCGCTCCTCGCCGATCGCCTGCCTCAGGTTGCTTCCCTCTGGGAGGGTACCGTGCTCCATCATCCAGCCGGCGGCCTGCATGGGATCGACCTTTCCCAGGTCGAGCTCCATCACGAGCGCGCGCGAGCCCGCATACGCCTGGTCGAATGCCGACGGCAGGCGGGCGTCATTGGCCTTCAGAAGGTGAACCGAGCCTGCGAGATAGACGGTGTTATGGTCGCCGTGGATGGCCCATACAGGGCTCGCGGCATGGGCCGCCGTCAGGCAGCCGAGGAGACCGAGCGCGAGCAGTCGCCAGCACGTTTTTCGACCCACACAACCTCCGTAAGCAGCGATCCATCCGGATGCAGCTGCAGTGTACGGTAGCCCGGCGGCCGCCGGTCCACCGCGAAATCCGCCGCGTGAGGCAGAAACTGAGCGCAGGTCGAAGGTGTCGCCAACATCCTCACACCCTTGCGCAGGCCGTCATAGCTCTGGTGCACGTGGCCCCAGAGTACGGCGCGCACATTACGGTGTCGGTCGATGATTTGCAGGAATTCCGCCGCGTTCTCCAGGCCCACCCGATCGAGCCAGCGGCTGTCCATGGGGAGGGGATGGTGATGCAGGCAGACCATGCAATGCCGGTTCTGCGCGGAGGCAAGCGCCTCCTCGAGCGCCTCGAGACTCTGCGCGCTCAACAAGCCACTCGCAGAGCCCGGCTTGCAGCTGTCGAGCAGCACGATCCGCCAGCGGCCCATGTCGAAATGACCACCCACCACGAACGGGCGGCCCGTCAGCTCGCGTCGCATGGCGGCAGGCTCGTCATGATTGCCTGGGAGACAGAGCACGGGCATCCCCAGCGATCCAAACATGCGGCGGAAATGGGGATAGCCGGCAGGGTCATCCTGCACGATATCGCCGGTGACCAGCACCGCATCGGGCGGCCAGTCATGCGACTGGGCCTGGGCAAGCGTCGCCGTGAGCGCGGGCAGTGTCGCGATACCCCGCAACGACTCCGTCTCGCTCCCATAAAGGTGCGGGTCAGTGAAATGTGTCAGACGCAATACGCTTTTTTCCATCATGTGCCTGCGGCATCCGTCGCTTAAAAGAGACCACCGCGGGCGACCTCCGTTCCGTCAGATCGAACGCGCCAGTGCACGGAAACTCTACCCGATGTGCCCGGGTCCACTGCAGTGAACCAGGTCGCTTGCCCCGGTCTTGACCTTGCTCTGAAGCGTAGGTCATGACGCAGTACGCGCTCGCGTGCCTCATAATGTGAACAGGCCCACGTGAATGTGCCGCAATTAAGTCGTAAGCCCCTGGAACAGCGGGCATAACCTGTGATTGAGCATCTTCACAGTCTCGTGGAAAATGCGCGGTCCGCCCCGCCCTCAAAGAAGCTACATGACAACACGCCGCGAGCTCGCAAATACCATCCGTGCCCTGTCGATGGACGCCGTCCAGCGCGCCAATTCAGGCCATCCAGGCATGCCCATGGGCATGGCCGACATCGCCCAGGTGCTCTGGGGTGACTTTCTCAAGCACAACCCCGGCAATCCGCAGTGGCTCGACCGCGATCGCTTCGTGCTGTCCAATGGTCATGGCTCGATGCTGCTTTATTCCCTGTTGCACCTGACCGGTTATCCGCTGGGGTTGGAGGAAATCAAGAGTTTCCGGCAATTGGGCAGCCGCACGGCGGGACATCCCGAGCACGAGGCGGCCCTCGGAATCGAGACCACCACCGGCCCCTTGGGGCAGGGCCTGGCCAACGCGGTCGGCATGGCGCTCGCGGAGAAAATTCTCGCGGCGCAATTCAATCGCCCCGGCCTGGAGATTGTTGATCATTTTACCTATGCGTTCGCCGGCGACGGTTGTCTCATGGAGGGCATCTCGCACGAGGTCTGCTCCTTCGCTGGCCGGCACGGCCTGGGCAAGCTCATCGTGTTCTACGATGACAATGGCATCTCCATCGACGGCAAGGTGGCGGGTTGGTTCGCGGATGACACGGTAAAGCGGTTCGAGTCCTATCACTGGCACGTGGTGCCGAACGTCGACGGACATGACGCGGAGGCGATCGCAGCGGCTATCCGGGCCGCGCGCGCGGAAAAACACCGCCCCTCGCTGATTTGCTGCAAGACCATCATCGGCTGGGGTGCACCCAACAAGCAGGGCACCGCCGCAACCCACGGCGAAGCGCTCGGTGCGGATGAAGTGGCCGCCACGCGCAAGGCACTCAACTGGCCGTACGACCCGTTCGTGGTGCCGGATGAGCTGCGCGCCGCGTGGGATCACCGCCGCCAGGGTGCGGCCGCCGAAGCAGCGTGGCGGGAGCTCTTCGGGCGCTATCGGACCGCGCATCCGGAGCTGGCCCGGGAGTTTGATCGACGCATGCGCGGCGAACTGGCGCAGAGTTGGCGCAACACGGCCGCGCAATGTCTGGATGCCATGCTGAGCCAGAGCGCGCCGCAAGCCACGCGACAGTCCTCACAGGCCGTGTTGAACGTGATCGGGCCGGCAACAACCGAGATCCTCGGCGGCTCGGCCGACCTGACACCCTCCAACAATACGATGTTCAAGGGCGCGAAAACCCTCACGCCCGAGGATGCGAGCGGCAACTACCTGCATTACGGCGTGCGCGAGTTCGGTATGACGGCCGTGATGAACGGTATCGCGCTGCATGGCGGATTCTTGTGTTATGGCGGGACGTTCCTCGTCTTCTCCGATTACGCGCGCAACGCGATCCGGCTGGCTTGCCTGATGGGCGTGCGTGCGGTGCTCGTCTATACGCATGATTCGATCGGTTTGGGCGAGGACGGGCCCACACACCAGCCGGTGGAGCACCTGACCTCGCTGCGCGCGATTCCCAACATGAGCCTGTGGCGGCCCTGCGACGCGGCCGAGACGGCCATCGCGTGGACGGCAGCCGTCGAGCGCAAAGGTCCCACCGCATTGATCCTGAGCCGCCAGGCTCTACCGCAGCAGCCGCGGACACCGCAGCAGGTGGCGGCTATCCAGCGCGGCGGCTACGTTTTGATCGATGTGGCTGGAACACCAGAGTGCATTGTGATCGCTACCGGCTCAGAGGTGAGCCTCGCCGCCGAGGCGGTCAACAAGCTCAATGCCGCAGGCCGCCGCGTGCGCCTGGTTTCGATGCCGTCTACCGAGACATTCGATGTCCAGGACGCCGCTTACCGCGAAAGCGTGCTCCCGGAGACGGTCCGCACGCGCGTGGCGGTCGAGGCAGGCGCTACACTGTCGTGGTGGCGTTACGTCGGCATGGACGGCCGCGTGCTGGGAATCGATCGCTTCGGCGCCTCGGGGAAGCTCGCGGCAGTTTATCCGCACTTCGGCTTCACCGCCGATAATGTTCAGCAAGAGGTGCTGCAACTACTGCAAGGGACCCGCAAAGTTCGTGCTGAGTCGAACGAGATCTAGCGGGTGAAAGCCACGTCTTTCACCCGCCGGTGGAACTAAAAAGCTGTTCGGTTGACTGCTGAGAGCGCCGGGGCGCGGGGCCCGCAGGCGACTTTCAGCCCAATTTACGAGAGGATCAATGTCATGGCAATCAAGGTCGGCATCAACGGTTATGGCCGTATCGGGCGCAACATCCTGCGTGCTCTGTATGAGGGCAAGCGCAATGGCGAGGTTCAGATCGTGGCGCTCAACGATCTTGGCGACGCCAAAACCAATGTGCACCTGACAAGGTATGACACCGTGCACGGCAAGTTCCCCGGTGAGGTGAAAGTCGACGGCGACTCGATGGTGGTCAATGACGATCGCATCAAAGTGCTCGCCGAGCGCGACCCCGCAAAGCTCCCATGGGGTGATCTTGGTATCGACTACGTTTTCGAGTGCACCGGCTTGTTTACGAGCAAGGCGAAGGCGAGCGCGCACTTGAAAGGTGGGGCGAAGCGTGTCGTCATCTCCGCGCCCGGGGGTGAGGACGTCGACGCCACTATCGTCTACGGTGTGAACCACAACGTGTTGAAAAAGGATTTCACGGTCATCTCCAACGCCTCGTGCACCACGAATTGCCTGGTCCCGATGGTGAAGGTGCTGCACGACAAGATCGGCGTGGTCAACGGCATCATGACCACCATCCATTCGTATACAAACGACCAGGTGTTGACGGACGTTTACCACTCCGACTTGCGCCGGGCGCGTTCGGCGACGATGTCCCAGATCCCCACCAAAACGGGGGCGGCCGCCGCGACCGGTCTGGTGCTCCCGGAATTGAAGGGCAAGCTGGACGGCTATTCCATTCGCGTTCCGACGATCAATGTGTCACTCGTGGATCTGACCTTCACCGCGAAGCGCGCCACGACCGTGGAGGAAGTGAACAAGGCGATGAAAGAGGCCGCCGCCTCCGGCCCGCTCAAGGGCGTGCTCGCCTACAATGACGCCCCACTCGTTTCGAGCGATTTCAACCACGATCCGCACTCGTCCATTTTCGATGCAACATTGACGAAGATCATCGACGGCACGCTCGTGAAGGTCTTCTCCTGGTATGACAACGAGTGGGGCTTTTCAAACCGGATGATCGACACCACGTTGGCGTGGTCGAAAGCGTCATGAAAGTCCTGCGAATGATGGATACGGACCTGCGCAACAAGCGGGTCCTCATCAGGGAAGACCTCAATGTACCGGTGCAGAACGGTGTCGTCACGAGCGATGCGCGCATTCGCGCAGCGCTCCCGACGATCCGTTACGCACTCGACCAGCACGCGAAGGTCTTCATTCTTTCGCATCTCGGACGTCCCGAAGAGGGCAAGTTCGACGAGTCCTTGTCGTTGCAGCCGGTAGCTGCGAAGTTGTCCGAGCAGCTCGGCAAGCCGGTGCCGTTGCGGAGGGACTGGCTCGATGGCATCGACTGTCCCGCGGGAACGGCGGTGTTGTGCGAGAACGTCCGCTTCAACAAGGGCGAGAAAAAGGACAAGGAGGAGCTTGCCCGCAAGATGGCTTCCCTATGCGACGTGTTTGTCATGGATGCTTTCGGCACCGCGCATCGCGCTGAGGCCAGCACCCACGGTGTAGCGCGTTTCGCGAAGGTCGCTGCCGCGGGCCCGCTGCTGGTAGGTGAGCTCGAGGCGCTCGAGCGCGCCCTGGAGAAACCCGCACGGCCGCTGGTCGCCATTGTGGGCGGATCCAAGGTCTCCACCAAGCTCACGGTGCTCGAGTCGCTCCTCGAGAAGGTCGACAAGCTCATCGTGGGCGGTGGCATTGCCAACACCTTCCTTGCTGCGAGGGGCGTTGGTATCGGGAAGTCCCTGCATGAGCCCGACATGCTGGATGTCGCGCGTCGCCTCCTCGAGAAGGCGCGCGCACGCGGAACGGAGATCCTGCTGCCAACGGATGTTGTGGTAGCGAAAGAGTTCGCGGCCACCGCGCACGCCGATGTCCGCTCGACGAACGAGGTGCGGCCGGATGAGATGATTCTGGACATCGGGCCGGATTCGGCCGATCGTTGTGGGGAGGTGCTCGTCTCGGCCGGCACCATCATCTGGAACGGTCCCGTCGGCGTGTTCGAGTTCGATCAGTTCGGCGAGGGGACGCGTGCGATCGCGCAGGCGATTGCGCGCAGCAAGGCGTTCTCGCTGGCTGGTGGTGGCGACACTCTGGCTGCGATCGAGAAATACGGAGTTGAGGAGGGTATCTCGTATATCTCCACCGGCGGCGGTGCGTTCCTCGAGTTCGTGGAAGGCAAGCCGCTGCCTGCGGTGGTCGTGCTAGAAGAACGAGCACGCGGGTGATATATCCCTCGCACCTCAAGGAAAACTTCCCAGGATCTATGCTGAGACGTACCAAGATTGTCGCGACTGTCGGTCCGGCGACCGATGACCTGAGTGTGTTGACGGGACTGATGCGGGAAGGGGTCGACGTCGTGCGGCTCAACGCCTCGCACGGCACCGTCGAAGATCGGCGCCGCCGCCTCGCGATGGTGCGCGAGGCCGCCCGGATCTCGGACCGCTCCGTTGGCATCCTGCTCGACCTGGGCGGTCCCAAGATCCGCATTGAAGGCTTTCGGGCGGGAAAGGTCATGTTGGCCGAAGGCCAGGCCTTCACTCTGGACACCGAGCTTGACCCAAAAGGGGGCACGATCGAGGCCGTGGGCGTGGCCTATAAGGATCTGCCGAAAGACGTAGTCGCAGGAGACTCCCTGCTGCTGAACGACGGACAGATCGTTCTCGAGATCGAAAAAGTCAGCGGCACCCGGATTCACACCCGAGTACGGGTCGGTGGCGAGTTGTCCGACCGCAAGGGTCTAAACCGCCAAGGCGGCGGTATTTCGGCCCCTGCGCTCACGGACAGGGATCGCGAGGACATCAAGTTCGGTGCGCAGGAGGAAGTCGATTACATCGCGGTCTCGTTCGCACGTGATGCGGCGGACATCGAGCAGGCGCGCAAGCTCGTTCGTGACGCGGGCGGTGATGCTCGCATTGTTGCGAAAATCGAGCGTCACGAGGCCATCACAAACCTGCAGGGCATCATCGACGCGGCTGACGTCGTGATGGTGGCGCGTGGTGACCTTGGTGTGGAGATGGGTTACGCCGAGCTCACCGGGCTGCAAAAGACCATCATTCATCAGAGTCGTAGCCGCAATCGGGTTGTGATCACGGCGACCCAGATGATGGAGTCGATGATCCAGAATCCCGCACCCACCCGCGCTGAAGTGAGCGACGTGGCGAACGCGGTAATGGACGGTACCGACGCGGTGATGCTCTCTGCGGAGACAGCGGCCGGCCGTTATCCCGTCAAAGTTGTAGCGGCGATGGCGGAAGTCATCGAGGGAGCGGAGAAGTACCAACTGACCCACGCGCGGTCGCGACATCGCGTGGAGGCTATGTTCAAGGGTACCGAGGAAGCGATCGCGATGGCCGTCATGTACACGGCTAATCACATGAAGGTGCGCGCGATCGTCGCTCTAACGGAAACCGGTGCCACGCCGCTGTGGATGTCGCGTATCCGTTCCGACATTCCCGTGTATGCGTTTACTCGTCACGAGGCGACTCGCCGCCGTGTGACGCTGTATCGCGGCGTCTATCCCGTAATCTTCGACGTCACCCAGAGCAAGTCCACCGAGGAGCTGTATCGATCGATCTTCACGCGGCTACTCGAATTGCAGCTCGTCAAGAGCAACGACCTGGTGATTCTGACCAAGGGTGAGTACGCGGGGGCCACGGGCGGCACCAACTCGATGCAGATCCTCAAGGTCGCGCTCGCGGGCTAGAGCCTCTTACCCACGGCCTGCGATTGCGCCTCAAACACTACATCCTGGTGGCGGTCGTGGGGCTCGTGCTCGCACCGCTTGCTGTCGTGCATTCGGTGCTGCGTGCATCGCTCCCGACTCTCGATGGCACGATCGCGAGCCCTAGTCTGAGCGCTCCTGTGACGATCGAGCGCGATCATCTGGGTGTTCCAACCATCGTAGCGGCGAATCGGCTCGACCTGGCCTATGGCACCGGCGTGGTCCACGGGCAGGACCGTTTTTTCGAGATGGATCTGTCCCGGCGCCTGGCCGCCGGCGAGCTGGCCGAGCTCTTTGGTCCAGTGGCCGTGGAGCAGGATCGGCAAACCCGCCTGTTTCATTTCCGCAAAGTTGCCCGGACGATCCTGGAGCAAGCCACTCCGGAGCAACGCGCGATCGTCGAAGCGTATACCCGAGGCGTGAATGCTGGCGTGTCCGGCCTGCGCAGCCGACCCTGGGAGTACTGGTTGCTCGGGGCGCCGCCATCCGCATGGCGGCCCGAGGATACCGTCCTCGTGGTGCATGCCATGTGGTGGGATCTGCAAGGTAACGGGCTGCTGCGTGAGATTCTACGGCGCGAGCTCAATGCGCGCCTCGGCGGGAAAGAGTGCGATGCCGGTTGGAAATGCGGTTTGCGATTTTTCTATCCCGCTCGGACACAGTGGGACGCGCCGAACATCGCTACCGCGGACAATCCCACTGCCGCAAAGTCGGCGGCTGTCGTGTCCTCTTCCGGGATTGCCCCGCCTGCTTCGGGCATACCCGGCCCGGATGTGTTGGATGTGCGTGGTGCCACGGCTTCGCCAGCGGGGCCGGCAATCGGTACGCCATCAGGCAAGGAATCGCAGGCTATCGCCGGGTCCGGCTTGCAGACCGCGATCATGCCGCAGGAGCCGGCGGATGTCGGTAGCAACAATTGGGCACTTGCCGGCCGGCTGAGCGCAAGCGGCGCGGCGCTCGTCGCCAGTGATATGCACCTGGGTCAGAATGTGCCAACACTCTGGTACCACGCGCGGCTGCGTACTACCGGCACGGCTACAGAGCCTGCGTTGGATCTCAACGGTGTCACCCTGCCAGGTGCTCCCTTGCTCGTTGCGGGCTCGAACGGTCACATTGCATGGGCGTTTACCAATAGCTATGGGGACTGGTTGAACGTCGCGCTGGTTCCGTGCACATCGGTGGATGCGACCGGGATCCAGACGCCCTCGGGTCCGATCGCGTTGTCCGTGGAGAGCGAGGAGATCCGCGTAAAGGGCGCGCCTGCAGTTATGGAGGAGGTCAAATCGGGCCCAGCGGGTACGTTGGTCAGGGCGGAGCCGGACAGACAGATGTGTTGGTTTGGCTCGTGGCTGGCTGCCGTGCCGGCGGCCACCAATCTGCGCCTCATGGGCTTGGAGCACGTGACCACCGTCGATGCCGCTCTCGCGCTCGCTCCCGATGTGGGCATCCCGCATCAGAATTTTGTCGTTGGCGACCGGGAAGGTCATATCGGCTGGACCATTTACGGCCGGATTCCCCAGGATATCGGGGCTGAGAGGGCGAGCGGACATTCTCCGTGGACGACCGCGCAGGATCACCCCCGGATTGTCGATCCTCCGCTCGGGCGCATCTGGACCGCGAATGCGCGCGCCACCAATGATGAGCGCCAGGAGGCCGCGATCGGCGGGGACCTCGCGCCCCTGGGATCTGAATACGATCTCGGTGCCCGCGCGGGCCAGATCCGCGACGACCTGCTCGCGCTCAATGGGCCGGCGACCCCCGCGGACATGCTCCGCATCCAGCTCGATGATCGAGCGCTGTTTCTGACCCGTTGGCACGATCTGCTGTTGGATCTGATCGATGCCGACAGCGTGCGCGACCATCCCAAGCGTGCACAGTTCAGGAAGCTGCTGGAGAGCTGGGATGCGCGCGCCGGGGTCGACTCGGTCGGCTACCGGCTGGTGCGCGGGTATCGCACCACCACCGAGCGCGCGGTCTGGCAGATGATTGCGGTCGCCCTGCGGATTCCGGAACAGGACAGCCCGATGCTCCCGTCGCAGTTCGAGGTGCCCCTGTGGCAGCTCATTCACGAGCAGCCGCTGCATATGTTGGCGCCCAACTATCCCAGCTGGCGTGATTTCCTGCTGGCGCAGCTCGATCGAACCATCGACGACCTGGAGCAGAATTGCGGTGCCGCGGGGCTGGAGCATTGCACCTGGGGATCGCGCAGGATCGTGCACATTCGGCATCCGATCTCCCGCGGGCTGCCATTTCTGTCACGGTTGCTGGATATGTCGCCACTGGAGCTGCCCGGTGACCACGACATGCCTCGCGTCCAGGACGGTGCCTTCGGCGCCTCCGAGCGCTTCGCAGTGTCCCCCGGTCATGAGGATGAGGGCTACTTCCATATGCCGGGCGGGCAGAGCGGGCATCCTCTGTCGCCCTATTACAGGGCGGGTTTCCTGGAATGGGCGCATGGGCAACCCTTGCCTTTTCTGCCAGGTGCAGCCGAGCACACCCTTACACTGCGTCCGGATTAGACTGTTCCTCTAATATGAGCGCGCGCTTCACCGGTACCGATCGATACATCGCCACCGAGGATCTCATGATGGCGGTCAACGCTGCGATCACGCTGGCGCGTCCGCTGCTCATCAAGGGCGAGCCCGGCACCGGCAAAACGCAGCTCGCCCAGGAGATCGCCCGGTCTCTCGGCTGCCCACTGTATGAGTGGCACATCAAGTCGACGAGCAAGGCCCAGCAAGGACTCTACGAGTATGACGCCGTCTCGCGCTTGCGCGATTCGCAACTGGGCGAAGAGCGCGTACGCGACATCCGCAACTACATCGTGAAGGGGCGGCTCTGGGAGGCCTTCGAGTCGGAGATCCGACCGGTGCTGCTCATCGACGAGATCGATAAGGCCGACATCGAATTCCCGAACGATCTGCTGCGCGAGCTCGATCGCATGGAGTTCTTCGTCTACGAGACGCGCGAGTTGGTCAAGGCGCGGCATCGTCCCATCATTCTCATCACCAGCAACAACGAAAAAGAGCTGCCGGATGCTTTCCTGCGCCGCTGCTTCTTTCACTACATCCGCTTTCCGGATGCGGCCACCATGCGTGCCATCGTGGGAGTGCATTTCCCCGGGTTGAAGCAGGAGCTGCTGGCAGAAGCTCTCACGACCTTTTTCGAGGTCCGTGAGACCCCGGGTCTGAAAAAGAAGCCTTCGACCTCGGAGTTGCTCGACTGGATCAAGCTCCTGTTGGCCGAGGACATCGAGCCGGCCGTGTTGCGGGGCACCGATCCAAAAAAGGCCATTCCCGTCCTGCACGGCGCATTGTTGAAAAACGAGCAGGATGTGCACCTGTTCGAGCAACTGGTGTTTCTCAACCGCCGTTCGCGCTGATTTGCCATGCTGGTGAGCTTCTTCTTCGAGTTACGCCAGAGCGGTGTCCCGGTCACGATCACCGAGTTCCTGACTCTGCTCGAGGCGCTGCGCGAGCGTGTCGCATGGGTCTCGGCACAGGATTTCTACTATCTCGCGCGCACCTGCCTGGTAAAGGACGAGCGGCACTACGACCGCTTCGACCGTGTGTTCGCGCAAGCTTTCGCCGGGGCCGAAAAGGCGTTCGAAGAGATCATCACGCAGGTGCCGCCCGAGTGGCTCAAGGCGCTCGGCGAGCGCAGCCTCTCGGAGGAAGAGAAGCGCCAGGTGAAAGCGCTCGGCGGCTGGGAGACGTTGCTGCAAACCTTGCGCGACCGGCTGCGCGAGCAGCAGGAGCGTCATCAAGGCGGCAATAAGTGGATTGGTACTGCTGGCACCTCACCGTTTGGCGCCCGGGGTTACAACCCGGAAGGTATCCGCTTCGGACAACAGGACTCAGGTCAACGTCGTGCGGTAAAGGTCTGGGAGCAGCGCGAGTATCGCAACTTCGACGATACGGTCGAGCTCGGGACGCGCAATATGAAGCTCGCCTTGCGCAAGCTGCGCAAATTCGCGCGGGCAGGCGCTCCCGATCTCCTCGATCTCGACGGTACGATCGATGCTACGGCGCGTAATGGCGGCTGGTTGGACCTGAAGCTGGTGGCGGAGCGCCGCAATGCCGTCAAGGTGTTGCTGTTTCTGGATGTCGGCGGCTCGATGAACGACCACGTGCGGATTTGCGAGGAGTTGTTCTCCGCTGCGCGCAGTGAGTTCAAGCATCTCGTGCATTTCTACTTTCACAACTTTCTGTACGAGCACGTGTGGCAGGACAACCGAGCGGTCAGCGAGGGAATCCCCAGTGGGGACAACCGTCGCCGCACCTCCACGCTCACTCCCACTTCCCAGGTACTGCGCACTTACTCACGCGACTACAGCGTCATCCTGGTGGGAGATGCCACCATGAGCCCATACGAGATTCTGCAGCCCGGCGGCAGTGTGGAGCATTGGAATGCGGAGGCCGGCTCGGTGTGGATGCAGCGCTTGTGCGCCACGTTCCCGCGCCTGGTGTGGCTGAATCCGGAGCCCGTCGAGCGTTGGACATACACGCAGTCGGTTGGTGTGACGCGCGAGCTGATTGGTGATCGGATGTTTCCAGTGACCCTCGAAGGGCTGGATCGCGCGATCAGCGAGTTGCGTCGGCCGCTCGTGCGCCTCGCTGACCGCTCGGTCACGCGCGCGCACGGCGCGCCAGGCCAACCGCCCGAGGCACCGCGACGCTGATGGACGGCTCGAGCGAACCCTATCCGCAACGCAGGCGGCCCGCTCGGCAAACGGTGGGGCTCGTATTGACAGGCGGTGGCTCGCGCTCCGCCTATCAGGTCGGAGTGTTGCTGGCGCTCACCGAGCTGTTGCCTCGAGCCCGTAATCCGTTTCAGGTGATTGTAGGGACCTCGGCGGGCAGCATTGCCGCGGCTGTGCTGGCCGCGGAGGCTCATCAATGGCGTCGCGCCGTCATAGGTCTCGAGCGCGTCTGGGCCAACTTCCACTCGGATCAGATCTTTCATGTCGATCCCGTGCACATGCTGCGTGCCGGGCTTCATTGGGTGCTGGCGCTCGTCTCGGGAGGAGTGTTGCTCTCCCCACCGAAGGCAATGCTCGACAATTCTCCACTGCGCGAGCTCCTGGCCGCGCACGTGGATTGCAGTGGCATCCGACGCAGTATCGCGCGGGGGCACCTCCGGGCATTTGCACTCTGCTCCACGAGCTACGCTTCGGGACACTCTGTGGCTTTCTATGATGGCGTGGATTCGATCAAGGACTGGTCCCGCGTGCAACGGCTCGGCAGACGCGCGGAGGTTACGCTCGATCATTTGATGGCGAGCTCGGCGATTCCGATGTTGTTTCCCCCCATGCGACTGGGCGCTGAGTACTTCGGCGACGGCGCCATGCGTCAGTTGAATCCGCTGAGCCCGGCTATCCACCTCGGTGCGGATCGATTGCTGGTCATCGGCGTGCGCGCGCGCCGGGGTGCGGGCGTCGCCGTCAACCGCTCACAGACTGCTATGCCAAGTCCGGGCGAGATCTTCGGCTATATGCTCGATACCTTGTTCACCGACCAGGTCTACGGTGATCTCGAGCAGCTCGAGCGGATGAACCAACTCGCCGAGGCCTCGCCGCCCGCTGCTCGCGATATCCAACATGTCGACACGCTGATGTTGGCTCCGAGTGTGGACCCGCGCGAGATCGCGAGCCGGCATACCGGCGACATTCCGGCGGGATTGCGAGCTCTTTTGCGAGTCATCGGGGGACGTGACGCGTCGGGGTACCAGCTCGCGAGCTACCTGACGTTCGAGGCAGGATATACGCGGGCGCTCATCGAACTCGGCTATCGCGATGCCATGGAGGCGCGGGCAGCCATCATGGCCTTCATGAGTGGTGAGAAATTGCCGCCGGTGCTGACTTCGCCGGGAGTGGCGCAGGCAACCTGACGAGCTTCAGGCGCGCGGAGTGGCCAGGCCGCTATGTCGCGCGGTGACATTGGCGAACTGCCCGGCGAAAATTTCCGCCAGCTTGTCGACGATGTAGACGGAGCGGTGTTGTCCACCAGTGCACCCTACGGCTACGGTGAGATAGCCGCGATTGCTGGCCTGGTATTCAGGCACGCGGGCGCGAATGAACTGCTCGATATCGGCGATCAACTTGGCCACGTTGGTGTGCGCTTCGAGAAAGCGGATGACCTCGGGATCGCGGCCGGTGAGGTTGCGCAGGCCGGGCTCCCAATACGGATTGGGTAGCGAGCGGGCGTCGAAGACGAAGTCGGCGTCGCCCGGCAGACCGTATTTGAAGCCGAACGACTCAAACGTGATCGAGAGCCGACCTACCGCGCGCTGCTCGACCCGCTTGTGGATGATGTCCCGTAGGGCATGCACTCCCATTTTCGAGGTGTCGATGACCAGGTCGGCGATGTAGACGATCGGCTCCAGGAGCTGTCGCTCGAGGGCCATCGCCTCGCGCAAGTCGATGTTATTACGGCTCATCGGGTGTTTGCGGCGGGTCTCGGCGAACCGGCGCAGCAACTCGTCGTCATTGGCGATGAGAAAAACGACTTCGCACTGGATGCCACTGCGGCGCAGCTCATCGATGAGCTTGGGAACTGTGGCGATCTCGGCCGGGGTGTTGCGCGCGTCCAGGCCTATGGCGGTGCGCTCGTAAGTCGACTCGGGGCTGCGCACCGTATAGGAGATAAACGGTTTCAGCAGTGCGGCCGGAATATTGTCGATGCAATAAAAGCCGAGGTCCTCGAGCATGTGGAGGGCCACGCTCTTTCCGGAACCGGAGAGACCGCTGAGGATGAGGATGCGCACGCGGCTATGGTTATCCAGCCGCACGTGGCACACAAGACCCGGCCCCGTCATGGGGCCGGGTGCTCCAGATAGGTGCGCTAGGCGCGGACCACGCGGCGCGCCTCGGCGGCATGATGATCGGACATCTTTTCTTTGTGCTTTTTCAAGCACCTGTCGAGTTTGTCCGTGAGGAGATCGATGGCGGCGTACATATTCTCATCCGTGGCTTGTGTATGGATTGCGGTTCCGCTCACGTGCAGCGTCGCCTCGGCCTTTTGTCGCAGCTTTTCCACCGAGAGTATGCAGTGCACATCCAGCACCTGCTCGTAGTGCCTACCGATGCGCTCGAGCTTTTTTTCAACATAACCCCGCATGGACTCGGTGACCTCGACGTGATGGCCGGTGACGTTGAGCTGCATATGCCGTCTCCTTTGTCTCGCGTTGTACTGACCTTTGAATTACATCTGTCTCGATCCTGCCCTCTTACGCTCGTTGGAAGGCGCAATGCCCATGGCCTCACGGTACTTGGCGACCGTGCGGCGCGCGACCGGGATCCCTTCGCCGGACAACAGGTCCGCGATGCGGCCGTCGCTGAGCGGGCTTTCCGCGTCTTCCTCTTTGACGAGTTTCTTGATCTTTGCCCGAATGGCGGTCGAGGACGTTCCGGATCCGTCCGCGCCTTCGACCTGGCTGGAAAAGAAATAACGCAGCTCGAACACGCCGCGTGGTGTGTGCATGTACTTGCCGGAGGTCACGCGCGAGATGGTCGACTCGTGCATGCTCACGGCCTCCGCAATGTCCTTCAGGATCATCGGGCGCATGTGCTCGTCGCCATGCTCGAGGAAGGCCTGTTGCCGCTCGACAATGGAGCGGGCGACCTTGATGAGCGTCTCGTGGCGGATCTCCAAGCTCTTCAAAAGCCAGCGGGCCTCTTGCAACTGCGCGCGCATGGTGGCGTGGCTTGCATTGCGGCCGATCAGGCTCGCATAGCTGCTGTTCAGGCGAACTCGCGGCAACGTCGCGGAATTGATTTCGACGGCCCAGCCGTGATCCGTGCGACGCACAAAGACATCGGGCACGACATACTCGGCCGCACCCGTACTGACTGTCGAGCCCGGACGAGGGTGGCATGACCTTACCAAGGCCAGGGCGCAAGTGATCTCTTCCTCAGTGGCGCGCAGCTCGCGTCGCAGCAGAGACAGCTCCCGCTCAGCCACCAACTCCAGGTGATGGCGGGCGATCTCAATGGCTGTGTTGAAGCCAGGTGTCGCAGGGTCCAGTTGCCGTAGTTGCAGTTCGATGCACTCGCCAACGGATCGCGCGCCCACCCCTGGTGGATCGAGCGCCTGCACTACGGCCAGGGCTGCTTCGACCTCCGCAACCTCGCACTCGATTTCGGGCCGCAGGGTGTTGGCGATTTCCTCGAGGGGCTCGGTGACATAGCCGTCGTCACTGATTGCATCGACGATCGCGCGCGCGATAGCCAACTCGCGAGGCTGCAACCGCGCGAGCTCGAGTTGCCAAAGCAGGTGATCTTGCAGGGATTGCCCGGTGGAATCGGCGTATTCCTGCTGCCGCTCGTCGTCATCACCGGCGTTCCAAGGGGCCTCGGCGGCTCCGACGCTCTGCTCGCCCCAACCCTCATCGAGCACCTCGACAGTGCTTTCCTGGGTACGCTCCGGCGCCGGCGCCTGCTCATGCTCGGGCAACGCCGCCCCTTCCACGGCCTCGAAAACGCCCGTTCCTTCGGCGTCTTCCATAGGCTCGAGCATGACATTCGATTCGAGCAGTTCCCGGATGTGGGCTTGGAGCTCGAGTGCGGGTAGCTGCAGGAGTCGAATGGCCTGCTGCAGCTGCGGGGTCATCGTCAACTGCTGACCCAGCCGGAGCTGCAGAGAAGGTTTCAGCATGGTGGCATGAAGTGGCGCTAGGGGCCTTTCCTTGTCTTAAGTGTCTGAATTGTGAAGGTTTCTGCTGGAGCTGGGGCTCACAGCCGAAATGCTTCACCCAAGTACACCTCACGCACTTGGGGGTTGGCAAGGATTTCTTCCGCAGTTCCCGATGCAATCACCGTGCCTTGGTTGACGATGTAGGCGCGGCTGCAGACGCCCAGGGTCTCCCGGACGTTATGGTCTGTGATCAGAACCCCAATATCCCGATGCGTGAGCTCACGAATGATGCGCTGGATGTCCAGAACGGACAGGGGATCGACGCCTGCGAAGGGCTCGTCCAGCAGCATGAAGCGGGGGTCGGCAGCCAGCGCTCGGGCAATCTCGACCCGGCGGCGCTCACCCCCGGACAGGGAGAGTCCTAGGCTGCGGCGCACGTGACCGATACGCAATTCCTCCAGCAGCTCCTCGAGCCGGCGCTCCCGGGCGGCGCGCTCGAGGTCGGGGCGCGTCTCGAGGATTGCGAGAATGTTGTCCTCGACCGAGAGCTTGCGAAATATGGAGGCTTCCTGAGGCAGATAGCCCAATCCGAGCTGGGCACGTCTGTGCATGGGCAGCAAAGTCACATCCCGCTCGCCGACATAAATGCGGCCTGCATCGCTCGGGACGAGGCCGACCATCATGTAGAACGCGGTGGTCTTGCCGGCGCCATTCGGGCCCAGCAGGCCGACCACCTCGCCGTTGGAGACTTCGATCGACAGTTCCTTGACCACCTGGCGTGACTTGTAAGCCTTCGCCAGACCCTCGGCTCTGAGTGAGGCCATGCTATGGGTCAATGCCGGGGCCGGCGCCCGGGGCTTGCTGGGCGCCAGGCGCAGGTGCCGAGGTCTGGGGCGGCGGCGTTTGGGGTTTGCTCGAATCGCTCGGCGGCGGCCGGTTCTTGTTGGCTCCCGCACCATCGGCGCGCGGTCCTTCCCCGGCAGGAATGACGACATGCACTCGGCGTTCCGTGCCTGGCGACGTCGAGGCCTGCACCTTTTCGGCACGCAGATCGTAGGTGATCTCTGGTGCGCGCACTTCGCTGCCGCCTTGCGCCACCCAAGCGTCGTTTGACGGCGGCCCGCCTGTCAGACGTATGGTGCCCGCGCCGACCTCGTACACGATCTGCTCGGCGTGTCCGCGCGCGATGATGTTGGAGTCGTTCCGTTTTTGATCAAACTCGGCGGGGCTTCCCGTTGCGATTGCACGCTTCAGCTGGTTGTCCTCGAACTCCACGATAGCCTCGTCGGAGCGCAGATTGCCGCGCGGGTCAGCATTGATGCGGACGTTGCCGTCAAACGTCCAACGACTGTTCTTGAAATCACCGGCGGTCGCGAGCGCTCGATCCGCGCGCACGGTCATCTTTCCGTAGGTGATCGTCACATCCTTCAGGCGCATCTCGTGTGTCTTGACGTCTGCGTCCATGGAAGAGGCGTCGTAAGTGATTTGCGGCGCTCGTTCCTCGGTCTTTTTCGCTGCCGTCAGGAACGGGATCAGGCTCAGCAGCACTGCGGCGCAGCGCGAGGCAAATGAGAGCGAGCGTGTCGAATGCGAATTCATTTCTGCGCGCCGGGCAATTTACTGGGGACGGCAATGCCCCGCACCGCGAATTCTAAATCCACGTGCCCGTCATTCAAATTGGCCTTCATGCCGCGCGCCTTGATCTCCTGTCCGGCCCAGGACAGCGTGACAGGGTCCTTGGTACTGGCGACCTTGGTGTTTGTGTCGAAGGCGAGGCGGTTGGTGGCGATCTCGGCCTGCTCCGTTCCCTGTGGCGTGCCGTTGACGTGCACGTTGCCGGCTAACTTGACGATACCGGTATCCTGGCCGACGTGGCCATGCTCGCCGCGTGCGGTCCACAAACTGCCGTTCGTATCATAGAAGCCAAGTGTTGGTTGGGTCAGATCGATGGAGTTGTCATTGGGCAACTGGCGGATCACATCCGCATTGACAGTGTAGAGCGGGTGTCCGTCCGGACCTGTTTGCACGAGCTTGGCGTCGCGCGCGGCATAGCCGGGATCGTGTGGCCCCTCCACGACCGTGGGCGCCGTGCTTTCGTTTGATTGACCGCCGAACATGATGGTGCCCACCACGACCACGACGAACACGAGGGCTGCGAAGATCCGATAGATCACCGCTTTCTCGTCCTTCGCCCACCGTGCCCGTGAGCTAGCAGATAGTCACAAACCTCCCGTACCGCTCCGTGGCCGCCGGGCAACTTGGTGATGAGGTGGGCGGCGTGGCGGGCCTCGGGGTGTGCATCCGCAACAGCAAATGCGAGTGCAACTTTGCGCATCACAGGTATATCCGGGAGATCGTCCCCGACACACGCGCAAGCGGCGGGCGGGATCTTCAAGCGGCCGCAGAGCCGTTCCAGCTCCGCAACCTTGTCCTTGGCACCCTGATAGACGTGCTCCACGCCCAGCTCGCGGCAACGGACATCGACCATTTTCGACTTCCGCCCGGAGATGACGGCAACTTCGATGCCTGCGGCGGTGAGTTGTTTGATTCCCAGTCCATCGCGGACATGGAACAGCTTGAGCGCCTCGCCACGGGGGCCAAAGTGCAGGCGGCCATCGGTCATCACGCCGTCCACGTCCAAAACCAACATGCGGATGGCGGCGGCATTGCTCCTCGTCATCAAACAACGCCCGCGCGGAACAGGTCGTGCACGTTCAATGCGCCGATCAGGCGGCCTTGCTCATCCGCTACGGGCAGCGCGGTTATCCGGTGCAGCTCCATGAGGTGCACCGCCTGTGCTGCCAGCTCGCGTGGGCCGATTGTCTTGCAGTTGGCTGTCATGACCTCGCTCATCAGGGTTGAGTGCACGTCGAGTTGCTTGTCGAAGGTACGTCGCAGGTCTCCGTCCGTGAACACGCCGAGTACCCGGTCTTCAGGGGTGACGATCACTGTCATGCCGAGACCTTTGCGCGACATCTCGAGCAGGCCGTCCCGCAGCCGCTCGCCGGGCGCGGACCGCGGAATCGCATCGCCCTTGCGCATCAGATCCTCGACATGGAGCAGTAGTTGTCGGCCGAGGCTGCCGCCCGGGTGGGAACGAGCGAAGTCTTGCTTCGTGAAGCCCCGTGCTTCCAGGAGCGTCACCGCGAGCGCATCTCCCATTGCGAGAGTGGCGGTTGTACTTGCGGTGGGGGCGAGGTTCAGCGGGCAAGCTTCCTCCGCCACGCTCACATCGAGCATGACAGTGGCCACGCGTCCCAGAGTCGAGTCAGGCTTACCACACATGACAATGAGTGGGACGCCAAGCCGCTTCAGATGGGGCAGCAGCATGACCAGCTCGGGGGTCTCTCCGGAGTTCGACAATGCGAGCACCACGTCCGTGCGGGTGATCATGCCGAGATCACCGTGTCCGGCCTCGGCGGGGTGCAGGAAAAAGGCAGGTGTGCCCGTACTGGCGAGCGTCGCGGCAATTTTGCGCGCGATGTGTCCCGACTTTCCCATGCCGGTGACGACCACTCGGCCTTTGCAGGCCAGGCACAGCCGGCAGGCGGCGGAGAATCCCTCATCTATGCGGGGTAGCAGGCCTTCGACCGCGCGGGCCTCGATCGCGAGCGCACGCCGTGCCGAGGCCAGCAGCTGCTGGGTGTCGTCGACGGGCGGGGTTACGGCTCTGCTCATGGATTGGGACGAGATCCGGATTACGGGAAAAATTCCTGGCCAATTGCCGGCCAATCATCGAATTATAGGCTTGGGCGTCTCACTTGGTACGAAGAGAGAGGTCGCCATCTGCCGTCAGAGTCTGCAGCGCTGCGTCTTACCGATTAATATTCGCGCATGAATCCCGAACAAATCGCACAACTCATCCGCGCCGCCCTTCCGGGCGCGCACGTCCAGGTCCAATCGGACGACAACACCCACTTCGCCGCGCGCATCGTAGCGCGTGAATTCACTGGCAAACGCCCCCTCGCACGACACCAGCTGGTCTACAAGGCCCTCGGTGAGCGCATGGGGCGGGAGATCCATGCGCTGTCGATCGAGGCGCTGACTCCCGAAGAGTCGGGCCAAGGCTGACGCAAGAAAGGCGCTTACATGGACAAGCTGCAGATCCAGGGGGGCGTACCTCTCGAGGGCGAGGTACGCATTTCCGGCGCGAAGAACGCAACGTTGCCGATCCTGGCGGGCGCTTTGCTCGCCGACGATCCGGTGATGGTCGCCAACGTCCCGCATCTGAAGGACGTGACGACGACCGTTGAGTTGCTCGGGCGTATGGGCGCGACCGTCACGATTGATGAGCGCATGCGCATCGAAGTCGATGGGTCGACAGTGAAGGAGTGCTTCGCGCCGTATGAGCTCGTGAAGACGATGCGCGCCTCCATTCTGGTGCTCGGGCCGCTGGTAGCGCGGTTCGGCAAGGCTGATGTTTCGTTGCCGGGAGGCTGCGCGATCGGTGCGCGGCCGGTGAACATCCATGTCGCCGGTCTGCAGGCGATGGGAGCCGATATCACCATCGAAGGCGGCTACATCAGAGCGCGGGCGTCACGTTTGAAGGGCGCGCGGCTCGTGCTCGACACCGTGACCGTTACAGGCACGGAAAATCTGATGATGGCGGCGACGCTCGCCGATGGTGAGACCCTCATCGAGAACGCCGCGCGCGAGCCGGAAGTGGTCGACCTCGCGAATTTCCTGATCGCCATGGGGGCGAAGATTCAGGGTGCGGGGACTGACAAGATTCTCATTCAAGGCGTGCCGCGGTTGCGAGGCACGACCTACGAGGTATTGCCCGATCGGATCGAGAGCGGCACTTATCTGGTCGCCGGGGCTATCACGCGCGGGCATGTGCGTATCAAAGGCACGCGGCCCGATCATTTGGATGCCGTGTTGGCCAAGCTCGAGGATGCGGGGGCGAAGATCGGCATCGGTGACAACTGGGTCGACGTGGATATGAAAAGGCGCCGACCGAAAGCGGTGGACGTGCGCACCGCGCCCTATCCGGCGTTCCCGACCGATATGCAGGCGCAGTTTGCCGCGCTCAATACTGTGGCTGACGGTGTGGGCACCATCATCGAGACCATCTTCGAGAACCGTTTCATGCACATGCTCGAGATGCGGCGTCTCGGCGCGGAAATCCGGCTCGAGGGCAACACAGCCATCATCCGTGGTGTGGAGAAGCTTACGGCGGCCCCGGTGATGGCTACGGATCTACGCGCGTCCGCAAGTCTCGTACTAGCCGGGCTCGTGGCCGAGGGGCAGACTGACGTGGAGCGGATCTATCACATCGATCGCGGGTACGAGGCGATTGAAGAGAAGCTGGCGCAGCTAGGCGCGCAAATCCGGCGCGTGCCCAATTAATGGGCCGAAAGTCGCCTGGCGGCGCTTTCGGCGGACGGACGTGAGCGCACGGGTCTAGCCGCGGGCAAAAGCGTGGTTTTGCCCGCTAAGTGGCAAGGTGCGAACCGGGCGCTTTCGGCAGACGGACGTTAGCGCACGGGTCTGGCCGCAGGCAAAAGCGTGGTTTTGCCTGCTAAGTGGCAAGGTGCGAACCGGGCGCTTTCGGCAGACGGACCTGGCCTGCTAACGGGGACGCTGAGCATGGCGTCGGCACGCTGCGTGCTGCCGGGGGTCACGCGCCTGTCGGGCCTTCAATAATCATGAGCAGGAGCTGGTGGCTATGCGGATCGGGATGATTGGGCTGGGGCGCATGGGCGCCAACATGGTGCGACGGCTGCTCAAGGGTGGCCATGAATGCGTCGTCTACGATCGCTCGGCTGATGCGGTGAAGGCGTCCGTCGCGCAAGGAGCGCGCGGGGCGAGCTCGCTTACGGAGCTGGTCGCGAATTTGAGCGCTCCGCGGGCGGTATGGATCATGGTGCCCGCGGCTATCGTGGATTCGGTGATTGCCGAGCTGCGGCCGCTATTGAAGCGCGGCGATATCCTGATCGACGGCGGCAACTCCCACTATCACGAGGACATTCGCAGGGCGAAGGTGCTGCGCGACGAAGCCGGTATTCATTACGTCGATGTTGGGACCAGCGGTGGGGTGCTCGGCTTCGAGCAAGGCTATTGCCTCATGATCGGGGGCGACGAGGCTGCCTTCACGACGCTCGAGCCGATTTTCGCGACGTTATCTCCAGGCGGGCGTGTCCCGGAGGGCGCCACGGCAGGCAAATCAGCGGCTGCCGCGATGGGCTATCTGCACTGCGGTCCCTCTGGCGCGGGCCACTTCGTGAAGATGGTTCATAACGGTATCGAATATGGCCTGATGGCCGCCTATGCCGAAGGTCTCAACATCCTCAAGCATGCGGACGCCGGAATGCACAAGGCGGAAGCCGACGCCGAGACTGCGCCCATCGGCCACCCCGATCTGTATCAATACCAGCTCGACATCGGCGCGATCGCCGAAGTCTGGCGTCACGGCAGCATCATCTCCTCCCGCCTCCTCGATCTGACGGCCGAGGCGCTGGCGCGGGATCATGACTTGCGGCAGTTCGGCGGCCGGGTATCTGACTCCGGCGAAGGACGTTGGACGGTGCAGGCCGCTATCGAGGTCGGCGTGCCGGCCCCCGTTCTCAGCGCGGCGTTGTACTCGCGGTTCGAATCGCAGGGTCAGGCCGAGTATGCCGACAAGTTGTTGTCGGCCATGCGGCTGGGCTTCGGTGGCCACCTCGAAAAGAAATCCTGAGAAGGCCGTGAGCCGAGGAAAGATTCTTCCCGGCGCGCGGCGCCGCTATGTGGTCGGGACAGTCGGCCGGAGGCCTGAAAATGCAACGGTGTGACAGCGATGCCCTGGTCTTGTTCGGGGCGACCGGGGACCTGTGTTACCGCAAGATCTACCCGGCGCTGTATCACCTGGTGCGGCGCAGGCTGCTCAACATACCGATCATTGGCGTTGCGCGGGCGGGCTGGACCCGGGAACAGCTGGCGAAGCGCGTGCAGGACAGCATGGCGCAGTTTGTCTCCAACCCGGATGGCGAGACGGTCGAGCGGTTCGTCAGTCTGCTCGACTACGTCGATGGCGACTATCGGGAGCGCTCCACCTTTGATCAACTCCGTAAGGTCCTGGGCAATGCGGAGCGCCCGCTGCACTACCTTGCGATTCCGCCCAGCGTTTTTTCGGTGGTGATCGAGCACCTCGGCGGCACCATGCCGCGCGGCGCGCGCGTGGTCATCGAGAAGCCTTTCGGGCGCGATCTCGCCTCGGCGCGTGAGCTGAACCGGATCCTGCTCAAGCGCTTTCCGGAATCCAACATCTTCCGCATCGACCATTACCTCGGCAAGGAGGCCGTGCAGGGACTGCTCTATTTCCGGTTCGCCAACTCGTTCCTCGAGCCCGTCTTCAATCGCAACTACGTGGCCAGCATCCAGATCACCATGGCCGAGAAGATGGGCATGAACGGGCGTGGCAAGTTCTATGAGGAAGCCGGCGCCATTCGCGATGTCTTGCAGAACCATATCCTGCAGATCCTGGCGTTCCTGACACTCGAGCCTCCCGTCAGCTCCGGGGGCGAGGCGCTGCGGGACGAGAAGGTGAAGGTGTTGAAATCCATCCGGCCGGTGAAACCGGAGAATGTGGTACGCGGGCAATTCCGCGGCTACCGCAACGAGGACGGTGTGGCGCGCGACTCGCAGGTCGAGACGTTCGCGGCCTTGCAACTGGATGTGGATTCGTGGCGCTGGTCCGGCGTGCCTGTTTATCTGCGCGCCGGCAAGTGCCTGCCGGTGACGGCGACCGAAGTGGTGGTGGACCTGCGGCCGCCGCCGACCCATGTTTTCGGGGAGCTGGGGCCGGAGCAGCCCAACTATCTGCGTTTTCGGGTCGGCCCCGACGTGGCGATCGCTCTGGGTGCGCACGCCAAGAAGGCTGGTCCGACCATGCAAGGCCGGGAAGTGGAGCTGTTTGTCTCGCAACAGCAGGGCGAGGAGATGGATGCCTACGAGCGGCTGATCAGCGAGGCGCTCATCGGTGACACCGCCCACTTCGCTCGGCAGGATGAGGTGGAGGCCGCGTGGGCAATCGTCGATCCGGTGTTGGGCTTGAATACGCCGGTGTATGAATACACACCCGGAACGTGGGGCCCATCCGCAGCCGACGCCCTCATCAGAGGCCCGTGCTCCTGGCATAACCCGGGCGCTACGGCGCAGACCTGGACGCGTGCGTGCGCACCACTGGAGATGACCAGGTTCGCACCGTAGTTTAAACGCTGGATCCGGGCATCCATGCCCGGCGACCTTCGGCGGCGGGGTACATCCATGTGCCTGGGTGTCGTGTCAGCTCGTGCGTGGTCGCTCGCTCACGTGCGCCTTGATGTCCAATGTGCGTCTGCCGCGCAGAACCTTGATGGCGAGTACCGAGCCCGGCTTGGCGTTTGCAATGCGGGCGAGCGCGTCCTGGGCGCTGTTCAAGGTGGCGCCATTGATCGATAACAGCAGGTCGCCAGGGGCCAGGCCCGCTTGCTGCGCGGGGCTGCCTACGTAGAGGTTGGCGATCAGCACGCCTCCCTGCACGAGCCCGAGTTGCGCCGCCTGCTCGTCGGAGGCGTCCTCGGGCACGATCCCGATCCAACCGCGGATTACCCGGCCATGCGCGATGATGTCGCTCAAAACGCCGCGCACCATATTGACGGGAATCGCGAAGCCAATGCCCTCGACGCCGAGATTCTTGGCGACAATCGCCGTGTTGATACCGATGAGCGCTCCGCTGGAGTCCACCAGGGCGCCCCCGGAGTTGCCGAAGTTGATCGGCGCGTCCGTCTGGATGAAATCCTCCAGCGGCGCGATACCCAGCTGCTGACGACTCGTGGCGCTCACGATTCCGTGCGTTACGGTTTGCGACAGGCCTATCGGGTTGCCAATGGCCAGCACGACATCACCGACCTTCAGTTGGTCTGAGCGGCCGAAAGTCGCCACGGGCAGAGGGCTCAGGTCGATCTGGAGAACCGCCAGGTCCGTATCCGGGTCACGCCCGACGATACGGGCGTTGGCTTCGCGACCATCGGCCAGCTGCACTTTGACGGAATCCGCGTTCGCAATGACGTGGTGATTGGTGACGATGTGGCCCGCTTCGTCCACGATCACCCCCGAGCCCAGGCTACGCTCGATTCGATTCCGGTAGCGAGGCAGGAACTCCCCGAAGAGCTCGCCGAGAGAGGGAGCGAGGCGCTCGCGGACGAGCCGGGAGGTATAGACGTTCACGACGGAAGGAGAAGCGCGGTCGACGGCCGCGGCGTAGGTGACACGGGCCGGAGCCGGCAGAGCTGGGGATATTGGCGCGGTGGGAAGCACGGGCAGCGATGGAGGCGCCGCTCGTCTGACGAGATCCGGCCGTATGGCCACGATGAGAAAGGCGAGAGCCAACCCTCCGACGACCGATCCGACCACGAACGTAAGGCCGCGACCCAAGCGCTCGAGCATTGTTTCACTCCGCAGATTCCCGTGCATCCGTCAATGGACTGTCCCTGACTCATTTCCATGCGCACGGATGATGTAGATCGTTTGTGTATAATGCGCCGCCCCCCCGCGAGCCGGAAACTGCAGCAAACCGGAAGCTGTCTTGGCGCGTGCGCAACTGAAGTGCGCGAGGCGTCGAGACGGGGCGGGCGGTTGTTCTGAGGCGGATTTCAGTGCGCAAGCGGAGAGCCATTCGATGGCGGAAAATGTAGTGGTCGCCGACGACGGAGTCGACCAGAGTCGACGCAAATTTCTGACGAATGCCACCATAGCCACAGGGGCTGTAGGTGCGGTGTTCGTCGCGGTGCCATTCGTGGAGTCCTGGGCTCCTTCGGAGCGTGCTCGTGCGCTGGGAGCACCGACCGAGGTCGACGTGTCGAAGATCGACCCGGGCCAGATGACGATCGCCACGTGGCGGCGGCAGCCGATCTATATCGTGCGGCGCACGCCGGATATGGTTCAGCATCTGGAGGGTCACGACGGCGACCTGAAAGACCCGAAGTCCGACAGCTCCGACCAGCCCGATTATGCAAAGAACATTTTGCGGGCGCGCAACGCGGAGTATCTCGTCCTGATCGGCACCTGCACTCACCTGGGCTGCCTGCCCAAGCAACGTTTCGCGGCGGGCGAGCTGGGACCCTCCTGGCCCGGCGGCTTCTTCTGTCCTTGCCACGGCTCGCGGTTCGATCTTGCCGGGCGCGTCTTCAACGGCTCACCGGCTTCGGTGAACCTGCGCGTGCCCCGATACGAGTATCCGAACGACAAGCTGCTGCGCGTCGGCGCTGATGAGAAGGGAGTTGCCTGATGGCTGCCAAGACCCCATCACCCGAGGTCCGCGCGCCCGGCGCTCCGCTGCCGGACACGGTCAATCCGCTGCCCAGGAAAGGTTTCATGGGCTGGCTCAACAAGCGGATGCCCGTCGATGAGTTCATCGCCAACCAGCTGACCGGCTACTACGCCCCGAAGAACTTCAACATCTGGTATTTCTTCGGCTCATTGGCCTTGTTGGTGTTGGTGATGCAGCTGCTCACCGGCATCTTCCTCACCATGTTCTACAAGCCAGGTGAGCTCACCTCGTTTGACTCGGTCGAGTTCATCATGCGCGAGGTGAATTCGGGGTGGCTCATCCGCTACCTGCATTCCACCGGCGCCTCTGCGTTCTTCATTGTTGTCTACCTCCACATGTTCCGCGCGCTCCTCTATGGATCGTACAAAGCGCCCCGTGAGCTGCTGTGGATCCTCGGCATGGTCGTCTATCTCGCCCTGATGGCCGAGGCTTTCATGGGCTATGTGCTGCCCTGGGGCAACATGTCCTTCTGGGGCGCGCAGGTGATCGTGAACCTGTTCGGCACCATTCCCGCTATCGGGCCCCCCTTGGTCGAGTGGATTCGCGGTGACTACGGCATAGCCGATGCAACCTTGAACCGCTTTTTCTCCCTGCACGTGGTGGCCATTCCGCTGGCCCTGCTGCTGCTGGTGATGTTGCACCTGGTCGCCTTGCGGCGCACCGGCTCGAACAATCCCGACGGCATCGAGATCAAGGAAAAGCTCGGCGCGGATGGCAAGCCGCTCGACGGTATCCCCTTCCATCCGTACTACACGGTGAAGGACGTCGTTGGTGTTGGTGTTTTCCTGATGCTCTTCTCCATCATTGTGTTCTTCGTACCCACTTTGGGCGGGCTTTTCCTGGAAGGCCCGAACTTCGAGCCCGCCAATCCGATGTCGACGCCGGAGCACATTGCCCCGGTGTGGTACTTCACCCCGTTCTACGCGATCCTGCGCGCAGTGCCGGATCAGCGTACCGGTGCGCTGTTGATGGGTATCGCGGTGTTGTCCTTCCTGCTCCTTCCCTGGCTGGATCGCTCGCCGGTGAAGTCGATGCGCTACCGCGGCCCGATCTCGAGGATCATGCTGGCGCTATTTGCGGTGTCCTTCGTCGCCCTGGGTTACCTGGGGTTGCAGCCCGCGGAAGGCTTGTACGTGATCCTGGCGCGGATCTTCTCGGTCATCTACTTCGCATACTTCTGGTTGATGCCAATCTATTCACGTCCGAGTGTCGATCCGGTGAAGGCGGTGCCTGAGAGAGTGGTGTTCAATGCGCATTAATCGCTCGCGCGTCCCCAAAGGACGTTTCCTGCTCGCAGTGATCATCGAGTGTGTGCTCGCAACGGGTGCTGCGGCCGTATTTAGCACGGTCCATGCAGAGGAAGCCGGCGGCGCGGGAGGGAAGGAAGAGGGTGGTAAGGCGGCGTGGGGCGCCGACTGGAAGAGCTGGCGCGCGAAGACCGACGTCGCCGATACCGCGTCTCTCCAAAGAGGCGCGCGCAACTTTGCGAACTACTGTCTGGGGTGCCACTCCCTGAAGTATGAGCGTTGGTCACGGCTGGGGAAGGATCTCGATATCCCCGAGGACATCCTGGCCAAGAACCTGCTGCCGCCCGGGGACAAGCCGGCGAACTACATTCTGACGAGCATGCCTGCGGCAGACGCGGAGACCTGGTTCGGCAAGACGCCGCCAGACCTGTCGCTCATGGCGCGGGCTCGCGGGAAGGACTACCTGTTCCGGCTTTTCATGACCTACTACTCGGATCCGACGCGGCCGACCGGCGCGAACAACCTGCAGCTGCCGGCGATCGCCATGCCTGCCGTGTTGTCGGAGCTGGAAGGCGTGAAGCGGGCCGTCTTCAAGGATGGGGAGCTCGATCACTTTGAGCAGGTTGCGCCAGGCCGGCTTACCAGAGCCGAATACGAGGGCTTCGTGCGGGATACGGTGAACTTCCTCGATTATGTGGGTGAGCCGACGCAGGCGGCGCGGCGGTCCCTGGGGGTCTGGGTGGTGCTGTTCCTGCTCGTGTTCACCTGGCTGGCTTGGCTGATGAAGAGAGAATTCTGGAAAGACGTGCACTGAAATTGTGCGAAGTTCCGGCCTCTGAAGCGCGGTAAACCGTGACGCACGGAATTGAGCGCCCCGAGAGCCGGTGTATGCTCGATGCAGTGGGTACAGGTTCAGGCTTGCGGCGCGTGCGTTGCGCGCTCACGAGCGCAGCAGTGAGCTGATGCCCTCAGGGTGATCGCGGGAGCGAGAAAGTTGTCGAGCAGACGATCCATCATGACGCTGTTCTCTGCGCCGAATGACCCGTTCAGTCATCGCACGCGGATCGTCTTGGCTGAGAAGGGCATCAGCATCGACATCGTGAGTGTGGACTCGGCGAAGTTCCCCGAGGACCTGCTGGATCTGAATCCCTATCACAGCGTGCCCACATTGGTAGATCGGGACCTGGTCCTGTATGACTCGAGGGTCATCATCGAGTATCTGGACGAGCGCTTTCCTCATCCGCCACTGATGCCCGTGGATCCGGTCACCCGTGCGCAGTTTCGCCTCGCGCTCTACCGGATCGAGCGCGACTGGTACACCCTCGTACAGCAGATCGAGCAGGAGCCGGACAAGAAGCAGACGGTGAAACTGAAAAAGATCTTGCGTGACACCATTCTGCAGAGCACCGAGCTGTTCAAAATCAAGCCCTATTTCCTTTCTGACGAATTCTCCCTGGTCGATGCCAGCATCGCACCCGTACTCTGGCGTCTGCCGTATTATGAGATTGATCTGCCGCCCCAGGCGCAGCCGATCATCAAGTATGCGAGCCTCATCTTCTCGCGCCCGGCCTTCCGTGAGGCCCTGTCGGAGAAGGAACAGGAGATGCGCCTGCTATAGGTTTTCGCCCAGTCTCATGACCAGTGCCGCCCCCCCTCCCAAACGTCCCTATCTGCTACGCGCCATGCACCAATGGATCAGTGATTGCGGCAACACGCCGCACGTGATCGTGGATGCCGATCGCGCGGGCGCCGAAATTCCCAAAGCGTATGTCAAAGAAGGGAAGATCGTTCTCAACTTGAGCTTCACCGCGACCCAGCGGCTGAAGCTTGGAAATGACGACGTCGAGTTTGACGCCCGTTTCGCGGGGGTGGTCCACCACGTGTCGTTTCCTGTGGCGGCTGTAATGGGAATCTATGCTCGCGAGACCGGGGAGGGCATGGTCTTCTCCGACCAGGACCTCGGCCCCGAGCCTCCTCGGCCGCCCGCCAGTGAGGAAGGTAACGGCAACAACGCGCCTCAGCGCGCGCGGCCGCAGCTGAAAGTCGTCA
>Ga0068855_100000694_pt1 | contig 41172 bp, 29 predicted proteins | sample KBSCornC52_FD_66592 | JGI IMG/M metagenome (GOLD analysis project Ga0068855, IMG submission 66592) | Corn rhizosphere microbial communities from Kellogg Biological Station, Michigan, USA - KBS Corn C5-2 | ecosystem: Host-associated > Plants > Roots > Rhizosphere > Soil ...
TGGGGGGAGGCGGCGCGAAGCGACGCTACGGGGGGCGTTCATCGACCGCCGGGCCGCCCCAAGGCGCTCGCCCTGCCAGCGCACCGCCCTTTGCCATCGCCGAGGTCGAATGCTTCGAGCGCCCCGTCACGTTGCGGCTGCCGTTCCGCTTCGGCAGCGCGACGGTGCGCGAGGCGCCACAGGCCTTCGTGCGTGCGCGCATCGTCGCGCCCGACGGCAAGGGCGCGACCGGCATGGCGGCCGAGCTCATGATTCCCAAGTGGTTCGACAAGGACCCCGCACGCGACAACGCCCGCAATGTCGACGACCTGCGTGGTGCGCTGCGCGCGGCGGCGGAGGCATACACCAGCGAGCGCGCGAGCGCCGGCGCATTCGAACACGCATCGCGTCATTACCGCGCGCTCCTGGAAGCGGGAACGCGCGCGGGACGCAACGCGCTGACCTCCTCGTACGGCCCGGCGCTGGTCGATCGCGCCGTGCTCGACGCCCTGTGCCGATGGCAGGGCATGGCCTTCGCGGCCGCGGTGCGCGCGAACCGTGTCGGACTCGATGCGCGGCTCACGCCCGACCTCGCCGGCTTCGCGCTCGACGGCTTCCTCGCGGCGCTGCCGGCCCGTCGCTCCATTGCCGCGCGTCACACCATCGGTCTCGTCGACCCGCTCGACGACGACACGGCGGAGTCGCTGCGCGCGATCATCGCGCGCTACGGGCATCGCTATTTCAAGATCAAGCTCGGCGGCGACGTCGACGCGGATGTCGCACGCCTCGCAGCGATCGCGTCGGTCCTCGACAGCATGCACGACTACGCCGTCACGTTCGACGGCAACGAGCAGTTCGCGGATGTCGCTGCGGTTCGAGCGCTGCACGACGCGGTGACGCGCAACCCATCGTTGCGACGCCTTGCGCGCTCGGTGCTGTACCTGGAGCAGCCCCTCGCGCGAGCCGCGACGCTCGACATCGACGTGAGCGGCGCGGCGGGAGACTGGCCTCTTCTCATCGACGAAGCCGACGACACGCTCGACGCCTTTCCGCGTGCGCGGCGTCGCGGCTATGCGGGCGTGTCGAGCAAGAGCTGCAAGGGAGTCTACAAGTCGCTGCTCAATGCGGCGCGATGCGCGCAGGCGAACGCGCTGCACGAGCCGCCCTCGCCGTTCGTGTCCGGCGAGGACCTCACGTCGCAGGCCGGCATCGCCGTGCAGCAGGACCTGTCGCTGGTCACCCTGCTCGGCCTTGCGCACGTCGAGCGCAACGGTCACCACTACGTCGACGGTTTTGCAGGACAAGGGGCGGGCCGTCACGAGCGGCAGGCATTCGTCGCCGCGCATCCCGATCTCTATGTGCAGGACGGCGACAACGTGCGCCTGCGGATCACCGCCGGAGAAATCCGCTGCGGATCACTCGACATGACCGGGTTCGGCGCCGACGTCACGCCCGATCCTGCATCGCTGACGCCGCTTTCCCTTCACGGGACCGCGGCACTTTCCTGAACGTTGCCGGAGCTGCCCTTGGAGACCCTTCGACTTGGCGTGATCATGAACGGCGTCACCGGACGCATGGGCACGAACCAGCACCTGGTGCGATCGATCCTCGCCATACGACAGCAAGGCGGCGTTGCGCTCGCGGATGGCCGGCGCGTGATGCCGGATCCACTGCTGGTCGGGCGCAACGCGGCCAAGGTCGAGGCGCTCGCGCACGCGCACGGTGTCGAGCGATGGACCACGGACCTCGACGCCGCGCTGCGCAGCGCCGACGAGCACATCTATTTCGATTCCGCCTCCACCGGCCTGCGGCCCGAGCTGATCCGCAAGGCGATCGCCGCGGGCAAGCACGTCTACACCGAGAAGCCGCTCGCGCCGACCCTCGACGAGGCGCTCGACCTGTATCGGCGCGCCGAAGCGGCCGGCATCCGCCACGGCGTGGTTCAGGACAAGCTGTGGCTGCCGGGCCTGCTCAAGCTGAAAGCGCTGATCGACAGCGGGTTCTTCGGCCGCATGTTGTCGGTGCGCGGCGAGTTCGGGTACTGGGTGTTCGAAGGCGACTGGCAGCCCGCGCAGCGACCGAGCTGGAACTACCGCAAGGAGGAGGACGGCGGCATCATCGTCGACATGCTGTGCCACTGGCGCTACGTGCTCGACAATCTCTTCGGCGGCGTGCGCAGCGTCGCCTGTCTCGGCGCGACGCACATTCCCGAGCGCGTCGACGAGAACGGCACGCGCTACACCGCCACGGCCGACGACGCCGCGTACGCCACGTTCGAGCTCGACGGAGGCGTCATCGCGCAGATCAACAGCTCGTGGTGCACGCGCGTGCGCCGCGACGATCTCGCGACGTTCCATGTCGACGGCATCCTCGGCTCGGCGGTTGCGGGCCTCACCGACTGCTGGATCCAGCCCCGCGCGGCCACGCCCAAGCCCGTGTGGAATCCCGACGTGCCGCAGACGATCGACTTCTTCTCGACGTGGCAGAAGATGCCTTCCAACCGCGTGTACGACAATGCCTTCAAGGTCGAGTGGGAGCTGTTCCTGCGCCATGTCGCGGAAGGCGGCCCGTTCCGATGGAACCTGCTGGAAGGCGCCAAGGGCGTGCAGCTCGCGGAGCTCGGCCACGTGAGCTGGCGTGAACGGCGGTTCGTGACCGTGCCCGAGCTCGACGCATGAGCGCGAGCGTTACGCTGCCCGGGGCCAACGGCGCGCTCGCGCCGTACACCCTGCGCATGCCGCACACGTTCGATCTCCCGGCCGAGCGGCCGCAGTGGAACCGTGTCGCGCTCGCCGCGGCGCACGTCGTCGCGGACCCCCTCGCCGGCACCGATCCCTGGGTCGACGTCGCGATCGACTGGGAGGCCACGCTCGCGTACCGGCGCTACCTGTGGTCGCTGGGATTCGGCGTCGCGGAGGCCATGGACACCGCGCAGCGCGGCATGGGCCTCGACTGGTCGTCGTCGCTCGCGCTCATTCGCCGAACCCTCGCCGAGGCGCGCGCCACGCCGGGTGCCGTCGTGTTCAGCGGCGCCGGGACCGATCACCTGCCGCCCGACCCGGCGACGCCCCTTGCGCGCATCATCGGCGCCTACGACGAGCAATGCGCGGCCATCGAAGCACTGGGCGGGCGCATCATCCTCATGGCCAGCCGCGCGCTGGCGGCGTGCGCGCGGTCTCCCGACGACTATCGCGAGGTCTATGCGCGCGTGCTGTCGCAGGTTCGCGAGCCGGTCGTCATCCACTGGCTCGGCGAGATGTTCGATCCCGCGCTCGCGGGCTACTGGACGGGACGCGCCGCCCGCGACGTCGATCATCGGCTCGCGATGGACGTATGCGCCGACGTGCTCGCGGCGCATGCCTCCAAGATCGACGGCATCAAGATCTCGCTCCTCGACGCGTCGAAGGAGATCGAGCTGCGTTCCCGCCTGCCGCACGGCGTGCGCATGTACACCGGCGACGATTTCAACTTCGCGGCGCTCATCGGCGGCGACGCAGCGGGCCATTCGGATGCCCTGCTCGGCATTTTCGACGCGATCGCGCCCGCCGCGTCGGCCGCCTTGTCGGCGCTCGCGCGGGGCGACCGGGCGAAGTTCGACGCGATCCTCGCGCCGACCGTGCCGCTGTCGCGGCACGTCTTCGCCTCACCGACGCGCTTCTACAAGACGGGCGTCGTGTTCATTGCGTGGCTCAACGGCCACCAGTCGCACTTCACGATGGTCGGTGGCCAGCAGAGCGCGCGCAGCCTCGTTCATCTCGCCGAGCTCTTCCGGCTCACGGATGCCGCCGGACTGCTGCAGGATCCCGAGCGCGCGGTCGCGCGCATGCGCACGCTGCTCGCGCTGCACGGAGTGACTTGATGGGCGGTCCCGATCCCGCGCTGCTGTCGATCAACACCGCGACGGTGCGCGCGCAATGGCGGCTGCCGCAGATCATCGACGCGCTGGCGCGCCATGGGATCCGCGGCATCTCGCCGTGGCGAGACCAGGTCGCCGATGCGGGACTGAAGGAAACCGCACAGCGCATTCGCGATCATGGCCTCACGGTCACCGGCCTGTGCCGCGGCGGCATGTTCCCCGCCGCCGACCGCCAGGCGCGGCGCGCCGTGCTCGACGACAATCGCCGCGCCGTCGACGAAGCGGCGGCGCTCGAGGCGCGCTGCCTCGTGCTCGTCGTGGGCGGCTTGCCGAAGGACCGCGAGGGCCGCGTCGTGTCCAAGGATCTCGCCGGAGCGCGCGAGATGGTCCGCGACGGCATCGGCGAGCTCCTCGATTACGCGCGCAGTGCGGGCATGCCGCTCGCGATCGAGCCGCTGCATCCCATGTACGCCGCCGACCGGGCGTGCATCAACACGCTGGCGCAGGCTAACGACGTGTGCGACGAGCTCGCGCCGAGCGGCCGCGATGGGCTGGGGGTGGCGGTCGACGTCTATCACGTCTGGTGGGATCCCGCCCTTCAGCGCGAGATCGCGCGCGCCGGCGAGCGCGAGCGCTTGTTCGCGTATCACATCTGCGACTGGCTGGTGCCGACCAACGATCTGCTGAACGACCGCGGCATGATGGGCGACGGCGTCATCGACCTGCCGCTGATCCGCCGCTGGATGACGGACGCCGGGTATCGCGGCTTCCACGAAGTGGAGATCTTCTCCGCGGAGAACTGGTGGCGCCGCGATGGCGACGAAGTGCTGCTCACCTGCCGCAGGCGCCACGCCGAAGCTTCCTGAAGCGCGCGTCTAGCGGTTGTCGAGCTCCGCGAGCGTCCTGGCGAGCGAAGCCCTGAACGGCGGCAAATGACCCGCAAACGCGACCGCCATGTTGCGCAGCGCCTGCGCGGTCGGCGACTTCACGGTAGCAACGCGCGTCATCCGGTCCGTCATGGCAACCACGTCGCGCGCGACGCGATGACGCTCCGCGGCCCACGCGTCCAGCCGGGATTCCTGGCCATCGTGCAGCGTGGCTGCCAGAGCGTCGGCTAGCGATATCGCATCCTGGATGCCCGTGTTCATCCCTTGCCCGCCCGCGGGGCTGTGCACGTGCGCCGCATCGCCGCACAGGAGGATCCGACCCTTGCGCGGCGTCTCCGCCACGCGATGATGAATATGAAAGCGGGAGCTCCATGCAAGGCTGCGAATGCGCACCGCGCCCGCGGTCGGACCGCGCCGATCGAGCACCGATTGCATGAAGGGCACCGACGGGGCCTGCGGCGCATCGTCCGTGGTCGCAACGATGCGAAAGCGATCCTGCGGCAGCGGCGCGACCACCATCAGCCCATCGGGTGAATAGAACAGCGTGACTTCGTCGCGGCTGAGCGGCCAGTCCATCGCCACGTCCGCCAGCACGAAGCTCTGCTCGTAAGCGGCGCCGGCGAACCCGATGACCGCCTGCTCACGAACGATGCTGTGCATGCCATCGCAGCCGATCAGCCAGCGAGCCCTCGACGTGCGTGGCGTGTCGTCCCCGTGCGTCAATCGGACTTCGACGTGTGAATCGTCTGCACGCAGATCGACGAGGGTGCAAGGTCGCGTCACGCTGCCGCCCAGCGCCCCGAGGTGGCGCAGCAGACTCGCCTCGACCCGATTTTGCGGGCACATCAGCGTGAACGCGTACGCACTGTCGATGTGCGAGAAGTCGATTGCGAGCAATACGTGATCGCGATCGCGGATGCGGAAGATCGGCACCTTGACGCCCTCTGCCAGCAGGTCGTCGGTGACGCCAAGGGGCTCGAGCACCTCCAGGGTGCGTGCGTGAACCACGCACGCGCGCGACGTATTCGCGCCCTCGGGCTGTCGGTCGATCACGCGCGCGGCCACGCCGCGCCGGGCGAGCGCCCCCGCGAGCGCAAGGCCCGTGGGGCCGGCGCCCACGATCAGGAGGTCGGTGTCCGAATGGGAATGCGACATGGGGTCCTTTCAATCCTTTTTGACGTTGCGAGCCGGACGGGCCTCAGCGGTGTTGACCTGCCGTTGCGCGAAAAGGTCGCCGAGCGCCACGAGCGAGTTGCGCACGGCGGGCCCTCCCGCGTAGAAGACCAGGTGCAGCACCGTCTCCACGATCTGCTTGCGCGTGGCGCCGATCTTCAGCGCTGCCTCGGGACGCGCGGCCAGGCCGTCCCGCCAAAGCGCCGCGCTAACGCGTAAACACCCCATTTGTGCGCCGCACAAAAAGGCGTAGGATAGCGGACCCGTCGGGAACCGTGCCTTGTGCGGGGCCGACGCGTCCATGAGCGCCGCCCTCCCCCACCCGCTGGTCGTAATGCGTCCCGGGCGCCTGATGCGTGCGAGCGGCATCGCGCTGCTCGCGCTGGGCGTCGTGTACGGAGACATCGGCACGAGCCCGCTCTACGCGCTCAAGATCGCGTTCACCGCGGAGCACGGACTGCCCCTCGACCGCGAGAACGTCCTCGGCATCCTTTCACTCACGTTCTGGATGCTCACGGTGGTGGTGTCGATCAAGTACGTCGGCTTCGTCCTGCGAGCCGACAACCGCGGCGAGGGCGGCATCCTCGCGCTCGTTGCGCTCGCGCTGTCCGCGCTGGAGGATCGCCCGCGACTGCGCTACGGCCTGATCGTGCTGGCGCTGGTCGGGGCGGCTATGTTCTACGGTGACAGCGTCATCACGCCTGCGATCTCGGTCATGTCCGCGGTGGAAGGGCTGGAGATCGTGTCGCCCGTATTCGGGACGTGGGTGCTTCCGCTGACGGTCGTCATCCTGGTCATGCTCTTTGCCGTGCAGCACCGCGGCACCGCCGTCGTCGGCCGGATGTTCGGTCCGGTCATGCTCGTGTGGTTCGCGTCGATCGCGATTGCGGGAACGGCCGAGATCGCGCGCGATCCCGGCATCCTGGCGGCGCTGGATCCGCTGCACGCCATCCGCCTGGGGCTCACGCATCCCGCAGCGACGTTCGTGCTGCTCGCGGCGATCTTCCTCGTGGTCACCGGGTCGGAGGCGCTCTACGCCGACATGGGCCACTTCGGCCGGTTCCCGGTGCGGCTCGCATGGTTCACCGCGGTCATGCCGGCGCTGGTGCTGAATTATTTCGGCCAGGGCGCTTACATACTCGCGCACCCCGAAGCGGTGGCCAATCCGTTCTACCTCATGCTGCCCGCGTGGGCGCAGCTGCCGATGGTCGTGCTGGCTACGGCGGCGACGGTCATCGCGTCGCAGGCCGTGATCTCCGGCGCCTATTCGCTGACCGCGCAGGCGATCCAGCTCGGCTACAGCCCGCGCATGACGATCGAGCACACCTCGTCGCGCGAGATGGGGCAGATCTACATGCCGTTCGTGAACTGGACGCTGTTCGTGGCGGTCGTTGCCCTGGTGCTCGTGTTCCGCAAGTCGGACAACCTCGCCGCGGCCTACGGCATCGCCGTATCGACCACGATGATCGTCACCTCGGCGCTCGCGATCGTGGTTGCGCGAACAGTATGGGGCTGGAGCGAGCTGCGGACCACGCTCGTGCTCGGCACGCTGCTGTGCGTCGACGGCGTGCTGTTCGCCGCGAATACCGTGAAGATCGCCGACGGCGGCTGGTTCCCTGTCACGATCGGCGGCGTCATTCTCGTGTTCATGCTCACGTGGCTGCGCGGGCGCAACAAGGTGTTCGAGCAGCTGCGCCGCGACAGCATCCCGCTCGTCGATTTCGTGCGGGGGCTGAGCAGCGATCCAAGCGGGCCTGCGCGCGTGCCGGGCGTCGCCGTGTTCCTCACGGGCGACGCGGAGGCCGTGCCGCACGCGCTCCTCCACAATCTCAAGCACAACATGGTGCTCCACGAGACGGTCGTGTTCATGACGATCGCGACGCGCCCCGTCCCGCTCGTGCCGGCCGACGAGCGCCTCGTGCTGACCTCGCTCGCGCCGGGATTCCATCAGCTGCGCGCCTATGTCGGGTTCAAGGAGGAGCCCGACGTGGTGGCGCTCCTCGACGAGCTGCGCAACCGCTACGGACTCGTCTGCGATCCGATGCGCACGTCGTACTTCCTGTCGCGCGAGACGCTGGTGACGGTCGGCGCGCAGGGCATGGCGCGCTGGCGTGAACGCCTGTTCGCGTGGATGGCGCGCAACGCGATGCGTGCGCACGACTACTTCAAGATTCCATCGAACCGCGTGGTGGAGCTGGGATCGGTGCTGGAGATCTAGGGCGTAGAATCGCGCCTTTTTCCGCACGGAGATCGCGCAATGCCCCTCGTCTCGATGCGCCAGCTGCTCGACCACGCGGCCGAGCACGGCTACGGCCTTCCGGCCTTCAATGTCAACAACCTCGAGCAGGTGCAGGCCATCATGGCCGCGGCCGCCGAGACCGACAGCCCGGTGATCATGCAGGCCTCCGCCGGCGCGCGCAAATACGCGGGCGAGGTCTTCCTGCGCCATCTCATCGATGCGGCGGTCGAGAGCTATCCCAACATCCCGGTGGTCATGCACCAGGACCACGGGCAGTCGCCCGAGATCTGCCTGGGTGCCATCCGGCTCGGCTTCTCCTCCGTGATGATGGACGGGTCGTTGCAGGAAGACGGCAAGTCGATCGCCAGCTACGACTACAACGTCGACGTCACGCGGCGCGTGGTCGACATGTCGCACGCCATCGGCGTCACGGTGGAAGGCGAGCTCGGCTGCCTCGGCTCGCTCGAGACCATGAAGGGCGACAAGGAGGACGGTCACGGCGCGGAAGGCACGATGACGCGCGAGATGCTGCTGACCGATCCGGACCAGGCCGCCGACTTCGTGAAGGAGACGCAGCTCGACGCGCTCGCCATCGCCATCGGCACGTCGCACGGCGCGTACAAGTTCTCGCGCAAGCCGACGGGCGACATCCTGGCGATCGATCGCATCAAGGAGATCCACCGCCGCATCCCGAACACGCACCTCGTGATGCACGGCAGCTCGTCGGTGCCGCAGGACCTCCTCGCGGAGATCCGCGAGTTCGGCGGCGACATGAAGGAGACCTACGGCGTGCCGGTGGAGGAGATCCAGGAAGGCATCAAGCACGGCGTGCGCAAGGTCAATATCGACACCGACATCCGCCTGGCGATGACCGGCGCGATCCGCCGCTACATGGCCGAGAACCGCTCGAAGTTCGACCCGCGCGAGTACCTGAAGCCGGCGATGGCCGCGGCGAAGAAGGTGTGCGCGCAGCGGTACCAGCAGTTCGGCTGCGCGGGCATGGCCTCGAAGATCAAGCCCGTCGCGCTCGACAAGATGGCCGCGCGCTACAAATCCGGCGAGCTGAAGCAGGTCGTGAACTGACGCGTTGCCGGCGCTTCGCCGGCGTGGTGCCAGCGTGGCTTGCGCGCAGTATTGAACGATTGCACGAGTCACGCGATCGAACGTGATGATGCACCGCGCGTTCGGCAACTGGCTCCTGCTCCTTTCCGCCCTGGCGGCGCTGTGCGTCGCGGTCTTCGAGTATTTCTGGCACGGCAACGGCATACACGGCACGGGCGGCGCGCTGATCGTGATCGTCAGCACCGCCCTGGTGCTCGCCGGCGCTTTCGTGCTGGGACGCCTGCCCGAGCGCGCGCGCGGGATGCGCATCCTTCTTCTCGTGCTGCTCGTCGTCGACATTCTCGGCACGGCGCTGGCGGCCTATCTGCTGGAGGCCTACGCGCTGCTTGCACTGGTCGTCCTGGCGCTCGTCGGCTGGGCCATCTGCATCGCCGCGCCCGGTGCGCGCCGGGTCGCGTCGGCAGGCGCAACGGTGGTCGCCGGACTCGTCGTGGCAACGCTCGCGGCGCTTGCCCTGCAGGGCGCGCCGCGCGCGCAGTCGGCCGCGCAAGCGCCCTCGACCGGCTCGACCGACACGCCGGCTTCCGCCGAGGGCGCGCAATACGCCGGCTGGTACACCTTCAACGGCGATCTGATGGACCAGAAATATTCGGACGCGGATCAGATCACGCCCCAGAACGTCGGCCGCTTGCGCAAGGCGTGGGAGGTCCACACCGGCGACGTTTCGGACGGCAGCGGCGACATTCCCCTCACCGACTGGTCCGCCACGCCGCTGTTCGTCAACGACACCGTGTACGTCAGCACGCCGTTCTATCGCGTCTTCGCGATCGAGCCCGACACGGGCAAGGTGAAGTGGATCTACGACACGCACGCCGTGCTGAAGGCGGTGACGCAGCCCGACCTCAAGACGCGCGGCGTGGCGTATTGGCAGGCCGCCACGCCCGCCGCAGGCAAGCCGTGCCAGAAGATCGTCTACGTCGGCACGATGGACGCGAAGCTTCACGCCGTCGACGCCGACACCGGCCAGGCGTGCGAAGGCTTCGGCGACCACGGCGTGCTCGACGTCAACCAGTGGAACAAGGTCAATCCGAAGTGGCCGCTTTCGCTGCTGCAGCCGCCGACGGTTTACAAGGACACGCTCTACATCGGCTGGGCCGGCAAGGACTGGGCCGAAACGCAGGAGCCTCCCGGCACCGTGTTCGCGGTCGACGCGCAAACCGGCAAGCTCAAATGGACCTTCGACGCGCTGCCGCCCGACGCCGACAAGAGCACCGGAACGGCCAACGTGTGGGCGAGCATGTCGATCGATCCGGCGCACAACATCCTCTATCTGCCGATCAGCTCGCCCAGCCCCAACTTCTACGGCGGCAACCGCAAGGAGGACCTGCCCCTCGCCACCTCGGTCACCGCGCTCGACGCCGACACGGGCAAGCTGTTGTGGAGCCGCAAGATCGTGCACCACGACATCTGGGACTACGACACGAATGCGGCGCCCACGCTCGTCGACTTGCACAAGGACGGCCGCACGATTCCGGCGCTCGTGCAGACGAGCAAGATGGGCTTCCTCTTCGTGCTGAATCGCCTCACGGGCGAGCCGATCTATCCGATCGACGAGCACCCGGTTCCGTCATCCGACGTACCGGGCGAGCAAGCGGCACCGACGCAGCCCTATCCGACGAGGCCCGAAGCCACCGTGCCCGATCGCATACCGGGCATCTTCAAGCTGGCCGACTGGGCGAGTTTCGGCGAATGCACGAGAACGCTGAAGGGCCTTCGGTACGAGGGCCGTTACACCCCGCCGAGCGTCCAGGGATCGCTCGCGTTCCCGTCCACCGCGGGCGGCATCGAATGGGGCGGCGGCGCCGTCGACCCGCGCAGCGGCGTGTACGTGGTCAATAGCTCCGCGGTGGCGCAGATCTATCGGCTCGTGCCGCGAGACGAGTACGCGCGCATCACGCAGAAGCAGACGCCCGATGGCTACTACCCGCAGACCGGCGTCCCATACGGCTTCTACCTGCACAATTTCATCAACCGCTTCGGCATGCCGTGCTGGGCGCCGCCGTACGGAACGCTGTCCGCGTACGACCTCAACACCGGCAACCTGCTCTGGCGCAAGCCGTTCGGCGCCGTGCAGAAGTGGGGCTTCTACATGCCCGACGCATGGGGCTCGGTGACGATCGGCGGTCCGCTGATCACGCGGTCGGGCCTCGTGTTCATCGGAGGATCGATGGATGCGCGCGTGCGCGCGATCGATCTCAAATCCGGCGACGTGCTGTGGAAGGCGCTGGTCGAAGCGCCCGCCGTCGCGACGCCGGCGACGTACGTCTACAAGGGCCGTCAGTACGTCGTGTTCGTCGCCGGGGGCAACGCGATCCTGAAGCCGCAGGCTTCCGACCAGGTCGTCGCATACGCGTTGCAGTAACCTGCGGGGCGCCACGAAAACAAAGCCCCGGCGCTCGCGCGCCGGGGCTTCGACCTCCTCCTACTGATCCAGTCAGCGTGCCGGCACGCCTACCGCGAGACCCTCGTCGGTGTTGAGATCGGCGACCTTGCGATCACGCAGGAACAGCAGGCCGACCACGAACGTCATGAGCGCCACGACGATCGGGTACCACAGGCCGTAGTAGATGTCGCCCTTCGCGGCCACCAGCGCGGTGGCCAGCAGCGGCAGCATCCCGCCGAACCAGCCGTTGCCGATGTGATACGGCAGCGACATCGACGTGTAGCGGATGCGCGTCGGGAACAGCTCGACGAGATACGCGGCAATCGGCCCGTAGACCATGGTGACGTAGATCATCATGATGAACAGGATCAGCACGGCCATCGGCCAGTTGATTCCGGCGGGATCCGCCTTCGCGGGATAGCCGGTGGCCTTGAGCGTGTCAGCGAGCTTCTTCTCGTCGTAGCCTTCGATCGTCGCGTCGCCGATCTTGGTGACGACCTTGGCGCTCGACCCGGCGGGAAGCGCCGTCGTGGTGAACGACAGCCCCGCCTTGGTGAGGAAGTCCTTCGTCTTGTCGCAGTCGCTGAACTTCGACCACGGCCCGACGAAGATGTGCAGCTCGCAATCCCCGGCGTTCGCGGCAACGGACACCGGGGTTTTCTGCTGGTACGACTCCAGCGCCGGATTGACGTAGTGCGTGAGCCCCTTGAACAGCGGGAAATACGTGAGCGCGGCGATGAGACAGCCCGCGAGGATTATCTTCAGCCTGCCGATGCGGTCGGACAGCGATCCGAACAGGATGAAGAACGGCGTGCCGAGCGCGAGCGCGATGGCGATCATGATGTACGCGGCTGCGCCATCCATCTTCAGCGTGATGGTGAGGAAGAAGAGCGCGTAGAACTGGCCCGTGTACCACACGACGCCCTGGCCGGCCGTCGCGCCGAGGAGCGCGAGCAGCACGTACTTGTTGTTCGGATACTTGAGGAAGCTGTCGGTGAGCGGCGCCTTGGAGCCGCGTCCTTCCGCCTTCATCCGCTGGAACACCGGCGATTCGTTCAACTTCAGCCGGATGTACACGGAGAAGATCAGCAGGATCAGCGAGACCAGGAACGGCAGGCGCCAGCCCCAGTCGGCGAACTGCGCCGGCGTCAGCAGGCCGCTGAAACGGCAGAGGTAGATGACGATCAGCGACAGGAAGAAGCCAAGTGTGGCCGTCGTCTGGATCCACGCCGTGTCCGAGCCGCGCTTGCCGGGCGGCGCGTGCTCCGCGACGTACGTCGCGGCGCCGCCGTATTCGCCACCGAGCGCGAGGCCCTGCAGCAGTCGCAGCGAGACCATGAGGATCGGCGCCGCCCAGCCGATCGACTGGTACGTCGGCAGCAGGCCCACCGCGAACGTGGAGAAGCCCATGACGAGGATCGTCACCAGGAACGTGTACTTGCGCCCGACGAGGTCGCCGACGCGCCCGAACACGAGCGCGCCGAACGGACGCACGAGAAAGCCCGCCGCGTACGCGGCGAACGCGGACAGCAGCGCCGCAGTCTCGTTGCCCTTCGGGAAGAACAACGCAGCGAAGAACGGTGCGAGCGTTGCGTAGAGATAGAAGTCGTACCACTCGAATACGGTGCCGAGCGACGAGGCGAAGATGACGCGTGTCTCTTCACGCGAGAACTCCGCTTGCTGCGGTCGCGATGCAGGCGGGACGGCTGTTGCCATCGGAACCCTCCACTGGTAGGCGCCACGCGGGCGCGAGTTGGCCGGGCTCTCGCGGCCCGTGCGCGGATGGTGGAGAGGGTCGCTTACACGAGCCTTACGCGACCGCCTCGGCGTGCGTGGGGAAGTTTGCTGCGACGCACAATCCCACGCCATCGGGATTGGTCTGGAGGCTGACGCTGGCTCCGTGGGCATCGGCAATCGTGCGCACGATGGCGAGGCCGAGCCCGGTGCCCGTGGCAACCGCGTCCCGGCCCCGGTAGAACGGCTCGAAGACCTTCGCGCGCTCGTCGTCGGGCACACCGGGACCGGTGTCGCGCACCGCGATGACCGCGTTGTCGCGCCGGTCGCGCGAGATTTCCACCGTGATGAGCCCGCGCTCCGGCGTGTAGCGCACGGCGTTGTCGAGCAGGTTCGACAGGAGCTCGCGCAGCAGGACCTGGTCCCCATGCACGATGATCGCGCCCGGTGTCGAAGGACCTTCGAAGCCGAGGTCCTGCGCGCGCGCGTTCGCCGCCGGCAGGTGATCGGCGATCACGTCCTTCGCCAGCGCCACGAGGTCCACGTCGGCCTGCTTGGAGCGCACGTACGTGCCGGCGCGCGCAAGCGTGAGCAGGCGGTTGGCGAGCGCGGTCGCGTGCTCGGTGCCGACGGCGAGGCGTTCGAGCGTGCGTTGCATGGTCGCCGGATCGCGCTGGCCGAGCGCGAGCTCGGTCTGCGAGCGCAATCCCGCGAGCGGCGTGCGCAACTGATGCGCGGCGTCGGCGATGAAGCGACGCTGCGTGTCCATGCTGGTGGCAAGCCGGCCCATCAGCCCGTTGATCGACTCGATCAGCGAGCGCAGCTCGCGCGGCGCCTCGTTGGCATCGAGCGGCGCGAGGTCGCTCGAATCACGGCGGTCGATCGATTCCTTGAGCCGCCGCATCGGCCCCACGACGTAGGCAAACCCGTACAGCACGATCAGGATTGCGCCGAGCATCACCACGACCTGCGGCAGGAGCACGGAGGGCGTGCGCAGCGATTGGACCAGCACATGGCGCTTGTTGAGCGTTTCCGCGACCTGGACGGTGAGGGTGCCCTGGCCGCGCGGATCGGGGACGTGCAGCGACGCGACGCGCACGGGCTGGTCGTGGATCGTGCCCGTCTGCACGGCGGTTTCGGGCGTGCCCCGCGTGACGACCACCGCCGGCATGTCGGCATCGCCTTCGAGCACTTCGCCGGAGGCATCGCGCAGCGCGAAGTACACGCTGTCGCGGCGGTCCGAGCGCAACAGCTGCACGGCACCGGGCGTCACCATGACACCGCCAGGCGTGGAGCTCACTTCGGCCGCGAGCGCGCGGGCCATGTCGACGAGCTTTTCGTCGTACGGCGCGTCGACCGCGCTGCGCACGATGAACTCCGTCACGCTCGTCATCGCGAGCCACACGAACGCGAGAAGTCCCACGAGCCAGCCGAAATACTTGAAGAACGTGTACATCGCCGAGCCCGGCCGCTTCATGCGGCCCGCGAGAGGTAATAGCCCAGGCCGCGCACCGTCTGCACGTGCACGCCGGCGGGCTCGAGCTTGCGGCGCAGCCGGTGCACGTAGACTTCGATGGCGTTGGCCGTCACGTCCTGGTCCCACCCGCAAAGGTGCTCGACGAACTGCTCCTTGGCGATGACGCGCCCGGAGCGCAGCAACAGCAGCTCGAGCACGGCGAGCTCGCGCGAGCTGAGGTCCACGACTTCGCCGCGGATGGTAGCCGTGCGCGCCGCAGTGTCGAACGCGAGGTGGCCGTGCACGAGCAGGTTGCGATCGTGGCCGTTGCTGCGCCGGATCAGTGCACGAATCCGCGCCTCCAGCTCGGCGAGCGCGAATGGCTTGACGAGATAGTCGTCGGCGCCCGCGTCGAGCCCGGCAACCCGATCCGCGATCGCATCCGCGGCGGTGATGATCAGGACGGGCGTGGCGAGCGCGCGGTCGCGCATCCGCTTCAGCACGTCGCGGCCGGAAGTGCGCGGCAATCCGAGGTCGAGCACGACGAGGTCGAACGTCTGCGCGCGCAGCGCGGCGTCGGCGGTAGCGCCATCGCGTACCCAGTCGACGGCGTGTCCGCCGTGTCCCAGGTGCTTGGCGATGGCATCCCCGAGCAGGGGATCGTCCTCGGCCAGCAGGATGCGCAAGCGGGTCACCTCCTCCCGCGCCATGGTAGCGAGGGCGGGACGGGACCAGCAAGCCGGCGCGTCAGGGCGCCGCGCAGCCGCCGAGCGGCAATTCGAGCGCCTGCAGGATCTCGCCGCTGCCCGCGCGCTGCACGAATGCGACCAGGGTGGCGTCGCGACCGGCCTCGGCGGGTATCGGGAACGTCGCAGTGGCGGTGAGGCCGCCCTGCGCGTCCGCCTTGCCGCCTTCGGCGAGCGCGCGCACGACGTGGTCGTGATGAAGCTGCACGCCGCGGTTTTCGCCGGCCTTCACGTCGCTCGTGAGACCGCCGTCCACGTAGGCGAGCACGACGCGCGCATCGGCGCGCGACCCGGCGTCCGGAATCGACGCGCTCGCGTGGGCTTCCACGCCGACGGGCGTGTGCTGCGCCGTCAGCGTGATGGCCGCTCGGGACGGCGTGGCCGCTGCCGCCGCGAGCGCGCTTGCCGGCGCCTTGCGCCAGTCGAAATCGCGGCCCTGCAGCAGCACCTGCGGCGTGTAGACGAAGTCCGCGCGATTCGCCTCGGCGGCGCGATGCTGCCGCTCGGTGAACGCGTGGCTCGCGAATCGATCCTTCCAGCCCAGGCGATCCCAATAGTCCACGTGCAAGGCGATGGCCACGGCGGGCGCGTGCGGTCCCGCGAAGGTGCGCCCGAGCCAGCGATCGGCGGGCGGGCAGCTGTCGCAGCCCTCGGAGGTGTACAGCTCGACGAGCGGCCGGGTGGTCGCGCCGCTCTGGGCCCGGCAGGCCGTATCGGCACGCGCGAGCGGCGGCGCGAGCATCATCAGGAAAAGGGCGATCGCGAGCGTTCTCATCGCACTCAGTCGGCTCGGCCGGTGCAACCTTACCGAAGCGTCGGCTGTGCTACATTTTTCGCCTTCGCGCGGCGCGCACGCTGGGAGCCACGATGGGCATCATGCACCTGATCTGGATGGTGATCGTAGGTTTCATCGTCGGCGTGCTCGCGCGCTGGCTCTATCCCGGCACCATTGCCATGGGATTCTGGGCGACCGTGGTGGTGGGCGTCATCGGCTCGCTCATCGGCGGCGTCATCGGAAGCCTGCTCTTCCGCTCGCGCGATGGCCGATTCCACCCGGCCGGCATCATCCTTTCCATCGTCGGCGCGCTCGTCGTGCTCTGGGTGTACCTCAACTACCTCGTAAAGGCGTAGAAGCACGGCAAAGCGGCGTCGACGCCCGTCACGCCGTCGCCGCGCCGCACGACGAGGCGGTCACATCAGCTCGGCCGCGGGCCCGAGGATCTGCTCGCGCAGCTCGCGATACCGCGGCAGCTGGGGCGGATAGACGCAGATGTACTTCACCTGCGCGGCCTGCAGGCACCGCTGCTTGATGATCTCGAGCTTCTGGTCGCGCGGGTTGATGACCTGGTCGGGCTCCTTCGAGTCGACGATGGCGACGATCGTCATGTCGCGGTCGCACACCACGAAGCCCACGTGCTGGTTGGCGATCTTGCGAAAGGCGCGCAAGCGCTCCATGCCCTGCGGCCCGATCTTCACCTGGAGGACGTCCGCGAGGCGGATCCGCGCGAAGATCTCGTGCCGCGGGAACGCGGCCTTCAGCAGCAGGTAAACCACGCTCTCCGCCTTGGAGAGGAACCGCGGGCGGAGCAGGTACAGGCCGGGCAGCTCCGCCGAGGACAGGAGCCGGGTGGTTTCGCCCTCGGTCCATTGCGCGACCGTGTTCGGGCCCTCCATGCCGCCCCGGGCGCCGCGGGCGACGCCGCGACCGCGCTTGATCAGACCGCCGATGATGAACACCAGCAGCAACGCGATCGCCAGCGCGAATACGACCCCGGACGTCACGTCTGCTATCCCCGGCTCATCCGTACACCGCCAGGCGGGGGCGATGACTGCGGCATAAGCATTGTTGTTTTGCGGCCCCTCGGCCGCCCAGGCTAGTGTAAAGGATTTCGCCGCTGGTACGGAGTTGTAGCGCACCGCGTGCGACCCGCGATCCCGGCGGTGCGGCCGTCACGCAACATGTAGGACGGCCTCGGGTATCAAGATGCGCCGCGGGCCGCTGACGTGCTGCCCGCGCCGCCGGGCACACTCCGGTCCATGAATACGCACCCGCTCACAACGCGCCGGCGCCCGTTTGCGGCCGCCTTTCTCGTCGTCGGTTTCGCGGCGGGCGGTATCGCCCTCGCCTTCGCCGAGACGCCCGTTCCGGATCCACCGGTTCCCGATGAAGGTCCGTTCGTCGTTGCGGCCGCGGACGGCATTCCAAGCACTGATTGCGGCTGCGCGACCCCGCAAGGACACGACCTGCAGAGCCAGGTCGACCGTCACCTCGAGCAATGGCAGGCGCTGCATGACGCGTCTGCGGGCACGGCGAAACCGCGATTGCACCCGAAGAGCCTGATCGAAGGCGTGGTCGGCTTTCCGGTGCGCCACTATCGTCTTGCCGCGGACGATCAGGCCGACGCTACGCGATAGCGCCCGCGAGGCAAAAAAAAAGCCCGGCCGAAGCCGGGCTTTTTGTCGCTTGCCGTCCTTGCGGCGCGTTTCCGCGCCTCGGGACAACGGCCGGGACTCACATGTCCATGTCGCCCATGCCGCCCATGCCACCGCCGCCGGGCATCGGCTTCTCGTCCTTCGGCAGCTCGGCGACCATCGCATCGGTCGTGAGCATCAGGCTCGCCACGGACGCCGCGTTTTGCAGCGCAAAGCGCGCAACCTTGGTCGGATCCAGAACACCCATCTCGACCATATCGCCGTACTCGCCGGTCTGGGCGTTGAAGCCGAAGTTGCCCTTGCCCTCGACGATCTTGTTGAGCACGACCGAGGGCTCTTCGCCCGCGTTGGACACGATCATGCGCAGCGGCTCCTCGATCGCACGGAGCACGATCTTGATGCCGGCGTCCTGATCGGGGTTGTCGCCCTTGAGGGTCTTGAGCCCGTTGCGCGCGCGGATGTAGGCCACGCCGCCACCCGGAACGATGCCTTCCTCGACGGCTGCGCGCGTGGCATGCAGCGCGTCCTCGACGCGGGCCTTCTTCTCCTTCATCTCGACTTCGGTCGCGGCGCCGACCTTGATCACCGCCACGCCGCCCGCGAGCTTCGCGACACGCTCCTGCAGCTTCTCCTTGTCGTAGTCGGAGGTCGCTTCCTCGATCTGCTTGCGGATGTTCTTCACGCGAGCCTCGATCGCGGCCTTCTCACCGGCCCCGTCGATGATCGTGGTGTCTTCCTTCGCGACTTCGACGCGCTTGGCGCGGCCGAGGTCCTTCAGCGACGCGTTCTCGAGCTTGAGACCCAGCTCTTCCGCGATGACCGTGCCGCCCGTCAGGATGGCGATGTCCTCGAGCATCGCCTTGCGACGATCGCCGAAGCCGGGCGCCTTGACCGCGACGGTCTTCAGGATGCCGCGGATGTTGTTGACGACCAGCGTCGCGAGCGCTTCGCCGTCGACGTCTTCGGCGACGATCACCAGCGGACGGCCTGCCTTCGCGACCTGCTCGAGCACCGGCAGGAGATCGCGGATGTTCGAGATCTTCTTGTCGTGCAGGAGGATGTAGGGGTCCTCGAGCACGGCGGTCTGCTTGTCGGGATTGTTGATGAAGTAGGGCGAGATGTAGCCGCGGTCGAACTGCATCCCTTCGACGAGATCCAGCTCGTTCTCGAGGCCCTTGCCGTCCTCGACCGTGATGACGCCTTCCTTGCCGACCTTGTCCATCGCTTCGGCGATGGTCTTGCCGATCGACTCGTCGGCGTTGGCCGAGATGGCGCCGACCTGGCCGATCTCCTTGCTGGTCGAGCACGGCTTGCTGATCTTCTTCAGCTCCTCGACGACGGAGATCACCGCCTTGTCGATGCCGCGCTTCAGGTCCATCGGGTTCATGCCGGCGGCGACGAACTTCATGCCTTCGGCGACGATCGACTGCGCGAGGACCGTCGCGGTCGTGGTGCCGTCACCGGCCACGTCGGAGGTCTTGGACGCGACTTCCTTCACCATCTGCGCGCCCATGTTCTCGAACTTGTCCTTGAGCTCGATTTCCTTGGCGACCGACACACCGTCCTTGGTGATGGTCGGCGCACCGAAGCTGCGCTCGAGGACGACGTTGCGGCCCTTGGGGCCGAGGGTCACCTTGACGGCGTTGGCGAGAATGTTCACGCCCGACACCATTCTGTTGCGGACGCTTTCGCCGAAGCGGACGTCTTTGGCTGCCATGTTCTGTTCTCCTGATGCTGTGTACGGGCCCGGCTGGCGGGCGTGATTAAGCGAGGACGCCGATGACGTCGTCTTCGCGCATGTGCAGATAGTCGGCGCCGTCCATCTTGAATTCCTGGCCGGAATACTTGCCGAACAGGATCTTGTCGCCGACCTTCACGCCCATCGCGAGGAGCTTGCCGGACTCGTCGGTCTTGCCCGGACCGGCCGCGATGACCTCGCCTTGCGAGGGCTTCTCGGCTGCGGTGTCGGGGATCACGATGCCGCCGGCCGACTTGCGCTCTTCCTCGAGCCGCTTGACGATGATTCGATCGTGCAGGGGACGAAGCTTCATGTGGTGCTCACTCCTGAAAGGGGTCTTGGAACACAGGGTTTAGGCCAACAGCCGGCCCGCTGGGCGCCCCGTTCTAAGGTCGCTGGACGGCTGTTAGCACTCAATCGATGCGAGTGCTAATAGTACGGCAGCGCATCGCGAAATTCAAGAGCGCGGGGGTGCACCCGGCGACGACGCGGGCGCTGACGCGGACCCCGCCTGGTCCATGTCGCACACAGCCTGAAACATGCCGGCGCTTGCGCACTGCGGCAAACTGCCCTACCCTATGACAAGAGCATAGTAATCAAGGAGTAGGGATGCTGAGCGCAGCCCATGCCGGCCACCTGCCGGCGCTCCGCGCGATGATCCGTGACGGTGCGCGCGAAGGCAGCTTCGACCGCGCATTGACCGACGACACGCCCGACGTGCGCCTGTTCTTCGCCAACCTGCGCCAGGCACTCGTCACCGGCTATTTCGTCGAGGAGGACCGCCAGGGCAATCGCTATCCGGTGGCCGCTCCGGGCTACGTGTACTTTCCCAAGGACCGGCGCGCCGAACAGCCGCCGATCGGCTTCGGCCTATTCAAGGCGTTCGCCGACTTCGGCTACGAGCTGTGGCTCACCGGCGTCGACGCGGCCTTTCGCGGCAACGGCCACGGCAGGGCGCTCATCGCTTCGCTGCTCGCCACGCCCGCGGGGCGCCTCGCATGGACGGTCCGCGTGCAGCGCGCCGGCGCCTCCGAGCCGATCATGACGCATATCCTCGCCGACCACGGCTATGCAGTCGCGCGCGAGAGCCGCGATCAGCTGTGGTTCCTGCGCAACGACGCTCCGTCGGCGCTGGTCGAGCGCATGCGCAAGGCGACCGTCGTGCTGCGCGCCGATCCCGAATAGACGCGCGGTGGGTCAGCGCGCGGCCGCCTGGAGCTGCGCCGCGTCGAATCCGCCACCCAGCGCCTTCACGAGGTTCACCGCCGCCGAGAGGCGCTGGCCGTTGAGCTGGATCTGCGCGCGCTCCGCACTGAACTGCACGGCCTGCACCGTCACCACGTTGAGGTAGGCGACGATCCCCGCCTTGTACTGGTTCAGCGTGAGCGCGACCGACTCGCGCGCCGCCCGCACCGTCTCGTCCTGCACGCGCGCCTCCTCGCCCAGTATGCGCAGCAGCGCGAGATTGTCCTCGACGTCGCGGAACGCATCGAGCACGGTCTGGCGATAGTTCGCGACCGTCGCGTCGTACGCCGCGACCGCTTCGGTGCGTTGCGCCTGCAGCGCCCCCGCGTCGAAGATCGTTCCGGCGAATGCGGCGCCGAGCGACCACACGCGATTCGGCAGCGACAGCCAGTTCGCGAGACTCGTCCCGGCGAATCCGATCGTGCCGTTCAGTGACAGGGTGGGATAGATCGCGGCGGTCGCCACGCCGACCTGCGCGTTGGCGGCGGCGACGCGTCGCTCGGCGGCGGCGACGTCGGGCCGCCGCTCGAGGATGGCGGAAGGTACGGAGGCGGGAATGTCGGGCACCGGGGGGACCGTGTCGACGACCGCGACCGAGAATGCCGCGGGCGGCTGGCCGACGAGGTCGGCGATCGCGTGCTCGAGCTGCGCGCGCGTCGCATCGATGTCGATGAGCGATGCGCGCGCTCCCAGCAGCTGCGTCTCGGCCGCGACGACGTCCGAGCGCGCGACGACGCCTGCGGCATAGCGGTTCTGCGTGAGCACGAGCGAGCGCTCGTACGCCGCGACGGTTTCCTGCAGCACGCGGCGGCCGGCGTCGGCGACTCGCAGCAGGAGGTAGTCGTTCGCGAGCTCGGTCTGCAACGCGAGGCGCGTGTTCTCGAGATCCGCCTGCGTGGCTTGCGCCGTGTCCTGCGCGGCTTCCACGAGCCGGCGCACGCGACCCCAGAGGTCGATCTCCCATTGACCCGTCAGGTCGGCGGTGAGCGCCGTGACCGCGCCGCCGTTGCCGCCACGTGCTCGCGCGCGCGTCGCGTCGACGCCTCCACCGAGCGACGGGAACAGACCTGCACGCGCCACGGTGATCGCGGCCTGCGCCTGACGATGGTTCGCCTCCGCGGCGCGCAGCGTCTGGTTCGCCGCCGCGACGCGGACCTCGAGGTCGTTCAACACGGGATCATCGAAGACCGTCCACCAGTCGCCGCGCGGCGCGGTGTCCGCGGGTGTCGCGACCTTGTGCGGCGGCAGCTCCTTCCACGTGGCCGGCACTTCGGCGTCCGGACGCGAATAGTCCGGCCCGAGCGTGCAACCGGCCAGTGCCGCCAGGAGCGCCACGCACACGAAGCCTCGTGCCGGCCTGGCGGCGCTCATGCCGTCGCCGCCGCGCGATCCGCAGCGCGCGCGCGTCGCTGGAACCGGCGCCCCGCCCAGAGGCGGAAGCGATCGAGATACAGGTACACCACCGGTGTCGTGTAGAGCGTCAGGAGCTGGCTCACCGCGAGGCCGCCCACGATCGAGATGCCGAGCGGATGCCGCAGCTCGGCGCCGTCGCCGGTGCCGAGCGCAAGCGGCAGCGCGCCGAGCATGGCGGCGAGCGTGGTCATCATGATCGGGCGGAAGCGCAGCGCGCACGCGCGCTCGATCGCCTCGCGCGGCGTCACCTTCTCGTGGCGCTCCACGTCGAGCGCGAAGTCGATCATCATGATGGCGTTCTTCTTCACGATGCCGATCAGCAGGATGACGCCGATCAGCGCCATCAGGCTGAATTCGGTGTTGAAGAGCATGAGCGCGAGGAGCGCGCCCACGCCCGCCGACGGCAGCGTGGAGAGGATCGTCAGGGGATGCACGTAGCTCTCGTAGAGCACCCCGAGCACGATGTAGATGGTCAGCAGCGCCGCCACGATGATCAGCGGCTGCGTGTTCACCGATTGCTGGAACGCGCGCGCGGTGCCGGCGAAGGTGCCGTGCACGCTTGCCGGCACGCCGATGCGCGACATGGCCTGCTCGATCGCGACGGTCGCCTGCGACAGCGAAACGTTCTCGGGCAGGTTGAAGGAAATGGTGGACGCCGCGAACTGCCCCTGGTGATTCACCGACAGCGGGGTGCTCGTCGGACCGTACCGGCTGAACGACGACAGCGGGACCTGGGCCGGCGTGGTCGCCGATCCACCCGACGCGGTGGTCACGGCGACGCCGCTCGTGGGCGCGGCGCCCGTCGACGTCGTGGCGGGCGCGAGCAGCGACGCGGGAGTCGTGGTCGTGGTGAGCCCCGCGACGGTGTTCGTCCCGCCGCTCGACGGCGACACGCTGATGTACACGTCGTTCAGCGCCGAGGGGCTTTGCCAGTATTGCGGCGCGGCTTCCATGACGACGCGATACTGGTTGAGCGGGTTGTAGATGGTCGAGACCTGGCGCTGGCCGAACGCGTCGTTGAGCGTGGTGTCGATCATGCGCGGGGTCACGCCGAGCCGCGCAGCCGCGTCGCGGTCGATGACGAGCGACGTCTGCAGACCCTTGTCCTGCACGTCCGTGTTGACGTCGACGAGCTCGGGCAGCTCGGACAGCGCCTGGCGGATCTTCGGCTCCCAGGCGCGCAGCTCGTTCAGGTCGTCGGCCTGGAGCGTGTACTGGTACTGCGCGTTCGACTGCCGGCCCCCGATGCGGATGTCCTGAACCGGCGCGAAGAACAGGCTCGCGCCCGGCTCGTGCGCGAGCTTCGCGCGCAAGCGCGCGATGACCTGGTCCACGCTCTCCTTGCGCTCGCTGCGGTCCTTCAGCGCGGCGAACATCGAGCCCGAGTTGCGCTGCCCGCCGCCGGTGAAAGCGACGACGTTCTCGACCGCCGGGTCGGCGCGCACGATGTCGACGAATTTGGTGAGCTTCTCCTGCATCGCCTGGAACGAGATGCTCTGGTCGCCCTGGATGCCCCCGATCAGGCGCCCGGTGTCCTGCTGCGGGAAGAAGCCTTTCGGAATGACGATGTACAGGTAGACGTTGAGCGCAATCGTGGCGGCGAGGACCAGCATGACGATCGGTCCGTGCCGCAGCGCCACACCCAGCGAGCGCTGGTAGGCGCCCGCCACGCGCGTGAACATGCGCTCGGACCACGCATAGAAGCCGCCGCGGCGCTCGGGCGGCTGGGGGCGCAGCAGGCGCGCGCACATCATCGGCGTGGTGGTGAGCGACACCAGCAGCGACACCACGATGGCCGCCGACAGCGTGACGGCGAACTCGCGGAACAGTCGCCCGACGATGCCGCCCATCATCAGGATCGGGATGAACACGGCGATGAGCGACAGGCTCATCGACAGCACCGTGAAGCCGACCTCGCGCGCGCCCTTGCGCGCCGCGGCGAGCGGGGAGTCGCCGTGCTCGATGTGCCGGGACGCGTTCTCCAGCACGACGATCGCGTCGTCCACGACGAAGCCCGTGGCGACGGTCAGCGCCATGAGCGACAGGTTGTCGAGCGAGAAGCCGGCGAGGTACATCACGCCGAAAGTGCCTATCAGCGACACCGGCACGGCCACGCTCGGGATCAGCGCGGCGCGCACGTTGCGCAGGAACGCGAACACGATCACGACCACGAGGGCGAAGGCGATCACCAGCGCGCGCTCGACCTCGCGCAGCGACGCGCGGATGGTCGGCGTGCGGTCCTGCACGATGCGCATGTCGATCGAGCTTGGAATCGACGCCTGGAGCTGCGGGATCAACGCGCGCACGCGATCGACCGTCTCGATGATGTTCGCGCCGGGCTGGCGGAACAGGATCAGCAGCACGGCGGGCTTGCCGTCGGACGAGCCGGAGTTTCGGAGGTCCTGCACCGAGTCGACCACCTCGCCGAGATCCGAGAGGCGCACCGGCGCGCCGTTGCGATACGCCACGATGATAGGCGCGTACTCGGCGGCCTTGAACGCCTGGTCGTTCGCGCCGATCTGCCACCGCCGGTCGCCTTCCTCCACTGCGCCCTTCGGTCGGTTGGCGTTGGTGTTGACGATCGCCGTGCGCACGTCCTCGAATCCGATCGCGTAGTTGTTGAGCACGGTCGGATTGAGCTCCACGCGCACCGCCGGCAGCGCCGAGCCGGCGACGGTCACCTGCCCGATGCCGCTCACCTGCGACAGCTTCTGCGCGAGGATGGTCGACGCCGCGTCGTACATCTGCGCGCGCGTGAGCGTGTCCGACGTGAGCGCGACGATCATGATCGGCGCGTCCGCCGGATTGACCTTGCGATAGTTCGGATTGCTCGGCAGGCCCGTCGGCAGCGTGTTGCGCGCGGCGTTGATCGCCGCCTGCACGTCGCGTGCGGCGCCGTCGATGTCGCGGTCGAGGTCGAACTGCAGCACGATGCGCGTCGACCCGAGCGAGCTGGACGATGTCATCTCCGTCACGCCGGCGATGCGCCCGAGCGCGCGCTCGAGCGGCGTCGCGACCGTCGCCGCCATCGTCTCCGGGCTGGCCCCAGGCAGGCTCGCCGACACCGAGATGGTCGGGTAGTCGACCTGCGGCAGCGGCGACACGGGCAGCTGAAGGAACGCGATCGCGCCGGCGAGCGCCACGCCGATCGTGAGGAGCGTCGTGGCGACCGGGCGGTCGATGAAGATCCGCGAGAGATTCAATCGGTCCCCTCAGGACCCGTCGCGGCGGCTGCTTCGGCCGATCCGAAGCGCGCGGCCGCACGGCGGCGCACGCGCAGCGCGAGCCGGTCGAAGTACAGGTACACGACCGGCGTGGTGAAGAGCGTCAGCACCTGGCTCACCAGCAGGCCGCCGACCATGGTGATGCCGAGGGGATGTCGAAGCTCCGAGCCCACCCCGGTGCCGACCATGAGGGGCAGCGCGCCGAGCAGCGCGGCCATGGTGGTCATGAGGATCGGGCGAAAGCGCAGCAGCGCGGCCTGGCGGATCGCCTCGAGCGGCGTCTTGCCTTCGTCACGCTCGGCCTCGAGCGCGAAGTCGATCATCATGATGGCGTTCTTCTTGACGATGCCGATCAGCAGGATGATCCCGATGATCGCGATGATGCCGAGGTCGTTGCCGGAGACGATGAGTGCGAGCAGCGCGCCGATGCCCGCGGAGGGCAGCGTCGAGAGGATGGTCACCGGATGGATGTAGCTCTCGTACAGCACCCCGAGCACGATGTACATCGTGACGATGGCGGCGAGGATCAGCAGCAGCGTGTTGGTGAGCGAGGCCTGGAACGCGAGCGTCGCGCCCTGGAAATTGGTCGCGATCGATATCGGCACATTGAGCGACCGCTCCGCCTCGGTGATCGCCTTCACGGCGTCGCCGAGCGACGCGCCGCGCGCGAGATTGAACGACACGGTCGCCGCCGGGAACTGTCCGAGATGGTTGACGGCGAGCGGCGTGGTGCGCTCGGTGACGGTCGCGATCGAGTCGAGCGGGACCTGGCCACCGCCCTGTGCGGGCACGTAGATGCCCGCCAGAGCGCCGGGACCGCGCTGGAATTCCGGCTTCACCTCGAGCACGACGCGATACTGGTTCGCCTGCGTGAAGATGGTCGACACGAGGCGCTGGCCGAACGCGTTGTAGAGCGCGTTGTCGATCGCGGCCGGCGTGATGCCGAGCCGGCCGGCCGCCGCCCGGTCGATCTGGACGTACGCCTGCAGCCCGTTGCTCTGGAGATCGCTCGCGACGTCGGCGAGCTGCGGCAGCCGCGACAGCCGCTCGACGATGCGCGGCACCCACTGCGCGAGCGCATCCGCGTCGGCGCTGTCGAGCGTGAACTGGTACTCGGTGCGGCTGACGCGCGTCTCGATGGTGAGGTCCTGCACCGGCTGCATGTAGAGCTGGATGCCTTCGACGTCGGCGACGCGCTGCTTCAGCCGCTCGATCACGCCGATGGCGTCGGCGTCCCGCTGCCCCTTGGGCTTCAGGTTGATGAGCATCCGGCCGCTGTTGAGCGTCGCGTTCTGGCCGTCGACGCCGATGAACGAGGCGAGGCTCTCGACCGCCGGGTCCTGCAGGATCGCGCGGGCGAGCGCCTGCTGCCGCTCGGCCATCGCCGCGTACGAGATCGACTCGGGCGCATCCGAGATCGCCTGGATGATCCCGGTGTCCTGCACCGGGAAGAAGCCCTTCGGCACGAGGATGTACAGCAGCACGGTCAGCACCAGCGTGCCGATGGCGACGATGAGCGTCGCGGGCTGCCGCTCGAGCACCCAGTCGAGCATCACGCCGTAGCGCGCGATCACGCGCTCGAAGAAGCGTCCGCTCGCCCGCTCGAAGCGGTTCTGTCGCTCTTCGGGGACGTGGCGCAGCAGCCGCGCGCACATCATCGGCGTCAGCGTGAGCGATACGGCGGCCGAGATCAGGATCGACACCGCGAGCGTGACGGCGAACTCGCGAAAGAGGCGTCCCACCACGTCGCCCATGAACAGCAGCGGAATGAGCACGGCGATGAGCGAGATCGTGAGCGAGATGATCGTGAAGCCGATCTGGCGGCTGCCCTTCAGCGCGGCTTCCATGGGCGAGTCGCCCTGCTCGATGTAGCGCGCGATGTTCTCGATCATCACGATCGCGTCGTCGACCACGAAGCCGGTCGCGATCGTGAGCGCCATCAGGGTGAGGTTGTTGATCGAGAAGCCGGCGAGGTACATCACGCCGAACGTGCCGACCAGTGACAGCGGCACCGCCACGCTCGGGATGATCGTGGCCGCCACGTTGCGCAGGAACAGGAAGATCACCATGACGACGAGCGCCACGGCGAGCATCAGCTCGAATTGCACGTCGTGCACCGAGGCGCGGATCGTGGTGGTCCGGTCGGTCAGCAGCGCGACGTCGACCGACCCCGGCAGCGTGGCCTGCAGCTGGGGCAGCAATTGCTTGACCCGGTCGACCACCTCGATGACGTTCGCGCCCGGCTGGCGCTGGATGTTCAGGATCACCGCGGCGCGCTCGTTCGCCCACGCGCCGAGCCGGTTGTTCTCGGCATCGTCGACGACGTCGGCGACGTCGGACAGGCGCACCGGCGCGTTGTTGCGATACGCCACGATCAGGCTGCGGTATTCGTCGGCGGAACGCAGCTGATCGTTGGCGTCGATGGTCGAGGCGCGCGTGGGACCGTCGAAGCTGCCCTTCGCCTGGTTGACGTTCGCGTTCGCGATCGCGGTGCGCACGTCGTCGAGCGCGAGGTTGTACGAGGCGAGGAGGCGCGGGTTGGCCTGCACGCGCACGGCGGGGCGCTGACCGCCGGCGATGCTGACGAGGCCGATGCCCGGCAGTTGCGAGATCTTCTGCGCGATGCGCGTGTCGACGAGGTCCTGCACCTGCGGCAGCGGCAGCGTGGTCGACATCACGGCGAGCGTCAGGATCGGCGCGTCCGCCGGATTCACCTTGCTGTAGATCGGCGGCTGCGGCAGGTCGCTTGGCAACAGGTTGCCGCCCGCGTTGATGGCCGCCTGCACTTCCTGCTCCGCGATGTCGAGGGAGAGGTCGAGCGAGAACTGCAGCGTGATCACCGACGCGCCCCCGGAGCTCGTCGACGACATCTGGTTGAGCCCCGGCATCTGGCCGAACTGCCGCTCGAGCGGCGCGGTGACCGTCGACGTCATCACCTCGGGGCTCGCGCCGGGATACAGCGTCACCACCTGGATCGTCGGGTAGTCGATCTGCGGTAGGGCGGAGATCGGCAGCACGCGGTACGCGACGATGCCCGCGAGCAGCACCGCGACCATCAGGAGCGACGTCGCGACCGGGCGCAGGATGAAGATGCGCGACGGGTTCATCTGAGCGTCGCCTACTTCGCCGGTTGCGCGTTCGGCGCCGCCGCGGCGCCGGTCGTGTTGCCCGGCGGCGGCGTGACCGGCGCGGCGCGGGTCGTGTCGCCCGGCGGCGGCGCGACCGGCACGGCCCCGGTCGTGCTGGCGGATGACGGCGCGACCGGCGCAGCGCCGGCGCCGGCGGCCCCCTTGCCGTTGCGGGGTCCCTGGCCGTTACCCTTGGCTCGCGCCGGCGCAGCCGATTGCGCCGCGCGCTCCTCGGCCGTCACGGGCTCGATCTTCGCGCCGTCGCGCAGCTTGTCGGTGCCGTCGGTGACGACGCGCTCGCCCGGTGCGATACCCTCCTCGATCACCGTGGTCTCGCCCTGCGCCGGTCCGAGCTTCACCACGCGCACCGACACGGTGTCGTCGTCGTTCACGCGATACACGAAGGTGCCCGGCGAGCCGCGTTGCACTGCCGACGACGGCACGACGGTCACACCTTTCAGCGTCTCGAGCTGCATGCGCACGTTGACGAACTGGTTCGGGAACAGCGCCGTGTTCTCGTTCGCGAACTCCGCCTTCAGCTTGATCGTGCCGGTGGTGGGATCGATCTGGTTGTCCACCGTGACGAGCTTGCCCGTGGCGAGGCGATTGCGGCCGTCGCGGTCCCATGCCTCGACCACGGGAGCGTCGCCCGCCTGCATGCGACGCACGACGGCGGGAAGCTTCTCCTCGGGGATCGAGTACAGCACGCTGATCGGCTGGACCTGCGTGATGACGACGATCCCGTTGGTGTCGGTCTGCCGGACCATGTTGCCGGGATCGACCTGGCGCAGGCCGGTGCGCCCGGCCAGCGGCGCGACGATGCGCGTGTAGGAGAGCTGCAGCTTGGCGTTGTCGACCGCACCGCGATCCGCTTCGATGGTTCCTTCGAGCTGACGCACGAGCGCCGCCTGCGTGTCGACCTGCTGCTGCGCGATCGAGTCCTGCTTCAGGAGCGTCTGGTAGCGCTCGAGGTCGATGCGTGCGTTGGCGAGCTGCGCCTGGTCGCGCGCCATCTGGCCGGCAGCCTGCGCAACCTGGACCTCGAACGGCTTCGGATCGATCTGCGCGAGAAGCTCGCCCGCCTTGACCATCTGTCCTTCGCGGAATTGCACGCTCGTGAGCTGGCCGTCCACGCGTGGACGCACCGTGACGGTGTTGCGCGCATTGACGTTGCCGAGCGCGTTCTGCCACACCACGAAATCGGCCGTGCGCGCCGGCGCGATCGCAACCGGGAGCACGGTGCGCGTGTCGCCGCCAAAGCGCCCGCCGCCCTTGCCGCCTTTGGCCTTCGACGCCGCCGCGGCTTTGCCGTCGCCGCCAGGCGCGCGTTCCGACGCCGGTGTATGGTGCGTCCAGTACCAGATGATCGCGATGACCGCGGCGACGATGACGACGACAACGATCCCGACGAAGCCGCGACGGCGCGGTGGACGAGGCGGAATGTCGTCCGGATCGGGGACGATCGGCGTCGCGGGGTGATCGGCGGGCATCTTTTCGATTCATGTCCTGGTCGGCGGACCGCGCGCCTCGTGCGGGCCGGTGTTGAGAGTCGGGTGCGGGCGGCTTTGTTCTGGAACCCGAGGCCGATACGCGTCGCTTCGGCAAGGGAATTGCAAGCAAAAATTTCCCTGCGGAGCGGCGCTAGGATACCGTCAGCACCGCTTGCGGCGGCAGTTGTGCCGCCTGTCGAGCCATGGCCGTGCTTGAGGCCAATGAGCGTAGGGTCGCGGCCAGAGAACGATAACCATGCTCCAGCCAGCCCATGTCGGCCACCTTGCCGTGTTGCGCGCGCTCATCCGCGAGGGCGCCGCCGAGGGCAGCTTCGACCGTGGTCTCGCGGCCGACTCGACCGAGGCGACCGATTTCTTCGAGAAGCTGAAGCGCGCCCTGGTCACCGGCTACTTCGTCGAGCAGGACGCCCGCACAGGGCGCATCGACACCGTCGCCGTGCCAGGATACGTGTTCTGGCCGGACGATCGACACAGCGGCATGCCGCCCGTCGGCTTCGGCCTGTTCCGGGCGCTGGACCACGGATACGAGCTGTGGCTCGCGGGTCTCGAATTCGCGCGGCGGGGTGGCGGCCAGGGCCGCGCGTTGCTCGACGCCTTGTTCAGCACAGCCCCAGGACAAAAGACGTACGTCGTACGCGTGCAGCGCGCGTCGCGCTACCTGCCTCAGGTCACGCATCTCATGCAGACCATGCGCTTCACGAGCGTGGGCGACACCGCGCGGCTGCGCTGGTTCGTGCGCGACGATGCGCCGCCGGCGCTCGCGGCGCGCATACGCGAAGCCGTGAGCGCGCGTCGACCGGTCAACTAGGCCGGCGTTCGCTCTTCGCTTCTCGGCGCGCGCGGCGCGAAGCGCACCGTCGTGCCGCGCTCCACCGGATGTCCCGCGCTCATCCAGGCGTCGAGCCCGCCGCGCAGCGGACGCACGCGCGTGTAGCCGCGGCCGAGCAGGATCTGCGCCGCGCGCTTGGCCGACGCCTCGTTCGGGCACGCGCAATAGACAACGATGTCACGATCGGACGGAAAGTCGTCGAGGCGCGCGATCGCCTCCAGGTCGAGCAGCGCCGCACCCGGAATGTGCGGCCGCGATTGTTGCGCGAGCCGCGAGCCGATGTCGATCAAAAACGGCCGGGTCTCGCCGTCGAGCGCTGCGCGCAGATCGTCGATGTCGATCAGTGCGGCGTTGACGAAGCGTGCCAGGCGCCACCGCTGCCATGCCTTGAACAGCACGTACGCCGCGACGACGATCGCGACGCCGGCCGCGCCGACGACGACGTGCGCGGCCATCCAGCCCAGCACGCTCTCGATCTGCGACGCGAACAGATAGCCGGTGCCCATGGCGGCGCCGACCCACAGTGCAGCGCTGGCCATCGACGCCATCACGAACGACCCGACGCGCATGCGCAGCGCACCGGCGATCGGCGGCGCCACCGTCGAGAATCCCGGCACGAACTTCGAGAGCACCACCGAATAGAAACCCCAGCGCTCGAAGATGCCTTCGGTCTGGCGCACGCACATGTCCGGCGACAGCGAGACCTTGCACAGGAAGCGCAGCACGGGATAGCCGAAGCGCCGTCCGGCCCAGAACCACACGAGGTCGGCGGCGAGCGACGCGCACACCGACAGCGCGAACGCGGCCGGGCCGTCGAGACGCCCCATGCTGGCGAGCGCACCGGCGATCATCATCGTCGGCACCGACGGGATCGGCAGCCCGAGTTGCTGCAGCAGCACGTTGAGGCCGACGACCCAGACCCCGTACTGCGACAGTTGTGCGAGCGCCGTTTCCATGTCCGGTCGGTCAGCGCGCGATGTCGCCGAAGCGGCCGCTGCGGAAATCGTCGACGGCCTGGTGGATCTCGGCCTCGGTATTCATGACGAACGGGCCGTAGCGCGCGACGGGCTCGTCGAGCGGCGCACCGCCGAGCACGAGCGCGCGCGCGTCCGCCGCGCTGGCGAGCGAGATCGCGTCGCCCTCGCCGAGCACGGCGAACGTTCCGCTCGGCGCCGGCGCGGCGTCCGCGATCGACAGCGTGCCGTCGTAGACGTACACGCCGACGTTGAAGTCGTGCGGGACGTCGAGCGTCACGCGTCCGCCGGGCTTCAGCGTCACGTCGAAATAAAGGATGGGCGTGCGCGTCTGAACGCGCGCGGCGACGCCGAGCGCGGTGCCGGCGACGACCTTGACGCTGGCCAGCCCGTCCGGCGTGCGCGCAATCGGCAGCGCATCGTGCGTCACGTCCTGATAGCGCGGCGCCATCATCTTGTCGCGCGCCGGCAGGTTGACCCAGACCTGGAAGCCATGCACGCGCCCGCCGTCGCGGCGCACGCGCGCGCTCGGCATCTCGGAATGGATCACGCCGCGGCCCGCGGTCATCCACTGGATGTCGCCGGCCCCGAGGCGTCCGCGATGCCCGGCGGAATCCTCGTGCTCGAATTCGCCCTCGAGGAGGTAGGTCACCGTCTCGAAGCCGCGGTGCGGATGATCGGGTGCGCCGACCGCCTGTCCCGGCGCGTACTCGACCGGCCCCATCTCGTCGAGCAGCAGGAACGGGTCGAACAACGACAGGTCGCGCGTGGGAAACGGACGGCGCACGACGAAACCGCCGCCTTCGACGGTGCGCGAGGCGGCGATGCGACGTGAGACGGGGCGGATGACGGCCATGGTTGATCCGACAGGATAGCGCGGAAGGTGTGACAGGATTGGGGCCGGCGTGCCGGTTTCCAAGGTCCGCGCTTTTGCGGGACAATGCGCCGCGCGGCGCACGCCTGCCGCCAGCGCGAAAAGGCGACACGATGGCCACCCCGCAACCGCCGCAGTCTTCCGTTCCGCCCGTGTCGGCTACCGCGCCCGAGCCGCGGCACCTTGCATCCGGCTACGGCGCTTCGTGGTGGGGCGAAGGGTGGCGCATCTTCGCCGCGGCCCCTGGCACGTGGATCGGCATCACGCTGATCCTGCTGGTGCTCATGTTCCTGATGGTCATCGTGCCGATCATCGGCCACATCGCGCAAACGCTGCTCTTGCCCGTGTTCGCGGGCGGCGTCATCCTCGGCTGCCATGCGCTGGCGCGCGGCGAGCCGCTGCGCGTCGGTCACCTGTTCGACGGGTTCGGCTCGGGACGCTTCGGCGCGCTCATCGTGCTCGGACTCGTCATGCTCGCCGCCGGCATCGTGCTGTCGGTGATTTGCGCGATGATCGTGGTCCTTGCCGTCGGCTTCGGGGGATTCGCCGCGCTCGCATCGCTCGATCCCACGAACCTCGACCTGCGCGTCCTGACTTCGCTCGGCGTCGGCTTCCTCATCGTGTTCCTCGTCGCGTTGATCGGCGTCGCGCTGATCGCGATGGCGTACTGGTTTGCGCCGGCGCTCGTAGTGCTGAACAACGAGGAGCCGCTGCGCGCGCTCTCCAAGAGCTTCGTCGCGTCGTGGCGCAACCTGGGCGCGATGGCGATCTACGGCATCATCTACATCGGGCTCGCGATCGTCGCGACCATTCCACTCGGGCTCGGCTGGCTCGTGCTGGCGCCGATGCTGATCGGATCGTGCTACGCGGGGTGGCGCACGATCTTCGCCTAGTGCGCCTCGTCCCAGTTCGAGCCGTGACCGACGTCGACGACCAGCGGCACCGATAGCTGCCCCACGCCCGCCATCAGCCCGGGCAGCTCCCGCTCCACGCGGGGCAGCTCGGCCTCCGGCACTTCGAGCACGAGCTCGTCGTGGACCTGCAGGACGAGCCGCGTGCCGATGCGCTCGCGGTCGATCCAGCGCTGCACCTCGATCATGGCGAGCTTGACGAGATCCGCGGCCGTGCCCTGCATCGGCGCGTTGATGGCCGCGCGCTCGGCGGCCGAGCGACGCGGTCCGCTCGCCGCGCGGATATCCGGCAGCCACAGCCGTCGGCCGAAGACCGTCTCGACATAGCCCTGCGATCGCGCCACCTCGCGCGTGCGCTGCATGTACGCCGCCACGCCGGGATAGCGCGTGAAGTACTTGTCGATGAACTGCGCCGCGGCCGATCGCTCGATGTTGAGCTGCGCGGCGAGGCCGAACGCGCTCATGCCGTAGATCAGGCCGAAATTGACGGCCTTGATGTAGCTTCGCTGCTGCGGCGTGACGTCCGCGGGCGCGATGCCGAACACCTCGGCCGCGGTCGCGCGGTGGATGTCAGCGCCTTCGCGAAATGCGCGCAGCAATGCCGGATCCTCGGACAGGTGCGCCATGATGCGCAGCTCGATCTGCGAGTAGTCGGCCGACATCAGCACGTGCCCCGGCGGCGCCACGAACGCCTCGCGTATGCGGCGTCCTTCGGCCGTCCGGACCGGGATGTTCTGCAGGTTCGGCTCGAGCGAGGCCAGGCGGCCGGTCACCGCGGTCGTCTGCGAGAACGTCGTGTGCACGCGGCCGGTCTGCCCGTTCACCATCTGCGGCAGCTTGTCGGTGTACGTCGACTTCAGCTTCGACAGCGCGCGATGCTCGAGGATCAGCTTCGGCAGCGGATAGTTGGCGGCGAGCTCCTGCAGCACCTCTTCGTCGGTCGACGGCTGCCCGGTGGCCGTGCGCTTCACCACCGGCAGCTTCATGCGGTCGAACAGGATCTCGCAGAGCTGCCGCGGCGAGCCGAGGTTGAACGGCGATCCCGCCTCCGCGAACGCCTGCTGCTCGAGGGTGGCGACGCGCTCGCCCAGCGTACGCCCATGCTCGGCGAGCCGCGCGCCGTCGATCAGCACGCCGGTGCGCTCCATGCGAAACAAGACGTCGCGCACCGGCAGCTCGATCGTCTGGTAGATGCGCGTGAGCTTGTCGTCGCCGGCGATCTGCGGATACAGGTGCTCGTGCAGGCGCAGGATGACGTCCGCGTTGGCGGCGGCGTATTCCGTCGCACGCTCGACAGCGACCTCGCCGAACGTGATGCGCTTCGCGCCGCGGCCCGTCACCTCGTCGAGCTTCAGCATGCCGATGTCGAGATGGCGCAGCGCGAGGCTGTCCACGTCGTGCGGCTTGTGCGATTCGAGGACGTACGACTCGATCTCCGCATCGTGGCCGACGCCCCCGAGCGCGAGGCCGTGGTTCGCGAGGGCGTGCTCGTCGAACTTCACGTTCTCGCCGATCTTCCTGCGCGACGCATCGGCGAGCCACGTGGCGATCGCGGCGAGCACTTCGCCGCGGTCGAGCTGGTCCGGCGCGCCCGCGAAGCGATGCGCGAGCGGCACGTAGCACGCACGTCCCGGCGCCACCGCGAACGCGAGGCCGACGATCTCGGCCTGCAGCGGCTCCGATTGCGCCGCATAGACCTTGAACGCGACCAGCTCCGCGGCGCGGATGTCCTTCCACCAGCGCTCCCACTGTGCCCCATCAAGCACCGTCTCGTAATGCGTCGCGATCGCCGGCGCACGCGGCGCGGCCGCCGGCTCGGAGGGCGCCACCGGCTCGCGCAGTTGCAGCGCGGCGGTGGTCGACGCGCCGCCGAGGTCGCGTATCCATTGCTTGAACTCGAACCGCTCGAACATCTCGCGCAGCTTCGCATCGTCGCGCGGCTGGAGCGACAGATCGCGATACGACATCTCGAGCCTGCAGTCGCAGCGCACCGTCAGCAGGCGCTTGCCCTGCGGCAGCCAGTCGAGCGTCTGGCGCAGGTTCTCGCCCACCACGCCGGGAATCGACGCGGCCTCGGCGATCACCTTGTCGAGCGTGCCGTACTGCGCGAGCCACTTCGCGGCGGTCTTCGGTCCCACCTTCGGCACGCCGGGGATGTTGTCGACCGAATCGCCCGTGAGCGTGAGGAGATCGAGCACCTGGTCCGGGCGCACGCCGAACTTCACCTCGACGCCGGCTTCGTCGAGCGTCTCGTTGCTCATCGTGTTGACGAGCTTGACGCCGGGACGCACGAGCTGCGCGAGATCCTTGTCGGACGTCGATATGACGACGTCGACACCCGCCTCGCGCGCCTCGTGCGTCAACGTCCCGATGACGTCGTCCGCCTCGACGCCGTCGACCATGACGAGCGGCCATCCGTGCGCGCGCACGAGCGCGTGCAGCGGCGCGATCTGCAGGCCGAGCTCGTCGGGCATCGCGGTGCGGTTCGCCTTGTACTGCGGATACCAGTCGTCGCGAAACGTCCGGCCCGGTGCGTCGAACACGACGGCGAAATAGTCGGGCTTTACGTCCTCGACCATTCGGCGCAACATCGAAACGACACCGCGCAGCGCGCCCGTGGGCTCGCCGCGCGTCGTGCGCAGGTCCGGTAGCGCGTGATACGCGCGATACAGGTACGACGAACCATCGACGAGGACGAGCGTAGGCATGTTGCCGCAAACCGACAAGATTCCCGAGCTGGTGGACACCCAGACGGTCTATACCGATCTCGGAAAGGAAGCGTGGCGGGTGCTGGGAATTATGGCAGAGTTCCAGCTCGCGACCGATCGTCTGCGCGGCATACGACCTGCGGTCAGCGTGTTCGGCAGCGCGCGCATCAAGGCGAGCCACAAGTACTACGACACGACGCGCACGATCGCGCGCAAGTTGTCCGATGCCGGCTTCGCGGTGATCTCCGGCGGCGGCCCCGGTCTCATGCAGGCGGCGAACGAAGGCGCACAGGGCGGGCGCTCGCCGGCGATCGGCCTCAACATCTACCTGCCGCACGAGCAGGGCGGCAATCCGTTCCAGGACGTGTCGATCAATTTCCGCTACTTCTTCGCGCGCAAGATGATGTTCGTGCGCTTCGCGTCGGCGTATGTCGTGCTGCCGGGAGGATTCGGAACGCTCGACGAGCTCTCCGAATGCCTCACGCTCGTGCAGACGCGCAAGACGCGCCGCATCCCGATCATCCTCGTGGGCTCGGATTTCTGGGGCGGCTTCCTCGACTGGCTGAAGGACCGGCTCGTCGGCGAAAAGATGGTCGATCCGGCGGACATCGACCTCATGCGCGTGCTCGATGATCCCGACGCTATCGTGGAAGCCATTTTCGATTTCTACGAGAACCGCGGCTTCCAACCGTCGCGCGAGGAGCGCGAGCAGATGCTCAACCTGTAGCGCGCTGCGCGCACTGTTGCGCGCGCGCAAATCGGCGACTCGCCGACCCGCTGCCGCGCGCTTGTCCTACGGCGCCGAGCGACGCGCTGGGGTAGAATCATCATCATCCCCGACGGTGGTCATCGACCATGAACGTCCCGCGCCTCGCGTCTACCTTGCTCGCGTCCCTGATGGTCGCGGCGGCCGTCGCGTGCGCGCAGACACCGCCGGCTCCGAAGGTCGATCCCACGCCACCGCCGCCGCCGGACCTGTCCGGCGATCCGGAAGTGGAGCCTCAGGTCACCATCATTCGTCGCGAAGATCAGGTCGTCGAGGAAGTGCGCATTCGAGGCGAGCTGCGCTACATCAGGGTCACGCCTCGCGGCGGCCGGCCCTACTTCCTGTTTCCCGACCAGAACGGCAACACGTACATCCGTCGCGACAGCCTGGATCCGACGCTGAAGGTTCCGATGTGGGTGCTGTTCTCGTTCTGAGCTGAGTCGCCGCCATTCACGACCGGCCGGCGCGTCGCAACGCGCCGCGCTGATCCATGTCCGTTTACACCAACGTCACACCCGAACAGCTCGACGCCTGGCTTGCGCGCTACAGCGTGGGCGGCCTCGTCGACATGGACGCCATCGCATCGGGGATCGAGAACACCAATTACTTCGTGACCACGCAAAAGGGCCGCTACGTGCTCACGCTGTACGAGCGGTTGCCGCCGCCGGAGCTGCCGTTCTACCTCAACCTGATGGCGCACCTGGCGCGCGCCCGCGTGCCCGCACCCGCGCCCGAGCCCGATCGCACCGGCGCGTTGTTCTCGATGCTCAACGGCCGCCCGGCAGGACTCGTCGCGCGCATCGACGGCGCCGCGGTGGAGCATCCGGAGCTTTGGCACTGCGAGGCCGTGGGCGATGCGCTCGCGCGCATGCACCGCGCGTCCCAGACGTATCGCGCGCGTCTCACCAATCGACGCGGACCCGCCTGGTGGCGCCAGGCCGCGCGCGCGGTGCAGCCATTCCTCACCGCCGAGCAGCGCGACCTGCTCTCGGCGGAGATCAAGTTCCAGACCGGCTACGGCAAGGTGAAGCTTCCGAAGGGCGCGATCCACGGCGACCTCTTCTGCGACAACGTGCTCTTCGCCGATCGACACGTTGCCGGCATCATCGATTTCGGCTTCGCCGCCACCGACTTCCTCGCGTACGATCTCGCGATCACGGCGAACGACTGGTGCGTGATCGACGAGTCCGGCACGCTCGATCCGAACCGATGCGAGGTGCTGGTGCGCGCGTATGAAGCCGTGCGGCCGCTGAGCGACGACGAGCGCGCGCAATGGCCGACGCTGCTGCGCGCGGCGGCGCTGCGCTTCTGGCTGTCGCGGCTGTACGATCTGTATCTGCCGCGGCCGGGTGAGCTCACGCATGCGCACGATCCTGCGCAGTTCGAGCGCATCCTGCGCCAGCGCATCGACTCCTCCAGGCGGCTGTAGACATGCTCGACGCACCCATGGGCGACGCTCCCCGCGAGACCGTCTTCACACGCCACGACGCGGCGCGCGGCCTCGAGTGGATGCGGCAAAGCTACGGCCTGTTCCGCCGCGCGCGCGTGCCCTGGGTCGCGCTCGTGCTCTGCTATTACATCGTGCTGCTCGTGATCAATCTCCTGCCGTACGTGGGCGGCATCGGGGCGATGGTCGTGAGACCGGTCTTCGCGGTCGGCTTCCTCGCCGCGGCGTGGAACCAGGAGCGCGGCGCGCGCCCATCGCCTCGCCACCTGTTCCAGGGATTCCGCTCGAACCTGTGGGTGCTCGTGCCGCTCGGCGTGCTCATCATCGTCAACATCGCGATCGCGATGGGCGCCGCCTCGCTGGTCGACGGGGGCCGGCTCGTTGGCGTCCTGATGAACCCCGCGCCCGAGGGCCTGGACGCGGACGCCGCGCGCGCGCGCGTCAGCGAGGCGTTCAGCGATCCTCGCGTCGAGATCGGCATGGTCTTCGGCATGCTATGCGCCTTGCCGCTGCTCCTCGCGCTGTGGTGGGCGCCCGCGCTCGTCGTGTTCCAGGACGCGAACCTGCGCACCGCGCTGCGCACGAGCCTGCGTGCATCGCTCGCCAACTGGCGGCCGATGCTGGTGTGGTGCTTCGTGGTGTTCTTCTTCTCGAGCGTCGTGCCGACGGTGATCGGCGAGCTGCTGTGGCTCGTCCTGCCGTCCTCGATTGCCGGCGTCGTCATCGCCGGGCTCTTCATCGTCTACGTGTGGTCGGTCGTCGCCGTCATGCAGATCAGTGACTACGTGAGCTACCGCGACGTGTTCCACGCCGGCGAGACCCTGGCGCCGGTCGAGCGACCGCCACGCAACGCCTGATCAGACGCGCTCGAGCCGCGCGTACTCCAGGGCGAGCCACTTCACGCCGACGTCGCGGAAGTTGACCTGCACGCGCGCGTCGCCGCCGCGGCCCTCGGCGTCGATGATGACCCCCACGCCGAACTTGGCGTGACGCACGCTCTGGCCGATGCGCCACGTCGACGCCGGCGGCGTTGCCTGCGGCGCCGATTGGACCGCGCCCCACTCCGACGCATCGACGTCGATCGACATCCGCTGGCTGCGCGGCGACAGCCATTGCACGAGCTCGCGCGGGATCTCGTCGAGGAACCGCGACACGATGTTGTAGCGTGTCTGGCCGTGCAGCATGCGCGTCTGCGCGTGCGTGAGGTAGAGCTTGCGCCGCGCGCGCGTGATCGCGACGTACATGAGGCGCCGCTCTTCCTCGACGCCGTCGAGCTCGTTCAGGCTGTTCTCGTGCGGGAACAGGCCTTCCTCGAGCCCGGTGACGAACACCGTGTGGAACTCGAGGCCCTTCGCGGCGTGCACGGTCATGAGCTGCAACGCCGGGCGGCCTTCCGCGGCCTGCGTATCACCTGCCTCGAGCGCGGCGTGCGCGAGGAACGCCGTCAGCGCATCGGTTGCGCCTTCTTCGGCAGTCGGCTCGGGCGGCGGCGGCTCGACCGGCGGCGCCCCGGCGAGCGCCAGCACGGCATCCGCAGGCACTTCGGAAGGCGACAGTCGAATCGGCGCGTCGACGGCGAGGTCGGCCTCGCGCACGAAGCTCGCCGCCGCGTTCACGAGCTCCTCCAGGTTCTCGATGCGCTCCTGGCCGTCCTTCTCCTGCCGGTAATGCGCAAGGAGACCCGACGCCTCGACGACATGGGCGACCTGCTCGGACAGCGGAAGGCCGCGCGTCGCCGCGCGCATCGCCTCGACGAGGCGCACGAACGCGCTCACCGCGCTGCCCGCCTTGCCGCCGAGCGCGCCGCTGCACGCCACCTGCCACAAGGTCGTGCCCTGGCCGCGCGACTGCTCTCCGAGCTGCTCGAGCGTCCTCGCACCGATGCCGCGCGGCGGGAAGTTGATCACGCGAAGCATCGCGCCGTCGTCCTCCGGCATCGCGACGAGCCGAAGGTACGCGAGCGCATGCTTGATCTCCGCGCGCTCGAAGAAGCGCATGCCGCCGTAGACGCGATAGGGCAATGCGGCATTGAAAAGCGCATGCTCGAGCACGCGCGATTGCGCGTTGCTGCGGTACAGGAGCGCGATCTCGTCGAGCGGCGTGCCGTCGTCGGCGATGCTCTTCACCGCGTCGACGACGAAGGCGGCCTCCGCATGATCGGTCGGCGCGACGAACGCGCGCACCGGGTCGCCCTTGCCGGCATCGGTCCACAGGTTCTTGCCGAGCCGCGTCTGGTTGTTCCTGATGAGCGCGTTCGCGGCATCGAGGATGGTGCCGTGCGAGCGGTAGTTCTGCTCGAGCTTGATGAGGTGCACGGGCCGGTCGGGCCGCGCGAAGTCGTGCTCGAAATGCTGCATGTTGGCGACGTTCGCGCCGCGAAACGCGTAGATCGACTG